>WNGG01000780.1_pt1 | contig 35665 bp, 39 predicted proteins | sample 5400661 | NCBI WGS metagenome assembly WNGG01 (sample SAMN13153372, study PRJNA577476) | soil metagenome | isolation source: 100 cm soil or saprolite under Garry oak tree replicate 1 | place: USA:California | collected 2016-06-15
ACAAATAACGCCGATTATTCTTGAGACGCATGACCTGAAAGGCAGTAATGACTAGCAGCGAAGACACAAAAGACGCGCCAGAACTCTTGAATGACGCAGAGTTTGAGGCCAGGCGTTTGGCCATGCGCGAGAATGCCAAACACGTACTATGGGAGAGTGGCCTTGCCGAAATGCTTCGGTCTATCAACAAAGATTTGTTGAAGGGGAGAGGTCGGTTTGAAGAGTACGATTCCATGGTCCTCTTTAAGTGGGGGTCAGGCTATACCCGCCGCCATATTTGGGTTGAGGTCAGTGGGAGTACTATTCGCTTCAGGCTTACTCCGCATCGCAAGTGTGCAGCGCCTGTTCCTGAATGTGATGGTGAATATCATATCTTCACAAGTTCCATGTGGGCTGACCGGGAACTGCTGCGAACAGAGCTATACAAGTACTATACCAAACCGGTCGCAGAAAGCTCAGATGATTGAGTGGCGTGCCATACAAACTGGGGGAGGAAAGAAGTGTGGATGGTGGACGTGGTATAAATGCTCATAAAGGCTCAAGCTGGAGAACCTGGATGGTCCCCACTCCGCTCAAGAAGCGGCTAATGGCTTGATAGTCTGGGTCAACATAGAATTCCTCACGATTGGCTTCATCGGGCCAGCTCAACATATTAAGGAAAATAGATCCTTCTAGATAAACAGGGCTTTCATGCATCTTGTCCCCTGGTGCCAAAGGATGAGTCACAAGAGCATCCTCATCTATGCCGCGTGCCAGGAATGCAGAGGCGAGCGCTAATGTTGGCTGCACTACTTGTCGGCGCAGGCACTCGATCCATCCTCGTCGTACATATTCCGCCTGTTCGGAACGTGTAGATGCGATATGTACTGCTGCCAGCATTGGCTGTGCGGCGGGGCGGCTATAGCCCCAGAGGTATTGCATCAGCCATTGCCTGGGTGGGGAAACCAGCAAACCTGGGATTGAACTCAGCATAAGATGTTTGGGGTTATACCGTTCCTGAGCTTTCTGCCAGGACTCCTCGTCTTGCCAGGTAGTAAGTGTCAGGTAGTATACATCATCCCCGCTACCACGATAAGAACGTAGTGTGACCAGCCCTTGCGCATTGCGGATTGTATTTATAATCAGGCGTATATCTGCCAAACCATCGACATCTCTGCCTGGTGTAGTATGGGCCAGAGTCGCAACCAGGAGCTCCATTCCATGTATTCTCCTCTACTAGATGAGCGGATACGCAACCTCGTTGACCTCTAGCATAGCATAGCTGCTATACTAATGATAGAGTTATACTCGGATGCGTTGATGAAAGTACCACCAGGCCCTTGTTAAATTTGTCTATATTTCCTGCATCTTTTTCAGTATCTCTATCATCGGCTTGGTTTTGTCGAGGCTGGCCCAACCTACATTGAGGCTGAGCGTCTGTTCACAAAGTAGTCCATGCTACGTGCGCTAGCCCTGCCAGCCTTATCCGACAATTTGAATGCTGCCATCAGCCTGTAAACCCAAGACGATAGGTTCAACATTGGTGCTGGTCACCAGTACATTATCCCAGTAGCGCAGGGAGATATAACAACTGACACCAGCGAATTTCTCGTTGCTCATATGCTGAACGAGCAGTGACGTAGTCGGAAACTGGCTGCCGGGTGCTAGCGAACCGATGCCCTTGACGATCATCTCTATCCCGTCGGCGAACAGGAGTGCTCCCTGATCAAGTGCTGCAGCTCCGCTGCAGAAGGAACCAGGAGTAGCAAATGATGTGCAGAAGCTGGCATAGAATTGACTCTGCCAGTCACCGTTGGCTGGAGGGCGCGCTGCCGATGAGAGGGCAACATAAATATGCGGCAGCGTCAATTGCTGTTTGCGCGCCCATGGGACAAGTCCCTGGAGGGCAGCAGGCCGCACAAATTCTCCCCCTATCATCAAGATCGGCTGCTGGCTGACCGGCAAATGTGCTATCGCCTCAGCCAGTGTCGTCACATCGTTTGCCAGTAGTGGTGCGAAGATGATATCGGGGCGCGGGGTTGCTTTCAGCGCATCGTTGAGGCCTGCAAGCAAGTCCTCGCGTGAAGCCTGCGGTCGCCCGTTGGCATCTAGGAGCCCACTGGCAACTGCTGTCTCCTGAGCCACGATATGAGCGCCAGAGTGACGGGTGAATCCGGAGATGAAGCCCTGAGCAGATCCTTGAGATGATGGATTGCTGGGGTCATAGAAAATGGCGGCGTTGCGAGCGTGAAGTTGGATATAGGCGTAAGAAGATCCTACAATGCTCTGAGCCAGGTCATCTGGTGAAAAACGGACGAATGCAAATCCTGGCGTGCAGTGGCGATACAGAGACGTCTGGGTCAGAAGATCGATGATGAAGAGGCCAGTTGTTGTGGGCGCAATAAGGGGTATACCTGCGCGGCATAGCACCGGCAGCACAATCTGGGCCAGCTGGCTTGGCCCCAATCCCAGCACAGCTAACAGAGGGGTCGGCCCATTTGCCAGCAAACCAAATTGCTGCAACGTCCCATTAGAGGACAGCGTGGCTACCGCATTTGCGATCTGCAACGCTCCTTGCTCAATCCCGGTCGTATTTGCAAGTACGAGATAGAGTAGTGGTGCTCCAGGAACTTGCATTTGCATGGAATTGTACTGCTGCTGACCGATGAATGCTCCCACCAACTCCTGAGTATAAGCTGCATAAAGGATATGGCGGTCAGTCCCACCCCGCGGGTCGGCATTGCCCGGGCCACTATCAAAGCTGACGACAACTATGCCAAAGGATCGACCTGATTGACGAACATGCAGGTCCTCGCGATAAATAGCGGCCTCGGCGCTATTGCAGCCTGTCGTATCCTCCACACCTATGGCCGTAGTGAGTAACGCATCTGCCCTGGTGAGGTTGCCTCGCTGCAGTGCCTGCGCGGCGTTGCGTTTGTCTTGATAAATGGTGGAATTGCAAGCATCGTAGATTTTAAGTCCATCGCTCAATCCTATGCCGTCTGGTGTTGGAATGGTATGTACATGGACAGGGGGGTGATAGTAACGTGCATCATCCCAGCGTATGCTAAGGTAAGTACTCAGCGACGCGACGAGTAAGAGGAAGATAAGCGTGCCAAAGGAAAGTGCACGTGTAGAAACTGGTAGCTGTCCTCCGCGGAAGAAGCCGGTGATTTCCCAGCCGATGATCTTGAATGGATTGCGCACCAGGTGCCGCCGATTTTTACGGTTAGCCTTGGCCTCCTGGCGAAATATGTCTAGCAATACCAGGCAACCGGCTTCACAAGTCAAAAGATGATCTTGGACATCTGGGTAGAGATAGGCAACATTCTGGCCGCTGTCCATAGCCTCTGCGTACTCTGGCAGCATCTGGCGACACTGCTGGCAATCAATAGGCCCATCGGACATGACAGTTTGTATAGATGGAGAACGAGAAGGTGGAGGAGGCTGGGTGGCAGGGCGAGGGGGCGGCTCAGGTATCGCCTGGGTCAATGCTGTGGCGAGCGGCACCAGACTACGCTGCAATGCTTGCGCTTGTTGTTGTACTGCCGCTATTCTGGGCGAGGTATCAAAATCATCAAGCGAGGCCTGTGCATCCTCCTGGGCGGAATTGTCAGATGCCTCGGCCTGGTACACTTTTCTCTTTTTACCAGGCGTAGTGTCTCTTGGATTACTCAGACAGCGTATGCATGTTGCCATGTGTTGCTGGGCTGCTTCTACTGCTTCCTCCGGCACTGAATCAGGGTCTAGATCGTAGTCTGCCAATACAGAAACGGCAAAAGCACACGCTGGCGGCATTTTTCCCTTTGCCATCAGCATCCCTCCTAAAAATGAGTGACTATTCGCGGGCGAAAGACCGAAGAGCGAACGTGATTTGCTCCTCCAATGTCATAGGCCTATCCTGTGGGATCCTCCCGAGCGCCGCCTGCGCCTCAGCGGCAGAATATCCCAGGCCCATCAGTGCCTCTAACACTTCCGCTTGCAAGCTGCTGGATGGCGATGTGGCTGCGCCTCCCAGTGCGGCCAGCGATGGAAGTTTTCCCTTCAACTCAAGCACTAACCGTGCGGCGAGACGTTTACCGACACCGGGAGCAAGCGCCAGGCGCTGCTGATCCTCGTCGGCAATTGCCTTGAAGAGCGTCTGTGCGTCCATGACAGAGAGTATAGCCAGTGCAACCTTGGGTCCAACGCCACTTACAGCAATGAGTTGCTCGAAAGCATTCCGGTCTTCTTCATGGGCAAAGCCGTAGAGTGCCATGACGTCTTCACGCACGAGAAAGTGTGTGTAGAGTGTGACCTCACTACCAGGATCGCCTAAGCGACTGGATGTCGATATTGGCGCGAAAACGCGCACACTAAAGCCGCCAACACGTACAATAACTTGATCTGCCCGGCGGGCTTCGAGGATACCGTGAATACTGGTAATCATCGCACTTTGGACTTACCCCTTCTATTACTTTAGATTAACGATTTGCGAAGGAATTGGCATCTGTTTTAGGAGATTTGGATGAGAACGCGCAGGCACTCATTGTTCACTCAGTGGTTAGATAGCTGTGGAGTGTATTGCGCTGATCTGAAGGATATCTCTGTTCTTGTGTGTAGCGAGCAGTATGCAAGTGGCAGATCGCTACAGCGGCTGCATCTGCGGCATCATCTGGCCGGGGAATGGATGGAAGACGTAGCAGGATACGCACCATCTCCCCTACCTGCTCTTTTTTAGCGCTACCATAACCCGTCACAGCCTGCTTGACCTGCATAGGTGTATATTCGGCGATGGAAAGTCCGCCGTTTGCAAGGGCGAGCATCGCCACTCCGCGCGCCTGCCCCACTGTCAATGCGGTGCGCGCGTTTTTCGCGAAGAAAAGTTCTTCCATTGCTGCTTCGTTGGGCTGATAGATGGTGATGACTTCGCCCAGGCAACGATAGATGTGCTGTAAGCGCTGTGCCAGCGGCATACCGGCAGGAGTGGTGATAACGTTGCAGACAATCATATCCAGGTCATCGCCTCTTGCTGCCACTACTGCGTAGCCGACAATAGCTGTGCCAGGGTCGATGCCCAGAGTAATACGTTGGCCTGGTGCATTACCCATTACGAAGCTTCTCCTCTGTGCCTTGTTACCCTGAGTAGGAATTAGCGAACGCTTCGGAGAAGTCGGCATTTGTGTGGACGTTCTGCACATCGTCCAGGTCTTCGAGTTTCTCCACCATACGCATGACCTGGTGTGCCACCTTCTCCTCGGTCAATTCGATCTTGGTTTTGGGCAGCAGCGTACTTTCGGCCCTTACTACTTTGTACTTTTTTGCCTCCAGAGCCGCACGGATTTTTTCAAGATCTGTCGGGTCGGTATAAATAGTAAGCACCTCGTCATCAGGGCCGACGGGATCGACATCATCGGCACCTAAATCGATTGCCTCCAGGCTAAGTTCATCGGGGTCGTGTCCCTTCAATGCAACCTCGATGATTCCCTTTGCTTCAAAGAGCCAGTCGACGCATCCGTTCTCACCCAAATTGCCGCCGTTACGGTTGAAGGCATTGCGCACCTCTGCGACAGTGCGGTTGCGGTTCTCCGTCAATACTTCTACCAGGACTGCGGTGCCACCGGGTCCATAGCCCTCGTAGCTGATCTCTTCGAGCGAGGCACCTTCTGTACCACCCACGGCCCGCTTAATAGTACGTTCAATGTTGTCCATTGGCATATTGGCATCGCGAGCACGTTGTATAGCCATACGCAGCCGGGAATTTGCGTTGGGGTCTCCGCTGCCTCCTTCGCGTACCGCTACAACGATTTCGCGCCCTAGCCTGGTAAAGAGCTGTCCTCTTCGGGCATCGTTGACGCCCTTTGAACGGCGAATTTGCGCCCACTTTGAATGACCTGACATACCATTGCCCCCTATTTATGTTTTCAGGCTAACTGATCGCGAAAATAAATCCTCTACACAAATCGAGTAATGGCTGCGAAAAACGGTTAGCACTTTCCTATTCTGATGGCGATATTGTAACACGAATGGTGCTTGAGCGTCGAGGGGTGTTCATCCGCGATACCTGACGGGTGGAACATTGTTCAATCTAAACGCGATTGGTGGTAATATAGAAGCGCGGGAAAACACTGCAACCATAGTAATTATCCATCCGTAAACAGTTCAGACTGTATAGATGTAGTATAGCTATATAGAAAGGTATTTTCATAAAGAACGGTAATGTTTCGCCCAAGAAAATAAAATCGGCACGCCAGGGTCTGGGTAGAACGGGTGAGCGCCTCGCAGCGCAGACTCTGGAACACCAGGGATATCGTATCCTGGAGCATAATTTTCGCTGCCTCCATGGCGAGATTGATCTGGTGGCCGAAGATGGGCAGGACCTGGTCTTCGTAGAAGTGAAAACGCGCCGGGGAACTGCTTTTGGCCGTCCAGAGGAGGCAGTGACGCTGCGCAAACAGCGAAAGCTATTAGAGATAGCTACCTACTATCTCGATCTCCATAGCTATATGGACCGGGCATGGAGGATAGATGTTGTGGCAGTTCAGTTCAGTATACACGGCAAGCTGGAGAATATACGCATCTACCAGCACGCTGTTACTGGGTAAGAGCAAGACAACATACAATAAATAAAGTACAGAATACTTGGTGAAAAAGGGAGATTGAGCATGAGCGATTTCGTAGAGTCCGCAAAAACTTCCATGAATGCCGCTGTCAGCCGCATAAGCTGGGAGGCACAAAAACAGATGCGTGTTCGCAGTAAGCAGAGTGAGATCGATAAACTGATGGAGCAACGCCACCAATTGCTTGATGAACTGGGACAAGTGGCGATGAACCTCTACCAGCAGGGGATGTTACACGATCCTCAACTCACACGCTTATGCGCCAGTATTATAGAGCTGGATCACGATACTGGAAACCGGCAAGTTCAACTGCAAGATCTGAAGAAGGAAGTGTATCCTGCAAACCAATTTGCTCCTTCTCCGACTATGAACTACGCGCCTCCGTCCGTGTCGCCCACGCCACCACCCATGCCTGGGCCTGGAGCGGGCCCCCAGCCGTCCCAGTCGCCGCAATCGCAGAGGTGCCCGACCTGCGGTAGTCCAGTACGTCTCAATGCGCTCTACTGTCGCAATTGTGGTACAAAACTGCGCTGAAATAGACAATGCTGTGTTATAATGATGTATCGCGATACCGACCTGTTGAACTAAAGAAAGGAGGGCGGCGCTTCCTCTCTATATCTGGGGGCACCCGCGCCGTATGTTTGGTGAGCAATACTCTCGATATCATCAGTCACAGTTCTGCGCAGACGCAGCGCCTGGGAGTACGATTAGGAGAGTTATTGCAAGGAGGCGAGCTTATTCTACTAGATGGGTCATTGGGAACGGGAAAAACGACCTTTACACAGGGGCTCGCTCAGGGTTTGGGCATTGTCGAGAACGTTAATAGTCCAACTTTCACCTTGCTCAAGGAGTATCCAGGCCAACCTCGCCCGGAAATACAGCCGGGAACTCCAAAGAGGATAGGACCTGCGCTTTATCACTTTGATCTCTATCGACTTGATAATCCCGAGGAGATACTGGATCTTGGTTTCGAGGACTACTTCTATGGCACTGGTGTTTGTGTTGTCGAGTGGGCTGACAAAGCAGATAAGCTCTGGCCTGCGGAGCATATCCATATTCGCATGAAGTTGATGAGTGAGACGAAGCGTGGCCTGTTGTTCTCTGCTACAGGTACACATTATAGTACGTTGTTACGACAATTCCAGAAGAATACCTATGCTGCTACTGGCTCTTGACACCTCTACTCGCCAGGCTAGTATTGCTCTCTGCTCAGCGAGTGAGCTATTCGGCGAATATAGCTGGCATATAGGCAACAACCATAGCACGGAGTTGCTGGTGCATATTCAGCGTTTCGTCGCTGAATGCGGTAAAACCATGGCTGATATTGAAGCAGTGGCAGTTGCCAGGGGACCGGGATCGTTTAATGGCTTGCGTGTAGCATTGGCTACTGCTAAAACGCTTGCCTTCGCGCTAAAAATACCGCTAGTGGGAGTAGGGACACTGGATATTATTGCCGCTCAACAATGCCAGTGGCCTGGTCCTGTTTGCGCTGTCCTGGAGGCGGGGCGCTCTGAACTCTATGCTGCTTGCTACGTATTCAATGAGATGCGCGGTGACAACGGGGATATCACTTATGCTACGCGGCGACTCAGCGATTACAAGCTGCTTACCCCGGAGCATTTGAGTGCTTATCTTCAAGAGTGGTCAGATGAATGGTTAGGGGTGCCAGGGGAGCGCCAACTACCACCGTTCCTATTTTGTGGAGAACTGAGTGAAGCATCACGCCAGGCACTGCATGGACACATGCAAGGGAGAAGTCTCTTTGTAGGCGATGTTCAAGCGACCAGGCGCGCCTCAACACTGGCTATGCTCGCATTACAGTTATTGCGTGACGGAAAAGAAGATGATCCTTTACTCCTTGAACCTCTATATCTAAGGCGTCCATCGATTACAACCAGTACACGTAAACGGCCGCTTCTGGGCGGTCTGGCGCATCGAGCAGCAGGTCAGAGTAAAACAGAAAGGGAAGAGGGTGCGTTACGTCATTGATCGGATGACAATGTCAGACGTACCTCGCGTGATCGAGATTGAGCGTCTGGCTTATCCATCTACCTGGCCACCCAGCGCGTACCGTAAAGAGTTACAGGATAATCGCTGGGCGCATTATATTGTACTGCGAGATAGGAAAGTCGCTGAAGAGCATCTGGCTACACCAGTGCAGGACGCTGAGAAACCACGCCGCTTTTTCCCGCTCTCGTTATTTCCTGGTCGACCAGCGGCTACTGCTCCACGACCAGACCTGACCTCTATAATTGGCTTTGCTGGGCTGTGGCTGATGGTTGACGAGGCGCATATAACGACAATTGCTATGCACCCTGATTTTCGTCGGCATGGTCTGGGTGAGCTTATGCTCGTGAATCTTATCGACATTGCTTATACCATTGGTGCCAATTGGGTCACGTTAGAAGTGCGAGTGTCTAATTTTGTTGCACAGAATCTTTATCGCAAGTATGGGTTCCACGAGAAGGGAATACGTCAGAAATATTACAGTGACAACCAGGAAGATGCTCTGATCATGTGGACCGATGAAATCAATTCTCCCACCTATAAACAGCGCTTTCAAGCGTTAAAAGCGGCACTCCTAAAGAGACTGGAGGCACACTAGTAATCTGGTTCCCAGGATAGGTATTATGCTTGTACTTGGTATTGAAAGCTCATGTGACGAAACAGGAGCAGCTCTGGTCAGAGATGGTCGTTATCTGCTCTCAAATGTAGTGGCCTCCCAGGTTGAGGTCCATAACCGTTATGGTGGGGTTGTGCCTGAAGTTGCGTCACGCCAACAACTCTCGACAATTATTCCAGTTGTCGAAACGGCTCTAGATCAAACCGACTGCGGTTGGGGAGATATTGATGCTGTTGCTGCCACCTATGGCCCAGGTCTTGCCGGCTCGTTGTTGGTGGGTTTGATAGTGGGCAAGACGCTGGCGCTAGCGCGTGATCTGCCTTTTCTTGGTGTGAATCACCTGGAGGCACACATTTACGCGAACTGGCTGCGAAAACAAGAACATGCGATGGCTACCCAGGATACTCAATGGGAGTACCAGGAGGGCGATCCAACATTCCCATTGATTGCTCTGGTCATCTCTGGAGCTCATAGTGAGATTATACTTGTGCGAGGCCATGGGCATTATGAGTTACTTGGCCGCACTCGCGATGATGCTGCTGGAGAGGCTTTTGACAAAGTGGCACGCATTTTGGGTCTTGGTTATCCTGGCGGTCCAGCCATTCAGAATGCTGCTCAGCGTGCTGAAGAGGAAGTCCAGCAGCAGAACAAATCAGTTACCCTGGCACGCAATGCGTACCGATTACCGCGTGCATGGTTGCGCGGTACCTATGATTTCAGTTTTAGCGGCTTGAAGACGGCCATGCTCCACCTGGCAGAAGGGGTGGTCGAAGATCAGCGTGGTTCGCAGGTCCAGGGTGGTGCAGAGGAGAAGCAAGGCAGCCAATACACGCGTATGGGAGTCCAGGCAGCGCAGAAAGGGACAGTAAACGTGGCTCTGCTTGCAGCGAGCTTTCAGGAAGCGGTCGTTGATGTGCTGGCAGTCAAAACTCGACTCGCGGCGCAGGAGTACCACGTAAAACAGGTCATCCTGGCAGGTGGAGTGGCCGCCAATGCCAATTTGAGGACACGCCTGGAGCAGGAACTACGGCCACTCAAGATCCGTCTCAGCTATCCACCCATCGAATTCTGTACCGATAACGCGGCAATGGTTGCTGGAGCCGCCTTTTTTCATTTATACAGGGGTGAGAGGCATGGTCTTGATTTAGATGTCCAGCCCGGATTGAGTTTACCATTCGAGAGGTGAAATGTATATGGCGAAACAGAAAGTATATGCCCTGGGTATCGACCTGGGAGGAACCAAGGCCCTGGCAGCAGTTGTTGATATCACTACGGGCGAAGTAATTGCCTCAGAGCGCAAACGTACTCGCGCCGAGAAAGGGCAAGACTTTATAGCACAGCGATCTATCGAAATTGCAACGATGGCGCTCAACAATGCAAGACTTCCTGACGGCTCTGGCATTGTTGCGGTTGGTATCGGCGCCGCAGGACAGATCGATCGTAAAGCAGGAATCGTCGTGGACGCCCCAAACCTGGGCGTGAAAGATATGCCGCTTGGAAGCATCCTCAACAAGCAGTTTGGCAAAGCGGTTGCTGTTGGAAACGATGTTGAGGTTGCTGCCTTTGGTGAATACCTGTATGGATCGGGGCGGGGATGCAACAATTTTGTTTGCATGTTCGTTGGGACGGGTATTGGGTCCGGTATTGTCCAGAATGGACGCCTGTATACCGGACTTACAGGGACAGCGGGCGAGGCGGGTCATATGATTATCCAGTTTGGCGGGCGTATCTGCGGCTGTGGTTGCCGTGGTTGCCTGGAGGCATATGCCTCACGAACTGCTATTACCAGGGCGATAATGGCCGAGATTCATCATGGACGCTCGTCTATAATGGCCGATGAGGCGGAACGCCAGCTCAAGGAGGGTGAAGTAGTAATTCGTTCCGGCCTGCTGCGTGATGCCATCGGGCGTGGCGATGAATTAGTGATTGAGATTGTTACAGAAGCGGCAGATTACCTGGGTTATGGCCTTGGATCCATCATGAATTTCTATAACCCCGAGCGCATCGTGTTAGGCGGAGGGGTGATCGAGGCAATAGATCTGCTCTTTGAGCGTGCGGTTCATCGTGCTCGGACCACGGCTCTGTCTGCACCTGCGAGGAAAACAGAGATAGTGCGTACCAAATTGGGTGATTTCTCAGGTGCCGTAGGCGCAGCGTGCCTGGGTGCTGAGGCGGCGGGATATCGGTTTCCTGTGGAGTAGCAAGCGTTAAAAAAGAAAAAGGAAGTGTGGCGGGTATGAACGAGGATACGCCCCACATCGGCGTTCGTGCGGTACGCCCCGAAGACGCCCTGGCGCTACATCAACTCGACTATAGTTTCGAGACAGACCGCATCTATACCTTACGCATACGTGGGCGGCTGGCTCACGGGGATGCTGGTGCAGGTGCAGCCGCTGAAGTAGCTCTGGTCTTTGAACTGCTGGAAACACAGATTGATCCCCCACTCTACAAAGATTATCGCGAGTATGAAATTACCCTTGGGGAGGTTGAGGCCAAATTACATCGTATTGATGGTGGCTATGTAGCGCTGGCTGATGGGCAGGTGGCGGGAGCCATTTTATTGAATGTTGAAGATTGGCGGTCGGTCGCGCGGATAGAAGACCTTATCGTCGGTCGTCAATATCGCCGTTATGGAATCGGTTCGTTGCTGCTTAATTGTGCCTGTGATTGGGCGCGCAACAACGGCTGCTGGGCGATTCTGCTGGAGACACAGAATGTTAATTATCCTGCTATCCAGTTCTACCTGCGCAACGGGCTAGAAGTATGGAGCCTCAACCAGCACTTCTATCCGCCTGGTTCGGTTGAGCATGAAGTAGCAATCTTTATGGGGAAGAAGGTCTCGAGCCGGTAATTGCAACCTCGTACTCTCAGCGTTCCCTCGATGAACCTATGCCCATCTCCTCGCGGTACTTCGTCACAGTGCGGCGCGCAGTAGGAATGCCGCGGGCAGTCAGCAGTCGCGCGAGTTCCTCGTCACTTAAACGATGTGCTGACTCCTCCGACATAATCAGCTCTCGCAGGACATCCTTCACGCTCAAAGAGCCATCGAAGAAATTGGCCATAGGCATGAGTCGCCCGTTTGGAAGGAGCACGTATTTGTTGGCTGCGGCGCGGCTGACCGTGCCTTCGTCCAGGCTCAGGACCCTCGCAACCTCGGCGCGCGTCAGCGGGCGCAGGTGGCGTACTCCATTTTCTAGAAACTCGCGCTGGTAATCCACCACCACTTCGACAACCCGCTTGAGGGTGCGCCAGCGACGTTGCACACAGTCAACAAAGAACTTCGCATGGTCGCTAGAATGACGCATGTAGCGCTGTAACTCGTCGTTGGTAGACCCGTTATTATGCTGCACTACAATACGAAAGTGATATCGCTTCTCCTCAATCAGCTCCACTTCAAAGCCCGTCTCACCTCTCCTTATGATGATGTCAGGGCGAACAAACCCTGCATCGATGCTCGAACGAATGTGGCCCCCATAGCTCTGGTAGATAAGGGCGGGAAATGGATGGAGTGTACTGCGAATGTAGAAATTGGCCTGGCGTACCTCATGTTCGGGCACCTTCAGTTCCCGGGCAATTTCGTGAAACTGGCCACGACTTAACTGGTTCAAATACCGGTCAATCAACGTATATGCCAGCGGATGAGGCGTCTCCTGCTTGCTGAGCGCTTCTAATTGGATCAGCAGGCATTCGCGTGCATTGCGCGCTCCGATACCGAGAGGTTCCAGTGTTTGTAGCTGCTTCAGTACGTATTCAACGCGATCTGGTGAAACTTGCAGGTGTTCGGCGATCTCATCGGTACTGATTTCCAGGTAGCCTCGCTCGTTCAGGTTTCCCACCAGTTGCTCTGCAATCAGCGCGTCATCGGCTGAGACGAGCGCTTCCAGTTGTTGTAGTAGTACCTCTGTCAGCGTTTCGCCGGTGGGAATACTTGCCAGAAGATCGAAGTCATCGTCATCGTCGGGGTCTGCCAGGCCGTAGTCGTAGGCTGCACGGATATCACTGAGTTCATAGAAACGTTGTTGATCGTCCCACTGGTGGTCAGGCAGATGTTCGAAACCGTTAGTAGATTCGCTAGTATTAAGTGCTGGCTGCGCGAAGCGTCCGCAGGCGGTACAGATTTGCCCATAGAGTTGTGTTCCGCAGAAAAGGCAAACGCGGGATTCATTCACTTCGAGAGCAGGATTCTCCATCTGTTCCTGGTTGACGGCATGCTCCAGTTCATCAGATGAAAGGTGCAAGATAGTGCTTGAGGTGATGAGCCTCGCGCTAACGCGTAAAACTTGATCTGGTCTTGGTGTTGGTTCCAGTCGCATACATCCCCCCTATCTCCATACCTTTATCTTACGCCCAGCCGCGTTTGAGCAGGGCAACACGCGCAGCCTCTTGTTCTGCAGCCTGTTTACTGCGACCCTGTCCGCTACCGACTACCTGTTCACCCAAAATTACCTCGACTGTGAACTCACGATTATGCGATGGACCTTCCTGGCTGGCCAGGCGATAGGATGGTGTGATGCCATCATGCGCCTGTGCAAGCTCCTGGAAGAGAGATTTATTATCTTTAAACGACCGCTTCTTGACAATTTCATGGGCAATGGGTTCCAGTCGGCGGAGCATGAAGCGCTGTGCTGCCTCAATCCCCTGGTCAAGATAAATGGCTCCTAATACCGCCTCAAACACTGCCGCGAGTACGCGCTGTCCGCCGCCAGTATTCTGCTCGCCTTTTCCCATTAAAAGGAAGTTGCCTAAGGCAAGATCGCGTGCAAAGGTCGCTAGCGTCTCAGTTTTCACCAGCGCGGCACGCACGTCGGTCAGTTCACCTTCGCTTAACTCGGGAAAGGTACGATAGAGAAAATCCGCGCTAATGAAGGTAAGGATCGAGTCTCCCAGAAATTCCAGGCGCTCGTTAGAAGCCTGCCCGGTGCCGGGAGTTTCATAGATATAAGAGCGATGGGTAAGAGCCAGCTTCAGAAACGCTGGGTTCTGGAAATGTATGCTCAGAGTCTCCTCCAGCAGTTCATACATTAATACACCTCCAACAACATATGTGCCTCGTCTTGTTTTTGTTCAGTAACCTCTCCGATGCGCCAGAATACGACATCTGGGGCAAAAACGGCTAGCGATGGCCATACTGCTGGATCGATTGCCGCAAAGAGTCCACCCGAGGTTTGAGGGTCCCACAGTAATGCACGATCAATGTTATCCAGCCCTGCATCGATACGGACGTGCTGGGTCATATATGCTTCGTTCCGCTTTGCTCCGCCCGTGATATGACCCTGTTCCGCATAGTGCCGGGCATTAGGCAATAGCGGTAATGTGGCATACTCGATGCGCATGCCTACCAGACTTTGTGAGGCCATCTCCCAGGCATGCCCAAGCAGGCCATAGCCTGTGATGTCTGTCACTGCATGGACCCCCGATCCCTGATGCACCAGTGCCTGGCTGGCATTACGGTTTAACTGCATCATGGACCGGATAGCTGCATCCAGGTCGCTCAGATGCACCTGGTCTCGCTTGTGTGCTGTGGTAATCAAACCTGTACCCAGCGGTTTGCTGAGAATCAGAAGGTCTCCCGGCCGCGCGCCGCCCTTTGTCAGGATATGGTCTGGATGTACTGTGCCCGTAACCGCAAGCCCGTATTTCGGCTCTTTATCCGTGATGGTATGCCCACCTGCAATGATTGCTCCGGCTTGCGCAACCATATCCGCGCCACCCTGGAGAATCTCACTCAGTAGAGCCGATTCCAGGTTGTCCGGCCACGCCACGAGGTTAATGGCCATAAGGACCTGTCCACCCATCGCGTATACATCGCTCACAGCATTAGCGGCGGCGATTGCTCCAAAGGCGTACGGGTCATCAACAACAGGCGGAAAAAAGTCCGCCGTGCTAATGACCGCCTGTGTTTCGTTCACACGATAGACGGCAGCATCGTCGGCTTTATGTAGCCCAACCAGTAGCTCTGCTGGGGCGGCTAGTGATGTAAGCGGACGCAGGACCTGCGCCAGGGCCTCCGGGCCCATTTTAGACGCTCAACCAGCGCAGCTGGCAAGCGATGTCAGGCGGATTCGTCGACCTGTAGTCATCAAAAAAACTTTCTGGATACCCGCCTGCATTCATGCGGCGGGAGGAAAGAAAGGTACGAAGTGCGGTCGTACCTTTCGGATGACTGCAAGAAACATGCAGTCCGCCCCCGCACAGGCGTAGGATGCCCTTCGTCAAAGTTATGGAGCGGTTGTCTAAAATCGTCAGCACTGTCCCTACCCACCAGGACTGTTTAACCAACGCTCGTAGAGCAGGGGACTAGGACGAGCATCCCCTGGTACCTATGTTTTCGCTCCTAACGTAGCCCGGTAGCCAGCACGATTGTATCCGTGCTGTATGCCCTGGCTGAGACTAGTCAGCAGGACCGCTTGCAACGGCCTGGGATAACGCTCCCACAGTACGCAAGCCTGTCCCCTTCAGGGGACTGGGTTACTGACGGTATATGCCTCGTTGACGATTGAGAATTGCCGTATCCACTTCTCATTGTAGCCTGTCTAAGCCTGCAACGTCAAACGTAGTGGACGGATGCAACTATATATGTTAATCTAGCATAGTGGGTGCGAGCAAGACAGGCGATCGCGGACGGCAGCGTCCGAGGAAAGTCCGAACTCCACAGAGCAGGATGCTGGCTAACGGCCAGTGAGGATGACTCAAGGAAAGTGCCACAGAAACATACCGCCCGGCAACTTCATATATGGAGGAACGACCACAAGGCACGAGCCGGGTAAGGGTGAAATGGTGAGGTAAGAGCTCACCGGCAGCCGGGTGACCGGCTGGCCGGGTAAACCCCATCTGGAGCAAGACCGAGCAGGGGAGTGGTATGCTGCCTGGCAGCATACTAGCAGGTTGCTCGCCTGTAAACCCCGGGTTGGTTGCTTGAGGCGCCGGGTAACCGGCGTCCTAGATAGATGATTGCCACCTGCGTGGCTGCAAGGCGGCGCAGGTACAGAATTCGGCTTATGGCTTACTCGCATCCACTGCGCACCAGGGACAAAACAAAAAGACGGGAGGCATTTACGCCTCCCGTCGCTTTTTTCTATGGCTAGCTGGTGATGCGGCCTGTCTCGATCAACCAGCGGATAAAGGCAAAACGTCGTGCTTCTTCGACCAATTCGCGATACTCGACCTGTTCGTGAACATGGTCTTTCATATAGACAAGGCGGGCGGCTTCAGATTCGGTGAATCCGAGTGAAAGTAGACGCTCCATGTCCGCGTTGTCGGTAGCGTAAAGATGTTCTGGCATAATAATGATACTCCATGTTTGATAGCGGAACGAACTACGATTTGGGCGACCCAGACATCTCTTGGTCTGTACCTATTATATATATACAGGTATACGTTGCAGCTTGTCTACCAGTTACAACTTCTTTTTTGCCGGAGTTATTCCGGTTATGGGGTTGCGGCTGCAATGAAAACATATAGGAATATTTTCCTATATCAGTTCTTAGCGCAGCACGCAAATGGTTGGATCACTTCTATTTCTGAGGTGGTAGGGGTACCTCAATCAGCGTTGTACCCGTGCGACGTATCGCGCAGCTGATGGCGTAGCGCAATTCATCCGGGCCATTTGCATGTACACCCTCAGCGCCGAAGGCGCGGGCAAGGGCGACGTAGTCCGGCGCGAGCAGGTCTGTGGCGATGTAGCGGCCGTCGAAACGTTCTTGTTGCCTGTTCTTGACGGCGGTATAGGTGGCATCGTTAAAAATCACGATGATGGTATCAAGCTTCTCCTGTACTGCTGTGGCAAGCTCACCCACGTTGAGCAAGAAGCCTCCATCACCGCACAGTGCGATGACAGGACGCTCAGGTGCAGCAGCTCTTGCGCCAAGCGCTATGGGGAGGCCGCAGCCGATGCTGCACAGTTCGGTGGGATGAATGTAGGTGCGCGGTTCGTAGATGGGTAAATACTCTGCGCTGGCATAGCCGAGCATCGTCATATCAGCGACGATTACTCCTTCACGCGGGGTCGCTTCGCGTACAGCATCTAGCATATCAATGGATAGGCCAAAGACCCGGCGCGTTTGCTTATGTGCTGCCTCGCGGACAAGCGCTACCTCGCTGGCACGTGAAGGGTGTTCTCCTGGAAGGTCATGCAATGCTTCCAGGAGAGAGTCCAGTGTGTGACGGGCATCGGCGACAATGCCCACGGCTGCAGGGTAATTGCGACCGATTTCGGCCGGGTCAATGTCGATCTGTGCCAGGGCGGCAGGCAGCGGCAGGGTGCCATTGCCTGTGCGCACCGCACCAAGTTTACTGCCTACCACGAGGGCAGCGTCGGATTCTTTGACCAGTGCATATAGTTCTTTGGGCAGGGTGTAGCTCGTCGATGCAACGACGAGTGGATGGTCTGTAGGAAGCACATCGTGACTCTTGCTCCCGAGAAGGACGGGCGCATGGAGGAGTTCTGCCAGGCGCGCGAGTTGTTCGTTGGCGCCTGCCGAGGTGACCCCTGCTCCGGCCACGATCAGCGGGCGTCGTGACTCGCGCAGCAGGCTGACCACAGAGTTGATGTCTTTCGTGGAAGGGCGGACTGGGGTGACAGCCGCTGGCACTTGAATCTCTATATTGGCTTCTACTGGGAAGAGATCAAGAGGGATCTGTAAGTAGGCAGCGCGCGGTCTCCCTGAGCGCATTACACGGAAGGCATCGCACAGGGCAGTGGGGATCTCTTCGACAAATTCTACGGCTCGTGTCCAACCTGCCAGGGCTTCCATCACGCCCAACTGGTCCTTTACCTCATGCAGCTTGCCCTGTGGACGGCTTGATGAGGCTCGTGGCAGACTACTGCTGATTACGAGCAGGGGGATAGAGTCGGCATATGCATTTGCAACAGGTGTGGCAATATTCGTGACGCCTGGCCCAGTGATCGTGCAGGCTACTCCAGCACGGCCTGAGAGGCGCGCGTAGCCATCGGCCATGAAGCCTGCCCCCTGCTCATGACGAGCAAGGATATGACGCAGGCCTGTTTCACCGCGCATGGCGTCGTAGAGGGATAGCGTGTGTACGCCTGGGATACCAAAGATTGTATCGACGCCGTGCGCGCGTAGAGTGGCAATGACTGCCTGTGCTCCCGTCAGATGTGGCATGTTGTTAGCTGCCTTTCAATGTGAAAATAGAGCCTTCTTTCTCGAAGACAAAGGAAGCTCCCATCATTATATATCGAATGGACCTCCTATGGAGCTTCTCTGATACCAGTGCCCACATGCAATGTCCTGAGCATGCGTTCGGCGGCGTCGCTCATCAGAGGGGCTGCGTGCTCCATCGCGTATGCCAATGTTACGGGACCAGGAGGAAGGACTGCCACGGCATCGACGCCAAGCGTATATATGGATTGGTAGTTGTCGCCCAGGCTGCCAGCCAGCGCCAGGACGGGAAGACTGTGACGCTTTGCAACTGCTGCTACGGCTCCAACGCTCTTGCCGTAAGCGGTCTGGCTATCGAGTTGTCCCTCGGCTGTTATGACCAGGTTCGCAGAGCGCACTCGTTCTTCAAGTCTCACTGCTTCCAGTACGATCTGCGCGCCGGGACGCAGCGTTGCTCCAAGGAAAGCGATCAAACCCGCGCCCAGGCCACCAGCGGCGCCTGCTCCGGGTACATCACGTACAGAGCACCCGAGGTCGCGTTCGATGATCTGCGCGTAATGAGCGAGCGCCTCGTCCAGTTGTACGACCATCTCAGGGGTTGCGCCTTTTTGCGGGCCATAGACTGCCGAGGCTCCCATGGGGCCACACAGGGGGTTGTTGACGTCGCAAGCGACTTCGAAGGTGCATGCATGCAAACGTGGATCCATGGTTGTAGTTGAGATACGGGAGAGGGCAGCGAGTGCTGCCCCTCCAGGCGCGATCTCTTGTCCATCTCCGGTGAGAAGCGAAACCCCCAATGCTTGCGCCATGCCCGCGCCGCCGTCGTTGGTCGCGCTGCCGCCAATGCCGATGATGAAGCGACGGCGGCCGCGCTCCAGCGCGGCCAGGATCAACTCTCCCACGCCATAGGTCGTGGTGATACGCGGGTCGCGCTGGTCGGGGGGGACAAGGGGTAAGCCAGAACTCGCTGCCATCTCGATCGCCGCAGTGCGTCCATCGCCAAGCAGGCCAAAGAAAGCTAAAACGGGCTCACCGAGTGGACCTGTCACCTTTTGCTGCACAATTTCCCCACCTGTAGCATCTACCAGTGCCTGGACCGTACCCTCGCCTCCATCGGCAACAGGCACAATCTCGATCTCTGCTTCAGGATAGACAGTTCGCACACCCTGTGCGATGGCCTCTCCGGCCTGTGCTGCCGTGAGGCTGCCTTTAAGCGATTGAGGAGCAATGACGATACGCATGCGTACACCTCCATTAGGATGGAAGACATGGTATATACTGGTCCGTATATTCATTCTACTTTGTTTCCGGCCCGCTGTCGATTCCATAGCGATTAGAGGACGAAAGCTTGCAAATACATTGCATGATTCAAGGTAATTTTAAAATAACACCGTTTGCCTGATATGAGAAGGTTTCTATCTGACTAAGCACGGATTGCCGGTAGGTTGTCTCCTAAACGAGTGTGTCATATAGTTTCTACCTGAGCAAAAAGATACTGATATTATCTCCTAAAAGTATACCTTCTTATTTAATCCCTTCCAAACGGTAATATGCCAGGGTCTGATAATTTCTGCCTTGTCAAGATATCATATGACGTGATAGCCTATTTCTTATTAGCTGGAGGAGATAACAATGGATGAAACTCCGTGGTACAAGACGTTCTTCGCCGAAGATTACTTGCGCATCTACAGTTTTTTGACACCTGAAAGGACAGGGCGTGAGGTGGATGGTATTGTCCGCCTACTGGACCTGCCCCCCGGTAGTGCAATCCTCGACCTATGCTGCGGGCATGGACGACATGCTCTCGCCCTTGCTAAACGAGGCTACCGGGTCACGGGCCAGGACTTGAGCGAGGTGTTCTTACAACGCGCTCAAGCTGAGGCGGAGGCGCAGGGTGTCCAGGTGCGCTGGCTGCAAAGCGACATGAGAATGATTCCTTTCGAGAGCGAGTTCGACGCTGTTATTAACATCTTCACAGCCTTCGGCTACCTGGAAAACGAAGATGAAGATCAGCAGGTGCTCCAGCAGGTACACAAAGCACTCAAACCTCATGGCCTCTTCCTGCTTGAGACCATGCATCGAGAGTTCCTGCTACGAAACTTTGCCGCCAGTGAGGTCTCCCGGCATGCAGACGGCCTCATTGTGCTGGAGGAGCGAGACTTTGACCTGCTAACCAGTCACAGTCATGTCCAGGTGACAATGCTCTCCCCTGATGGGCTGCGTCGCGAGTACGCTCATTCGGAGCGCCTCTACACGCTGACAGAATTGGCGCGTATGCTGGCAATGGTGGGGCTACATGTACAAGCATACTATGGCAGCCTGGACGGCAGCCAGTTGAGGCTTACCAGTCCCCGCTTAGTGGTGATCGGCTCCAAGAACACGTGACCTCGTGCTGGGTGTGATGCAATTTTTGCGCTGAGCAGGGGCAAGCCCTGCCACTACGCTCGACCCAGTTGCTCTGCCGCTTCAGCGAGCGTTGTAGACCCCCGATTTATCGTGAGGTCGACCCTTGCGGACGCACCCTGGGGGCTGTGTGGCCAGACTCCGCTCTTCCCATTTGCGTGTTGAGCCGTACTGCACTATACTCTGGAAGGAGCAATACTGGTTAAATGTCCTCGTTAAATCTACGTGGAATCTGGAGCTCTTATACATGAATGGTCTGGACCTCTTCTGGCCCTCGAACCCAGGAGTGCTGATTGTAATTATCGTTTTGTGCCTGCTCTTTGGCCTGGCTATCCGGATGAACCGTAGGGCCCGATTGATCGTGGCCACCGCCGATGTATCGGCCCAGCCTCGTACATCACCCCAAAGCATGGCGAGCCCTCTTACTATATGGCGAGTAGTGGCCTTCGTGGTGGCAATCGTGGCGATGACCCTGGTACTGCTGACACCGGTCGATACGATCGCCAGGACGCAATTGTTTCTTATGCACATGGTGCAGGTAGTGACGTTGACTACACTATGCACGCCGCTGCTGCTGCTGGCTTTCCCCGGGTGGTTTTTGCGGCCATTTCTAGAGCTTCCTGTTGTACGACCCGTGGCTCGGGCGCTTACCCAGCCGGTGGTAGCTTCGCTCATCTTCAATATCACGTTCCTGGCATGGCACGCGCCCGTTTTGCTTCATATAGCCGTGAAGCAAGAAGCGCTTTATCATGTTGCGATGTTGAGCTTGTGGTTTACCTCTTTGCTCAACTGGTGGCCTCTGATCGGGCCGGTGCGGGAGTTCCGCAAGTTAAGCTATCCTTTACAGATGCTCTACGCGTTCTTGGATGGGCAGCCCGTCGATATTTATGCCTTTTTGCTGGTCTTTTCCGGGGTCGTGATCTATCCCTACTATGCCATCCCGCCGCAGTTAGGCATCCCAGCCTTTAGCGATCAAGCCGTTGGAGGAGCCTTTTTGTTGATCCCGGGCCTAGTTGACCTGCTGGTGATGTCGCCGCTATTTATCCGCTGGCTGGCGCAGATGGAGGAGCGGCAAAAAATCAAGGACCAGCGGCTTCAGGAGATGTAATTGCTGACGTTGCAATGCAGCGCGGGCGGATGGCATTTTACAGCAGCCCTACCAGAAAGTAAAATCAACCTTCTCTTGCATCGGAAGAATGTGGTCTTGCCCCTGTTGTCAGAAGGGACGATAAGCACGGCTTGAAAAGTAAGCGGAGAAAAGCCGTAGTTCGTTCTGGGCCTTCTGACCAGTTGTTGGCAAAACGCGTCGTCCGGTTGCTGCTGCGAGGTCCCACAGAATTGACTCCCGTCGAACAAGAAACCTTGCAGATGCTCCGCCAGATGCATCCTCATGTGGAAGTCGTCTACCAGTTCACCCAAGGATTCATGTCCATCCTGAAGCAGCACCAAGCCGAGTTGCTGGATACGTGGCTAACGGCTGTACGGAGCTGTGGCAGGGGCATTGAGCAGGACAAAGCGGCAGTTTCGGCGGCTCTGACCCTCCCCTGCAGCAATGGGGTCGTCGAGGGCCATGTCAACCGACTCAAGTTGATCAAACGCATGATGTATGGCCATGCGGAATTTCCGTTACTTCGTCAACGAGTTCTGCATGTCGCCTAATCTCTTCGAGAGGTTCCGCATGGAGAACATGCACATTCGACAGGCTCAAGCGGCACATCACCGGGCTGTGGTGGCTTGTGTCCGTGCAGCCTACTCCAAATATCTGGTTCGCATGGACAGAGAACCAGCCCCTCTGCATGCTGATTACAAAGCGCTTATTGCGCAAGGAGTGGTCTATGTCCTTGTAACCGAAGAAGAGGTGCGAGGAGTCCTGGTGATGATGCCACAGCAGAGGAGGATGTTTGTCGAGAACGTTGCCGTCGATCCACGCTTTCAAGGGCAAGGTTTGGGGCAGTTGCTCATGGCCTTTGTGGAACAGCAGGCGCGAAAAGAGCAGTTGCATGAGATCCACTTGTACACCAATGAAGTAATGACAGAAACTCTCCGCTTCTATCAGAAGCTTGGGTTTGAGGAAGAAGGTCGGCGAGTAGAAGATGGCTATCACCGAGTCTTTTTGCGGAAAGGACTGGGCTGAACATCCACTTCCTCAAGTGCTTGCCATCTCTCAGCCAGAATGTATCACCGAAAGTGATGGAGTTCCATAAAGTGCCCGTTTTGACGCAGATCCGCTCTTTCTCTAACCTCTCTTGCTGCTTGCACCTTTCCCTATGGAGCAAGCAGCAGTTCTGTAATTGGCACCTGAACATCTAAGAGGGAGCCGATATCATATTTCCAGTTCGTCGCGCCGTTTGCGAGACGAATGGCGTAGATGAAGTAATGGGTGAACGAGGTACTACTGCCGGAGGAATATGGATCACCTTCATGTACAGAGGAGCGTACATAGAGTACATCGTTACTCAACACGCTCAGATCAAGACCCTCTTTCACTGGAATAGCGATGGGATGCTGCCCCATTGGCTTGCCAGTATGCGCATCAAAGACCTGCAGCGTATATGGCTGCTTGCAGGTGAGCACATACAGATGACTCTCGGAAGCTCCTATCTGGGGGGAACACGGTCCAGGGATGTTGCAGGCCAGCACACCCAATGATATCTGCCAGCGCAGTGTGCCGGTCTTTGCATCCAGCGCCTGCAAGCTATATTCTTCTTGCACAACAGTCTCGACCAGAATGCTCTTCCCACCATCTATCACCTCATCGTTGTAATGTACAACTCACGCGAGCACGGGACCAAAGGACAGGTGATAGTTCCTAAATTGGACCACAGTTGCGGATATGTGTTTTTGATAGTCCAATAAGGGATCTTGCACACTTTAAGTGAAGCTCGCTTGCTCTTCTCCATACTCCTGTGATCTTTTTTGTGTTTTGCTTTGTTGACCGAAGGGCATCAACGGAGCTTCCTGCTTTGCCGCAGCCAGGAGCCAAGCACAATACTATTCACGCTACTGGAGACGACGACAAGCAGGAGCAGAGCGAGATGTATCCCATAGGCCGCATCGTGCCAGGCCACATTATAGAGATCTGCTGCTAAGAAGGGGGACTGCAAGGCCCCAGAGATGACGAGAAAGCCTCCCAGGTTCTCACCAACTATGCGACCAAGCTTGTGCTTCCCACCGCCATCCGGAAAGTGGGATGACACGTGCGCTCTACGATTGCGAGCGTGTCCCTTTGACACCAACCGGACCTGACGTGCGGCTGGTAGTAGCTACCCATGCCGTCGCCTCCTCTCCCTTAAAGTTGGCGTCCAGCGCGACGAAACCGTCTACGAGCTGTTTGTCAGCGAACAGATCAGTTAAAAGTTGCCATAGATCCCCGCCAGACCATCTAAGGAGGCTCTCGGGAATAACTTGACGTGGTAACGGGGATGTGGTACCCTTCAAGCATGATGCAGGTGGATCGAAGAGACAAATATCAGCAGATGCATGCGCTCTTGAACGAGAAGCAGTGGAGACAGTATCTCGCCCTGGAAGCCAAAGAGCGAGGGTCAGTGGCTCAAGTAGCGCAAGAAGCAAAGGTGTCACAAAATACCATCCGGCGCGGGATCAGAGAAGTGGAGGCGGGAGAGGGCTATACCCCAGGAGAGAGACAGCGAGAAAAAGGGGGTGGGCGCAAAAAGGAAAGCGAGAAAGATCCCACGCTGCTCTCGGATCTGGAAGGACTCCTTGAGCCGAAAGGCGATCCAATGAGCTTGCTCAAATGGACCAGCAAGAGTGTGGCGCATTTGAAAGGAGCCTTGCAGGCGATGGGACATACCATCGCTGATACCGCGCTACGCGACGTGTTGCTCTCACTTGGCTATTCCTTACGAGCCAATAAGAAAAACAGCGAAGGGCGTTCGCATGAGGATCGCGATGCCCAATTTACTCAGATCAAGCAAAAGTGCGACCAGTTTGAAGCGTGTGGGGATCCGATCATTTCAGTCGACTGCAAGAAAAAGGAACTGATTGGCACCTTCAAGAACAACGGGCGCGAATGGCAGGCAACAGGAGAAGAGACGAGCGTCAATGTGTACGACTTTCTTTCGCTAGCCGATGGCAAAGCGATCCCTTACGGCATCTATGACCTGGTTCATAACCGAGGCTTTGTGAACGTGGGCATTGATCATGACACAGCGGAGTTTGCCGTGGAAAGTATCAGGAGATGGTGGCGGCAGTCAGGCAAAGTGCTCTATCCCGACAAGAGCACCCTCCTCATCACCGCCGATGGCGGCGGGTCCAACGGGGCCAGAAATCGGCTGTGGAAGAAGAAGCTTCAGGAGCTTGCCAACGAAGAGCAGATCGCGATTACGGTGGCGCATTATCCGCCTGCCACCAGCAAATGGAACAAGATTGAGCATCGGCTCTTTTCCTTTATCTCGATCAATTGGCGTGCTAAACCCCTCACTTCCCTGGAAGTCGTGCTTGAGCTCATCTCTCATACAACGACTACAGAGGGCTTAACAGTGACTGCTGTCAAGGACAGTCAGAGCTATCCTACCGGTCTCAAAGTCACTGACGAGGAACTTGCTGCTCTCAACCTATTCAGAGATGCCTTTCATGGTGAATGGAACTATACCATCAAGCCTCAAGGTGGATGATCAATTTATTTCCGTGTGGCCCCTAAGATGAGTGAGACCATCCCGCCCATGGCAACGGCAGAGAAGACCGGGATCAGCGTACTTGACACGGTGGAGCAACCCAGCTCTTGAGATCCCTGACTGCATCGTACTAAGAAAGCTCCTCACCCGCAACTATAGCCAGGATAATGGCTATCATGGTTGGAGAAATCATGTGCTGGAGTGTCAGGATGTGACGATATACCGGGAGTCTGAAATCATCGACGATCTTTTCTGGGAACTGAGAGAGGCCTTCAAACAACGGTTAGCTATTAGCACACTCCCCGATTTTACTTGATAGTCTCAATAGCAATCGGTAGCAGATAGGTAATGGCTTACACATCGGAACGAGTCGAAATTGAATAGAGCTCCCACGCAATGCCATCTGGGTCATGGAAGCTGATGTACTTGTCATAGGTCTCAGGATCTTCCTCAACCCCATTGTTGGGTACCCCTGCTGCGTCTAAATCCCGCTTCAGGTCTTCTAGAAAGCTTGGATCTTCCACGGCTAGAGCGAGATGATCCAGACCAACTCGAAACGGATTGAAGTGATCATAGCTTGAAGAGTATGAATCGGTCTCATACAAGGCAACAAGCATTCCAGATACGTTGACTACCACCCCTCCATCTGTTTCCCTCACCAATTGGCATCCCAGTATGTCCATATAGAAGTGTTTCGCCCGCGCTAGATTGGTGACTCTGAGACCAAGATGACTCAAGCCGGCGGCGTTCAACTTCATTACATATTCCTTTCATTCTTAGAGAGTGACGGTTATACCAAATACGCAAGCACATTATAACACAACGTTTCTTGGCCAAAGAGTGTAAATTGCCAAATTAAACGACTCTCCGCTGTGCTGGCTACGTGGGATATTCGTTCCATGATAAGTTGTACTGACTTGAATCTCCCTCTCAAACCTCTGCTTAGCAGCAATTCTGACTATGCCGTATAATAAGCAAAATATCATCAGCTTGCACCTCGCAGATGAAGTGGGCGTGAGCAGTGAAAAAATATACTTATCAGAATACGCAGGATGATGCTAGATGAGGAGCCATTCATGCCCGATCTACCCACTGGAACCGTGACGCTGCTCTTCACCGATATCGAAGGATCGACGAGCCTCCTGCAGCAGTTGGGTGAGCATTATGCCGACGTGCTGACCGATTGCCGACACCTGCTGCGGCAAATGTTCGTCCAGTACAACGGCCACGAAGTTGACACCCAGGGAGATGCCTTCTTCGTCGCCTTTGCCCGTGCCACCGATGCGGTTGCGGCTGCCGCAGCCATACAACGAGCCCTCGCAGAGCATGCCTGGCCCGAAGGCGCCTCTGTGCGGGTACGCATTGGTCTGCATACCGGCGAACCGAGGTTAACTGCTGATGGGTATATTGGGATGGACGTGCATCACGCTTCCCGCATCATGAGTGCCGGGCATGGCGGCCAGATTCTCCTCTCTCCAACGACTCGCCAGCTGGTGGAGCAGCACCTGCCAGCCGACACCTACTTACAGGACCTCGGAGAGCATCGCCTCAAGGACTTACAACGACCCAGCCACCTCTTTCAATTGAGTTTGGAGGACCTGACTGCCACGTTCCCGCCGCTCAAGACCCTCGATACTCACCGCAACAACCTGCCCATCCAACCGACGCCTTTCATCGGGCGCGAGAAAGAAGTAGCGGCGGTCACACGGTTGCTCCGGCGGCCAGACGTGCGACTAATCACTCTTACTGGAACGGGCGGTGTGGGCAAAACGCGCCTGGGCCTGCACGTGGCCGCCGAACTCTCGGACGATTTCACTGATGGCGTGTTCGTCGTCGCTCTGGCTCCGGTGAACGATCCCACACTGGTCATACCGGCCATTGCTCAGACGCTGGCCATCAGCGAAGCCAGCGAACGCCCCCTGTTCACGCTGCTGCAAGCCTTCCTGAAAGAGAAACAGATACTCCTGCTGCTGGACAATTTCGAGCAAGTCGGTGAGGCCGCGGTGATGCTTGCCGACCTGCTGGCTGCCTGCCCCCGACTGAAGGTAGTGGTGACCAGCCGCATGGGGCTCCATGTGCGAGCCGAGCATGAGTTCATCGTGCCACCCCTGTCTGTGCCCACCCTGAAGCTCCTGCCTGATCTCAAAGCCCTCTCGCACTACGAGGCAGTGGCCCTTTTCATCGAGCGAGCGCAGGCCATGAAGCCAGATTTCTCGGTGACCAACGCCAATGCGCCCGCAGTAGCCGCCATCTGTGCTCACCTGGATGGGCTGCCGCTCGCCATCGAACTGGCCGCCGCCCGCGTGAAGCATTTCTCGCCGCAGACGCTGCTCGCCCGCCTAGAGCAGGGTCTCTCTGTCCTCTCAGGAGGCGCTCGCGATTTGCCGGCCCGGCAGCAGACGTTGCGTGGCGCGCTTGCCTGGAGCTATGACCTGCTCTCGCCCGAGGAACAAAAACTCTTCCGCCACCTCGCTGTCTTTGTGGATGGTTGGAGTCTGGAAGCCTCCGAAGCAATCTGCATGGCGCGAGGGGGATTGGCAGAAGATATGCTGGAAGGGATGGCTTCTCTGGTGGATAAGAGCCTGCTGCGACAAGAGGAGCAGGCCGCAGGGGAGACACGCTTCTGGATGTTGCAGACGCTGCGCGAGTTCGGGCTAGAGCAACTCGCCAGGAGCGGAGAGTTGGAGGCCACGCGCCAGGCCCATGCCGAGTACTACCTGCGGCTGGCCGAGGAAGCACAGCCTTCTCTACAAGCAACCGAGCAGGGCAGGTGGCTGGCGCGCCTGGAGCAGGAGCATGAGAACCTGCGGGCGGCCCTCTTCTGGCTGTTAGCACAAGCACGGGTGGGAAGGGAGCAAAGCAAGCAGCAGGCGGAGCACGCCTTGCGCTTATGTATCGCCCTGTGCTGGTTCTGGTCCATTCGTGGGTATAGCAGAGAAGGGCAGAACTTTCTGGAACAGGCCCTGGCGCTTCGTGAGAGCGTGGCAGTACCTGTGAGGGCCAGTGCGCTCTATACGGCAGCAGATCTGGCCTTTCTCCTGGATAACCTGGAGCGAACAGAGAAACTGGGCAGCGAGAGCTTACACCTCTTTCGGGAACTGGGAGACAAAGTTGGCATAGCGGACGCTCTCTTTCTCCTGGGAACGAGTGCCTGGGCAAGGGGACGGTATACGCTCGCCCGACCTCAGTTGGAGGAGGCCGCGAGCCTCTACCAGGAGATGGGGGAGAACTGGAAGCGTGGCCGCTGCTTCACACAATTGGCCCGCATCAGCACGGTGCAGGGCGAGTATGACCAGGCACAGGGACTCCTGGAGCAGAGCCTGTCGCTCTACCGTGCCCTGGGCGACAAAGAGCGACTCGGATGGGTACTCTACCTGCAGGCCCGCCTGCTCTTTCTCTCAGGACGCGATAGCGCTGCCGCTCGCAGCCTGACCGCGCAGAGCCTCACGCTGTTGCAGGAGATCGACAATCCCTGGGAAAGAGCTTACCCGCTCGTCTTGTTAGGGCAGCTCAGCCTCCAGCAGGACAACCAGGCACAGGCGCATACCCTCTTCGAGGAGGGAAGAAGATCTTTCAAAGAAGTAGGTGATCAGGCAGGCATGGCCGAAGCGCTCATAGGAGCGGCGAGTATAGCGAGGATGCAGAACTACTTCGCGGCGGCCCGTGACCTCTACCAGGAGAGCTTTCCGATCCTCCAAAGGATCCAACATCAAGAATTGATCCCTGTCTGCCTGGAGGGACTGGCCAGCGTGAGAGCAGAAAGAAGCGAACTGGTATGGGCGGCGCAGCTGTGGGGAGCAGCCGAGGCGCTGCGTGAAGCTATTGGCACCCCCATTCCACCGATCTACCGACTCGATTATGAGCGGGCAGTGGCGAAAGCCCGCGCCCAGCTTGGCAACGAGGACTTTGCCACAGCCTGGGCCGAGGGCCGCACCAAGACACCGGAACAAGCTATAGCCGCCGACCATACCTAGCAGTCCGTTCAAAAGCGACACAGAACCGCTCTCTGGTGGATGTTTGGGGTATGTAGCTACCCTCACCTGTATTGATACGCACTACTACGATACTATAGAATGGAGTACAATAGTACAAGAACGCTCAAAAGCAAAGGAGGTAGTCAATGGCAAATGAATTGATTCAGTTGGAATATAGCGGCGATTTTGCCACCATCACCATGAACTATCCGCAACGTCGAAATGCTCTTTCGCTCAAGCATATGCTTGAACTTACTGATGCCTTCCGTAAAGTGAGTGAGAGCGGCGTTCTTGGGGTAATCTTAGCTGCCAACGGCCCGGTCTTTTCCGCCGGCCACGATTTCGCTGACATGGTGGGGCAAGACCTCATCGCCATGCGCAAGCTACTGAAAGTTTGCACCACCTTAATGAACACAATTCAGGAGATTCCACAACCAGTACTCGCACGTGTCCAGGGACTCGCCACTGCTGCTGGCTGTCAACTGGTCGCTACGTGCGACCTGGCCGTTGCCTCTACAGAAGCGGCTTTTGCGACACCTGGTGGGAAGGGGGGCTGGTTTTGTACCACACCGATGGTGGCCGTCAGCCGCAACGTTGGACGCAAACGAGCGCTCGAGATGCTGCTGACGGGTGAGCCGATCGATGCACAGACAGCAGCAGACTGGGGATTGATCAATCGGGCCGTTCCTCCAGAACAACTCGTGGAAGAAGCACAGCGTTTGCTTGATGCAGCAACCCAGGGCAGCCTGATCTCAAAAGGGATTGGCAAACAAGCGTACTATGCACAGATCGATCTTGCTCAACCTCAAGCTTATGCCTATGCACAGGAGGTCATGGCCGCAGCATCCCAGATACCTGACGCCCAGGAAGGCATGCATGCTTTCTTAGAGAAGCGGAAGGCACACTTCAACCAATCGGTCTAATTCACTGGCCGGGGGTAGTCAGTCCAGCATCTTCCTGAGCGTTTCGTTCACCAGTCGTCCCAACATGACATCCCCAACGAAACCTCGCCGCGAAAAGTCGAGCGCAAAAACGAGTCGATTTCCTCCTAAAAATCTTTCTCGACGCCTCTTTTTAGGCGAAGATATGAGCCAATTCGGCGAGGATAGGAAAAAGATGCGTCAGCTTTTTTGGTGTAATCGTCTCATCGACACTTTTTGCATGATGCGAAAGCACTTTTTCGATAACTGGAACTCAGCATCTCGCGCCATGTCACTCGACAGTGTCGAGTATCAAAGTCAAAAAGTGGCATTTTCTACGAATAACAGCGATAGAGCAGGCGGTGAGTGCATACATTCGACTTTATGACCCATAACCCTGCGAAGCGGCGACAAAATGAACCAACCGACACTTACTCTCTCACCTCATTCATCAGCGAGGTGCGTAAGATTCACTTTCTGATTTTGCCGACAAAGTAACCTTAACTCCACCCCGACAAACCGTCAACAAGGTGCGAATTTCGCAGCTCGTACCAGAAAAGGAGCCACAGTGAAACGTCTCGCCGCCTTCCAGGTCAAGACTCGACCCTTCTCAACATTTGCCACCAGGGTCAGTTGCCTGTTGGTAATGAACCCGTAGTCCATCGATGAACAGGCGGCGCATGCCCGCCAGGATGCGCTCATGGCTGAAGTTGCGGGACTGCCGTTGGAAGTCATAGAGTGTCGGCGTGATGGCTGCTAAGATGGCGTCGGCAGCGAACGAGACATCCAGATCCACGGTCTCATTCTGCGCCACCGCTTTGGTGAGTAGATGGCTGATGCGCTGGTGCACAGCGGAATAAAAGGGGTTCTGGTATGCTTGGTGGCGTGGTTTCACCACCTCCAAGAGCACAGCAAACAACGGCATATTGGACTCGGTCATGCGAAGCAATGCAGCGAGAAACCAGTCCAATTGGCTCAGGGCTGAGCCTGGAGCATCAGGCAAGAGGGTGGCATCAACCCGCCTCCAAAAAGCTGCGATCTCCTCTGTCAACAACGCCTCACCCAGCGCTCCCTTGTGCTCAAAGCAGCGGTAGAGCGTTCCTGGACCGACCTGGGCGACCTGGGCAATCTCATTCATACTCGTGGCATCCACTCCCTGGGTGGCAAAGAGGTGCCTGGCCACATGGAGAATGCGCTCCCGGTTCTCGACAGCATCACGGCGCTTCCGCCGCTGAAACACCGGTTGATCGCTCGTCACATCTTTCATCACAAACCTTCTTTCTCTCATCGGCACCGGCACAACAGTGTGTGCTCTTGACAAACGGAGAGTTCTCCGTTATACTCTCAGTATTCGGAGAGTTCTCCGTTTGATTATAACAGGAAAAGGGAAGGAATGCAATTGAGAGAAATCACACCCCTGCTCGGCTTTTGACTGCTGCTGGCCGTGGGTGGTCTGGGGCTGCTACGACGAAACGAGTTGCGTCGTTGTGGGCGGCTATCCGCTCTGCGTCTCTCCACTCGCATTCACCATGGCCTGCACCTTGTGTGTGGTTGTGGCTTGCTGGCAGTCGTCATCGCCACGTTGACGTAGGGCATCAGCGTCACCACGACGCAACCAGAGGACGAGGTCACATCCGCCAACGCAGGAGTGATGCGCTGATGAAGCAATCAGGTATGCGCGAGTATTTTGCTTGATAGGCCCTGAAAAGTATGGACGAGCTTCGAGGCAATTGGTTGCGCATCCCACGCTTTTGGGGACCAGAGCCCTCGACGTGGCTCGCCACCGAAACAATGGAGGACATTTTCATGGATTCTAGGATAGGAAAAAACACCGCCGCTACGGCTGCGAAACCTCTTCATAAGGCACTGCTTCGATGGATAGGAAGAATACTGGCAGGTATTTCTCTCCTCTTTTCTATCATACTTTTGCTTTTAGGGGTATTCATACCTTCTCTTCCTTTTTTGGGAGTGATTGGAACGCTCCTTGAATCCTTTTTCTCTCTTCACCTGTTGATTGCCGGTTTGATTTGTGGCCTTTTAGCATACGTAGGTTTACGATTAGGCGGAAAGCGAGTAGCGATTGTTGGATTATCTTTAGCCCTCATCAACGTGATCGGGTTTTGCATCCCGCTTGCTGCTTTAATTTACACAGCCAGAGTCTATCATACGAATATTTCCTGGAGTCAACACTTGACAGGTGGGTTTTCAACGGGTAGCGCCGATGTGTCAAAATCGGTTCAATTTACGACGACGCCAGATGGGAAAGCTTTGTACATGGATATCTCCAAGCCTAACAACTTCAACAGTCAAGAAGCATTGACTCCGGTGGTCTTGATCCATGGAGGCGGCTTTACAGGTGGTACTCGGAATGAAGAACCTGCATGGACCCAATTCTATAATGACAGGGGATATGTGGTCTTCGATGTGGATTACCGCCTGGCTACCGCGACGTATCATACCTGGGATAAAGCAGCTCCAGATATTGCCACTGCGATCGTGTGGATTGGAAACCATGCAGCCGACTACCATGTGGATATGAGCAAACTGATTATCGCGGGAGCATCCGCGGGAGGAGGTCTGGCTTTGCAGGTGGCCTACGGGATTCAAGATGGGACCTTAAAGGCATATGAGCCTGATCTTCTTGCCCAGGCGAAAGCGGTGGTGGCTATCTTCCCGGCACAAGACATGACTGCTATTTGGAATTCAACCACAAGTTTTTTGGGGATTGACAATCACCAAGTGGGCGAGGAGTATATTGGAGGATCCCCGCAAGCCTATCCGCAGGCGTATGCCACGGTCGATGTCTCGCATCACATTACCAGGCACAGCCCTCCAACCATTGTTATCGCCGGCCAACATGATCACGCGATACCTTATGAGAGTCAAGTGCAATTCGTCGATGACCTGACAAAAATGGGAGTGCCTCATGAATTTATTTCCATCCCATTTAATGATCACTTTTTTGTGTTCAGGCCAGGCGGGATAAGTAGTCAGATTGCTTTTCAGGGAGTTGGTCAATTTCTTGATACCTATGCGAAATAACTCATTTTAAAGTCTCACGTGACTTATCAGGTAGCCCCCCTTAGTGTGGGGTTGTACCGCTTTTGTCTGTGTGGTGGTATATTACAGCAGCTTACTTTGACGGCACTTTTGTCATGCTGCACAGCAAAGCCTGTACTGATGTAATGCAAAGGCAACATTTTTCGCCTGCCGCTGCATTGCAAATCCAAAAGTTACAGGAGATGGAGGAAGCAGAGGCTGCCGCGTTTACTCCTGCACCGGGCGTGGTTTTGTCGAACCACGAAATATGATCCACCAGAACAGCAGCATCGAGAGGGTAAGCACGATCGTATAGGGTAAAAGGGACCAGATGCCGATGCGCTGTGCCAGGATACCGGCCAACCAGGGGAACACAGCGATGCCCAGGATGCTCATGCTGACCAGGAAGCCTATGGCGCTGGATACGAGACGGCTGGACACAAGGGCCGGCATCAAGGCGACGGTGGTCGGGTAGATCGGACCCAGGCTGTAACCGATAAAGCAAAAACCAATGGCGGCTGCGACCTCGAAGGGAAACAGCCAGATGATCAGCACGCCGATGACAATGCCAGCCATGCAGCTGTAGATCAGGCCGACATTGCCTATACCGAGCCATTCGGTGAAATTGCTCAGCGTGAAGCGCCCAAGCGTCAGGCCCAGCCAGTACCCGCTCACGGTCAAACTCGATAGCAATACCTGCTGGTGTCGGCCCTCGACCAGGAAGCTATAGCTCCAGTTGCCCAGGCTCACCTCTATGCCGACATAGAGCAAGAGAAACAGCGATGCCCACCAGACCACCGGCAGCCTGAGCGCCGCGGTCAGTACATTCCCGGTGGCGGCTTCTTCCTCTTTGCGCGTAGAAGCGGCGGGGAGCTGGTGACTGAAGACGATCGCAAAGCCGAGCAGCAGTGGCAGGCTCAGCAGCGTCCAGGTAAGGTAGACACTATTCCATCCCCAGTTCATCGCTATAATTGCGGCTGCCACGACCGGGCCGAACAGGGCGCCTGCCCCATAGAAGGCGTGAAGGGAGTTCAGCAGCGAAGTGTTACGCGGGAGCGCTACGACATACGCGTTTAAGCCGGTCTCGATGATCGCTATGCCAAACCCCAGGAAAAGCCTCGTCGCCAGGATAGCGACAAAAGGCGGTTTGAGGCCTATTGTGAGCGTCCCCAGGAGAAATGTGAGGGCGCCCATCATCAGAAATCTACGCGGGCCCAGCTTCTCCAACAGGAGGCTGCTGCTGAATGCCGAGAGAAAGTAGCCGGTGGAACTGGCGAGGAATAGCAATCCCACCACTGATTTATCCACCTGGTAGTAACTGCTCAAGCCTGGGAGGACTACACCGGCCGCGCCACCATTTGCGCCAATCAACGCAAAGCCAAAGAAAGCGATCCCCATGCGCAGGTAGGATTGCTTCAATATTAAAATCCTTCTACTCCGCCTGCAGCAGGCGAAAGGTGTTGGTGATGCGCGCCGTTTTGCCGAGCATGGCGCTCACCCCACAGTATTTTGTCTCGGCCAGTTCGATTGAGCGTGACATTGCTTCCGGCTGTACGTTATGGCCGCTGACGACGTGCTCGATGCTGATCTCTGTGAACACCTTCGGGTGCTCCGGCGCGCGCACGCCATGGACATGTAGCTCATATCCTGTGATCTGCTGGCGCTTCTTGAGCAGGATAGGCAGGACGCTCATGCCCATGCAGCCAGCAAGCGCCACCAGCAGCATGCCCATCGGGCGAAATCCTTCGTTGTGCCCGCCCCTTGCGGTCGCACCTACATCTTAGGATTCGCTGCCCCCAGGTTTTTGATTGGGTTAGACAATAAGTAATGGATGTGCATTTACGTTCATAATGATATAATCCTTATCAAATTTAACAATACATTCAATACCGAGGAGTGGCGTATGGGACGGCAGCAGGTACAACAGCCAGCTCAGGCTCAGACAAGTAAGCAATCTTCCTGGAGACGTATACTTATTGTCATCATTATCGTTGCATTTCTCCTTGCCTTTGCCTGCCTCATCCTCTGGAATTTGATCAATGAAGGAGTTCTTCACGGAGCTTTCTTCGATACACTATCTAAAATCCTGGTTGCTATTGGCTCTGCTACTGCAGCACTTGGCGGAATTTTAACCGTGTATATCGGTATAGCCTCTGCACTTAAAACGTTCTTGGCCCCTTCAACTGATAAAACAGAGCAATCTCCCGGTACTGTGATACCTACAACACCCCCCATTCCTGCCCCTTCATCTACACAGACCATCATACCACCTCCTCAGCCTCAAACGCCTCAAAGTGCAACTCCGCAATCATCTATCACCAGTGAATTTATCACCGGCTCCTTCCCACCGACCGACCCGAAAACCATCCAGC
>WNGG01006149.1_pt1 | contig 35613 bp, 31 predicted proteins | sample 5400661 | NCBI WGS metagenome assembly WNGG01 (sample SAMN13153372, study PRJNA577476) | soil metagenome | isolation source: 100 cm soil or saprolite under Garry oak tree replicate 1 | place: USA:California | collected 2016-06-15
GCAGCATGGAGATCCAACGTTTGATTGGCCGATCGCTGCGAGCGGTTGTCGATCTCGAAAAGGTGGGGCCACGCACGATCTGGGTGGATTGCGACGTCTTGCAAGCCGACGGCGGTACGCGCACAGCAGCAATTACCGGGGCCAGCCTGGCTGTCGCAATGGCCTGTCGGAAACTTGCGAGAGAAAAAAAGATCGATGTGCCGCCGGTGCGAAAATTGGTCGCAGCGGTGAGCGCTGGTGTTCTCAATGGACAGGCGATCGTCGATCTTAATTACGAAGAGGACAAACTCGTCACCGTCGATTTTAATCTCGTGGCCACCGAGGACGGCGAATTCGTAGAAGTGCAAGGCTCCGGTGAGGAGGCGACGTTTGCGCAATCACAACTGGACGAAATGCTCGCGCTTGGACGCAAAGGCATCGCGGAACTGGTCGCGGAACAGCGCGCTGTTCTGGCGCGAATCATGGTTTCGCCGCCGGAGTAGGGGAGTGATGGGATGGACGGTTGTAATTCGTTTGCTTGACCTGCGCATTCGCGCTAGAGCGGAACCCTACGCATGAAGAAGGCGCTCATTACCGGCATCACCGGCCAGGATGGTAGTTATCTGGCCGATCTGCTGCTGGAGAAAGGCTACGAAGTGCACGGGATCATTCGCCGCGCCAGCACATTTAACACTTCGCGCATCGACCATCTTTATGCCGATCCGCACATCAACGGGGTGCGCATGTTTCTGCACTACGGCGATCTGAGCGATTCGGTCAACCTGGTCAAACTTCTTTACGAATTGAAGCCGGATGAAATTTATCATCTCGGCGCGCAAAGCCATGTGCGCGTGAGCTTCGACATTCCTGAGTACACTTCCGATGTCACAGGGGTTGGCACGATCCGCATTTTGGAAGCCATTCGCGAAGCCGGGTTGCGTTCACGCTTCTATCAAGCATCGAGCAGCGAAATGTTCGGCAAAGCGCAAGAAGTCCCGCAAAGTGAGAAGACGCCGTTCTGGCCGCGCAGTCCCTACGCCGTAGCAAAGGTTTTTTCGTATTGGGCGACGGTTAACTACCGCGAGAGCTACGGCCTTTTCGCAACCAACGGCATTATGTTCAACCACGAAAGCCCGCGGCGCGGCGAAACTTTCGTCACTCGCAAGATTTCCCGCGCCGTGGCGGCGATCAAGCGTGGGTTGCAGCACGAGTTGTTTTTGGGAAACCTGGACGCGAAACGGGATTGGGGATACGCGCCGGAGTACGTCGAAGGGATGTGGCGAATTCTTCAACATGGCGAAGCAGACGATTTTGTGCTGGCCACCGGCGAAACGCATACCGTGCGTGAGTTTGTCGAAGCGGCCTTTTCGCATGTCGATCTTGATTGGAAAGAATTTGTCAAACACGACCCGCGGTATGAGCGCCCGGCGGAAGTAGATCTCCTGATGGGTAACGCCTCCAAAGCTAAAGAAATTCTCAATTGGGAAACAAAAGTGCGATTCCACGAGCTCGTCCGCATCATGGTTGATGCGGATATGGAATTGCTTTCGCGTGAAACGCCGAGAAAGCATCTCGGGAAATTGCCGTGAGCTGTTGCCGCGGTCGGTGACCGCGGCCGGTGCCCCCCCGGCTACAGCCTAACGAATCGCACTCGTTGAGTGAGCGGTCTGCACCAGTTGTATTGGGCCAGCCAGTATTGGAATCACCGATGCGAGTGGTGCATCAATAATCGTCACTTCTGCGCCGGGGCCGACGATTTCGTATAGATTAATGATGTCGCTGGAGCGCATTCGAATGCACCCGTAACTCGCCGGGAAGCCAATGTTGCGTTCCTCTGGCGTACCGTGGATGTAAATCATGCGGGCGAACGCATTTCCGTTTTGCGCTTCGCGCCCACGCAGCCAAAGAATGCGCGTGACAATTGGATCGCGACCGGGAGAATCCGATGCGACAATCTCGCCAGTGCGGCGTCGATCTTTGAAGACAGTGCCAGGCGTTGCGTGATCGCCAATTTTTTTTGCCACCTCCAATTCGCCCAGTGGAGTGCAAGAGCTGCCGGGCCAGTCGCCGAGACCAAACTTGGAGGTGGACACTAGATAGATGGCCATCAGGTTACCGCGATCGAGAACCGCTAATTTTTGTTCGCGCGCGCTGATAACGATGTGATGCCGCGTGTCCGGCGCGGCACAGGACGAGATGACGAGTGCGATCGCGCCGATAACAGTGAGGCGGGTCAAGATGTCGATCGCGTTACGACTTGTCATGAGCGGTTGAACCTAAAAAAGTTCTCCGCCGTTTCCGTGGTGGCCTCGGCGATTTCTTGCAATGGCACGCCGCGCGCGACCGCGATCGTCTCTGCCACGATGCGCGTGTGCGCCGGCTCACACCGTTTCCCGCGAAACGGCACCGGTGCGAGATATGGACAATCCGTTTCGACCATGAATTTCCAGAACGGAACCTTGGCGGCAACCTCGCGCACGTTCGCACCGTTCTTAAACGTGACGATGCCGGTGAAGGAAACCAGATGATCGAGGTCGACAACTTCGTTCGCCTGTTCAAACGTGCCGCCGAAGCAATGAAACACGCCGCGCAGTTTTCCGGTGTACGGCTTCATAATCTCAAGTGTGTCCGCCCAGGCGTCGCGTTGGTGAATGACCACGTTTAGTCCCAGTTCGACCGCGAGATCGAGTTGCTGTTCAAACAGACTCGCCTGTTTCGATTTATAGGCGCCGTCCAGAATGTTCGCCTCGATTTCCTCCTCGGTTTCACCTTGGAGTGCGCGGGCAAAGACTTGCACTTTCTTTCCTTTTGCCGCTTCGACGCTTGGTAAATGGTGATAATCCAAGCCTGTCTCGCCAATCGCGACCACGCGCCGGCTTTTGGCGAATTCGCGCAACGGCGTCATCACGTCCTCCTCGGCTTGTTCGGCATAGGTCGGATGAACGCCAATAACCGCGTAGATATTCGAATACTTCTCGGCAAGATCGACAGCGCGCTGGCTACTCTCGATTGAAGTGCCGATAGTGATGATGCGCGTCACACCGGCTTCATTCGCCCGACGGAGCACATCCTCAAGATCGTTAGCGAAATCCGGGTAATCGAGGTGAGCGTGTGTTTCGATTAACATTTTGTCATTGTAGGGCGTTTCTGTGAAACGCCACTCTCTGACACAGACGCCCTACAAAAATCTCAACCGCCGGGATTACCATTCGATCACCGTGCTCGCCCAAGTGAGCCCTCCACCGAACACGATCATGAGGACGTAATCGCCCGGTTTGATCCGCCCGCTGCGATTGGCTTCATCGAGCGCGATGGCCACTGCCGCGGCGGAGGTGTTCCCGTAACGATCGAGATTCACAAACATTTTGTCGCGTGAAATGCCGAGCCGATCCGCGATGGCTTCGATGATGCGCACATTTGCCTGATGCGGAATGACGCAGGCAATATCCTGGATAGTTAGGCCAGCTTGCTCGAGCGCTTTCTTAGCCGCGCTCAACATCGCGGTGACCGCCTGCTTGTAAACCTCCTTGCCGGTCATGTGGATCGTTTGCAAGTTAAGATCGACATTTTCGCGAGTGATCGGGCAACGTGAACCGCCGCCAGGCATGAACAAAATGTCAGTGTACTGACCGTCGCTCCCAATGTGGGTGCTAATCACACCGTGAGCGCTACCGCGATGACGCAAAACAGCAGCGCCAGCACCGTCCCCGAAAAGCACGCACGTATTGCGATCGGTCCAATTAGTAATCGACGTCAGCTTCTCGGCTCCGATGACAAGAACAATGTCGTGTGTATGCGAGGTAATGAATTGCTGCGCGATTTCCAGACCGAAGAGAAAACCGGCGCAGGCGGCGGAAATATCGAGACAAGCGGCGTTGGTTGCGCCGATCTTTTTTTGGACGAAACAGGCCGTGGCGGGAAATAGCATGTCGGGAGTTGCCGTCGCAACGAGAATGAGATCGATTTCTGCGGGTGAAATTTTTGCTTGTTCGATCGCCTTTAGCGCCGCTTTTGCGGCCATGTCGCTAGTGTTTTCATCTTTCGCCGCAATTCGACGCTCCTTAATGCCCGTTCGGGTGGTGATCCACTCGTCGCTCGTCTTCACCATGCGCGATAGATCTGCATTGGTCAGAATTTTCTCCGGCACATAACTGCCGGTGCCGATGATCGAGACGGTGCGCCGCGACTTAGTGGAGCGCGGGCTGGAGCGGGGCTGTCGTTTCATTGTAGCGGCGAATCTCCTCGACAATATGCGGGTTCACTTGCTGTTCAATCGACTCTGCCGCCACCCGCAACGCATTCTTGATCGCAAGCGGCGTGCTCGCACCATGCGCAATAATGCAGATGCCGTTGACGCCGAGAAGCGGACTGCCGCCGTACTCTTCGTAATTTGTCTTGTCCTTAATAGTTCCAATGGCATTCTTCGCAAGAAATGCGCCGGCTTTTCGCATCGTCGTGCGCATGAGCTCATGCTTGAGCCATTGAAACATCGCCACCGCGATCGATTCGCACGTTTTCAAGATCACGTTACCGACGAATCCGTCGCACACCACAACCTCAACCGGGTCCTCAAAGAGATGACGGCCTTCTATGTTGCCAACGAAATTAAGGGAACTTGGTTTCAACATTTTAAACACTTCCTTGGTCAACTCCGTCCCCTTAACATCCTCGTCGCCGAGCGACACCAAACCAACCGTCGGATTCTTGTAGTGCAGGACGTGACGCGAGTAGACCGAGCCCATAAACGCGTATTGAAGAAGATGTTCGGGGCGCGCATCGATGTTCGCGCCTGCGTCGATCAAAACGAAGACATTCGTTTCGGTCGGAAGTACGGCCGCGATACCGGGTCGGTCGATTCCTGGCAAAGTGCGAAGCTTAATCGTGCCGGCGGCGACGGCCGCACCAGTGTGACCCGCGCTCACGATTGCATCTGCCTGGCCGCGCTTCACGAGATCGACCGCGCGGCTTACTGATGAATCCTTCTTTCGCCTGACCGCCGACCATGCCCGGTCGCTCATATCCACTACTTGCGTCGCGTGCGTGATCTCGATCCGGTTGTCGTTGCAGCCGTGCTTCTTGAGTTCTGCTTCGATCTGCGCCGAGTCGCCGACGAGAAAAAGTTTATTGATGTACCGGTATTCGCGTAGCGCCATCACAGCGCCAGCTACGAGATTAGGCGGCCCAAAATCGCCGCCCATCGCATCCAAGGCGATCTTCATTGGTGGGAAACTTTGCGAATTAAAGCCATTGATTGCAAAGCGAAAAATGTAGAGGCGCTCGCCACGGCGAGCGCCTGCGTTTTAGGTTGGCGCTGATACAGCCGTCGCGACGATCTACTTGGCGTCGACTGTCAAAACCTGGCGGCCCTTATAGTAACCGCATGATGGGCAAGCAGTGTGCGAGGCAACGGTGCTGCCGCATTGCGGGCATTTGTTTAGGTGCGGCGCATGCCAGCGGTTTGCTGCCTTGCGGGTGCGTAATCGCATCTTCGAGGTTTTGCGTTTTGGGACTCCCATGTGAGGCGGCTACGAAAGCACGGTTCCGTGAAAAAACAACCGGCGGGCCGGCCGCTGACGCATCAAAACGCCAAAGCGTTGAGTGTTAAAGTGTCAAGCTGTTAACTCCGCCTCCGCTCTTCGTCGCCTCAACGCTTTAACTTTAGCTTGTCCAGCGCGCTCCAATCTGACTTGCGCTGCGTATCTTGCTCCGCGGTTCCGATGTGTTTCGCTTTACAAACGCCGCTGCCGTCTCGATCGCAATGCGGGTGCGGCGGCAGATTGAGCAAAAGATCCTCCCTCATGAATGGCGTAAGATCGACACTCTCTGGCCCGTACAAGTCTGTGTGAACTGCAAATGCCGGGACCTGAATCTCGTGCACAAACTTTTCCAGGCACGATACGCAACGTAGCTCCACCGGTTGCGAGAGCGATCCCCTCGCCCAGAGAGCGCCGCCCGAGACGCCAAGATTGATGTCGTAATGCAGCAGACCGGCGCAACGAATTCCGTCCGTTGCCAGTTCCGGAATCGGGCACTCTTCTTCACCTTCGAGGTGGAGACCCTCGGTCGGGATTTGTTTCAAATGGACTTTCATCGACTGAATTTTCTGCTCAGCGCTTTGGCCACACAAGCCGGGACAAAACTGGAGACATTCCCGCCGAGGCTCGCGATTTCTTTCACGATGCGGGAGCTGAGGTAAGTGTATTCCTCCTTTGGCATGAGGAAAATCGTTTCCACAGCGGCATCAAGTTTTCGGTTCATCAGCGCCATTTGAAATTCAAATTCAAAATCTGAAACCGCGCGCAAACCACGAATGACCGCACCGGCTTTCTGCGTTCTGGCAAATTCGACCAGCAGTCCCTCGAACTGGGCGATTCGCACATTGTCGATCTTGCCGGCGGTTTCTCCCAGCAAATCGAGCCGTTCTTCCAGTGAGAGAAGCGCCTGCTTCTCGTCATTATGTGCCACCGCCACGATCACTTCATCGAATAGTTTTCGCGCCCGTTCAATCACATCGAGATGACCATTTGTCACTGGATCAAAACTGCCCGGATAAATCGCGCGTCGCATGAGCGGAAATTCGCAGAGAAATTTGAGAAATGAAAGTGGCAGGTGTAGCGGCGGCTGTCCTCAGCCACGATCTGTCTGTAAGAACACGCGCTTCTACCGAAATCAAATCTATCCGATTTGCCGAACGACGGGGAAGCGGGAGATTGATTTCCACTTCCATGAGCAATCCATCGCCTTATCGCACGATCGCAGTGGCCAGCACGTTCTCCCCGCGCTTCACGCAAGTGCTCGCTGAGGCAAAGCGAATCCGGGACAGATTTTCATCCGATCTTCGTCTGATTTATGTGGGCGAACGCAATGAGCAAACGGCGAAGAAGTTTAGCGATGTGCTTGCGCAATTGCAGCTTCCTGGGGATTCAATCATTCACTATGAGCAAGGCGATCCAGCCGGCGCAATTCTCCGCTTCCTCCCTCGGAACAATATCGATTTGATCGTCGCTGGTGCGCTCGAAAAAGAGGTCGTGCTGCATCCATTTCTTGGCAATGTTGCGCGTCGCCTTGTGCGAGAGGCGGTCTGCTCGGTCATGCTCTTTACCAGGCCGCAAGCGAAACCAAAACCTTTTCGCCGAATCGTTTTTGTTGCGGATTATTCCAAGCATGCATTGCAAGCTTTGAAGAGAACGCTGCTGCTCGCGTCAGCGGAATCGTGCGAGCGTCTTTATGTCATTCGCATTATTACGGCGTTTGATCAGGCGCGTGCCTCGATTCGGGCGGATGCCGGCACTGGCGAACAGCCGAAAAGCGATGCGGACGAAGAAGACGCGTTGGAAAAATTCGTCTTGTCAGCGGGCGCGACGGAAGTCCCGATCGAAGCGCGCTGCATCCGTGGCAACACTGGATTGGCCGCCTCAGATTTCGTTCAATCAGTGGAAGCAGACTTGCTCGTCGTGCCCGTGGAGAAAAACGGCGATACCAGCGATCGACTGGCGAGTAACATCGCGTGGATCACCGATGTCATTCCCTGTAACCTCTGGGTGATTCGCTGAGTTGATTGTCGATCTTGCGGCGCGCGAGATGTTTGGTGTAGAAGCGCCTGTACTCGCGCGCAAAGATTGCGGCTCAGGGCAGCCGCCACTACAACTCACATTGCAATGAGCCCGGAGCACCCCTTCCAGCCGTACGGCTGGCCGCATCTCACCGTCATTTTCCTCACCATCGCTTTGCCGTTTGCGCTGGCCGCGTTCGTGCGGCGCACAAAATCGCCACGCGTTGAACGGGCGATTGTTGCTCTTCTCTCCGCGTTGCTCATTCTGAACTATGTCGCCTATTTAATTTTTGTGCGCAGTCACGGCGTAGTGAACTGGCAGCAGATGCTGCCTTTGCAGCTGTGCGATTGGGGAATGGTTGTCGTAATTGTGGCGATGTGGACCGGAAATCAGCGCTGGTTCGAGGTGGCGTATTTTTGGGGAATTGGTGGCACGCTGCAAGCCGTGCTCACTCCCAATCTGCGATTTGGCTTTCCAGACTGGCGATTCATCAGCTTTTTTACTTCGCATTCTGGCATCATCATCGGCGTGATTTTCTTGATGTTAACCCGGCGATACCGGCCATATCCCATGTCCATCGTCCGCACCTTTATCTGGTCCGAGCTTTATTTTGTCGTCACCATGATCGCCGACCAGCTAACCGGTTTTAATTACGGATTCCTTCTGCATAAACCGGAAGCATTTTCCATTTTGAATTTTCTGTCCGATTCGCGGCCTCTTTACCTTCTGGAGATGCACGGAGTTGCGTTACTTTTTTTTCTCGGGTTATATGCCCCATTTGCCATTTTCGACCTTGTGCGGTGCAGAAAGTTGTAGGGCGTTTCTGTGAAACGCCTTCAAAAATGATTGGCGGCTGACACAGCCGCCCTACAATTAGCTCGTGAAATCCAGGCTGCTGAAAATTGGATCAGCCACAATCGGTGGAAAACGTCCCGCGTTCATTCTGGGGCCGTGCGTGATTGAATCGGAGAAGTTCGCCTGGCGCACGGCAACAAAAATCGCGGCAATCTGTTCGGCCGAAAATATTGATTTTATTTTCAAGGCGTCCTACGACAAAGCCAACCGAACTTCGGTCCGCTCGTTTCGCGGAATTGGAGTGGGCGAGGGCTGCGAGATTCTTTCGGCCATCGGCCGCGAGTTGAAAATTCCGGTGACAACCGATGTTCATTCACCGGAGGAGGCCGAGGTAGCTGGGGAAAAGATCGACATGTTACAAATCCCAGCGTTTCTCTGCCGCCAAACCGATTTGCTGCGCGCTGCCGCGGAAACCGGTCGCGCGATCAACGTAAAAAAGGGTCAATTCCTCGCGCCATGGGATGTGCGAAACATTGCCGAAAAGCTGATCGCCTTTGGTAACGAAAAATTCTGTTTCACGGAGCGCGGCACGACGTTCGGCTACAACAATCTGGTTGCTGATATGCGATCGCTTCTTTGGATTCGCGAGGCTGGATATCGCGTGATCTTCGATGCGACGCATTCTGTGCAGCGGCCGGGCGGGGCAGGGGATTCGACCTCTGGTGATGGCATTCTCGCTCCGGCGCTGGCGCGGGCTGCGATGGCCGTCGGCTGCGACGGCATCTTTATGGAGGTGCACGAAAATCCGGCACGCGCCTTGTCAGACGGACCGACTCAGGTTCCCCTAAAGAATTTGCCGAAGCATCTGCGCATGTTAAAGGCTATTCATGCTGCGATCTCGTAGCGGCCGCGCCGTAAACTGGAGCTGGTTTGCTTGGCTATTGTCGATATTCCTATTGTCGATTTTGATATCGGCGACTCAGGTGTTTGCCGAATCAAAAGGCCACAAAAAGAGGCAAAATCGCGCGGCTCGGGCAACGCCGAGCCCTTCTCCGGGGGAACAGAACCTGACAAATATCCCGCTGCCCATTGGCCATGAAGCGAAGGGCCTCGTCTTACCGGATTTCGATGGCGAGGGTCATCTGCGGGGAAAGTTTGAAGCAGGAACGGCGCGACGGATTGATCAGGGGCACGTCGGCTTTCAACAACTTAAGATTACGACCTATACCCCTGAAAATCGGCCTGATCTGCAGATCGACATGCACACTTCGGTACTCGATTTGCAGACCCGGATCTTAAGTTCGCAGGAGCGTACGACAGTTCAGCGCGCGGATTTCAACATCGTCGGTGATTCGGTTCAGTTCGATACGAATACGAGAACCGGACGACTAATCGGCAATGTGAAAATGGTGATCACAGAGCAATCACACCTCACGGGAAAACCGACTGAATGAAAAGAGTGGGGGCATTAATCCTGTTGATGGCTTGCGTGACGATCGCGCAATTGCATGGGCAGACTGCGGCATCAGCAACGGACTCGCGCACGCCTCCAAAGAAGCCGGAAAAGGCAGCGACAGAAAAAGAAGATAAATCATCCACGAACAAATTATTTGGCGGGAGCAACGCGTTACAGTCCAATGAACCGACCACGACGGAAATTTACGCGGATGAGGCGTTTTTTGATTCGAGCAAAAGTATGGGCATCTTTAGCGGTCGCGTGAAAGTGACCGATCCGCGCTTTAATCTTCAATCGGACAAATTGACAGTCTTCATTTCAAAAGGAGAAAACCAAGGTCTCGAAAGAGCAATCGCCGAAGGCAATGTTGGCCTGGTTCGTGATCGACCTGATCCAAATGGGGGGCCGCCGACGCGCGCGGTCGGTCGAGCCGACAAAGCGACCTATACGGCTGCCACAGGTGATGTTGAATTGAGGGGAACGCCGCGTGTACAGGAAGGGCCGAACATGCACGTGGCAACCAGCGCCGATACGATCATGATCATTAACCAGAACAGCCAGCTGACTACGCACGGCCCGAGTCGCACCGAGATTCGGCAGCAGCCGAAGGAAGAAACCAAGGGCGAAACGAAGGCCGAAACGAAGCCCTCTCAACCCTCCCCTTCGCCGAAACCATGATCAGCCAAACTGCGCCTGCCGCCGGTCACAAAGTCTCTTCGCCGCCAGCGGCAAAGACGGAGAATGTCCTCACCACCGATCAACTGGTCAAGATCTACGGGGGCCGCGCGGTCGTGGACGGCGTCAATCTGAACGTCCGAGCAGGCGAGATTGTGGGATTGCTCGGGCCGAACGGCGCGGGCAAAACGACCAGTTTTTACATGATCGTCGGACTCGTTAGGCCAAACAGCGGTCGCGTTATTTTTTCCGGCACGGACGTCACGAATTACCCGATGTACAAGCGTGCGCGGCTTGGCATGGGTTATCTGCCGCAGGAAGAATCTATTTTCCGGAAAATGACGGTGGAACAAAATATCATGGCGATTTTAGAAACGCTCCCTATGACCAAAGCGGAACGGCGCAATCGTTGCGATCAACTGCTCCATCAATTCGGCATTGAGCGGATCGCAAAAAATACGGCACTTACCCTGAGCGGCGGCGAGAAACGGCGCCTCGACGAGCCGTTCAGTGGCGTCGATCCCATCGCCGTTTACGATGTGCAACAAATTATCGTGAATCTGCGCAAATCGGGGCTCGCCATCATGATCACCGATCACAATGTGCGCGAGACCTTGTCGATCGTGGACCGCGCCTATTTGATTTTCGAAGGCCGCGTCGAGAGTGAAGGCACAAAAGATTTTCTCATCAGCGATCCCATTAGCCGTCAGCTTTACCTCGGCGAGCGCTTCAAGATGTAATTGTCATTCTGACCGGTGGAGGAATTGAGATGTCTTCCGTCGGCTGGCCGGACTCAACATGATGAGATCGGCTTTGGCGGCGTCCGCGCTCCGCGCGTTGTGCGCGGTGGCATCTAATCTCTTGGTTGATCCGAAATAAAGATGCCGGTAGAGTCCGGCCAAGGCAATGGAGTTTGCCGTCCTGAAAAGGAAAACCGCGTAGCTAATGACTCCTGCTAATGCCGAAAGGCAAAGGAGGAGTTATGACGCAAAACGTTTGGTTTATTGCTGCGATTTGGATGGCGCTCGCGCTTTCAGCGAGTCTCATTTCAATTTGGGCAGGTATATCTGTCGCATTGGTCGAGATTCTCGTTGGTGTCGTCGCGGGAAATTTTCTTGGAATTCACGCGACGACCGATTGGATCAATTTTCTCGCGCTGCTCGGCAGCGGCGTGCTGACGTTTCTCGCCGGCGCAGAAATCGATCCCCGTTCGCTAAAAGCGAATCTGCGCGCCAGCGGATTGATCGGTATTCTTTCTTTCGGCGTGCCGTTCGCGATCGTCTGGCTATTTGCGCAGTTCGTCCTCGGTTGGCACCTGCAGCAGGCGCAGATCGCTGGAGTCGCACTTTCGACCACATCGGTGGCGGTCGTTTACGCAGTAATGATCGAAGGCGGTTATAGCGACACGGCCATGGGTAAGACGATTCTGGCTGCGTGTTTTATTACGGACCTCGGCACAGTTCTCGCACTCGGGGTTTTGTTCGCAAACTTCAACATGTGGCTTGTCCTATTCGTGGTCGTGATGTGCGTGGTGCTTTGGTTTATGCCGACGTGGACGCAGTTTATTATAGTGCGACTGGGTGCGACGCGCGTTAGTGAGCCCGAGGTTAAATTCATCTTTTTTATCCTGTTTTTTCTGGGCGGCCTGGCCACAACAGCGAAGAGCGAGGCCGTTTTACCGGCATATCTCGTCGGTCTTGTCGTGGCCGGCGTTTTTCTGCGCGACAAAACGCTCGTAAACCGAATGCGCAGTATCGCGTTCGCGATCTTTACGCCATTCTATTTCATCAAGGCGGGGCTTTACGTTTCCTTGCCGGTGCTCTGGACCGGCCTCGGAATAATTGGGGCTCTCTTGCTCGTGAAGATGATCACGAAGCTTGTTGGCGTGTTCCCGCTGGCACGCATGCACTACATGGGAAAGCGCGAAGCGAGTTACACAACGCTTCTAATGACAACCGGACTGACCTTCGGCACGATCTCGGCCCTGTTTGGTTTCCAAAACAAAATCATCGACCAGCGGCAATACACAATTCTTGTCAGTGTCGTGATCCTGAGCGCGTTTATACCGACGCTGATCGCGCAAAAGTTTTTCCAGCCATCAGTCGAGGCGATGCACGCGTGGGGCCGTCTCTATCGCAAGCGCATGCGGGTGTTAAGCGTGGAGGACGTGGGAGACAACGGCGATATGAAAAATGAGTGACAAGACAGAAGCACATGGTTTTAGCGAGCATCATCAGCGCCACGTACGCACGACGTTTCAGTACATCGATAAGTTGCTTTGCGAGGCTGAGCACACCATGGCGGATGCCGGCTCGCCGTCTCCGTTTCGGATGCATTCGGACGACACCACGCCAATCCAGCGCAAGGTAACTCACGACTACATTCTGCGGATCCGCGAAGCGATGCGGCGCGTCATGGAGGAGTTAGACATTCCGCCGTCCGAGCCGCACTCCGGCGCTGTATGGGCTGCCGCCATCAATCTGATGTTCTGCTCGATCTCGCTCAATGAACTAACACCAGACCGGATGCGCGCCTATGGACCTCTTTCGGCCAATGCAGCGCACAGGTTGGATGGTATCCGGGCCGATCTTAATGGACTGGTGGCAAAGCTGAGAGGTTATTTGGGCAAAGGCGCCGGTGGCGATCTGCAACAACGGCTGCAGCAACTAGGCAAAACGGGCGACGAGATTTGGTTGCTCAGTGAAATCGAAAGGATCATCACCGCGCACGGGCTCGTTGAATTTCGCGGCACGCTCAGCATGCTGCTCGATCGCATGGAAGGGGCGGCCTTTGAGGTCGGCGTTTTTGGCAGAGTCAGCTCCGGCAAGTCGTCGCTGCTGAATTACATTTTGCAAACGGACGTGCTCCCGATCGGTGTCACGCCGGTGACCGCCATCCCGACCCGCATTAGTCATGGACCGGTCGCGGAAGCCGGAATTGAATTCGCCGAAGCACAACCGCAGATCATCCCATTATCGGAACTGCTCGAGTTTGCGAGTGAACAGAAAAATCCGGGGAACAAAAAGCACGTCGCACGGATTTTCGTTAAATTGCCTTCCGAGCGGTTGAGCGAAGGTGTCACATTTGTGGATACGCCAGGCCTCGGCTCGCTGGCGGTTGCGGGCGCGGAAGAAACGATTGCCTATTTACCGCGCTGCGACCTCGGGATCGTGCTGATCGATGCCAGTGCCGGGCTTACGCAGGACGACCTGGTCGTCGTACAGGCGCTTTATCAAGCCGGCGCGAATGCCATGATCCTCATTAGTAAAGCAGATCTGTTCAGCGCTGCCGACCGCGACCGCATGATCGAGTATGTAAAGACGAATCTTCATGATCAGCTTCAAGTTGAAGCGCCAGTACATGCGGTCAGTGTCTTCGGCGCGGATGCGGCGCTATGCGATCGCTGGTTTGAACGCGAGCTTCGTCCATTTCTCGCCCAGCATCACGAGCTCGCCATCGCGTCGCAAAAACGCAAGATCGGTGGTTTGCGTGAAGCTGTCATTGGCGCTTTGGAGCGCAGGCTGCACGCCGGTTCAAAAGGCATGTCAACCGAGCAGGCGCCGCAGCCTAGCGAGACCATCGAAGCACTGCGCAACGGCGACCGCATTTTGGAACGGGCGCAATCCGAAGCTTTTTTTCTTACGCACAAGGTGATGAAGATGCAGCCACAGATCATTGACGCCGCGGCGAAGAAAATTGCCGCCACACTAATGGAATCGGACGATGTGGACGCTGCAGCACTTTTTGCCGAAACGCTCGCCGGCATGCTGGCCGACCCCGTAGCCGGCATTTTGCGGTCGATCGAAGAAACGCGGGACGTTCTGGATGAGGCGATGCAAGTGGCCGCTTTGGGTCGCGATGGGACCGCCCCGGATGAGCTACCGAAACCGGCTGGGATGCCAATGCTGGATGTCAGCGAAATTTCCAAACAGATTGTGATCGAAAAGCCGGCCGTAGTTTCACTGTTTGGCAAAGGAATGCTCGCATCTCATGTGCGACGGAAGCTGGGAAGCGAATATGATCGCGCATTGTTGGAATTTCTAAGTCTTTACGCAAATCGTCTCCGTCGCTGGATGGAACAGAGCATCAACGCGCTGCGCAACGCGTTCACTGCGTTTGCCGACATGCAACGCGCACACTTTGAAGCTGCACCGGATTCTGGTTCAGCCGATATGTCAGCCATCCAAAGCGATCTTCGGATTTTGCGCGAATGGGAAGCTGCTGACCAGGAGTCTGTGATTGGCCGCACATGAATTTTCGCACGGGCTTCGCCCTGCGATTGATGCGCCGCGTCGGACTCGCGTAACAGATCCACCGCGCATCGATATTGGACTAACGCACGATGCAGATTGGAAATTGCGCGTTATTGACGTTAGAAGTTAATCCCTAATGGAGGAGCAAAGCGGGACCCAGACAATAACATCGACAAGCGATCAGCAGAAAAGCGTCCCGGTAGTTACAGTCGAGAGCTTTTACAATTCGCACGCGGAGAAGCTGCAGATGAAACTGGACGGTCCGCGCGTGGGCTTTCATCGGAAAATTCGCGAGCCTACGATCAATCGTCCCGGCCTGGCGCTCTCTGGATTCTACACTTATTTCGCGGAGAAACGGGTGCAGGTGCTTGGAGCGGCTGAGCACTCGTATTTGAAAAGCCTGGCCCCGAGAGCACGCGTGCGCCGGTTTCGCGCCTTATGTGCGCGTAAAATTCCGTGCCTCGTTGTCTCGCGTGGATTCCATCTCGATCCTTCCCTGCTTGCCGTTGCAGCCGAAGAAAATATCGCGGTGTTTCGTACGCCGATGATCACGATGAAATTCATTAACGCTGCGACCATTGCACTCGAAGTCGATTTTTCGCCGACCGTAACCGAGTTCGGCAGCATGGTGGACATTTTGGGGGTGGGCGTTTTGATTCGCGGCGCGAGCGGCATCGGCAAAAGCGAATGCGTGCTCGGTTTGATCGAGCGTGGCTATAGCCTCGTGGCTGATGATGTCACGCGGATCACTTCGCTCGAAGGGCGCGAGCTCATGGCGACGGCGCCGAACCTAACTCGCAATCACATCGAAGTTCGCGGGATTGGCATCATTAACGTGGCTGCCGTTTTCGGCATCGGCAGTATTCGAATCGAGAAGCGCCTCGACCTTGTCGTTACGCTAAAGGATTGGCAGGATATGGATGCGGTGGATCGGATTGGGCTGGATCGGGAGTTTTACGAAATTCTCGGGCTTCAAGTACCGCATGTGACGATTCCGGTGCGGCCGGGCCGTGATATGGCTCGTCTAATCGAAGTCGCGGCGATGGATCAAAAACTGAAGGGCCTCGGTCAGAACAGCGCCCTCGAGTTCAACACCAAGCTACTCAATTTGATGGAGCAGAAGGAGTAACGTGATGGGCTTGCTGTATCGAAGAGCGAGCCGCGCGGCGGCCGGCCAGAAGATCGAGAAGGAAATCTCAATCGTGAATCGACTCGGTCTCCATGCACGCCCGGCGGCGATGTTTGTGCGCATCGCAAGCCGTTATCGCTCGGAGATTTGGGTGTCGAAGGAAGGCGAGGAGGTCAATGGCAAGAGCATTATGGGCTTGATGATGCTGGCGGCCGGGCAGGGATCGAAGCTGCACATCCGCTGCGAAGGACCGGATGCCGACAAGGCGATGGAGGAACTTGAAGAATTAATCAACGCGCGCTTCAACGAAGATTGATGGCAGCTTTTTCTGTTTGGAGAGACACTCCGCGTCCCTCCACAAAGGTTGACACTGCCGCTACTCTCGCAATTGGATGAACGGCCATAACGCGCGGCAGGAAATTCGGTTTCAAGGAGCGGGCGTCTCCTCCGGAATTGCCCGGGGCAAGGTTCATGTCGTGCGGGACGACCTCGACGACGTCGCGCGTTATCGCATCTCGCCCTCACAAGTCACGGACGAAATTGGGCGCTTCGAAGCCGCGCTTATTCAAACGCGCATGCAGATCCTTGAGATGCAGCAGCGCATCGCGGAATCGATTGGAGCAAAAGACGCGGCCATTTTTGATGCCCATCTCCTCGTGGTCGAGGATCGCACTTTGATCGACGAAGTGCTGCGGAAACTCGAAACCGACCTTTGCAATGTCGAATGGATCTTTCAGCAAGTCGCCACGAGTTATGCCGAAACCTTGAACAAGATCGACGATCCTTATTTACGCGAGCGCGCGCTGGACATCCAGGACGTGACCAAGCGGGTGATCCGCAACATGCAGGGGAAAGCGCCGAAAACATTTCTTGGCCTGACTGAGCCGCACATTCTCGTTGCGCACAATCTTACTCCGTCAGACACAGCGACCATGAATAGGGAGCGCGTACTCGGAATCGCCACCGATCTTGGCAGTCGTACCTCGCATACGGCAATCATGGCGCGTTCGCTCAACATCCCGGCAGTGGTCGGTTTGCACGACATAACTGAAAAACTGGAGACCGGTCAGGTGGTGCTCATCGATGGAACCAACGGCTGGCTGATTGTCGATCCGACGCCCGAGACGCTTGCGCATTACAGCAAAATCGAATCAAAAAGAATCAGAGTCGTGGCGCAACTGCGAGAGCTGCGCGAGACAAGCTCCACCACACGCGATGGGCGCCACATTGTACTTTCGGCCAACATCGAGCTTCCAGAGGACGTCGATACAGTCGCGGCCAACGGCGCGGAGGGAATCGGTCTTTATCGCACTGAGTTCCTCTATTTGAATCGTACGGCTCTGCCGACGGAAGATGAGCAATATGAAACTTATCGGAAAGTCGCGCAGTGCGTTCGGCCTAATCCGCTGATTATCCGAACATTTGATCTCGGCGGCGATAAACTAGCCCCCGGAACGGTGGATATCGGCGACGAATTGAATCCATTTCTTGGCTGGCGCGCGATCCGTTTCTGCCTCGAGAACGTCGATATCTTCAAAACCCAGTTGCGTGCAATTCTTCGCGCCAGCGCTGTAGGGAATGTGAAAATCATGTTCCCGATGATATCCGGCCTGGATGAATTGCGCAGCGCACTCGCCGTGCTCGCCCAGTGTAAAGAAGAATTGCATGAGTCGAAGATCGATATCGGCGAAAAAACAGAAGTTGGCGCGATGATCGAAATCCCGAGCGCCGCTATTTTCGCGGATGTACTGGCGCACGAGGTCGATTTCTTCAGTATCGGGACAAACGATCTGATTCAGTACGCGCTCGCGGTTGATCGCGTCAACGAAAGGATCGCGCATCTGTACCAACCAACACACCCGGCGGTACTTCGTTTGCTTAAAATGATCGCTGATGCGGCGCATGCCAACAACATCTGGGTTGGTGTTTGCGGTGAGATGGCGGGAGATGTCGCGCTCATCCCGCTTTTGCTCGGTCTTGGCGCGGACGAGTTGAGCGCGGGCGCGACGTTGGTACCGCGGGTCAAGCGCGCCGTGCAAAGTCTCGCCATTCCCGAGTGCCGACAGCTTGTCGAGGAAGCGCTCAAACTCCGAACGCCATCGGAAATTCTCGCGCGTTGCCTGGAATTGGCGGACAAGCGCTACGGCGATTTGCTGGGCTGATGTAGAGGCGCGTGTCCTCACGCGCAGGACCTCGCTCGATTTGTGGCTGCGGACAGCCGCCGCTACACCAGTTATTCTTCTGATTCCGTTTCCGGATCGGGCTTCAACCCCTCTTCCTCCATCTTGCGCAAAACATCGCTCATGTCATCCACCTCGTCCCAGACTTCCTGGCTCACATAAATGGGAGCCTTTTGTTGTGTTGCCATGGCGATGCAATCACTCGGTCGCCCATCGAGCTCGATGATCTTTTTCTGCTGCAATTCGTTTTCGACGCGAATGATGACTCGGGCATAGTAGGTTGCATTCTTGAGATCGTTGATAATGACGCGCTCGACTTTCGCCCCCAGGGCCGTCATGAGATGCCCGATAAGATCATGAGTGAGCGGACGCTCCTTGGTAATCTGGCGCATGAACATGGTAATCGCGCTGCCGACCGTCTGATCGACATAAATGATGAACACTTTATCGTTATTTCCAATAAACACGGCGCATCCGCCGCTCGTCGGCAAAACTGCGCGCACCTGCACCTCGATCACCGTTTTGTTCATCGAATGCACGGTATCCGTCCAGGAATGAAAGACAAGCGGTGCCACCAGCGTGCGTCTCCGGCGCGAATTTCTTTTGAAGCGGGCTTGCATGTTCGACGTGCTGATTGAATGTGCGCTTTGCGACTTGCGGCCGCATCACGAATCGAAATGAAAACCGAGTGGGACGTCGAGTCCGCCATTGCCACTTACAACGTGGAGGGATGGGGCCGCGGCTACTTTACGGTCAACAGTTCAGGCAACGTCGAGGCGAGGCCGCTGCAAGAAGGCGGCGGTTCCATCGACCTTCTCGAGGTCGTCAACGAAGCGCGCGCCCGGAACCTCGGATTTCCGCTGGTGATCCGATTTCAGGACTTGCTGCGGCACCGCGTCGACTCTGTCAACCGCGCGTTTCAAACCGCGATGTCTGAGTTTGGTTATCGCAACGAATATCGTGGCGTCTTTCCGATTAAGGTCAATCAACTGCGCGAAGTCATCGAAGAGATTGTCGATGCAGGCGAGCAGTTTCATTTCGGCCTTGAAGCTGGGAGCAAGCCGGAACTGGTCGCCGCGCTCGCCATGCACAAAGACCCGGAGAGCCTCATTATCTGCAATGGCTACAAAGATCCGGCCTTCATTCGCATCGCGCTTCTCGGCCGCAAACTTGGCAAATCGGTCATCATTGTTATCGAAAAACTGGAAGAGCTTGAGCAAACGATTCGCACGTCAAAAGAAGTCGGCGTCGAACCAGACATCGGCATTCGCGTGCGCTTGCACAGCAAAGGCTCCGGCAAATGGTCGCCGAGCGGGGGCGAAAACGCGAAGTTTGGCCTCGATACAACCAACCTCGTTGCTGCCAGTCAGATGCTGAAGGAAGCCGGTCTGACTCATTGTTTCAAACTCGTTCATTTCCATGTCGGATCGCAGGTGCCGGACATCTCAACGATCAGGCGCGCGGTGCGCGAAGCGGCGCGGTATTACGCGAAGCTTTGCAAACTCGGCCACGAGCTCGGTTATCTCGATGTCGGCGGCGGCCTCGGTGTCGATTACGATGGATCACGCAGCGATTTCGACAGTTCCACCAATTATTCCCTCCAGGAATACGCCAACGATGTCGTTTGGAACATCATGGACATATGCGATTCCGAAGGAGTCGCGCATCCCGCTATCGTAAGCGAAAGCGGACGCGCCATCGTCGCGCATCATTCCGTCCTGGTGATGGAAGCGTTCAGTTCCATCGAGCGAACTGCGCCGAAACTGAAAGTCGAAGCCACTGAGAAAGATCACAAACTCGTGCGCGACATTCTCGAAGTGAAATCGCGGCTGAGGCGGGGCAACCGCATCGAGAGCCTGCATGACAGTCAACAGATCAAGGAGGAAACGCAGCAGCTGTTCGACCTCGGGCTACTCGATCTCGAATCCAAAGCGAAGATCGAAACCGTTTATTGGCAGCTCGCGCAGCAGATTGTGAACATGCATCGCGGTCTGCGCTTTGTGCCCGAAGAAGTAAAGCAGCTTGAGATTTCACTGGGGGATCAATACATTTGCAACTTTTCCGTTTTTCAATCCCTGCTCGATCACTGGGCGCTTGGCCAACTTTTCCCGATCATGCCGATCCATCGGCTCACCACTCCGCCAGATCGCAACGGCATCATCGTTGACATCACCTGCGATTCCGACGGCAAAATCTCAAAGTTCATCGATCTCCAGGACGTGAAGGACACGTTACCGCTCCACCGTATTCCGCCTGGCGAAATATATTACATCGGCGTGTTCATGGTGGGTGCTTATCAGGATATCATGGGCGACTTGCACAATTTGTTCGGCCGCGTCACCGAGGTACACGTATTCCTCGATCCCGACGAAGAGTCCGGTTGGTACATCGAGGAAGTGATCGAAGGAAGCACGATCAGTGAAGTCCTTGCCATGACGCAATGGGACAAAGTCGAACTGATGCGGTTGCTAAAAACGCAAGTCGACGCCGCAATCAAAAGCGATCGCCTCAAGCCAAACGATGCGATGAAGCTTCTATCCGACTACGAGCGGCTTCTGCAGGAATACACTTATCTTTCCCTCAACGGCGCAAAGTCTTCGCCGCAACCGGGAAACTGGCTGCCACTCAGCTAAGCTATTCTCGACCTTGTAAGAGATCGGATGGCGACGCGAGACCCAGATAACATTTGCTGAACGCTAAATCTGCTGGCGCTCTTCGCGTCCTGAGCTAAAAGAGCAGACTTCTGATTCATGCTCTTCAACTCGCTTACCTTCGTTGTCTTTTTCGCGGTCGTGGTCAGCCTGTATTGGGGGATGCGCTCGTGGACGATGCGGAAGAACCTCCTCGTCGTTGCGAGTTACGTTTTCTACGGCGCGTGGAACCCGCCCTTTGCTGCGTTACTCTTCTCCACCACGGCGATGGATTTTTGGCTCGGCGCGCGCATCGCCAAGGCGAAAGGACGGCAGTCGCATCGCGCGTGGTTGGTCGCCAGTATCTGCATGAATCTGAGCATGCTCGGGTTCTTTAAATACGGGAACTTCTTGCTCCAGAATTTCCAGTGGTTGCTTGCGCGCATCGGCGTCATCTACCAGCCACCGCATCTCGATATCCTTCTGCCGGTCGGCATTTCATTTTACACGTTCCATTCCCTCTCCTACACACTGGACATTTATCGCGGCGTATTGCAGCCGACAAAATCGCTGCGTGACTTCATTCTGGCTGTTTCGTTTTTTCCGCAGCTCGTCGCCGGACCGATCGTGCGCGCCGGTGATTTTCTTCCCCAACTGGCGGCTCCGCCCAGGCCGCAGACCGGTCGGTTCTTTTGGGGTTTGCTGCTTATGACATTGGGCCTCTTCGAGAAAATCGTGCTGGCCGACACGATGCTTTCCGGTTCGGCCGATCGCATCTTTGGTTACGGCGGTCCGCTTGTCGCGCTTGATTCGTGGCTCGGCGTCATAGCGTTCGCCGGCCAGATATTTTTCGATTTCGCCGGTTACTCTACATGCGCGATCGGCGCGGCTCTGTGTCTCGGCTTTCATCTGAAGGATAACTTTCGTTTTCCGTACGCGGCCATCGGCTTTTCCGATTTTTGGCGACGCTGGCACATTTCACTTTCCACATTCCTGCGCGATTACCTTTACATTCCGCTTGGCGGCAATCAGGTCCGGCCTGTGCGCGCGGCCTCTAATCTCGTCATTGTCATGTTCCTGGGCGGTCTGTGGCATGGCGCAGCCTGGACATTCGTCGTTTGGGGCTTGCTTCACGGTTCTTATCTTGTCGTAGAACGCGTTTTTCGCGTTTTGTTCGAGCACAAAGCATGGGCTAACACTCTGCCGACCCGGCTCCTGGCCGGTTTTGCTACTTACGTCGCCGTCTGCATCGCCTGGGTGTTTTTTCGATCGCCCGATTTCACCATCGCCACGCGAATGCTGCACGGCATGTTTGGCGGACACGCGCACGGCGACGCTATCCTTTCCACGCGCGAAATGTTGCAGATTGGTGTCGTCACCGTCGCAATGATTCTCGTGCACTGCTCGCTGCGTGACAGCAATATCGAAACCGCGGTGACGCGCTTGCCGCGCTGGGTCGTGACCGGGGTATGGGCGTTCATGGCTTGCGCCATCATTCTCACTCAAGGAAATAGTAATGCCTTCATTTACTTCCAATTTTAAGCGTAAGCTTCGGCTTCCGCGTTTGTTCTTCGCCAAACCGTCAGAAATAGCTCCTCGGGATTATGAGCGACCGATTCCCGCTCTGCCGTGGCGTGGCATGACCGTTACCGTTGTGCTGGTCGTGATCGCCGCCGCTGCGGCGTGGGAGTTCTACTGCCGTTCGATCGGTTACGGTCCGACTCTAAACGACAACGAAGATCTCTGGACGCAAGCTCGGCGCAGAGTGAAGCCAGAATCGATTGTGATTATTGGTGATTCGCGCGCCTGGTTCGATCTTGACCTTGATGAGCTGCAAAAAGGATTGGGCAAACGACCGGTGCAACTCGCGGCTGGCGGCAGCTGCGCATATCCAGTGCTCGCGGACTTGGCTAACGACGAACGTTTTCACGGGACCATCATTTGCAGCGTCGTCCCGCGCATGTTCTTTGCGCCGCCGGGATCACCGCCCATGGATCGGTCAGAAAAGGCCGTTCGCCGTTATCACACACAGACCCTGGCCCAACGTGCGAGTCAGTACCTCGCAATGCCGTTGGAGGAACATGTGGCGTTCCTCAAGCAGGAGGAGCTTACGCTGGAGGACCTCCTGAAACGGTTGCCCATCCCAAATCGTCCCGGTGCGCTCGTCCCGCCGCGTTTTCCGCCGTATTTCCAGTCCGAGGATCGGGAGCGTCGCGCCCGCATGATTGAGCAATGCGCGCAGCCCGGGGAGCTGCAAAGCAGGATTCAGCAAATCTGGCTCCCACTTTTCACGCCACCGCCGCCTCCAACCTATATCCCACAAGAAGTCTTCACGGAGAAAATGAAGAAGGCCAAGGAAGATCGCTTTCGAGATACGACTGCTGCGGTGGCTAAGCTTCGCGCTCGAGGCGGCAAGATCGTTTTCGTTCGGTTTCCACTTACGGGTGAACTCAAAGCGCTTGAAGATCGAATCACTCCACGCTCCGATATTTGGAATTTACTGGTAAAGCGCACCGGAACTCCAGGCATTTACTTCGAGGATTATCCGGAGCTCTCGAGCTTTAATTGTCCCGAGTGGTCGCATCTTTCCGCCGGCGACTCCGTTGAATTTACTAAGCGCCTTATTCCACATCTGCGCTCCGCGCTCCAGATGTAGAAATCTTGTAACGGCAGCAGGTGATCGCGCTTCCCAGCCTTGAGCGAACCACTCTGTCGCGAAATTTGGGGCTGATCGAAGACAAAAGCTGGATCTCTGCGCTCGACCACGAAGGCGCTTCGGTTTGCGGTCCTGGCCATCAATGCGAACCAAATAATTTTTTTTGCCAGGAAAAATGTATATACACGCATGATTGGAAGAGAATGATAAAAAGAAAGGGATATGAATACTGACCTTATCGGTTCCATCGAATTGACCGCGTCGGCTGCCATCGTCATTGCTGCGTTGTCGATCGGATTCGGTTCCAATGCGGCCGCGCAGGTTCGTATCGCCCTCTCGCTTAGCAGTTGGTTTGTCGTCGTAGTAATCTTGGCCGCAACGCGCGCGTTATATTACGAACATGGACTCGGCAGCCCCGGTCTGGGTATAGCGGTAGCGCTTCCGATCGTGATCCTTTGCATCGTTGTCTCGCGCGCGACGTCGTTGCGCGAAGGTTTTCATCGGGTACCGCTCTGGCTGCTTGTCGGCGTGCATGCGGTTCGTCTGCTCGGTATCAGTTTTATCATTCTTTACGCGGCGGGCCGTTTGCCCGCGCCGTTCGCTCCGGTTGCTGGCTGGGGAGATATTTTTGTTGGAGCAACCGCCTTCCCGGTTGCATGGCTCGCGTATCGACAACCGGCGAACGTTCGGCCGATCTTATGGATCTGGAATATCATCGGATTAGCGGATTTGATCGCCGCAGTCGGATTGGGAGTAATTTCCTCGCCCGGTCCGGCACGCCTGATCTTCGCCGAACCTAGCTCGGCCATCATGTTTGGTCCCGCTACTGGTGGCAGTTCACATCGCCATTTTCATTAGGCTACTCGAGCGCAACGCCAGCCGACCTCTGACTTCCGATCGCTGATCTCTAGAGGCATTTCGGTGACAAAAAGCCAGGAAATTCGCAGTCGGACCGATTTCACGTTCTCTCAATATGAATTGTTTCGTTCAAGCGTGTATCTACACGCATGAATGGGCGCGTGGCGGCGATTAAAGACCAAGAAATCAGCTCCTGTTTTCTCGTATCCTTGTGAATTCAAGTTTGGAGCCGTTGGCCTCTCTGAGAATCATTCGATCGCCGTAGATTTCCATTTGATAAACGGAAGTGGCGAAGGGCGTTTCGATTTTGACTCGATTTTGGTCACCAAATTGATACCTGCCGCGAACAGTCCCGACGAGGACAGACCCATTCTTGGTGAATTCCCATACCATTGCGCCCGGATCTGCTGATGTCCGCCATTTACCGACAATGGTAGGATTCCCGCAACCGGCCAGCGCGCACAGCAAAACTGCCAAAGCGATTATCCGTAACCGGGACTTATATCGGACAAAAATAGATGTCATGGCAACCGAGACTCTCTGTTGCGCAGGCGCGCGTGATCGGCGCAACGCACAGTCTATCCAATCGTCTCGACACCATAAAAGCTCTTCTTTTTTTAGCCATTCGACTGGCCGGGGCCAGAAAGCTCGCAATCAGTCCCGCTCACCCTCTCTCAGGCTGAATTTCTTCCCTCAAGCGTGTATACACGCATGATGATTGGCTCTTGTAGTGCGTCTCTTAGTCGCCTTGCGCGACTGCATCGGCGAACGCGACATCGCCGGATTTCAAATCCAGCTCGGCCTCGGCCGGCGTGCCAAAGACTTGCGCGCGATTGTCGTCGAACTCCCTTTCCCACCGTGCGACCACAACCGTGGCGAGACAATTGCCGATCACATTCACGCAGGTGCGTCCCATGTCCATTAATTCATCGATGCCGAAGATGACGGCGATCCCGATCGGACCGAGACCCGCCGGAATAAACGTATTCAACGTCGCCAGCAAAATCACGAGCGATGCGCGCGGCACGGCTGCGACGCCTTTGGAAGTGAGCATCAACGTTAGCATCATCGTGATCTGCTGGCCGAGCGCCATGTGCCAGCCCATCGTTGTCTCCGCTGCTTGCGCGACAAACACTGAAGCCATCGCGAGGTAGAGAGTGGAGCCGTCGAGATTGAAAGAATATCCGGTCGGCATAACGAAGCCGACGATGTGTCTCGGCACACCGAAACGCTCCATGGCTTGCATCGCCTTCGGCAAGGCCGACTCGCTGCTCGTGGTTGCGAACGCGAGGGTGGCAGGCTCGCGCACCGCCCGCACGAATTGCCTCAGCGGCACCCGGGTGATGAAAATAACGAGGCCAAAAACCAGCAAGATGAAAATGATCAGTGCAAGGTAAAGCGACAGGATCAGTTTGCCGAGATTAGCAAGCACACCAAGACCTTGCGTCGCGACCGTGTGAGCCATGGCGGCGCCCACGCCGATGGGCGCGAACATCATGACGTAGTTGGTGAACTTGAACATGATCTGCGACAGGCTTTCCATCGCGCGAACGATCGGTTTTCCTTTTTCGCCAACTGCAGATACGGCTAGAGCAAAAAGGACGGAGAAAGCGACAATTTGCAGCACATCGCCGTGGACCATCGACTCGATAACGCTGGAGGGGAATAAGTGCACCAGTGTTTCAACGAAGGTCTTGGGATGACCCTGTCCGATCGCCTTGACGATGTCGGTGTTGCCCGCCGTAAGCGTTACGCCGGCCCCTGGTTTCGTGAAGTTCACGACTGCTAGTCCGATAAAGAGCGCCGCCGTCGTGACGAGCTCGAAATAGATCAACGCTTTGATGCCCATGCGCCCGATCTTTCGCAATGCGCCCGCGCCAGCGATTCCGACGACAATGGTCGAGAAAATGAGCGGTGCGATGATCGATTTGATCAGGTTAATGAAGATGTCGCGCAGAAAATAAACTGCGTTCCCCCAATCGGGTCGCAGCCAGCCGATCACCGCACCCACGATCAGCCCAATCATGATTTGCATCGTTAATGACGGGCGGTACCAAGGCCGGCGAGTTCGGTTGGTGGAAGCAGGCTTCATTTAATCTGCGTGAATCTGTGTAATCTGTGGATAGCAACCCTGGCAACACCGTATGTTTCTGACCCATCTCGTCTGCACATCGTGCGGGCTTCGGCATGAATCGTCGCGTTTACAGAATCTTTGCACTGCGTGTCAGAAACCGCTTCTTGCGATTGTCGATCTCGCCGCAGCGGGTCGCGCGCTCACGCGTGAGAAGTTCGCCACTCGCGAGAAATCGTTGTGGCGTTATCGCGAACTGCTCCCATTGCCGGCCGACGTTGAACCGACATCTCTCGGCGAGGGCGGCACGCCGTTGCTCCGCGCGCAAAAGTTCGGGCAAGATGTCGATCTTTGGATTAAAGACGAATCGCAGAACCCGACCCAAAGCTTCAAAGCGCGTGGCATGAGCGTCGCTGTATCGATGGCGAGACATCTCGGCGCGACCAAGCTCGCCGTCCCAAGCGCTGGGAATGCTGGCGGCGCGCTCGCCGCCTACGCCGTGCGCGCCGGCCTCGAAGCGCACATTTTGATGCCGCGCGACACGCCGCGTGCGAACATTACCGAGTGCCGCGAGCTAGGCGCATGCGTCACTCTCATCGATGGATTAATTACCGATTGCAGCGCTGAAATCGCACGGCGAAGAGCGGCCGAAGGCTGGTTCGACATGTCCACCTTGAAAGAGCCGTATCGAATCGAGGGAAAAAAGACGCTCGGTTACGAGTTGGCCGAGCAATTGGATTGGCAACTGCCCGAAGTCATTCTTTATCCCACGGGCGGCGGCACGGGTCTCATCGGCATGTGGAAAGCGTTCGAGGAAATGCAAGCGCTCGGTTGGATCGACAAGAAACGTCCGCGCATGTTCTCCGTCCAGGCAAGCGGATGCGCGCCGATTGTCCGCGCATTTGAAGCGGGAGAAAAAAGCGCGGACGAATTTCCCAATGCGCATACCTGCGCTTCGGGCCTGCGCGTTCCCAAAGCAATCGGTGATTTCCTCATGCTGAAAATCCTGCGCGAATCGAACGGCGGTGCCGTAGCCGTCAATGACGAAACAATGATCCGCGTTACTCACGAAGTCGGATCAAGTGAAGGCCTTTTCGTAGCGCCCGAAGGCGCAGCGTGCTTCGCCGCGCTGAAATCGCTCCGTTCAGCAGGAAAAATCTCGCGCGGAGAGCGCGTTGTCATCTTCAACACCGGGTCAGGTATTAAGTACCTCGACTGCTACGAACCGGATCGCCGCCAAAGCTGATTGATTGGTTCGTCCCGGACAGCGCGCGCAGTTGGAGCGACAAAATTACTTTTTCGTTGGCTTCTTGGACTCGCTCTTGGATTCCTCTGGCTCCTTTGATTCTTTTTTGGAATCGCCGGGGCGATACTCCTCCTGTTCGGCAGCGGCGAACGCTTTTTCCAGGCCCACCATATCTTCACCGGGACGGAGCGTCTCGAAGGTTTCGGCCTCTTTGCGCAGTTCTTCCTCGGAATAGTTGGCGGCTTTGATCGACAATCCGATACGCCGCTCGACTTTGTCCACCTTGATCACGCGCGCTTCGACTTCCTGGCCGACTTTGAGGACGTCTTTCACTTTCGCGACGTGGTCCTCGCTCAGCTGCGAGATGTGGACGAGGCCGTCGATGTCGTCGTTTAGCTGCACAAACGCGCCAAAACTGGCCAGTTTGGTGACTTTGCCTTTCACCAGATCACCGATCTTGTATTTCTGATCGATGTTCTTCCACGGATCTTCGGCGAGTTGTTTGATTCCGAGACTGATCCGCTGATTCACTTTGTCGATGTCGATGACAACGGCTTCGACTTCGTCGCCTTTCTTAAAGACTTCACTTGGATGATTGATCTTGCGGGTCCAGCTCAGATCAGAGACATGGATCATTCCGTCGATGCCTTCATCCAGTTCCACGAACGCGCCGTAGGCAGTCATGTTGCGAATTTTTCCGCGCACGGTGCTTCCGATCGTAAATTTCTTTTCGATCTCATCCCACGGATTCGGTTCGAGCTGACGCAAACCCAGCGAAATTTTCTGTTCTTCTTTGTTCACGCCGAGCACAACAGCTTCGACTTCCTGCCCGACGGTGAGAATGTCGGATGGACGCATGATTCGTTTCGTCCACGAAAGCTCGGAAACGTGAATGAGACCTTCCACGCCTTCCTCGATCTCCACGAACGCGCCGTAGGGAACGAGATTCATGATTTTGCCTTTGATGCGTTGACCAGCCGGGAAGCGCTCCTCGATCTGGTCCCAAGGATTCTTTTGTGTCTGCTTCAGTCCTAGCGAGACGCGCTCTTTTTCTTTGTTGATGTCGAGCACGACGACTTCCAACTGCTGGCCGACTTTAACCAGCTCACTCGGGTGTCCGAGGCGGCCCCAAGTCATGTCGGTGATGTGAAGCAAGCCATCCATCCCATCGAGATCGATGAAGGCGCCGAAGTCGGTGAGATTTTTTACTGTCCCTTGCACCTTGTCGCCGACCTTCACGCCTTCCATGAATTTTTGTCGCTTCTCGCTCCGCTCCTGCTCGATGAGCTCGCGCCGGCTGAGCACGACGTTTTTACGGTCGTCGTTGATCTTAACGATTTTAAAATCGTAGGTGTTGCCGACAAACTGCTGCAAATCTTTCGGCGGAACGACGTCGATTTGAGATGCGGGCAGAAACGCCTCGACGCCAATGTTCACCATGAGCCCGCCTTTGACGACGGATTTAACTTTGCCTTTGATCAGACCATCGCCGTGAAAGACACTCGCGATTTTGTTCCAGTTCTGACGGTAAGCAGCTTTTTCCTTCGAGAGGACAACCATGCCTTCGTCGTTCTCGAGTCGCTCGAGGAGCACATCCACTTCGTCGCCGACCTCGAGCGAATCGACATCCTCAAATTCCGCGAGGGGAATGACGCCCTCGGATTTGTAGCCGATGTCGACGAGCACTTCGCGGGGCCGAACCTCCAATATGCGTCCCTTGACGATGCTTCCTTCTCGGAAGTCCGGCATCGGCTTCGACATCACATCCTGCATTTGCACCATAAATTAAAAAGCCTCCTTCAGGCACGTAACGCTGTAGCGGCGATCGGAGTCTGTCCTGAGCGAAGCCGAAGAAGCGTCACATTATTCTTGACCCCGCCGCTACACCAGCGGAAACGGAGCGCCACAGTAGTCAGTTTCGGCTGGCGGGTCAACTCCTACAGACGATAACTGTAGAGGCAGCCGTGTCTGCTGCACTTTCCCTTTATTGCAGACGGCACGCCTGCCACGACAGCAAAAGTTCGCACCGGTGAGACACCGTCGCCAGCACGCAAGACACATGCGCTATCCAATCGCATACTTGCGCTACCCTTGAGCGCGTCCCGTTTCTCTCCATATTTTGGAATAACATGTCGATCTTACGCTTGTCGATCTTGACCGCGGTCCTCGCGACAGCCTCGCCGCTTCGTGCCGAGCCATCGCCTGCCGAACAGAAGGTTGTGGACGCAATTAAGTCCCAAGACCTGAGCGTCGTGCACCTCTGGGCGCCGTGGTGCACGAATTGCCAGGCGGAATTGAAAAGCAGCGGCTGGCTCAAAATGGTCAAAGACAATCCGCAAGTGCATTTCTACTTCGTTTCCGTCTGGAACGGTGGAGGGGACGGGGCCGCCATGCTGAAAAAATTTGAAATTGGTGCTCAGCCGAACGTCACCATTTTAGCCGATCCCGGCCCGCGCGGCCAAAATCACATCAAAGAATTTGCTGGTCTGCCTCTTTCGTGGATTCCCACGACCTGGGTTTATAAAGGGGGTGATCTCCGTTATGCGTTGAACTACGGCGAGGTCCGGTTTCCAGTCCTGCAACAATTTCTGGAGGACAGCCAGTCCCAATGGTCGCACAAGGGCGAACCGGCGATTGAGTAGAACTTTCAGCATGCTCGAGATTCCTCCCGCGCCTTCGATTTCGCAGGATAAACCGCCAGCGATCCTCTCGCTGATTGGCGACACACCTTTGGTCGAAATCACGCGAATGGATACAGGTCCCTGTCAGCTCTTCGTAAAGCTGGAGAATCAAAATCCGACCGGCTCAATAAAAGATCGTGTCGCTTTGACGATGATCGAGGCGGCGGAGCGCGAAGGAACGTTGCGACCCGGTGGCACTGTCGTCGAGGCAACTGCCGGCAACACTGGTCTAGGTCTTGCACTGGTCGCCGGCGCGAAAGGGTATCGCGTGTTGCTCGTTATTCCCGACAAAATGTCGCAAGAGAAGATCTTCCACGTGCGCGCGCTCGGCGCTGAGGTGCGCATCGTCCGCTCTGATGTAACGCGCGGGCATCCGGAATATTATCAGGACGTTGCGGCGCGACTCGCTCAAGAAATTCCAGGCGGCTTTTATGTAAATCAGTTTGGCAATCCGGCGAATCCGAAGGCTCACGAACGCACGACCGGGCCCGAAATTTGGGAGCAGATGCGGCACGATGTCGATGCAATCGTTTGTGGTGTCGGCTCCGGCGGGACTCTTACCGGACTCGGACGATTTTTTTCGCGTGTTAAACCACGGCGCGGAATCGAAATGATTTTGGCCGATCCGACCGGCTCTGTTCTTTATGAGTACGTCAAGACCGGTAAGCTGGTGGAGTCTGGAAGCTGGGCGGTCGAAGGGATCGGTGAGGATTTCGTGCCGGAAATCGCCGATATGTCTTTCGTGACCGATGCATTCGAGATTGACGACGAAGAAAGCTTCTCTACCGCGCGAGAACTCCTGCGTCAGGAGGGAATTCTCGGTGGTTCATCTACCGGCACGTTGCTCGCCGGGGCGCTGCGTTATTGTCGAAAGCAGGCGAAACGCAAACGTGTGGTCACATTTGTCGCCGATACCGGAAACAAATATCTCTCGAAGATGTACAACGACTTCTGGATGACGGAGCAGGGATTTATGCATCGGCCGCCACATGGGGATTTGAGCGATTTGATTTCGCATCGCTACGAAGCCGGTGAAGTCATTTCGGTCGGTCCGAATGACAGCCTCCTCACGGCATTTAACCGGATGCGACAGGCCGATGTTTCGCAAGTTCCCGTAGTCGATGAAACGGGTCGTGCCATCGGCATTCTCGATGAGTCTGATCTCCTCGTGAAAGTGCATCGCGATCCGACGCACTTTAATGATCGCGTGAAAAATGCGATGACCGATCGCCTGGAGACGCTTTCGCCGCAGGCGAAGATCAACGATCTGCTTGCAGTATTCGATCGTGGCCGCGTTGCGATTGTAATGGACGGCGACAAATTTCTCGGACTCGTTACGCGCACCGACCTGCTCTCTTATTTGCGGTTGCACATGCCGAAGTCGTCTGTGCCGCCGACCCGCGAATATCTGTGAGACATGCGTCCCGCTTGTTGCCGATTCCAATCGCAAGCCAGAGGCTTGCGCTTCTTTGCTTTCAGCAGACAAAAGGCGAGCCACCTATTGGCCGTACAGGCTGGAAGCCTGTGTTACAGATGAAAAGACAGCACGGTTTTGCCACGCGTGCCGTTCACGCCGGACAGGAGCCCGATCCATCCACCGGCGCGATAATGACGCCGATTTACGCAACATCAACATACGTCCAGGAAAGTCCGGGCAAACACAAAGGCTACGATTACGCGCGCTCTATCAATCCGACGCGGCTCGCTTACGAACGTTGCATCGCCGATTTGGAAAGTGGCGCCCGGGGGTTTGCATTCGCGTCCGGGCTGGCCGCGATGTCCACTGCGCTGGAAGTGCTCGAAAGTGGTTCGCATATAGTCGCGAGCGACGATCTTTACGGAGGCACATTTCGATTATTCGAGAAAGTTAGACGCCGCTCGGCTAATCTCGATTTTGCCTACGTCGATCTGACCGATGCGGAAGATTTCGGACGCGCGATCAAGCCGAACACCCGGATGGTGTGGATCGAGACTCCGAGCAATCCGCTGCTCAAGCTGATCGATCTGGAAGCGATCGCCAAAATCGCACGCGAGCACAAGATCGTTTCGGTTTGCGATAATACGTTTGCGACTCCGTGGATTCAGCGGCCGATCGAGGCCGGCTTCGATCTGGTGATCCATTCCGCCACCAAATATCTGAACGGACATTCCGACTTGGTCGGCGGCGTGGTGGTAGTCGGCGAGAACAAGGAGCTCGGCGACCAGATTGCGTTTTTACAAAATTCAGTTGGCGCAATTGCGGGGCCGTTCGAAAGCTTTCTGGTCATGCGCAGTTTGAAAACCCTTGCGCTGCGCATGGAGCGGCACTGTTCAAACGCGATCGAAATTGCGCACTGGCTGGAAGAGCAACCGCAAGTGAAATCGGTCAGTTATCCCGGCCTGAAATCCCATTCGCAACACGATCTTGCCCGAGAGCAAATGCGCGGCTTCGGCGGCATGGTCACCATCGTTCTGAAGACCGATCTCGCTGGGACGAAGCGTTTTCTGGAGAACACGAATCTATTTTCGCTGGCGGAAAGCCTCGGCGGTGTCGAGAGCCTGATCAATCATCCCGCCCTCATGACGCATGCGTCGGTGCCGAAGGAACAACGTGAGAAACTCGGCGTGACCGATTCACTGGTCCGCTTGTCAGTCGGCGTCGAAGATGTGCGCGATCTGATCGACGATCTCGAAACCGCGCTCGACATGATTTAGTAACGGAGGATAGGTATCTTGCCTATCTTGGCCGGCGGGCATCTTGCCGGCCGAAGAAACGCAGGCTGGAAGCCCGCTCGCCGAGCCAGCCAGGATGGCTATCTTCCGCTATGGGCAACACGTTTGGTCAGCTTTTTCGCGTCACGACGTTCGGTGAATCGCACGGCGGCGGTATCGGCGTGATAATCGATGGCTGTCCGCCTAAGATCGACATCTCCGAAGCGGAGATTCAGCAGGAGCTGGATCGCCGCCGCCCTGGTCAAAGCAAAATCACCACGCAACGGAAAGAGGAAGATCGTTGCGAGATTCTTTCCGGCGTATTCGAAGGCAAGACGCTCGGCACACCCATTGCGATTCTGGTGCGCAACAAAGACGCGCGCCCGGAGGATTACGCGGAGATCGCAAGAAAATTTCGACCGTCACATGCTGATTTCACTTACGAGGCCAAATATGGAATTCGCAATTGGCAAGGGGGAGGTCGGGCGTCGGCGCGCGAGACCATTGGCCGGGTCGCCGCGAGCGCGGTCGCGAAGAAGATATTGTCGATCGTGTGCCCTGAGTCCGAAATCGTCGCTTACGTCGCGCAGATTCATGAGATCGCCGCGAAAATCAATCGTTCCGTTGTAACAATGGAGGATGTGGAGAAAAATACGGTTCGCTGTCCCGACGGCGCCGCGGCGAAGAAGATGGCGTCGCTTATCGAACAAGTGCGCGTCGACGGCGATTCGATAGGTGGCGTGATTGAATGCTTTGCTCGTGGCATCCCGCCGGGACTGGGTGAACCAGTTTTCGACAAGCTCGAGGCCGACCTTGCGAAAGCGATGCTGAGCATACCAGCCACCAAAGGATTTGAGATCGGTTCCGGATTCACGGCAACGCGAATGCGCGGCTCGGAGCACAACGATCCATTTGAAATGCGCGCTGGGAAAATCCGTACAGCGACAAACAACTCCGGGGGCGTGCAAGGCGGAATCAGTAATGGCGAGGAGATTTATTTTCGGATCGGCTTTAAGCCCATAGCCACGATCGCGTATGAACAGAAAACCGTGACCGCGTCGCGCGAGCAGACCAAACTCGCCGCACGCGGGCGCCATGATCCGTGTGTCCTTCCTCGGGCTGTTCCGATCGTCGAGGCAATGGCCGCGATCGTGCTTTGCGATCACGCGCTGCGGCAAAAAGCGATCGGTTTGCTCGGTTGATGGAAGTGAAGCCCGAGCTTCAGGCGCTAGCTGGTTCGCCGCTTTGGCAGGCAGTCTTCCTCTCTTTTTCTCGTTGTTTTGATCCTGTTCGAAGTCGTACGCGGCTGGTGACTCGGCTTGGTCCGCCAGCTTGTGCGCGTCGCAGCGGTTGTCGCGGCCTACGGCGCTGCGGTCTTCCGCGGCAGGTTGTTTGTCCCGATGGCGCGCCCGCTTTTGAAAATGCCTGATATTGTTCTCTCAATCCTGACAAGCGCAGTTATTGCCCTTGTCATCTATGCACTCCTGACCACCGTGGGAATGGTTTTGTTCAAGCGGACCGGCCAGCAGAATTCCAGGCTGGTCCAGCTTATTTATGGATTCACAGGGGCGATCGTTGGATTGTTTTTCGGCGCCTTTGTCATCTGGCTAATCGTGGCCAGCGTTCGCGCTGTTGGCGCCGTGGCAGACGCGCAGGTCCGGAGCCAGGAGGCTGGTCAATCTGCGACCTTGCGCGCTCTGGACGTGCGACGACGTTTTCTCTCGGAGCCAAATGCGGGGTCTACTGCGCTTGCCACATCGCTGGCGCGCTTGAAGAATTCGCTCGAGCTTGGACTGCTTGGAAACGCGGTCAAACAGACGGACCCCGTCCCGCTGAAGACATATGAAACGCTTGCGAAAGTTGGCAGCGTATTTTCGAGTCCGGAGCGTGCGCAGAAATTCCTCACGTTTCCGGGGGCGCGCGAGTTGAGCGAGCATCCGAAAATTGTGGCTTTGCGAGACGACCCGGAAATCTCTGAAATGATCGCCCAGGGGCGCTTTCTCGATCTGCTCCAGAATCAACGGATCATCGACGCGGCAAACGATCAGACACTCGCCGATCGGATCAAAAAATTCGATCTCCAGCGCGCGCTCGATTATGCGGGAGCGAAGTAAACACGAATAGACACGAATGAACTACATCACCAACATCGGTCTTGAAGTGCACGTTCAACTCAAGACGCACTCAAAAATGTTTTGCGCGTGTCCAGTTGAATTTGGGGCTGAGCCGAACACGCACACCTGCCCGGTTTGCCTCGGGTTGCCGGGCGCTTTGCCGGTGATGAATCACGAAGCCCTGCGCATGACGGTGCTCACCGGCCTCATGCTCGGATGCGACGTCGCGCCGATCTGCAAGTTCGACCGGAAGAATTATTTCTACCCGGATATGTCGAAGAATTATCAGATTTCGCAATACGACATGCCGCTTTGCACCAATGGCAGCGTGTGGCTTCACGATCTCGCTTACCCCAAGGACGCGCAAAAAAATATCGCGACGCCAGAGAAGGAGGTCCACCTTGTGCGCATTCATCTCGAGGAGGATGTGGCAAAAAGTTTCCACTTCGAGAACAGCACGGGAATCGATTTCAACCGGGCCGGCACGCCTCTGATGGAGATTGTGACTCAGCCCGAGATTAATTCGCCCGAGGAAGCGTTTGCTTTCTTAACTTCGCTTAAACAAATCCTGATCTACGGAGCCGTGAGTGATGCCGATATGGAGAAAGGGCAGCTCCGATGCGATTGCAATGTTTCCGTGCGACCC
>WNGG01001014.1_pt1 | contig 35608 bp, 30 predicted proteins | sample 5400661 | NCBI WGS metagenome assembly WNGG01 (sample SAMN13153372, study PRJNA577476) | soil metagenome | isolation source: 100 cm soil or saprolite under Garry oak tree replicate 1 | place: USA:California | collected 2016-06-15
GGATGGGGAGAGTGAACATTTCCAATTTCCGATTGTTGATTTCTGATTGTTGATTGAACCCAATAGCAGAATGGGGACAAACCGGGCAACGGAATCTGCTCCCTCTTCTCGCGGTGCTAGAATCAATATCTTGTTGCACAGATTCTGAACGAGTAGGTTCTGATGGCCAATACCATGCAGGCGGTGGTTAAGGCGGAAGCCGCGCCAGGAGCGGACATTCGTGAAGTCAAAGTTCCAGGCTTTGGCCGGACTGACGTGCTGGTGAAGGTTAAAGTCGCGTCTATTTGCGGCACTGACTTGCACATCTACAAATGGGACCGCTGGGCGCAGGGGCGAATTCATCCACCACTCATTCCCGGACATGAATTCTGCGGCGAAGTGGTCGCCTACGGCAATGAAGTCACCAGCGTAAAAGAAGGGGACTTTGTTTCTGCCGAAATGCATATTGCGTGCGGCAAATGTTTGCAGTGCCGTACGGGCGAAGCGCACATCTGCCAGAACGTGAAGATTATCGGCGTGGACACGGATGGCGCCTTTGCCGAGTACGTCGTTATTCCTGAATCCAATATCTGGAAGCTCGATCCCGCCATTCCGCAGGAGTATGCGTCGATCCTCGATCCATTGGGAAATGCAGTTCATACCGTGCTGGCCGGAGAAATCGCAGCGAAAACGGTGGCAATTACCGGATGCGGACCGATCGGATTGTTCTCTATTGCCGTAGCTCACGCCGTGGGGGCCACTACTGTTTTTGCCATTGAAGTGAACGAGCATCGTCGGAAGATTGCCAAGGAAATGAAGGCCGACTTTGTGATTGACCCGTCAAAAGAAGACGCACGCGCGGTGATCATGGAGCAAACGGGTGGATTGGGCGTGGACGTGGTGCTTGAAATGGCAGGTCACCCTAGCGCCATTCGAACCGCTTTTGATATCGTCCGGCGCGGCGGACGAATTTCGCTGCTCGGTCTTACTTCCAAGCCCATTTCGCTGAATTTCTCGGAAGACATTATTTTCAAGGGCATCACCATTCAGGGCATCAGCGGGCGTCGGATGTATCAGACCTGGTATCAGATGACGGCTCTGCTCAAGAGCGGGAAACTCAATCTTCATCCGGTGATTACCGATCGCATCGCCATGAAAGATTTTTCTCAGGCTATGGAGAGGTTGAAGACGGGGGCGGCTAGCAAGATTTTGGTTTATCCGAATGGGACGGGGACAGCACTTAGGACTTAGCGTCTTTCTGCCTCGGAATTACGCGAGGTTCTTCCGTCCCTCCGGGACTGCGGCCTCGTGGCAGCTAACCCAGGGCTTGCGCCCTGGGCTAGATTCTTCCGCCCTCCGGGCTTGGATTATGCTGAATTGGCGTCCCGTGCTCGACTTCAGGCTAAAACTCTGCCTCGGACGCTGAGTCCACCTAGAGCCCGCAGGCGTCACATCAGGCCTCAATCGTCCTTAAGGTCCTTCGCGCCTTTCGGCGCTCAGGATGACGTCTATTAACCATTTCAGGGGCGTCATCGAATTCCCGGGGCGGCACCATTGATCGCGTAATTATGCGCCCGCAGGCATCTTCACGATCTTCTTCTGGATGGCGTAGGTGACGAGTTGGGCTTTGTTGTGGATGTTCAGCTTGCGCATCAGGTTGAATTTGTGGGCTTCGATGGTTTTTACGCTGAGGCCCAGCAAGCCGGCGATTTCTTTTACTGAATTGCCTTCCGCAATCATTTTGATGACTTCACGCTCACGCGGCGTCAGAGTGGAACTTCGCGCCTGGCCGTGGGTGCCCTGAGAGCGGGAGCGAAAATCGTCGACTAGTTTTTCCAGGACTTGGGGGCTGAGGTATTTGCGTCCCTGATAAACTTCGCGCACCGCGTTCACCAGCTTCGGCGCCGGGGCATCTTTCAATACGTAACCGGAAGCGCCGACCTCCAGGCATTGCAGCAAGTACTCCTCGTCTTCATACATGGTCAAAAAGATGAGACGCGTGCCGGGGTAATTTTTCTCGATCAAGCGTGCCGCTTCAAAACTGGACATGCCTGGCATGCCGATATCCATCAACACTACGTCGGGCCTGAGTTCGCGCACTTTGTCGAGCGCGCCCACAGCGTCGCAGGCTTCGCCGATCACCTTAATGTCGGCTTCGCTGTCCAGCAGCCGGCGCAGGCCTTCGCGGAACAGGGTGTGATCGTCAACGACTATGCAGTTAATGGACATTTGCGTATTGAGTATGCGGCTTCACGGTGCGTATCGCTGGCTGTGGACGGCCGCCATGTTTTAATTCAACATGTTCATGCGCGCGCCGACGCTCTGGCTGCGAACGCACATTGGAAACGTGTTTGCGGGCGCCGGCAGCCTGAGCCACAGGTAACATGACTCGCAATCGCGTTCCTCGCCCGCTACGAGAGCGGACACGCACCGTGCCACCGAGTGCCGCAATTCGCTCCCTCATTCCCAAGAGCCCGAAAGACTGTCTTCGGGGATTGCCCTTTCCCGAGAATCCGATGCCGTCGTCGTCGACCAGCAAACACAAAGCGCCGTGCTGATTCTCTACCTCCAGGCTGAAGTTTTTTGCTTGAGAATGTTTGGCTATGTTGTGCAACGATTCCTGCACAGAACGGTAAATCGCGATTTCAATCTCGCGATCAACTTCGCCAAGTGTGTCTGGCAGATTTATTTGCGCCTTCATGCCCGTGTTCTTGGCCAGTTCCCGGACTTCCTTTCGAATGGCGGCGAGCAAACCGAGCTCTTCCAGAGTGCGCGGAGAGAGTCGAGCGATGATCCGGCGCAAGTCTCCGATGGTACGATCCAGCATGGTCATCGCTTCTTCAACCTTTAATTTGAGCTGCGGGCTATCACTGTCTCCCGCGAGCATTCCCAGATATAGCCGTAGAACCATCAGTCCCTGTCCGGTTTCATCGTGCAACTCGCGGCTGATACGTTTGCGTTCTTCTTCCTGCGCTTGCAGCAAGTGCCGCGACAATTCGGATTGTGCTCCTGCTCCGTTGCGGTCATGCACCGACGCTGAACCCTTCGCAGGTAATCTTTGGGACACTACTCCACCTCCGAGCCAGCGGCAAAGTGGAAGTGGCGGTCAGCTCCCGGCTGGACGTATACGGTTAAGGTTGCTGGTCTTGGAACTACTTTCATTTTACAAGTCCCGGGCCCGAGTTACCAACTTCTAAACACAATAAGAGCTTATTAGGATGTTCTCTGCTTCTCCAGGTTTGCACGTGTTATCAGATACAATCCAAAGCCGATGCTACGCTATTTCACTTCGGGCGAGTCTCATGGCGAGGCTCTGGTCGGCTTTCTGTCAGGATTGCCGGCCGGGCTAAGGGTGGAACAAGCGTACCTGGACCGCGAACTTTGGCGACGGCAACAGGGCTACGGACGCGGTGGCCGCATGAAGATTGAGCGCGATACGGCACACGTTCTTTCCGGCGTGCGCCATGGTTTGACCATAGGGTCGCCAATAGCCATCCTGTTGGAAAATAAGGACTGGAAGAACTGGCAGGAGGCCCTTCCGGTGGAGACGGGCGATCCCGCCAAGCACAAGCGGGTAGCCTCGCCGAGGCCAGGTCATGCCGATCTTGCCGGGGCTCTGAAGTATAACTTTCGGGAAGCCCGTTACGTGCTGGAAAGAGCCTCGGCGCGAGAGTCGGCGGCACGAGTCGCCATTGGCGGCCTGGCAAAGCTATTTCTACGGGAATTGGGAATTGAGGTCCTTAGCCATGTCACTGCCGTTGGCAATGCATCCTTAGGGGAGAAGGAAATCTCCTGGGAGCAAATTCGGGGAATGTGGGGACGCGATGAAGTTCTGCTGAACTGCGCTGATGTTGAAGTCGAGCAGCGTATGAAGGAGGAAGTGGATCGAGTGCTGAAGACGGGCGATTCAGTTGGCGGCGTTTTTGAAGTTGTCGCTCACAATGCGCCCCCGGGATTAGGTACGTATGCACAATGGGATGAGCGACTCGACGCTCTGCTGGCGGCAGCGGTCATGTCTCTCCAAGCGGTGAAAGCAGTCGAGATTGGCACCGGTATCACAGCTGCCGCTTCTCCGGGTTCCGCAGTACACGACGAGATAGGATACGGTTCAGAAAGCGGCTTCACAGGATTCACTCGCACCCGCAACAATGCAGGCGGTATCGAAGGCGGCGTGTCCAATGGACAAGACATCCGAGTGCGCGGTTATTTGAAGCCCATCTCGACGTTACGCCGTCCCCTGCAATCGGTGGACTTTGCCACCCGCGAGACCGTAAAAGCGGCCTACGAACGCTCCGACGTCTGCGTGGTGCCGGCAGCGGGAGTCGCCGGCGAAGCCATGGTGGCGCTGACTCTGGCGCGTTGCGCCCTGGAAAAGTTCGGCGGCGATTCCATGCAAGAGACGCTGCGCAATTTCCAAGGCTATTGCCAGCAATTGAAAAATTACTGACTGATCGAATGATCTATCCCATCGTTAAGTATGGAAATCCGGTGCTGGAAAAACCTGCGGCTCCGGTTACGGTATTTGACGAAGCTCTGAAGAAACTGGTCGAGGACATGTTCGCGTCGATGTATATCCCCGAGTTCCGCGAACCAGTGACGCGAGCACGCAAGGTCACCATTCGCGCACAGGACGTGAACGGCAAGTGGTTCGAGAAGACTGGAGAAGATCTGTTGGCGCGCGCCTTCCTGCATGAGACCGATCACTTGAACGGCAAGCTTTATATCAGCCACATCAGTGCTCTGAAACGCGATCTGATGAAACGGAAAATCCGCAAACTGATGAAAGCGGGAGAGTGGTAAAGATCGCACCGCGGAGTTTGGGCTTTGCATCCTCAATGTCTCAATCCCTTAATCTCGTTTTCTGCGGCACGCCGCCGTTTGCGGTACCGACTTTGGAAACATTGGTAGAAGCAGGTTTCCGAGTGCAACTGGTGGTGACGCAACCAGACAAGCCGCGCGGGCGCGGCATGGAACTGGCCCCGTCACCAGTCAAGCAGCGTGCGCTGGAATTGGGTTTGCCGGTTATCCAGCCGGACAAGATTAAGAACAACGAAGAATTTCGGTCACGGCTTTCAACATTAAAGCCTGAGTCAATCGTCGTGGTGGGCTACGGGCGCCTGATTCCGCAGTGGATGATTGATCTGCCGCCCCTGGGCAATATCAATCTGCACGCATCGTTGTTGCCCAAGTACCGAGGCGCGGCGCCCATTCAATGGGCGATCGCTTGCGGCGAAACCGTCACCGGGGTCACGACGATGAAAATCGATTCTGGATTGGATACCGGAGACATCCTGTTACAGCAAGAGATTCCGATCGGGCACAAAGACACTGCGGTGACGATTGCGCCACAAATGGCAAGCATTGGAGCCGAATTGATGAGCGATACGCTGCAAGGCTTGCGGGCCGGAACAGTGCATTCGACGCCTCAGGACAACAGCAAGGCTAGTCTGGCGCCTATTCTCAAAAAAGAAGATGGCGAGATTGACTTTCATCGCTCCGCTGTGGAGATCTACGACCGGCTGCGAGGGTTTCAACCGTGGCCCGGCGCATACACGAATTTTCGTGGCAAGAACCTTCAGGTTTGGGATGCGAAACCTTTGCAGCGGGCCATGAAGGAAGCTGAACTGGCGGTGGAAACGCATCGACTGATCGTGGGGTGCGGTACAGGTACAGCTCTCGAACTGCTCGCAGTGCAACCTGAGGGTAAGAAGCGCATGGCGGCGCGTGACTTCGTCCACGGCTATCGTCCGCAAAGTGGCGAAAGGCTGGGAGCCAAGGATATTTCCGCGCAGAGCACTCGGAATTAGCGAACCGATGGCTGTTTCTCCTGCTCGCGCTGCAGCGTTTGACATCGTGCTTCGAGTGGAGCAGCAGGATGCGTATGCTTCAGAACTCCTTCACTCTTCTCGATTTGCGAAACTCTCGCCGCAAGATCACGGACTCACGACGGAACTCGTGATGGGCGTACTCCGCTGGCGGTCGTTGCTGGATACGGAAATTGCCTCCGCGTCATCCCAGAAGCTGGAAAAATTAGACATCGAAGTATTGATTGCGCTGCGACTGGCTGCCTATCAACTGATGTTCCTCGAACGCGTGCCGGACAGAGCGGTCGTCAACGAAAGCGTTGAGTTAGTGAAGCGCGCGCGCAAGCGCTCTGCAGCGCCGTTCGTGAATGCGGTGCTTCGAAAACTCGCGGACAAAACTTCAGGGGCTAAAGCCGGCTCAGATACCCAGCCTGCGGTTGTGGCGGTCTCTACCCAAAAGCTGGGGCCTGGTGAAGCAGAGTTTGCCAGCGCGAAGACTGAGGCGGAATTGGTGGAATTGGCGGAATTGTCGGCGCATCCACTTTGGCTGGTGCAACGTTGGACAAAGCAATTTGGTTATGAGGCGGCAAAACAGGTCTGCATTTACGATCAGCACGTGCCAGAGAGCTCGATCCATTTGCATCGAGAAGGTGAATTGTCAGGAGTGAGGTTATCCCCAGGAAAGTTGCTGAGCTCAGCGCGACGACTTCAGCCCGGCACGTCGATCAATGTAGGTGATCCCCGATTCAACCGCATTCATATCCAGGACGAAGCCTCGCAACTTGTGGCGCTGCTCGCTGGCAAAGGCTCAAACATTCTGGATTGCTGCGCAGCTCCCGGGGGCAAGACGCGGCTACTGGCAGACCGTAATCCGCACGCGACTGTCATTGCCGCTGAGTTGCATCCGCACCGTGCACGCCTGCTGCGAAGGCTTGTGTCTGCACAAAACGTGTGCGTGATCGTGGCTGACGTGCGGATGCTTCCGATCACGGCGAGCTTCGATCGAGTTCTCGTGGATGTTCCTTGCTCGGGCACCGGCACGCTGGCTCGTAATCCTGAGATCAAGTGGAGGCTCAGGCCTGCTGATCTTCTCGAGTTTCAGGAGCGCCAACTTTCCATTTTGCAATCTGCCATGAAAAATGTTGCGCCGGGCGGAAGGCTCGTATATTCAACTTGCTCGCTGGAACGCGAGGAGAATCAGGACGTGGTCGAAAAGGTGGTCTCTGCGGATGTGTCATTCAGGATCACGGAATGCTGTGCGGAACTCGAAAAACTTCAGCTCGAGGGTGAAATGGTGTGGAAAGATCTGGGATCACTTACCAGCGGCCCGTATTTGCGAACCATTCCGGGAGTACATCCGTGCGATGGGTTCTTTGCGGCAATACTTGAAAAGAGAGTTTAAATTTCAGGGATCGGAACGCAGATTAAGAACAGCGAACACTAGAACTAGAAATCCTGCGAAGAAAACAGGGGCTCGATTCCGGTTCTCGCAGATTTAGGTTACTTTACTTGAAAGTTCACAGCCGAGTCGGCAATCACTTTTTCTCCCGCCGCGGGGTTATGTGACACGATCGTGCTGTTGGCGGATGCCTGCGGTGTCGTAATCAGTGGAGGCGAGAATGGGCTGCCGGGCTGACCGGCAAAAGTCACGACTCCGACGCGCAATCCTGCCCCCTGCAATAGTTGCACGGCAGCGGCTAGCGACTGTCCAACAAAGTTGGGCATCACCAATGCCTGAGGTTGCGAAGCCAACGTCACTAGAAGACTGATCTTTGGCGCGGATACGCCACTGGCGTTGGGCAGCGGACTCTGGGAGAGTACCTGGTCAGAAGGTGCGCCGGGGATTTGTAATTGGGCCACGGCACCGAGGTCCAGCCCGCGGCGTCGGATGTTGATCTCTGCGGCCCGCTGGCTCTGGCCGAGCAAGCTGGGAATCTCGACCCGCTGCGGTCCCAGGCTTAAGGCGACGCGGACCTGCCAGCCGCGACGCACTTGGGTGCTGGCGGGCGGAAGTTGCGACAAGATTTTTCCTTCCGGAGTAGTCGGGCTGTAGTAGCGGCGTTCCACTTCCATCTGCAAGCCATTGTCTTCGGCGAGTTTTCGTCCTTCGACTGGAGTTTTCCCCACCAGATTAGGCACCACTACTTCGCTGGTATGGATGGCGAAGCGCATGGCAGTCAGCGCTGAGACCAACGCTACAACCAGCAGCATCAATGCCAACAAAGCAAAGCGGAGGAAAGACCTCATTGCCGCTGATTATAGTCTTCCTTTTTTGGGAGAAGGTGAGAGAGGTTCTGCAGGTGTGACTCTTAGGAATGCGGACCACACTCTATACTGCTTGCATGACCTCGGCGACAGACCTTTTGACCCCGCTCCGGCGTTACTGGGGCTTTGATTCGTTTCGGCCCTTACAGGAACGTGTGGTGCGGAGTCTGATGGCAGGGCATGATAGCTGCGTAGTGATGCCCACGGGCGGAGGAAAATCGCTGTGCTATCAGTTGCCGGCGTTGGTCTCGGAAAAAACGGCGGTGGTGATCTCGCCGCTGATTGCGCTTATGCAGGATCAGGCTGCGCAACTGGCACAGATGGGAATTTCGTCTGCGGTCCTGAATAGTTCCTTGGCCGGTGCGAAACAGTCCCTTGTCATGCGCGAGGCAGAGAGCGGCCAGTATCGGCTCTTGTATCTTTCCCCGGAGCGGTTGGCTCGTGCCGATACCATCTCGTGGCTGAAACGGGTTCCTGTCGCGTTTTTCGCGATTGACGAGGCGCACTGCATCTCGGAATGGGGCCACGAATTTCGCCCTGAGTACCGGCAGTTGAGCTGTCTGCGTGTTCATTTTCCCGACCGTCCGATTGCAGCTTTTACCGCCAGCGCTACGCAGCGGGTGCGTCACGACATCTTGGAGCAGCTTCAACTTCGCGAGCCTCACAAATACATTGCCAGCTTTCATCGGCCGAACCTGCGATATCTGGTGAAGGAATGTCATGATCGCGAGCAATCGAGCCTGTTGGTCAGGGTATTGCGCAACTATCCGAATTCGAACGTGATTGTGTATGCGCCAACTATTGCGAGAGTTGAAGAGACAGTCGACTTTCTTGAGGAACAAGGAATGGCGGCAGTTGGCTATCACGGCAAGATGGATACGGACACGCGCCGGCGCAACCAGGAGCGCTGGACGTCTGATGAGGTGCGGGTACTGGTGGGCACGATCGCTTTCGGATTGGGCATCAACAAAGCTGCTGTGCGTGCGGTGATTCATCTATCGCTGCCGAAATCTATCGAGCAGTATTACCAGGAGGCAGGACGCGCCGGCCGCGACGGCGACGCGGCGGATTGCATTCTTCTCTGGCAAAAGCGCGATACCGGTTTGCTGGCGCATTTCATCGAACAGGTGACCGATCCGGCAGAAAGAGAACGAGCGTGGCAGCGTTATCACGCCATCCGCCGCTTCGCCGAGTCGGGTCATTGCCGGCACATCCAGATTTGTTCGCATTTCGGTGAAAGGACTAAGTGGACTTCGTGCGGCGCATGCGACGTGTGCGGCTGCGAATCCCAATGGCTATTGAAGTCGATGGAGGCTGAGGCACCCGCGCGAACGCAGCTATCGATGCCGGAGGTGACTCACGTGCACGAGATTTCTACGCCAGCGCCAGAAAGCGTAGCGACGGGAGGCGATTCTGAATTGCGCGACTACATTCGCGAATGGCGGCGGGAGATGAGCAAAGAGCAGGGCGTTCCTGCTTACATCGTGATGCATGATAGTTCTCTGGAAGATCTATGCCGACGGCGTCCCGCATCGCTCGCTGAGCTGTTAGGTGTCTCCGGATTCGGCGAGCGAAAGACGAAGTTGTACGGCCAGCTCATCCTGGACGCGCTGGCGAGATTCGACAAAGGCGCGCGAGCCGCTCCGCTGCCTGAGAAAAGGTCGCGTCCTGCGGAAGATACTTTGCGCCTGCTCGCGGAAGGACGAACCTTTGAAGAAATTGCCAAGATTCGCGGCCGGCAACTGGCCAGCGTAGTAGGCCTGGTGGCCGACCTGGTGGAGAAAGGCAAATTGGAATTCCAGAGCGCCTGGGTCGAGAGCGACAAACAACAAAGTATAGAGAGCGCCTGCGCCCGCCTCGGCATACAGTGGCTGAAACCGCTGAAAGAGGCCCTGCCGCCCGAGATCAGTTTTGAAGAGATACGGCTGATCGTGGCGCGACTACGGCAGCAGCAATTGCGGGCATCTGCTTGAGATCAGGTCATGTCCCGTTCTGTCGCCTTGCGCTCAGTCGCTTCTCGCGGAGAATGGCCACAGCGAACACGCATGCCTTCGCGAAATTTCTCGCGTTCCTCGGGTGTCATTTGTTCCCATCGCTGTCTCATGCGATGCCGCCACTGCCAGTGTCTGCGATAGCCCGAGCCCCGTCCGTGGAAGCCGCGCCACCCGCCGAAGAGAATCCAGCTTAGGGCCATGAGCCCCACTGCTTGCCAAAAAGTGATTGGCTGCAAGGCGAAGAGACTGGGCATCAGCCAGTTCCACAGATGCAGGACCGCCTGGCCGAATCCGGCAATGGCTATGGTCACGAAAAGTGCAACCTTCAACACCATTACAGCCCAACGTGGTCTCATTTTCTTATCCTCGTCCTTCCTTAAATTCGTCGTAGATGGCGCGAAGTCGCTCGCGCAAATGGATCACTGCGTAATGCTTGCGCGAAAGTAATGTATTCATGCTGAGTGCGGTCTCAGCGGCCAGTTCTTTGAAGCTGCGGCCTTCGATTTCATGGGCAATGAATACCTCGCGCTGCTCTTCGGGAAGCTCCTCCAAAGCGTCGGTAAGTTCCTCGAGTAGGATGCTTCGAGCGTAAGCAGCCTCTGGTCCGGCATCCGGTGATGGCAGCAGCTCTTCCAACATAAGAAATTCTCCATCCTCCGCGACCGCCACCTCTTCCTGTAAGGTCTCTGGCTTTGTCTTTCTCTTGCGGAATCGGTCGATGATCCGATTCCGAGCCACGCGGAACAGCCAGGCGCCGACCTGCTCGATTGGCTGCATCAGACGGTACGCCTCCACCAGTTCGTAGAAAACATCCTGGAGAATATCGTCCGCGTCGCTTTCGTCGTCGACCCGTCTTCGGATGAAGTTGCGAAGACGAACCTGTTCTCGTTCGATTGTTTCGGAGATCTGTTGGTCCTGTTCGGTCATTCGCTCTGTGGTGAGCGCCTGCTTCATCTACTCTTGTAGACGAATGAGGGCCCCAAATATTTTAGGGAAAGTAAGTAAATTCCAATCACTCACTTATGAGCTGGCAATGGATTCCGACTTAGTGGGGTGTCTCATCCTCGCTTGGCGCCAAGTCTGGCGTGTCCACTTTCTGTCCGACCGGGCTAGGGGGTAGCTCAGGCGGGGACGCGAATTCGCCGGGCTCTTTGCCCGCGAGTGCGATTTTCATGAAATCCATCCAGATGGGCAAGGCCGCGTGCGCGCCCGTTTCTTTCGGTCCTAAAGATTTTTTCTCGTCGAAACCCATCCAGACTCCGCAGGTGATCGACGGCGAGAAGCCCACAAACCATGCGTCCGTGGAGTTGTTGGTTGTACCCGTCTTTCCAGCCAGAGGATATTTCATGGCGGTGGCGCTGATCGCAGTTCCGTGCAGCACAACGTCTCGGAGCATGGAGGTCATGATGCGCGCGGTGTTCATACTGATCACATCTTTGACCTCGGCGAAATCCTCTTCCAGAACGCGGCCTTCGTAATCCGTCACTTTGGTGATGTAGCGGGGATTGACGCGTACGCCATCGTTGGGAAAAACACTGTAGGCAGAAGTCTGCTCGAGAAGCGTAACTTCGGCAGCACCCAACGCTACCGGCAAATACGCCGGAATGTTCGATGTAATGCCGAAGCGGTGGGCGTAGTCGATCACAGTCTTGATGCCAAGATTTTGGGCCAACTGCAACGCTGGAATGTTGCGGGATTGTGCCAGTGCACGGCGAAGAGTGATGGAGCCTTCAAACTTCTCGTCGTAATTGTGCGGAACGTATGGGCCGGACGCGGTCTGAAACGTTACCGGCCCGTCCATGATCGTGTCATCGGGCTTTGCCCCTTGATCAATGGCGGCGGTGTACACATAGGGTTTGAACGATGATCCAACCTGGCGCAGCGCCTGGGTTGCGCGGTTGAATTTGGACAGGTTGAAGTCGCGTCCGCCCACCATTGCCTTAATCTCGCCGGTGGAGTTATCCAGAGCAACCAAGGCACCCTGCGCTCCGGAATCCTGTTCCAGGCTGACGCGTATTTTTGGCTTTGGGCCGAGGGAAAGAACCTTTACGTATACGATGTCGCCGATTTTGAGAATGCCGTTAACTTTGCGCCCGGCCCATGCAGCATCCGACTGTGAAATGGCTGCCGTGTAGCGCGCAAACTTGATGACCGCCGAACCTGGTGAGATGGCAGTGACCAGGGCATGAATGTATCCATTTACTTGAGGTTCGTCGTCCCAATCGGGATGCTGGTAACTATCTAAGGTCGCGTTCTTTAGAACATTGTCCAGATGTCCCTTCCACCCGTGGCGCCGCTCGTATGCTGCCAATCCATCGAGCACTGCCTGATTAGCCGCACGCTGTAACTCCATGTCCAGCGAGGTGTAAACGCGGAGTCCGCCTTGATGTACTTGATCGCTGCCATACTTATTTTCCAGATAGCGGCGGATATCCTCCGTGAAATAAGGAGCGAGCGAGTTGGAATCGCGCTGCAGCTTTAATTCCAGAGGCTTGTTCCTGGCGTCAGTAGCGGGGCCAGCGGTGATTTTTCCGTCCTCCAGCATGGCGTTGATCACCAGGTTGCGGCGTTTGATGGCATGGTCGGGATGATTGATGGGTGAATAATAAGTGGGCGACTTGGGAAGACCAGCAAGCAGGGCAGCTTCGTCCAGAGTGAGCTGTTTCGCGGGCTTGCTGAAATAAAACTCAGAGGCTGCTTCGAAGCCGTAGATTCCGTGGCCCAGATAGATTTGGTTGGCGTACAAAGTAAGAATCTGCGGCTTGGTGAAACGCCGTTCGATCTGGACCGCGAGAAGCGCTTCTTGAACCTTGCGATGCCAGGAACGGTCTGGCGAAAGAAACAGATTGCGCGCCAACTGCATGGTCAGGGTGGATGCGCCTTGCAATTTTCCACCGGACAGTAAATCGCGATAAGCTGCGCCGGCAATTCGCCAGACATTGATTCCCCAGTGGCGATAGAAATTCTTGTCTTCGATGGAAATCAGGGCGTCGCGAAGTACGGGTGGATAGTCGTCATACGAAGCAACCACTCGGCGTTGCAGGGCAAACGATCCGATGATCCGCCCCTGAGTATCGTAAAGCTGAGTAATGGCGCCGGGGCGGTAGTGCTCCAGTTGTTCGACCTGCGGAAGATCAGTTGAATAGACGAGAAGAAGTCCAGCAGTCGCGCCCAGCAGCGCGGAAACCAGCACCAGCAGACCGATCAAGAGACGGCCTACCAGTTTCCGTCCCGCAATTTGGACCACGGGAAGGTCTTGGTACAGGGATTTCATGAAGATCGAGATCAGAATAGCAGGGGCGGTCGAGGGCTGGAAGTTGTTGTGAGGGAACTGCGCTCGATTTCCAGCAAGCCAAGCTAATTTGCAAACGAAAAAAAACGCGCGCCGGGTGGGCGCGCGATCCTCGATTCATGAATAGTTAACTGGCGTGGTTCTTCAGCACCTGGACGGCCTTATTCAGTTGCTCATCCTGCTGCGGAGTTTGCTTTTTACCTTCATCCGGCGCCGGGCTTGGCTGATCTTCATCGGGTAGAGCTGCGTCATCATCGGCATCTGCAACCACGACGCTGGGCGTTACGGCAGTATCCTGAATCGCCTTGCCGTTTGGCGAATAGTACTTGGCGACGGAAAGGATCAGTGCCGAACCATCCGGCAATTCAATCACTTTCTGTACCGAGCCATCCCCAAACGTTTTATCTCCCACAACGTCACCGCGAGCGTTTTCCAGGATGGCCGAAGCGACAACTTCAGCCGGCCCAGCGGTTCCCTTGTTTACCAGCACAGCCAGCGGAAGATTTGTAATCGCCTTGGAGGGCTCGGCATTGAAAGCTTCTTTAGGATACTTCTGGCCTTGCAAATAGGCGATCGTGCCATGGTTCAGGAAAAGATTGGCGGTGGCGATGCCCTCCGATTCCTCCCCCTCGGCGCAGTTGCGCACATCAAGGATCAGCTTCTTGGCTCCTTGCTTCTGTAGAGCTTTAATCTTATTGGAAATTTCCTGGGTTTTCCCCTTGGGGAAAGCATCCACCTGAAGATAGCCGATCCCGTCTTCCATCATTTTGTCGGCCACGGGTGGAATGGTTACCAATTCGCGCGTAATGACGGTCTTTTGAGGTTCAGCGCGCCGGGCACGGACCACTGCAACGGTGACGTTCGAACCAGGTTGGCCGGATAGCAAATTATGGATCTCGGCCAAAGACATCTCGCGCGTGCTCTTGCCCTCGATGGCTTCCATAATGTCTGTCGCCTGAAGGCCGGCTTTGTCCGCAGGTCCGCCGGGAATAACTGAGATGACCGCAGCATAGCCGAATCGCTTGGAGACGGCAGCCCCGATTTCCCCTCTGGCTTCGGTCTTATGCGCTTTGTAATCTTTGTATTCGGCGGAGGTCAGATAGCTGGAATTAGCGTCCAGAGATTCGAGCAGCCCGTGCAGGGCTCCATCCGTCACTAACGGGATGTTGGGCTCCTCCACGTACTCGCTGCGTACCCGTGAAAGGACTTCGCTATACACCTGGAGCTGGCGATAAGCACCGTCGTTGCTGGAAGCGCGAACGCCTTCCAGTCCGCCCACCACAATGAACAGCAGGGCTGCGGCGGAAGAAATTAGAATTACGGCCTTGGTTTTCATTGACATCGGATTTGATCTTCTCGTAAAAGAGAGGTAACTTCCCCGGGGAAAGTCACATTATATCTCTTTTGATGCAGCTTCTACCGAATCGTCTCACCCAAAGAATGTTCTTCAGTAACCCAGGCGCCGCAGGGCAGAAACGGAAGCCACATGCAGAATCCGTGCCGGGGATACTGACAAAAAAGGACTTAGGCTTCTCAGCTTGACAGCCATTTGGTGTATATTCTCGTGCTTCGAAAGGTGGACTCATGGTGATGCGTCTTTTGACCTTACTTTGTTTAGCAGGTACCTTCCTCACGCCCCCCATGCAGGCTCAATCCGGAGAGTGGAAACAACTGTTTAATGGCAAAGATCTCACGGGTTGGAAGCATGTAGGGCCGGGAAGGATGACCGTCGAGGATGGGCTCATTCGCACTCATGGAGGCATGGGCCTGCTGTACTGGACGGGCGGGAAGCTGAGCAATTGCGTGATCCGTGTGGTGTTCAAGATGCGCGACGAGAACGACAATTCCGGCGTATATATCCGTATTCCCCTGGAACCGCGCGAACCATGGATGCCGGTGCACTACGGTTACGAGGTGCAGATTGACAATCAGCCGGAAGATTCCGACGAAGATGATTATCACGTCACCGGCACGCTTTACTCTCTCACCAAGCCCCTGGCGCGCCCGGGGAAACCAGGGCCGGAGTGGAACACAATGGAGATCACACTGGATGGCCCACATACGATCGTTTCAGTGAATGGCGTGAAGGTGACCGACTATACCGAGGGCGATCCGGTACCGCCGATGAAATATGATTTCGAACCACAGCGCGGCCGCCGTCCCGACGAAGGCCACATAGGGCTACAAAACCACAGTAAGGATGACGTGGTGTTCTTCAAGGAAGTCGCGATCAAGAGCTTGAAGAAGTAGAAGTCTAGTTCGTCACACCTGCAGTCCATGACAAATAATTTTAGTGAGCCTGGAGGCATGATGAAATCTAACCGTTTCTCCCGCCGTGAATTTCTTGCTATAGGCGCCGGGGCAGCCGGCGCATCCTTGGTCACGAAAACCATCTTGCTCGATCCTGAGCCGGCCTGGGCTTTTCAAGGTCCAGCATCGCCGAGCGATCGCGTACGGTTCGGAATCATCGGCATCGGCATGCAGGGTTCGGGTTTGCTCGCCAGTGCCATTGAATTGCCGGGAGTGGAATGCGTGGCCGCATGTGATCTGTACGATGGGCGGCATACGCTGGCGAAAGAAATTGTCCGCCCCGACCTGCCGACAACCAGGCGTTACCAGGAGTTGCTCGCGAATAAGAATATCGATTGCATCGTGGCGGCGGTTCCTGACCACTGGCATAAGCAAGTCGTCGTGGATGCGGTGAGCGCGGGCAAGGACATCTATTGCGAGAAGCCCATGTCCCATACTGCGGCCGAGGGTGTGGAGATGGTAGCGGCCGCAAAGCGAACCGGACGCATCGTGCAGATCGGCTCACAGCGCGTGAGTTCCGTCATTTGCGCCAAAGCCAAAGAACTGGTTAACAAAGGGGTTCTAGGTGACCTGATGCTGGTTGAGGGAACTCTGGGTCGCAATGATCCAACCGGGGCTTGGGAATACCCGCCGCCGCCCGATCTTTCTCCGCAAACTCTCGATTGGGATAGCTGGCAGGGGACCGTGCCGAAGCGGGCATTTGATCCGAAGATTTTTGCCCGCTGGCGTTGTTGGAAGGAATATGGCACGGGCGTCGCTGGCGATCTTTTGGTTCACCTGGTCAGTGGGATGCAGTACGTTCTCGGTATTAATGAGGCCCCGAAGCGGGCCATGGCCATGGGCGGAATTCTACGTTGGAAAGATGGCCGCAATATGCCGGACGTCCACGCTTCCCTGTTTGAGTATGGCCAGGTGCCGATGTACATGCGCCTCAATCTTGGTACGGAGACTCCGGAGATTTATCGATTTCAGGGGTCGAAAGGAATTCTGGAGCTGACCGAGTTCACGTTGACCTACATTCCGCAAGCTGGAGTGGATACGTCGCCGAGCTATTACGCTTTCAGTTTTCCCAAGGCTTTGCGCGAAGAATATTTCAAGAAGTGGCATCAGGAACACGATCCAGTTCCGGGGAAGGAACCAGCCTTCGAAGGAGTTACCTATCGAAGCAACTCCTGGGACGACGTGAAACCGCATCTGTGGAGCTTCTTCCAGGCAGTGCGTACGCGTAAGCCGGTGGTTGAAGACGCCGTGTTTGGACACAATGCTGCTCTGGCTTGCCACATGGCAAACGAATCTTATTTCCGGAAGAGTGCGGTGTCTTGGGATGCGGGGTCCAGCACCATCAAGAGCTGAGGGTTGCATCGTCTGGGCTGGGAAATCGTCATCCTTCGCCGGTTCGACGGCGGAGGATGACATCTATTTCGATGGCGCGAACTGTCAGAATCTCACAGCGGCGATAATTCATCTTCTTTCTGTTCTTTTCTCTCGTGCACGAATCTTCTTTCCAGAAATCGTCTTGCCAGGTCCTGTCCGCCAATTCCGAATGCCAGCGCCAAACCAAGCATGAGAGCTCCAAATACCAGGGTGAAGGCTACCAGAACGGTGCGTTCTCCGAGGCCGAGTTCTTCAAAACCCATGGAAAGCGCGAAGACGATAATCATGGTGCGGATAGTGAAACTAACCAAGCGAGGGGAAGGCAGATCAGCGTTCACTGCCGCCAGTAACGCGGCGCGCGAAAAGAAACTCGCTGCCAGCAGTCCAAAGAAAAATATGAACAGCGCGGCGAACAATCTGGGCAGGAATGCAAAAAACTGCGAGATGTGCTGCTGCAGGCCTCCGATGCCGAGGACGCTGGCGCCGATCAGGATGAAGCTGATCCAGGCTATCCAAAAAATAAAGCGGCTGAGCAGTTCGCTGGACGGGGGCAGCGCCGCCTTACGAAGAAGCTGCGAAGCGCCGGCGTGCTCGGACAGCTTGTCAAACCGTGCCAGTCGCAGGATAGTGCGCAGAATCGACCTTAGGACATAGGCGATCAACCAGCCCACCAGCACAATGAGCAGCATCACCATCAGACGCGGCAGGAATTGGGCAATGCTGGCGACGATTTCCTGTGTGGCCTGAGTCAGTTGCGTAACGAATTTTTGCCATTGCGACATTTTGACCTCACTTTTTTTCGTTCCAGAGTTCCAGCAGATAGGGTTTCGATCGCTCGAATGTCTGGCAAAGCGCTTCCACGTTGTTTTCCATCTCGGCTGGAGTTGCGTCGCGGTTCTGCTCCAGGAACGCGTAAGCTTTTCCGCGATACAACGGAGCCATGGCCTGAATGATGTGGTCGCGGCTGATTACTGCTTTGTGATAAGAAGCGGCGAATTCGTATGCAGTACGGACCCACAGCTCGTCCGAATATTGGAAATTTCTTTCTGGAACAGTCGCAGCCCGTTGCAATTCGCCTAGAGTCTGAGGGGAGAGAATCGACTTCAGCACAGGCTCGATTTCGGCAACGCCGCGCACGAACATTTCGTGCAGACGTTTCGGGATTATGGGAACTGGTTCCGGGCTTATTTCATGCTCGGCCCCAATGGTTGGGATGGGCTGCGATTCCGTTTGCGCGCTCCACAGAGGAAAGTACTGTTCTAGCGACCAGAAAAGAACGCCCACGGTTTGACGCATGGCGAACACTAAGTCACCCGAACTGTGGTCCATCACGCGCGACTTGGTTCCGACAAAAGACTGGGCCAGCCGGAAACCCCCGGCAATCGCGGAAATAACAAGGTAAATTTCCGCACCGATATGACCGACTTCCTGTGACCAGATGTCCTTAGCCAGAAAGTGGCTGCCGAGGCGGCCTGAAAAGGCAAATTCTGTGGGATAGGGTTCTCTCACCCGCTTGGCGTAAAGAGCGCGGCTCATCGGATAAACCAGGCTCCGAACCAGTAGGCCTTCCGACTTTTGCCGGCCATAAACCGGAGTGACCAGATCGACATTGTCTCGCGCCACTGGCCGCAGCAGGCGCTCCATCCATTCCGGTTCGATACTGGTGGCGTCAGGTGAAACTACCGCAGAAGCATTGGCACGTAGCAGTTCGCCGGCTGCCAGAATGGTCTGCAAGGCTGTGCCGCTGGCAGGCCCTCCCGGATACTGGGTGCTGATGCAATGCAGGGTGCGCAACGCACTCACGTTCGACACATGTTGCAGATCGCTGATAGAAGCGGCGCGTACCAGATCCTGCGTACCATCCTTCGATCCTCCGTCTGCATTGATGATCACCGAGCGATGCCGGGGGAAATATTTCAACAGGCCGGCGCGGATGGCCTGCACCACTTGTCCCACAGTCTTAGCGTCGTTGTAAGTGGGTACTCCGATGACGAGGTCCACTTCACCGACGTTCATCAACTCGCGAAGAAAATCATCCGTGAGAATGCTTTCCTCGGCCAAACCAATCCTCCATTATTTTTCAGATCTTCCGCAGACGGAACCAGTAGAACTGGTAAGGGCCCAGGGTCAGAAGATAGGGCAGGTCGCCTATACGGGGAAAAATATTCCTGCCAAACATTTCAATCAGGATGTTGCCCTTGTGACGCCGCAGATCAAGCTCCACCGCCTGAGCGGAGCTCGATAAATTATTTACCACCAGAATTGTGTCCTTCCCCAGTTGTCGTGTGTACGCCAGCACCCTATGGTTCGCAGGATACAGGAACTCGATGGTGCCTCTGCCGAATACGGGAGTTGACTTGCGAATCTTTATGATGTGCTTGGTCCAGGAAAGAAGCGAATGTTCGAACCGTTTTTGCGACTGCACATTCACCGCCTGGTATCCATAAACGGGATTCAACATGAGCGGCGAGTAAAGACTTTCCGGGTCTGCCGTGGAAAATCCGCCGTTCCAGCCGCCATCCCACTGCATCGGCGTACGCACACCATTACGGTCACCAAGATAAATATTGTCGCCCATGCCGATTTCATCTCCGTAATAGAGGATCGGGGTTCCCGGAAGCGACATCAGCATGCCGGTCATGAGTTCAATGCGCCTGCGGTCGTTGTCCAAAAGCGGAGCCAGGCGCCGGCGGATGCCTAGGTTCAGGCGCATACCCTTGTCGCGCGCATACTCGTCATACATGTAGTCGCGTTCCAGGTCGGTCACCATTTCGAGGGTAAGTTCGTCGTGATTGCGCAGGAACAGGCACCACTGGCATGAGTCCGGGATAGCGGGCGTCTGCTGCAGAATCTCCGTGATCGGCTTGCGGTCTTCCAGCTTGAGGCCCATGAACATCCGGGGCATTAGGGGGAAATGGAATGCCATGTGAAACTCATCGCCGTTACCGAAATACGGACGGAGATCAGCCGGCCACTGATTGGCCTCGGCCAGAAACATCTTGCCGGGAAATTCTTTATCAAGCCTGGCGCGAAAATCTTTAAGAATGGCGTGGGTTTCGGGTAGGTTTTCGCAGTTCGTGCCTTCACGCTCGACCAAGTAGGGAACCGCGTCCAGCCGGAAGCCATCGACACCCATATCTAGCCAGAATTTCATTACGTTCCACATTTCTTCCCGCACTTCTGGGTTGTCGTAATTGAGATCAGGCTGATGGCTGAAGAAGCGATGCCAGTAATAGGCTTTCGAGACCGGGTCCCACGCCCAGTTGGAGAGTTCGGTGTCTACGAAAATGATGCGTGCCCCGCGATAACGCGTATCCGTGTCACTCCACACATACCAATCACGGCACGGGTTGACGCGCGAGCTGCGAGACTCCTGGAACCACGGATGCTGATCGGAGGTGTGGTTCAACACCATTTCGATGATCACCCGGATGCCGCGCTGGTGGGCAGCTTCCAGAAATGCTTTGAAGTCGTCCAGAGTGCCGTAACTGGGATGGACGGAGCGGTAGTCGGCGATGTCGTATCCATCGTCCCGCAGGGGAGAAGGGAAAAACGGCATCAGCCAGATGGCAGTGATGCCTAACTCCTGCAGATAGTCGAGCTTCTGGGCGAGGCCCCGGAAATCTCCGACGCCATCGCCTGTGCTGTCATAAAAGGTCCGGACATGGACCTGATAAATGAGCGCGTCTTTATACCAAAGAGCGTCCTGCGGCAGTGCCAAAACCCTTCTCCTAAATGTAGCTCCGCTTATTCGTGATCCGTTGTCAGGACAAATGCTCCCGAGTGCTCCACGGAATGGTTCCCTTGAATGGATCATCGCCGTTCGAGGCTAAACGACTGCGCTCGTGGGGGACGGCGAAGACTCTTACAGATTTTCAATCTACCACATTCAGCGGTGGGAGCGACCTCAACGCGTTCACCACCTCGCGAACCTCGTTTTCCTGGAACAAACGGATGCCGGCGATCCCGGCGGCTCCGGCTTGGAGACACGCGTCGGCATTTTCGAGCGTAATGTTGCCGAGCGCCAGCACAGGTACTTTCTCCTGGCTGGCTTGATGCAACCCTTCGAGGCCAACGGCGTGCCTTCCTGAAACTGTTTTCTTCTGGAAGACTGGCCCGTAGACAACGAAGTCGGCATGATCGACCGCCCGCCTGACTTCGGGCAGAGTGTGACAGGAGACGCCGATGGTGAAACGGTCTGTCGCGCCTGAGTCATCTTGATTTGGACCCTGACCGAAGATATTTCGCACATCGGAAGGGGAAATATCGTTCGAACGCAGGTGAACGCCATCCGCTCCAACCGCCAGGGCAACATCGGTTCTGGAGTTAATGAGCAATTCGGTGGCCGATGGAGAATTTTCGCGTACAGCGCGCATTGCTTCGTGAGCAAGCAATTCCAGTTCGCGGGTCGTCAGGTCTTTCTCGCGAAGTTGGATGAAATCCACCCCGCAGCGGGCGGCTTCGGCGATTTTCTCTAGCAGACGACGGCGGCGGGCAGACTCATCGCCCGAAAACTGGCTACGGTCGGTGATATAGCAGAGCAGCAAGGAAATGGTCTACGGATTCGTCTTGGCAATTTCGGGGACGACTTCTCCGACTCGCTTAGGTTGCGGTGACCCGAGGTGGTACTTGGTGAGGCCGTCTCGCAAATATTCGAATCCTTCTTCGGGAGAGTCCACGATCCTGAAAAGATCCATATCCTGCGGCGAAATCGTGCCGGCGTCGACCATGGCCTGAAAGTTGATCAAGCGATTCCAGTATTCCTTCCCGTAAATAACGACAAGAATCTTCTTGGCCAGTTTTTCGGTTTGCGCCAGTGTAAGAATCTCGAATAGCTCATCCAGAGTGCCGAAGCCGCCGGGGAAAATCACCAGCGCCTTAGCAAGATATGCAAACCAGAACTTACGCATAAAAAAATAGTGGAATTCGAAGTTAAGCGAAGGCGTGATGTAAGAATTCGGATTCTGCTCAAAAGGCAAATGGATGTTCAGTCCAATCGTCTTACCTCCCACCTCTTGCGCCCCCAGATTGGCTGCTTCCATGATCCCGGGCCCACCGCCCGTAGTCACAACAAATCGGTGTCTCTTCGCTGGAATCTGGCTAGACCACTCGGTCAGCAGGTACGCCATGCGGCGGGCATCTTCGTAATAGCGCGACGTCTCCACGGTAGCCATGGCCCGCTTTACGGTCTCTGGATCGGCGACAGAGCCGCTTCTCTTCAGATCAGCTAAAGCCTTCTGTGCCTCGGAACGGCTCTGAAAGCGTGCCGACCCGAAAAACACGACTGTGTCCTGAATTTGTTCCCGGCGAAAGCGGGCTACCGGCTCACTATATTCAGCAAGAATGCGAAGAATTCGCCCGTCGGGGCTGTTGAGAAAAGGTTCGTTTTGATAGGCCAGAGGCGCAGGTGCGAGTTTACTTTCATCCATGATGGCTTGGTCTTTCCATGAAGTGTCGAGGACACATTGACGATTTACACTAACGATTTAAATTAACCCAGGCGGAATGATCGTTTTTCCTCGCGGTAGTGCACTGCTTCCCAAAAGCCGATCCAGATATCGAGCATTCCCAAACCGCTAACCACGCCGCGGACAAAACCACTGGCAATGAATTGACGAAGCCCGGGATAGGACAACAACAGGTGGTTATGTGTCCATTCCGGCCTCCACGGCAGGATGACCAGAAACACTCCCGCGCTGGCACACACAAAAACAAACATTAATACGGTAAGCCGGTGCAGCCAAAGTTCAATGCCAGTCCGAGGTTTTCCATCATCGGGCGATTCACGTTCCAGCGCAGTCACGGAACCGGCGCTCTCCGAACCGGGCAGCTTCGCTCGCAGTGAAGTGGGAGGCAAGGGTGTATTGGGATTCGAGGTCACGCGCCGCTCCATCTCGGCGCCGGCGGAACGAAGTCTTTGCCGCAGACTCGCGATGTCGAATAAAAACCCATTGCAGCATTTTACGACTTCAGGGCCTTAATGCGCTCAGAGACGTCGCGATAGTCGATGTTGCTGCCGTACACCTCCATGTAATGATTCAGCGCCGCGGGTTTATCGGCCGCAGTTTCGTAAGCGGAGGCGAGTTCGTAGTGCAACGCGATTCGGGTGTCCTGGTCAAGGTCGGAGAGCTTAAGCGCACGCTCATACCAACGGATAGCTGCTTCGGGTACACCTTTGTCGAGGAAACACTGGGCCAGCCAAGTGTAGGTCTGCATGATTAACGGAAAAGGATGGCCACGCTCGGTCGATTGACAGACCTTCTGCAATTCACCAATGGCTTCATCGAGCAAGCCCATTTCGCGGAAGGCAACGCCAAGGTTGTAATGCGTTTCCGGATCCTCGTCGGCGGAAGCCACATCTTCTTCGAGTTCGTGCTTCAACTCGCCGAACATGCCAGCCAGGTCCACTCCTGGACCGAAGTCGAATTTCGGAGCGGCTTTCGGCGCTCCCGGAACCAAGGGCTGAGTCGGTGTCTGTTGGGAGAGAACTGGAGACGCGGTTAGAGGTTCAGATGCCAGGGCCGATGCGGATGCCGCTGCGGCCATCGCCGGTGGAGAGGACGGTTTTTGCGGCGGCGCAACTCGAGGGGCGACATTAGTTGCCACCGCTTTCGGCGCGGGTGTCGGTTCAGCTTGGGCCGCGGGTATTGGCGCTTCGGACAGAAATTCATCTCCGAGCGACTCTTCTAGTTCGGATACAAACTCTCCCAGGATTCCAGCTGAGGCTGGTTCGACCCCTTCAACTGCATCCTCCACAATCTCCGGCTCCGGTGGCGGAGCAACTTTGGGTGGTTTTGGAATGGAAGTTTCGTGCGCAGGCCTCAAGTCAGAAAATCCCTTGATTGTGCCGGGTTTGGCGCGAGCCGGCGTAGCCACTTGCGCCGGCGGCTCAGGCGCAACTTCCGCTTCTTCTGCAACCGATATCTCGTCCTGAGCCAGTGCCGCGTTGATGATGGCAGCTTCAACTTCAGCGCGTACCGTCGCCAGCGTGGCGGGATCCGGCTTCAATTGCTTGAGCTTGACCATCGCCTCGCGCGCTTCTTCGGGCATCGAATGCCCCAGGTAGAAACGAATCTCTTCAATAGCCTTCTCAATCGCTGCTTCTTGTGCACGTGTTTCGTCCTCTTGAGCAGGAATCGCTTGCGCTGGGACAGGAGCAGCTTCGGCAGCCACAGTTGCTACAGGCTCGGGAGTAGAGGCGGGATCTTCTGCAAGCCCACCTTCCCATTCCTCGGAAAGATCAATTTCCGCTTCGGCGACCTCGGCAGGCTGAACCTCGAACTCAGCTGGTTCAGTCGTGGATTGCTCTTTCGAAGGCGCTGCCGGAGCATGCCAGAACAGGCCCGAAGATTGCGCCGACGTTGCCGGCGCCGCTTTGGCAGCGGGAGGGGCAGGAACAGGCGCTGCTGCGACTGGTGCAGCCGGAGTTTCTTGCCCTTGCTCCACATGCATTTCTACCAAGATTGGTTCGGGTACCGACTCCTTTGGTGCCGCGATCCCGATCGAGCCGCGTTCTTCATACTTACCGGCCAACTCTCCATAGCGTGTAGCTTCGTCCACGTGTCCGGCGTCGTGGTAGATACTTTCCAGGGTACGGCAGCAAACCGCGGCTTCTGCGAAGCGGCTTGCCCGCGTATGCAACGCAGCGAGACGCTGGTTCAAACGTAGATCCCTGGGCGCCTTAGGCAGTGCGGAAAGCAACGGGCCTAGGGCTTTCGCCGGCATGTTGTAAGAGACAAAAAGTTCGGCATCGGTGAGAGCGGAACGAAGGGCGAGGGCAACCTCGTCCGGATAGCGCTGGTCGATGAAGGGAGCAGTGGCCTCCAGTTCATCTACCAGAACTGCGCCTTCCTCTGGAGTAATGAGCCGTGAGGTGGGTGCTGCACCACTAGCGCGCGCCGCAATCTGCTGGTAGTTGTTCGCGTGCAACTGGTTTTGCGGCTCCAGTTGCGTGAGTTTCAGGTAGTAGTCGCGCGCTTTTTCGAGGTCCCCTGCCTGCACGTAGGCATGCGCGAGCAACTCATAAACCTCAGTGACGTGCGTAGTTTCTCCGGCTTTTTGAAAGAGTTCGAGCACGACTTCAAGGGCGGATGTGCTCTCGCGCACATGCCCGATAATCGAGTGCAAGCTTTCCAAAACTTTCGCTGAATCCCCGGCCAGCAGGCGATCGGCATATTCCCGGTAGATCTCGAGCGCGTCTTCAAAACGCCCCGCAGCCATCAGCGCGTCGGCGTATCCGACCATTGCGGCCGTGTCGTTATGGACCGTAACCAATTTAGCGGCCAAGGTTCCTGCTTCAGCCAGCGCCCCACTTTGCAGGTAAGCCTGCAGTAATGTGCGCAGGCCTTCGGGGTTGGAATCCAGATCCGCAACCTTCCCCAGATTTTTGATAGTCCCGGCAACATCGCCGGACTCGAATGCAATGCGGCCACGCAACATCATCGCGTTGCTATTGCCAGGGTCGAGGGTAAGCATTCGCTTCAGGATGTCCTGAGCCGGACCAAGCGAGCCGCGGGCACGCAAACTTTCAGCCGCGGAAGCGAAAATCTCCCAGGCTTCCGTCTTCTTGCCCAAGCGGATATAAACCTCTGCCAGCTTCATTCGCATGGCAGTGTTTTCGGGATCCATTTCCAGCGTTTTCTGGAATATCCGGACAGCCTGTTCTAATTCGCCGGCGCGCAGGAATTCTTCGGCCACTTGCAGATATTGAGCTCGCGCATCATTGAACAGACCTTGCTGGGTGTAAAGCTCAGCCAGCCGCAGCACGCCGTCCAGTGCGGGCTTGAGCTTGGTAAGCTTCTTGTACATGGCGATGGCTTTGACGGTGAAGCCCTGGGTGGCGTAGGCGTCACCAACGCTTTTGAAACAGTTAATCGCCTTGTCAACCTCGCCCAAGCGAGCGTAGAGGTCGCCCACGGTGTTCGAAACGGTGAGGTCCTTGGGATCAGCTTTGAGGATCTTTTCGTACTCAGCGATGGCGTTCGGCAGTTTGCCTTGCTGGACGAATTTTTCCGCAACACTGAGAACTTTTTGCTTATTGAAACCAAAACCAAACGCCATATGAGTGCGGACTCCGGCTCCGGTTCTTCGCCCACCCTGGAACGCTTCCTTCGGAAAGGCTCAAAGGACGGGATTGACCTCCTTCGTGCGCGAGAAACCACTCGAAGCTGGTCGTCTGACAAGGGTTATTGTAAAGCTCGTTATCAAGAACCGTATGGTTACTAAGGGTTACCAAGAGGGAGTGTACGAACGAGTTACCATCAAACCAGCACAGAAACGCTGATAGAGAAGAATTCCGGTACAGATTTGTCGGGAGTGATATGCGACTAGGCCCGTGCCACTGCCGCGAGAAGGAAAAACAAGAAGATGAGGAGTAGAGGTTTGGGCAGCTTGCGCATCACTTGCCAAACCATAATGCTCATTGCTCGAATCCTCCAGTCAGGGAACCCGCGAACGAAGTAATCACCCAAGTTGCCGGACTAGAATATGGCATTATCACAATTGGGATTTCCCGCGTAGGTTAGCTGACCGGGAGGATTGTACGGCAAATAACAGAAAAGGGAAGTAAGTTCTTATATGACCTGGATTCGCACCATCCCCATGGCGGAAGCTGACGACAAGCTTCGCCACGCAATTGAAAGTCAAAAGGCTCTTTATCCCAAAGAGTACGCCACGCCGGTCCACCCTACAGAGGGCGGAGGCGCGCAGATTGTCGCTTCCCACAGCTTGATTCCGGACGCTTTGTATCACGCATTCGCGACTTTTGGCGTGCTGATGTCGCCTGAGCTCCCGCTGAACCGGCGGCAACACGAAATGATCACCACCATGGTCTCGGTCACCAACCGGTGTGTTTATTGAATTGAGTCTCACGCAGAGTTTCTGCGTCGGGTGACTTTGGACGAAAAGCTGGTGCAGGCTCTGGAAAAGGATTACACCACCGCCCCTATCACGGTCCCAGAACGCGTGATGTTGGATTACGTAGTGAAGCTTACCAAGGATGCGACTAAGATTTGGAAGAATGACCACGATGGGCTTCGCGCGGTTGGCTTCGATGACCAGGCAATCCTGCAGATCACGCTAATTGCTTCGTGGTTCAACTACATCAATCGGGCGGCCGACGCACTCGGAGTCGGACGCGAATAGATCATCCTGAGTAACATAGACGTCAGCGATTGATGCGCTGAACGTTTCATGGAGCGCCACTCTCTTCTCGAGTACTTCGATAACTTTCTCCAACTAGGGCGCGAGTCTGCCTACATTCAGCGTCGGGGGTACCGAACCGTTCGCTGGACCTATCGTCAGGTCGCCGAGACGGCATTCCAGTTTGCCCGTGAATTAGAGAAACGCGGAATAGAAAAAGGAGATCGTGTCCTGATCTGGGGACCGAACTCGGCGGAATGGGTGGCCACTTTTTTTGGCTGCGCGCTACGGGGAGTGATCGTTGCCCCCATGGACGATGCTGCCGCGCCGGATTTCGCCTTACGCGTCCATCAGCAGGTTAATGCGAAATTGCTGGTCTGCTCACGCCAGCATGCGCAGCCTTCCATCCCCGCGCTGATTCTGGAGGATCTGCCGAAAACGCTGGCCCACTATTCGTCTGCGCCTTTTGAACCAGCGGCGATCAACGCTCAAGATACTCTGGAGATCGTGTTCACCTCCGGAGCCACCGCCGAACCTAAAGGTGTCGTAATCACGCACGGAAATGTTCTTGCCAACATCGAGCCTCTGGAAACCGAAATCCGCAAATATATGAAATATGAACGGCTTGTCCATCCCATTCGTTTTCTGAATCTTCTACCGTTAAGTCATGTATTCGGACAGTTCCTGGGAATTTTTCTGCCCCAACTGATGGGGGCGACCGTCATCTTTCACGACATACTCAATCCTTCTGAGGTGATCGCTGTCATCCGGCGGCAGCGCGTGTCGGTGCTTGTCGCGGTACCACGCCTGTTGCAATCGTTGAAAGAGAAAATCGAACGCAATCTTGAAGAGCAGGGGAAACTCGAAGATTTTGAAAGACGACTTGAGACGGCAAGAGGCAAGCCCTTCCTGCGGCGGTGGTGGATTTTGAGGAGCGTACATCGCCAGTTGGGATGGAAGTTCTGGGCGTTCATCTCGGGCGGTGCCGCTCTGGACGTTCAAACCGAGGAATTCTGGGGACGGCTAGGCTATGCGGTAATTCAAGGCTACGGTCTTACTGAGACGACTTCGATCATCAGCGTGAATCATCCATTTCGGCTGGGAAAAGGATCGATTGGAAAAGTGCTGGCGGGACGCGAAGTCAAACTGGCGCCGGACGGCGAAATCCTGGTGCGCGGAGGCGGTGTCGCAAGTGGTTACTGGCATGGCCGAGACCTACAGCCGATCGTCGGGGCTCAAGGCTGGTATCCCACCGGGGACATCGGCGAACTCGACGCGGAAGGCAATCTGTATTTCAAAGGACGAAAGAAAGATGTCATTGTTACCCCCGCCGGAATGAATGTGTATCCCGAAGATTTGGAAGCTGCACTCCTTCGGCAACCGGAGGTGAGACTTTGCGTCGTGATCCCGCTGCCGCGCAACGGAAACGCTGAAGCTTGTGCAGTGCTGATTTTGCGGGATCGAGACCTCGACCCCGCTCCCATCGTGAAACGCGCCAACGAAAGGTTGGCCGAGTATCAGCGGATAAATTCCTGGTTCGTGTGGCCGGAGAAAGACTTTCCACGTACGTCCACCCAGAAGCCGCGCACAAATCTGATTCAGCAAACCGTGCAGGCTGAGATGACGAATAAAGCCAGCGATCATGGGATTGCCGGCCCCTTGCGGGAGCTGATCGCGCGGGTTAGTCGCCACTCCGGCTCTGAACTGTCCCCCCAAGCCAATTTGGAAACCGATCTGAATCTCAGTTCACTCGATCGGGTCGAACTACTCGGCGCATTGGAGGATCGATACCAAATTGATCTGAGCGAAACCCGGTTTGCAGCCGTCAATACAGTAGGGGATGTGGAGCGCATACTGCACGGTCAGATTCCCTCCCGGGCGCGATACCACTATCCACGCTGGGTGCAGCGCTGGCCAGTGACGTGGATCAGGCTGGCCGCGCATTATCTGTTGCTTCGTCCGGCGATTTTTCTGCTGGGGTGTCCTCGCGTTGAAGGACGAGAGAACCTGATTGGTGTACAGGGGCCGGTGCTGGTCATCTGCAATCACATTAGCGATGTGGATGTTGGTTTCGTTTTGACCGCTCTTCCGGCTCGCATTCGACATAGGCTGGCGACGGCAACCGGCGGTGAGGCCCTCGAAGCATTACGCACTCCGCCATCGTCCAGAAATTTCCTGCTCAAGTTGTGGGATCGAGTGAATTGGGTGTCGGGCGTTTCTTTGTTGAATTTGTTCCCCTTACCCCGGGAAGCAGGATTCCGGGAGAGCTTCGCCTTCGCGGGCGAGTTGGTCGATCGTGGGGATAGCGTGCTGGTTTTTCCCGAAGGACATCACACTACGGATGGCAGGATACGTCCGTTTCGCTCGGGCATCGGCTTATTGGCGAATAATCTCGGGATACCGATCGTTCCCCTGCGTATCAAGGGATTGTTTGAACTGAAGCACGCTGGAAAGAGGTTTGCTCGACCATATACCGTTAGCGTGAAGATAGGTCCGCCAGTTCGCTTTCCACAGGGCAGCGATCCTGCATGGATTGCAGGTGAGCTGCAAAAGAACCTGGAAGAATTGTGAGCTGCCTGGCTGTTTATCATTCATGTCCCAGCCGTGAAAACCTTGGTACATCCCCTGCATCCAATCGAACCGGTCATATAGAATTTCTATTCATCGACCATAATCCACCGGAGGTTACGACACATGCGTTTCGATTTGAGGCAGTCTGCCCGAGCAGTGATTGCGTGCGTTCTGGTCACGATTTTCTCGGTTCCCCCCAGCCTGCTGGCGCAGACCCATGTGGTGAGTCCCGCGGATCTGCAGAAAGAGTTGATTAGCGCCACTCAGCGACGTGAGCTGAACGTGGAGAGAGTCAGAGAGTTCTTGTCATCCGAAATGGCGCAAAAGGCTTTGAAGACTGCGCACATGAATCCGGAACAAGTGAAAACCGGGGTGGCGTCTCTGAGTGATGCCGAACTCGCCCAGCTGGCTTCGCGAGCGGAGAAGGCGCAAGCTGATTTTGTGGCCGGCACTCTGAGCGACCGGGATCTGCTGCTTATCATTCTCGGTATCGCAGCGTTAGTTCTGATCATTATTGCAGTCCGATAAAACTATTCGCATGCTCCGCCACTTTTCAATAACGCTGGGGATGCTGTTGTGCCTATGCAATCTGGCAGTTGCCGCGGACGGTTCAGGGCTGTGGCTCGATGTTCCGTTTGTCAAACAAGAGAAGAACGGGTGCGGCGCTGCAAGTATCGCCATGGTGATGCAGTACTGGATGCTCCAGCAGGGCCGGACAGTGTCTCCGAGTTCGGATGCAATTCAGATCCAACGCACTCTGTATTCCGGCCATGCCCACGGTATCTATGCCTCAGATCTGGAGCACTATCTGCAACAACGGGGCTTCCGTACTTTTGCCTTCCGAGGGGACTGGACCGATTTGAAACAACAATTGGAGAAGGGGCGACCTCTGATTGTCGCGCTGAAGCCTGACTCGGGTAACATTCCATTGCATTATGTGGTCGTAGCCGGACTTGACTGGGAACAAGGGCTGGTGATGGTGAATGATCCAGCCCAGCGCAAGTTGCTCAAGCAAGATCGGTCGAGCTTCGAACGGGAGTGGAGCGCCGCTGGAAAATGGACCTTGCTGGCACTGCCGCAACCCGACATCCGCTAATTCGAATCGCTGCCTTTTTGGTCTTGCTCATCTGTTGTCCCGCCGGAATGGGACAAGCCGTTCCCGTAGATCCCGAAATTGCTCGCGCGAAAGAACTGCTTGCCCAGGAACGCTGGCAAGAGATTGTCAACCTGGCTCAATCCATCCCTGCTCCATCGGCCGAATTCGACTTTTACTTAGGAACTGCGCTGGCGCGGCTTGGCCGATTGGAGGATGCCCGCCAGGCCTTTCAGGCCGGAGCACGATCACGTCCATCAGATGAACGCTTCTCCCTGGAATTGGCGGGAGTTGCTTTCAAACAAAAACTGTACCCCGAAGCTGCTCGATACTTGCATCGCGCGCTTGAACTGGCTCCCAGCGATTCATATGCCAACGATTTCCTCGGGACTGTCTATTTTCTTCAAGGCAATCTTGACGCAGCGCTCAAGTACTGGAATCGCGTAGGTAAGCCTCAGATCGCGGAGATCCGTGCGGAACCAATGCCGCGACTGGATCCGGTGATCCTGGATCGCGCTTTCGCATTCTCACAAGCGAGCACGCTGCGACTTGGAGACTTGCATACTACACAAGCGCGTATTGACGCACTGGGAATTTTTCCCTCCTACCACTTCGATCTCCAAGCGCGTGAGGATGGCAAATTCTCTCTGCTCTTTCGGAACCACGAGAAAAATGGTTGGGGACGGAATAAATGGGAAGGACTGATCCTGCTCTTTCGGGGACTGCCCTGGCAGAGCATCAATCCCGAGTTCTACAACCTGCGACATCGCGCGATAAACCTGGTGTCGATGTGGCGCTGGGATGCGGAAAAACGAAGAGCGCTCGCCGTTCTCTCGGCGCCTTTGGGCGGCAAGCCGGGCCGGGAGTACGGGATCAGTCTCGACCTGCGCAGCGAAAACTGGAACATCCGCGATTCGTTTTCAGGGCCGGCGCCGCTTCTCGGCAGCTTGAATCTGCGCCGGGAAGCAATCGGTGCGCAGTTTGCGTACGTTGTCAGCGGTCGTTGGAATTGGTCTGCCGCAGGCGAGTTCTCTCATCGAGACTTTCGCAGCGTGATCCCGGGAGTTGCTCTCAGCCCAGACCTACTCGCCCGAGGTTATCAGCTCAAACAACTGGCGCAGGTCGGCGCAGAAATCTGGCAGCTCCCAGAAAAAAGAATCACGCTCAAGGGCAGCCTCTCTTCCGAGGCTGGACGAATCTGGTCGCAACCGGGACATGCGTTCTTTAAGCTGCGACCGTCGCTCAGATTCCACTGGTTCCCGCTGTCCCAAAGCGACGACTATGAAATCGAACACCAGATACGCGCAGGCAAAACTTTTGGAGATGTCCCCTTCGATGAACTTTTCATGTTGGGTTGGGGTTCAGACACTGATCTACTGATGCGTGGGCACATCGCGACCCGTGACGGCAGGAAGGGTAGCGGTCCTTTAGGACACAACTATTTCCTCTCGAATTGGGAGGCCGACAAGAATGTTTATCGCAATGGGCTGCTCAACCTGAAGCTTGGACCATTTGTGGATACGGGCACGGTTACGGACTCATTGGCAGGACTCGGTTCCCACAAATGGTTGTGGGACGTCGGCGCCCAAGTTAAGGCTCGCGTGCTTGGCTTCGGAGTTGTCCTCTCCTACGGGAAAGACCTCCGCTCGGGCAACAATGCTTGGTGGGTGTCGATGCTGCGATGAATGGCTCATAGGCCGGCGAGTTGGCTATAATGGTTGCCCATGAGACATAAGAGCGTACTCTTGCTTGGGCTGTTCCTGTCCATTCTCGCCTTGTCGTTGTCGAGCGCGGCTAAGTCACGTGCAGCCAAGACCGTCGTCCAGTTGAAAGATGCGAAGGGCCAAAGTGTGGGTTCGGCCGTCATCAAACCTGCTGCCACGGGTGTGGCAATCAAGTTACAGCTGAAGGGCCTTCCTGCCGGCGAGCACGCGATTCATGTTCATCAGAATGCCAAGTGCGATGCGCCAGACTTCAAATCGGCGGGCCCGCATTTCAATCCTGATGGGAAGAAGCATGGGCTTGAGAACCCTGAAGGACATCATGCCGGGGATATGCCGAACTTCACCGTGAACCCAATGGGCAAAGCGTCGGCCACCATACAGGACAAAGACGTGAACCTGGGCTCCGACAGCCATTCCGTATTCAGCAATGGTGGAACGGCCCTGGTCGTCCACGCCAAAGCCGACGACATGAAGACCGATCCTTCCGGGAACTCCGGGGATCGCATTGCTTGTGGTGTGATCACGAAGTAGACTTTCGGCCCTACCGGGAAGAGCGGCGCTCTAACGCCGCGCCGGACCTTTTTCGCCGCCTTGTTGTCCGCCTTGAAGCGCGAAAATTGAAGGTTCGCGTTTGGCACCTGATCCCGCGAACCTTAGCTAGATCGCACAGTTTCAACAACAAATTCACAGTGGTACGGCCTAAAAATACAGGTATTACCGGATGGATGTCCCGCCCGGCCTTAAACATGCTTGATTATCAAGCCCGCTAATCCCTCTATTTGGGACCTCGGGTAAAGACGGTGCGATACCCAAATGGACTCCCTTCCGAATGCCAACCATTCAGACAATATCGAACGGCGAGAATTTCTCAAGGGCCTCGCGCTGGCTGGATTAATGGCTTCCGCGTCAAACAAGTCGTCAGCTGAGAGCCCCAAGCAAGGCATCCCCTACCGTACTCTCGGTCGCAGCCGAGAACGTGTCTCGGCAGTAGGGATGGGCGGTTTTCACCTGGCGCAGCCGGGATTGGAGGAAGCCGAAAGCATCCACTTGATACGGACGGCCGTAGACCGCGGCATCAACTTCATGGATAACTCCTGGGACTACAACGAGGGCCAGAGCGAAATTCGGATGGGGAAAGCGCTGAAGGACGGGTATCGCCAGAAAGTCTTCCTCATGACCAAGCTGGATGGCCGTACCAAACAGGAAGCGGCCAAACAAATCGACGAATCGCTCAAGCGGCTACAAACCGACCACGTCGATCTTATGCAGCATCATGAGATTATCCGTTTTGAAGATCCGGACCGCATCTTCGCCAAGCAGGGCGCGCAAGAAGCCATGCTCGAAGCCAAAAGGGCGGGCAAAATCCGCTACATCGGTTTTACCGGCCATAAGGATCCTCACATCCACCTTTACATGTTGAAGGTTGCAGCTGATCACGGATTCAACTTCGACACGGTCCAGATGCCGCTCAACGTGATGGATGCCCATTTCCGCAGCTTTGAAAAGCTGGTTCTGCCCAAGCTTGTGGAGCAAGGAATCGGAGTCTTGGGAATGAAGTCCATGGGGGACAAGATCATTCTGAAAAGCAAGACTGTGCAACCTATCGACTGTTTGCACTACGCTCTGAATCTCCCCGCGTCGGTTGTGATCACCGGAATCGACAGCATGCGCATTCTGGAGCAGGCATTGGAAGCGGCCCGAACCTTCCGGGCTTTGAGCAAAGACGAAGTCGCGGCTCTTCTCGCCAAAACAGCGCAGGCGGCCGCTAAGGGTGAGTACGAATTGTTTAAGACCTCGGACCATTTCGATTCCACAGCTCACCATCCTGAATGGCTGGGCGGCCAAGCACCACACGTAGATCAATTGGCCGGGCCATCATCGTAAGCAGTCGCAACTTCAAGACATGTAAAACAAGCTCAACCGTGGTAGCCCATACAATTCGAGCAGCCGTTTATGCACATATTGTTTTTGAAGCTGCTCGATCTGCGACGCCGGCATCTTCCGGCGGTAAGGGGATAGTTCACGGTCGGCTTCGCCACGCATTTGGACGATCTGCTCATCCGGGGTTGCCGCCAGCAATATCGCAAAGAGTCTTTCCTCGAGCACAGCGAGCCGCCGTTCTAAATCCTCCAGTCGAGGCTGCGCCTTCTGACTTCCCAAATTACCTGCTATTTCGTGCAGCGTTTCGGCAGTTTCCTCCGCCAACGCTCTGGTTGAGATGCCTCTTGCTTCTGGCAACTTCGCGGCCAGTAAATTCTGCGCATTTCGTCGCAGAAAGGCCACGATCTCCGATATATCAAATCCTCGTGCAGTTTCGCTCTGCTTCTTCTCTCCCGATGACCCTACGGCAGCCTCTTTCATGTCCTCGGCGGCAGTCAGCACCGCCTGCGCGCACCAGGCCAGGCCGTTTATCTTTTGAGTTTTCGAAGGACGCCGCTCGTATTTGTCGAATGCTTCATCAATCCCGCGCAGCACCGCTTCAAGCGGAATTCCGGCCTCCTTCCAGATTTCAATTAGCCCCCAATCGACAGTCGAAACTAATAGCGGACCTCCGCGCCGGCGCTGAAAATGTTCTTCGATTTCAGTGAAGTAGTTGAAGTAGTTTTCCACGACAGCTCAACGGTTTTTGGATTTGCTGCCGGGCCAGGGTTTGGATGCTGGGCGCTCAGCCGCTGCCGCATTTTTTGCTTTTGCCGGGGATGGCTCGCGACCCGGTTTGGCTCCAGCATTGCGCTCCCAGATGATGCGCAGGCCTTCCAGCGTCAAAAATTCGTCCACGTTCTTAATATATTTCGAGCCGGTTCCAATGAGGGCAGCTAGGCCGCCCGTGGCCACAACTTTCGCTTCCTTGCCCAATTCTTTTATCAGCAGCTCGAGAATTCCGTCCACCAAACCGAGATAACCGTAATAAAGACCCGACTGCAGGCTGCCAACAGTATTGCTGCCGATGATGCGGGCAGGCTTGCGAATGTCTACGCGAGGCAGGCGCGCGGTACGTTCGAATAATGCATCGGCGGAAATCCCGAGTCCTGGACTGATGACACCGCCCTGATATTCTCCTT
>WNGG01000743.1_pt1 | contig 35598 bp, 32 predicted proteins | sample 5400661 | NCBI WGS metagenome assembly WNGG01 (sample SAMN13153372, study PRJNA577476) | soil metagenome | isolation source: 100 cm soil or saprolite under Garry oak tree replicate 1 | place: USA:California | collected 2016-06-15
TACTCGGACAGCGGCAGCGGCACCTATCTCTCGACTACGATGTTCCCGAAGCTCGGCATCGCAGACCAGGTGGCGGGCAAGAGTCGAAAGGTGCGCGGGCCGCCGTCCGGCGAGCCGGTAGCCGCGGTCGTCGCGCGTGGCGAAGTGGAGATCGGCTTCCAGCAGGTCAGCGAACTGATACACGTCCCAGGGGTTACCTTCGTCGGCGCGATTCCGGCCGAGCTACAGCCGGGATTCTCCTTCGCGGGGGCGCTCACCAGTGCGGCCCGGCAACCTGAGGCTGCCAGTGCTCTGATCCGCTTCCTCGCATCGCCCGAGGCGGCGCCGGCGATCTTGAGGGCTGGGCTGATGCCACTCTCAGGACGATAGCTCACGTTCTCGCTCTAGAGTCCTTCCCTCCGGCAGCCTTTCTCGTCGCACACCAGCACCCCTCCCGACTCGTACCAGTCGGGCAGCACCCAGCGCTCGCACACCCTGCCGTCGACGCGGTGCTCGTGCCGGGCGGGGCGGTGGGTGTGGCCGTGGATCAGCCGCGGATAGCCGTGCTCGCGCAGCGTCGCTTCCACCGCGCCGCGGTTGACGTCCATGATCTCGGGCGGCTTGCGGCGCTTTTCCTCCTCGCTCCGCGCGCGCAGCGCCGCGATCCGCTCCTTGCGCTGAGCGAGCGGCGAGGAAAGAAATTCCTTTCTCCAGGCGGGGGCGCGCACCTCGGCGCGAAACCTCTGATAGTCGACGTCGTCCGTGCAAAGGGTGTCGCCGTGCATGAGCAGGGTGCGCGTCCCGAACAGGTCGAGGCCGTGCGGATCGTCGATCAGGCGGGCGTTGCACGCCACGGCGAAGTCCGCGCCGAGAAGGAAATCCCGGTTTCCGTGCATGACGTGCAGGGAGGGGCCGGCGCGGGAGCATTCGGCGAGCGCCGCGACGACGGACGCGTTGAACGGCTCGCCGAGGTCGTCGTCCCCGGCCCAGTACTCGAACAGGTCGCCGAGGATGTAGAGGGCTTCGGCGCCGCGCGCGGGGCCCCGGAGAAATTCGAAGAAGACGCGGTTGATCTGCGGCCGCGATGCGCACAGGTGCAGATCGGAGACGAAGAGAACTGCCAAAGGATCTCTAGGCCACTTCCGCCCGCTCGATGATCACGTCCTCGACGGGCACGTCGGCGTGCCCCCCGCGTTTGCCGGTCTTGACCCGCTTGATTCTGTCGACGATGTCCTGGCCTTCGACGACCTTGCCGAACACGCAGTAGCCCCAGCCCTGGACGTCGGGCTTTGTGTGATTGAGAAAATCGTTGTCCTTGACGTTGATGAAAAACTGGCTCGATGCCGAATGCGGCTCGGAAGTGCGCGCCATGGCTATGGTATTGCGATCGTTCTTCAAGCCGTTACCCGCTTCGTTCTTGATGGTTCCTCGAGTCGGCTTCTGGCGCATTCCCGGCTCGAAACCGCCGCCCTGGATCATGAAGCCGTCGATGACCCGGTGAAACACCGTGTTCGAGTAGAACCCGGCTTCCACATAACCGAGAAAGTTCTTCACGGTCTCGGGGGCGCGCTCGGCGTCGAGCTCGAGCGCGATGACGCCGAAGTTGGTGTGCAGCTTGACCATTGGGATTTCCGTCACTTCGCGGGCTTGAGCGTTACCGACTCGATCACCACCGGCTGTTGGGGAACATTCTGATGCGGTCCCGCCGGCGAAGTCGGCACTTTGGAAATCCGCACCACGACGTCCATGCCTTCAACGACGCGGCCGAACACGGCATAGCCGTAGCCCTGCGGCGACGGGTCGCGGTAATTGAGGGAGTCGTTGTCCTTGACGTTGATGAAGAACTGCGCCGTCGCCGAATGCGGGCTGGGCGTGCGCGCCATGGCAATCGTCCCGAAATCGTTCTTCAGGCCCGCCTTGAACGCAACACCGGCTTCATTTTCAATCGGCGAACGGGCGGGCTTCTGGCGCATTTCCCGGTCGAATCCGCCGCCCTGGATCATGAAGCCGTCGATGACCCGGTGGAAGACCGTGCCGTTATAAAAACCGTCTCCTGCGTATCGGAGAAAATTCGCCACCGTCTTCGGCGCCTTGTCGGCATAGAGTTCGAGCGTGAAACTGCCCAGGCTGGTCTTGATTTCGACGCGCGGATTCTGCGCGCACGCGAACGTCATCGCGAGCGACAATGCGAGCAGCGCCGCGATGCGTTGGCCGGATCTGTGTAAGGGGTGAGCCACGAGCGGAGGCGCGGCGCCCGCACGTGCGGGCCCGGTCAACCGGCGCCCTCGTGGATGATGCGCCAGTATCCGTCTTCCCTGATCCAGTACTGCCGCTTCTTCATCTTGTTGGACAAGTTGCTCGAGCGGTACTCCTGATCGAAAGTCACCACGACCAGCTCCTCTTTGCCGGGATTGCGGAACATGCTGACACGGGAGAGCTCGACCTTGATCCAGCTCTTGGCGCCGTTGACCAGGCGTTTATGCCGGCTCCAGCCCTCGAAGTCCAGGTCGTCGGCGGAGAACTTCCTGGAATAGTGCGATAGATAGCGCTCGGTATCGAGGCTCTCCCAGTCCGCCTGCCATTGCTCGAGCTGGTTGTGAAACTCCTGGCGCTCGCTCGCCCAGTCATTCAGGCTCAGCCACTCCACATCCTCGCTGATGATGACCGGCGTCAGCCCGATTTGCAGGTTCCGTGCGAGCGCATCGAGGTCGGCGTTGGCGAGGACCACGCAGCCGTTGCTCGATCGTGGAGGCCGGCTGTAGGTGTCCGAAGGTGTTCCGTGCAGCCAGATGCCGTGTCCGTTGCGGCCCTGGATCCGGTCCCATTCGTTCGGATAGTTGATCGGAAAAGCGCCGCTGCCGTAGAAATCGGAAAGCTTTTGCCGCGGCAAGCTCTCGGTCACGTGATACACCCCGATCGGCGTCTTCTCGTCGCCTTCACGGGCTTTCAGCGCTCCGTTCTTGCCCGAGCTGATGTAATAATCGCCCGCGAAACGCGGCTTACCGTCGTCGTTTTGATAGAGGTAGAGGCGCGAGCGCTGGGTATCGACGACGACCGCGTACTTCTGGTCCTCGCGCAGTTGCAGCAGGTAGCGCGGCACCTGGTCCGCGGGGGGGCGCTCCCGGTAGGCACGAAGGCGGGCGAGCGCTTCCGCGCGCAGCCCCTCGAGGCGCTCCAGCGGCGCGTTCGGTAGCGCGCCCATCGTCCCGATGGGTCGGACACGCGCGAGCAACAGGTCTCCTTTGATCAGGTGAGCAAGGCGGAAGTTGGGCTTCACGCGGATGAGGCCTTCTATGTTCTGCAGCGCGACGTCGAGGTGGCCCTGGGTAATTTCCTCGTAGACCGCTGCGAGCAAGCCGTCCGCAGAAAAATCGGTCCGCGCGCCCTTTGCGGGGGAGATGAACGAGGGAACTCCGAACGCGATGACGGCGATGGCGGCACAGGTCAAAAAACGCCTAGACATGTCAGCTACCCACCCGCTCCTGTTGGATCATCCAGCGGCCTTCGGTACGCACCAGAACGAGCGTCTTGCTGCTGTTCGTCTTCAGATGGTCCGAGCGATAGAGCTGTCGGAACGTCACCGTTGCCCCGTTCTCCCCCTTCAGAGTGACCTTGGGAGACTCGATCACGACCTCGATTGCCTTCGGCGTGGAAATACGCGCTTTGCGCGCGACCTCCCACTCGGCACGGGCTTCGCCGCTTGGTGTTTTGAAATCCTTGGCGTAGAACGCGAGGTAGCCGTCCACGTCCTGCTTGGACCAGGCGCTCGCCCAGGCGCGCACGGCCTGAAGCACTTCCTCGGCGTTCGCCCGCTGGGCGCCCGCAGGCTGCTTGGGAGGGTTCTTCGCCTCAGGCCTGGTCTGCGCTGGCCCTGGCCTGACTGCGGGTGCGGATTCGGGCGCGGCCGCTGCCACCGCAGGGCGCGCAGGTTCCGCGCTCGTCTCCGCCGGCCCGCTTGAGGCGCGCGGTGAGCGGCTGCCACTCGAGATCAGTTCGCGAATCAGCGACAGCTTGTTTTGCGCGGCGGAGTTGGAGGAATCGAGTTGCAGCGCCTTGTCGTAGGCTTGGCTCGCGAGCTTGGTGTATACGTCGCCGAGGTTTTCGTAGGCGGTGGCATAGCTCGGATGCGTGCGGATCGACATCTCCAGTTGCTGTCGGGCTTTTTCGTATTGGCCCTGCGCTGCATAGAGGACGGCGAGGTTGTTGTAGGGTTCCGGCAGCTGGGGGTAGTCCTGAGAAAGCTTGCTGAAAACGTCGATTGCTTCGGGGACCTTGTTCTGCTCGGCAAGAATCAGACCTTTCAGGAACCGGCCCTGGGCGTCGCGCGGTTTTTTTGCAAGGTACTGATTGACGCGATCCAGGGCTTGAGCATGCTGGCCCTGCTTCAGCAGCGCGTTGATGTCCTGAAGTTCATCGGCGCGTGCCGCTGAAGACGCGGCCAGCGCAAGGGCGAAAAGGAGCGCCGAAAGCCGCGCAGCGTGCCGAAGAACGTGATTCATCGTGTTATACTTTCACGCGCCAAAGATCAACTTGCCATTCTATCAAGAAGCTCGCAAAGTCCACAATAATCAGCCCCTTGCGGGAATTTCCTCGATTTTGCCGCTTTCCCTCCCGCGCATCGGGCCAAGAACGGGTCTGGCGCTGCCCAAGCGGCCTCGTCCGGCGTGCGGTTAGCGATGCCCGCAGCTCAACGCTTCGCGGACGACACGCCGCTGCGACGGGCCGATCCGCTCTCGGATCATGCTGAAAATCTATAACAGCCTCACGCGCGCCAAAGAACCGTTTGTGCCGCTCGATCCGCCGCGGGTGAGGATGTACGTCTGCGGCATGACGGTGTATGACTACTGCCATCTCGGGCACGCGCGGGTGATGATCGTGTTCGATCTGGTGCAGCGCTGGCTGCGCTCGAGCGGCTATCGGCTCACCTACGCGCGCAATATCACCGATATCGACGACAAGATCATCCGGCGCGCGGCCGAAAAGGGGGAGCCCATCGGCGCCCTGACCGAGCGCTTCGTCCGCTACATGGAGGAGGACGCCGCCGCGCTCGGCGTGCAGAAACCTGACATCGAACCGCGCGCCACCGAGCACGTGGCCGACATGCTGGAGATGATCAGAAGGCTCGAGGAGCGCGGGTTCGCCTACCGGGCCGCGAGCGGCGATGTCAATTTCTCGGTGAGAAAGTTTCCAGGCTACGGTCGGCTGTCCGGCAAGACGCTGGAAGATTTGCGGGCGGGCGAGCGCGTCGAGGTCGATGCCGCAAAGCATGATCCGCTCGATTTCGTGCTGTGGAAGCGCGCCAAGGAAGGCGAGCCGTTCTGGCGATCGCCCTGGGGCGACGGCCGGCCGGGCTGGCATATCGAGTGCTCGGCCATGAGCGTGAAGCTGCTCGGGGCGCATTTCGACATACACGGCGGCGGCCAGGACTTGCAGTTTCCTCACCACGAGAACGAGATCGCGCAGTCCGAAGGGGCGCTGAACGACAGGGAAGGGCAACGCTTCGTGAACTACTGGATGCACAATGGCTTTGTCGGCATGGACAAGGAGAAGATGTCGAAGTCGCTCGGCAACTTCATCACGGTGCGCGAGCTGCTCAAGCGCTACGACCCCGAAGTAGTGCGTTTCTTCGTCGTGCGCGCTCATTACCGCAGCCCACTCAACTATTCCGACCAGCAAATGGATGACGCCCGGCACGGGCTGTCGAGGCTCTACACGGCGTTGAAGGGGGCCTCGCTCGACGCGGCAATCCCGGAATGGGATGAGCCCCACGGGCGGCGCTTCCGCGACGCGATGGACGACGATTTCAACACTCCGGAGGCGATGGCGGCGCTCTTCGATCTCGCCAACGAGTTGAATCGCACGCGCTCGCGGGAGCACGCGCGACAACTGCGAGCGCTGGGAGGGCTCCTGGGGATCCTGCAACGCGATTCGCAGGCGTATCTGCAGGCGAAGCGTGAAAGCGGGCTTTCCGACGATGCCATTCGTGCCCGGATCGACGCGCGCGGTGCGGCACGCAAGCGCAAGGACTATGCGGAAGCCGATCGAATCCGCAGGGAACTCGAAGACGCCGGAATCCTCCTCGAGGACGACCCGAGCGGCACCACCTGGCGCCGCGGCTGACAATCGCGGCGACGATCAACGTAGCTAGGTCAAATTACCCGCGTGGAAGGTTTCACGTCCCCGGGATCTTGGTCCGGCACCGGCCGTCGCGGCGCAGCCGGCCCTACTTGAGGAACTTGCCGCCGCGGCCGATCATGGTCAGATCGACATATTTCGAGCCGCTGTGGTTGGTCGGCGAGAAGCTGACCACGAATTCGCCGAGGTCCACGTTGTTCATGCTTTCCAACGCCGCGATCAGTTTTTCGCGGGTCAGGTCCTTGCCCGCGCGTTTCAGGCCCTCCACCATTACCTTAGCGACGATGAATCCCTCCAGGCTCGAAAAATTGAAGTCCGTATTGCCTGCCTTGGTCATGATCTGCTGGTACTCCTTCACGATCTGGACGCTGGGACTCCAGGGGAAGGGAACGACCTGCGAGATCGCGACTCCGTAGCCCTCGTCCTTGAGCGCGTCGGCCAGCGCCTTGCTGCCGACGAAGGACACATTGTGAAACTGCGTGGTGCTCCCGGCCTTCTTCATTAGCCGGATGAACTCGGCGATCGAGGTATAAGCGGAGATCATCACCACGCCGTCAGGCTGGGCGGCGTTGATGGACTTGACCGCATCTTCCACCTTGACTGTGTTTCGCTCCACCTTCCCGAGCGCCACAATTTTCATATTGCGCTTGCCCATGGCGATTTCCACGCCCTTCAGGCCCGCCTGCCCGTAGCTGTCGTCCTGGTAGAACACCGCGATCTTCTTGTTGCCGGTGGAAACGAGCTGCTCGACGATCTTCTCGGTCTCGTCGTAATAGCTGGCGCGCACGTTGAAGATGTAGCGGTTGACCGGCGTGCGCAGCAGCTCCGCGCCGGTAAAGGGACCGACCAGCGGTATCTTGGCCTCGGTGATGACAGGCATGGCCGCACCGGTCGTCGGGGTGCCGACGTAGGAGATCAAGGCGAATACCTTGTCTTCCTGTATCAGCTTCTTGGTGGCGTCGACGCACAGATTCGCTTCGTACCTGTCGTCGCGGGTCTTGAGCGCGATCTTTCTCCCGTAAACACCGCCTCGCGCATTGATATAGTCCAGATACGCCTTGGTGCCGAGGTTCATCTGGATGCCTAGCTGGGCGGCGGGACCGGTAAATGCCGCCGACTGTCCGAGCAGAATGGATTTGGCGGTCACACCCGGCGCCTGCCCGAACGCCGGGAAAGCGAGTAAAGCCGCAAGCATGGTCAAATAGATACGCATCATTCGTCCTCCATTGGACCTCTATTGCCTCTGATTGTAGATCAACTGCTTCCCCCGGGGTGTTGATCCGAGTCTCGCGCCCGGCTTCGCGCTATCCTGCCCGGCGGGTCAGCTCCGCCCAAGGTTCCGGAATCGTCGCTATTCGGCGAAGAATTCCTTGACCTTGTTCATCCAGGATTTGGCGCGGGGGTTGTGGCGCTCGGGGTCTTGCTGGCTGATCGCCTCGAATTCCCGCAGCAGCGCTTTCTGGCGCTCGGTGAGGTTGACCGGCGTCTCGACGACAACGTGGCAGAGCAGATCGCCCAGTTCGCGGCTGCGCACGCCGCGGATGCCCTTGCCTCGCAGCCGGAAAACCTTGCCCGACTGGGTTTCGGGAGGCACCCTGATTTTGGCCGAGCCGTCCAGGGTCGGGATTTCGATCTCACCGCCCAGCGCGGCCACCGTAAAGCTGATCGGCATCTCGCAACGCAGGTCGTCGTGGTCGCGCTGGAAAACCGGATGGGGCTTCACCTGGATCTGCACGTAGAGATCGCCTGGTGGCCCTCCGTTCACCCCCGGCTCGCCCTCGCCGGAGAGGCGGACGCGGTCACCCTCGTCGACGCCCGCGGGGATCTTTACCGAGAGCGTCTTCTGCTTTTTCACGCGCGCTGCGCCTTGGCAGGTCGGGCAAGGCTCGGAGATGATCTTGCCCGCGCCATGGCACTTCGGGCAGGTTTGCTGGATGGAGAAAAATCCCTGCTGCATGCGCACCTGGCCGTGACCGTCACAGGTGGGGCAGACTTTCGCCTTGGTGCCGGGTTTCGCGCCCGAGCCGTGGCAGGTGTCGCAGTCCTCGTAGGTCGGGATACGGAACTTGGTCTCGGTGCCGCGCGCCGCCTGCTCCAGGGTGATCTCAAGGTTATAGCGCAGATCAGCGCCGCGGTACACGGAGGAGCGACCGCCGCGCGCCTGACTGAAGATGTCGCCGAAGATATCGCCGAAGGCGTCGGCAAAACTGGAAAATCCGGCGCCGGCGCCTGCCATTCCAGCCTGCGGATCGATTCCGGAGTGGCCGTAGCGGTCGTAAGCGGCGCGCTTATTGGCGTCGGTCAGGATTTCGTAGGCTTCCTTTGCCTCCTTGAACTGCTCCTCGGCCCTGGGATTGTCCGGATTGCGGTCAGGGTGGAATTTCATGGCGAGACGGCGGTAGGCCTTTTTGATGGTCTCGTCGTCGGCGTCGCGATTGACGCCCAGGACTTCGTAATAGTCACGCTTTGCCATTTTCGGCTGATTCCCTACGTGCGATGGCCGAATTGAACCGCGCGCTTGCGCGTCGGATCCAACTCGGCCAGTTAAGGCGGCTCGCTTTCCGAGCCGCTCTTAACCTTTCTTGTCTTTCACCTCGGTGAATTCGGCATCCACCACATTGCCGTCATCGCTCTTTTTCGCCTCCTCGCCGCCGCCCTCCTGGGCCGCTCCCTGCGCCTTCGCCTGTGCGTCCGCGTACATTTTTTCGCCCAGCTTCTGCGCTGCCTGCGCGAGGGCCTGGGCTTTGGCATCCATTTTTGCCTTGTCGTCCGACTTCAGGGCCTCCTCGGCTTCCTTCAGCGCCGCGTCGATCTTAGCTTTCTCATCCGCTCCCACTTTGTCGCCGTACTCCTTGAGCGACTTCTTTACCGAGTGTACGAGCGAGTCCAGCTGATTGCGCGCGGTGACGGTCTCGAGCTGCTTCTTGTCCTCGACCGCGTGTTCCTCGGCGTCCTTGACCATGCGCTGGATCTCGGCTTCGTTCAGGCCGCTCGAGGCCTGGATCTTGATCTTGTTTTCCTTGCCGGTGGCCTTGTCCTTGGCGGACACGTGCAGGATGCCGTTCGCGTCGATGTCGAAGGTCACTTCGATCTGCGGCATGCCGCGGGGCGCAGGCGGAATATCGGTCAGATTGAACTGCCCGAGGCTCTTGTTCCCGGCCGCCATGTCGCGCTCGCCTTGCAGCACGTGGATGGTCACCGCGGTCTGGTTGTCATCGGCCGTGGAAAATACCTGCTGCGCCTTGGTCGGAATGGTCGTGTTCTTCTGGATGAGCTTGGTCATCACCCCGCCGAGTGTCTCGATGCCGAGCGAAAGCGGCGTGACGTCCAGGAGCAGCACGTCCTTCACCTCGCCCTTGAGCACGCCACCCTGGATCGCAGCGCCGACCGCAACGGCTTCATCGGGGTTGACGTCCTTTCTCGGTTCCTTGCCGAAAAAGTCCTTCACGGTCTCCTGCACCTTGGGCATGCGCGTCATGCCTCCGACCAAGATGACGTCCTCGATGTCGGATACCTTCAGGCCCGCGTCCTTCAGCGCGATGCGGCAAGGCTCGACGGTCTTCTCGACCAGATCCTCGACCAGGCTCTCGAATTTCGCGCGGGTGACCTTGATCGCCAGGTGCTTCGGTCCGCTCTTGTCCGCCGTGATGTAGGGTAGATTGATCTCGGTCTGCTGGCTCGATGACAACTCGATCTTGGCCTTCTCGGCGGCCTCTTTCAGCCGCTGCAGCGCGAGCACGTCGTTCCTGAGGTCGATCCCCTGCTCCTTCCTGAATTCGTCGCAAAGGTAATCGATCAGGCGTTGGTCGAAGTCCTCGCCACCGAGGAAAGTATCGCCGTTGGTGGAGAGCACCTCAAACTGGTGCTCGCGTTCCACTTCCGCGATCTCGATGATCGATATGTCGAAGGTGCCGCCGCCGAGGTCGTAGACCGCAATCTTGCGGTCGCCTTCCTTCTTGTCCAGGCCGAACGCGAGCGCCGCGGCGGTGGGCTCATTGATGATGCGTTTCACTTCCAGCCCGGCGATGCGGCCGGCGTCCTTGGTTGCTTGGCGCTGGGAGTCATTGAAGTACGCAGGCACGGTGATCACCGCCTCGGTCACTTCCTCGCCGAGGTAGTCCTCTGCCGTCTTTTTCATCTTGCGCAGCACTTGCGCCGAGACCTCCGGCGGAGCGATTTTCTTGCCGTGGATCTCGACCCAGGCGTCGTTGTTCGGTGCCTCGACGATCGAATAGGGTACGTGCTGGATGGTTTTCTTCACCTCGGCGTCTGCGAAGCGCCGGCCGATCAGGCGCTTGACTACGGATAAGGTGTTTTTCGGATTGGTGATGGTCTGGCGCTTCGCGGGCGCGCCCACCAGTATCTCGCCGTCTTCCATGTAGGCGACGATGGACGGCGTGGTGCGGGCGCCTTCCGAATTTTCGATCACCTTGGGCTTGCCACCCTCCATGATCGCGACGCAGGAGTTGGTGGTCCCGAGGTCGATTCCAATGATCTTTCCCATGGTCTTTCCTTCTGAATTTACGGGTGAATAACCCCTCGAACGATATGGGGATCAATTGCGCTACTTCAAGCGTCCTTGGGCTTGGCGACGGTGACGAGCGCCGGTCGGATCACCCGGTCATGCAGCGCATAGCCCTTCTGAAGCACGTTGATCACGGTATTCGGTTCCTTTTCGGAGGGGAGCATGCTGATGGCCTGGTGCCGGTGGGGGTCGAATTTCTCGCCGGCAGGATCGATCTCGCTCAGATTCGCCTTCTCGAACACCGCGATCAGCTGCTTGAGCGTGAGGTCGACTCCGCTCTTGAGCGCGTCGATCGCGGCGCCCTCGGCGGCGAGAGTGGCTTCCAGGCTGTCCTTGACCGGAAGCAGCTCGGCGGCAAAGGTCTCGATCGCGTACTTGTGCGCGTTCGCGAGCTCGATCTGTGCCCGCTTACGGATGTTGTCGGCCTCGGCTTTCGCCCGCAGCCAGGCGTCGTGGTGTTCCTGCGCTTTCAGTTCGGCCTGCCTCAGCAGCTCTTCGGTCCCGGGAGCGGTCGCGGCCTTGCCCTCGTCGGGCTTGCTTTCGGCCGGTTGGGCCGCGGCGGTCTCGGGTGTACCGGCCGGCGTCCCATCGAGCGGATTCGGCGGCTGTTCGGGGTTGGGCATACGTTCTCCAATCTGGCCTTAGCTTGGGTTCGTCAACGCGATTTCAAGACCGGGGGGACACGCTGGAGTCGGCGTCCTTTTTACGCGTCGGCGCCGCGGGCAAGCGCCCGCCGGCGGCTGTCCTCGGCCGCGGTTTTCTCAGCCTGAGGGTGCCAGGATTCGCTGACCCAGTCGGCGAGGTGCGCGCGCGCCACGGCACCGAGGGCGCGAATCCATTCGTCGCGTTCGTTCAGGCAAGGCAGGAGGTGAAATTCCCCGCCGCCCGCCCGGAGAAATGTTTCCTTGCCTTCGATGCCGATCTCTTCGAGCGTCTCCAGGCAATCGGACACGAATCCGGGGCAGATCACGTCGACGCGGCGCACGGCTTTTCTGCCGTAATCGGCAAGCGTCTGCGCCGTGTAGGGTTTGAGCCACTCCGAGCGCCCGAAGCGGGACTGGAATGCGATCTGCCAGTGGCTCTCGGCGAGCTGAAGCGCCTCGGCGAGCAGCCGCGCGGTCTTCTGACACTCGCAATGATAGGGATCGCCGCGCTCAAGCGTGTAACGCGGCAGGCCGTGAAAACTCATCAGCAGCTTGTCCGGCCGTCCCGATCGCAGCCAGTGCTCGCGCACAAGGCTCGCTAGGGCCTCGATGTAGGCTGGATGGTCGTGAAAGTGCTTCACCATGCGGACTTCCGGCGCGTTCCGCGTCCCCTGCAGAAATCGCGCCGCCTCGTCGAACGCCGCCGCCGTGGTGCTCGCCGCGTACTGCGGGTACAAAGGCAGCATGAGTATGCGCTCGCAGTTCTCGGATTTCAGCCCGGAGAGCACGCTCGGGATCGAGGGCTCGCCGTAGCGCATGGCAAACTGGACGGTAAACGGCGAGCGCACCTGAAGGCCGAGATATCCGCGCAGCAGACGGGCCTGCCGTTCGGTGTGCACCTTCAGGGGCGAGCCGTCGCGGGTCCAGATCCGGGCGTACTTCCGGGCGGTTTTCTTCGGGCGCGTGTTGAGAACGATTCCGTGCAGGATAGGCCACCAGATCGTGCGCGGAATCTCGATCACCCGCGGATCCGAGAGAAACTGCTTCAGATATCGCCGCACGGCCGGCGCGGTGGGTGCCTCCGGCGTTCCCAGGTTGACGAGCAGGATCCCGGTTTTTGAAATCGCGCCGTGCTGGTACTCCGGCTCGGGAAGAAAGCGGGACATGGGGCGCCAGCGCCCCTAATGTTGGGACAACGCGCTCGACAGCAGCTTCGCCGTGATGTCGACGATCGGGATGACGCGCTCGTACGCCATACGGGTCGGGCCGATCACTCCGACGGTGCCGATGACCTCGCCGTCGACATCATAGGGGGCCGTAACGACGCTGCACTCGTCGAGCGTTGCTATGCCCGATTCGCCGCCGATGAAGATTTGCACCCCTTGCGCCCGGGTGCTTACCTCGAGAATCTGCACGAGCAGCGTTTTTTTCTCGAACAATTCGAACAATTCCCGCAAACGTGACATGTTCGAGGCAAGGTCCTGCGAGTCAAGCAGGTTCCTTTCACCGGATATGACGTAGTTTTCGGTCGATTGCGACAAAGCCTCGCTGCTGGCCTCGAGCGCGGCGGTCATGAGCTGCGTCATGTCCTCGCGCAGCTGCTTCAGCTCGTCGTGCACGCGGCGGCGGATCTCCTCGAAAGTAAGGCCGGCATAGTTCTGATTGAGGAAATTCGCGGCCATCGTCAGCTCGGCGGGCGTGTAGGCCTTCTCGGTGAACAGGATGCGGTTCTGTACGTCCCCGTCGGGCGTGACGATGATGAGCAGCACCCGTTTGTCGGACAGGGCCAGGAACTCGATGTGGCGGAAGGCCGGTGTCTTGCGTTTACTTGCGACGACCACGCCCGCGAAATGGGTAAGTTCCGACAAAAGCTGCGAGGCTGCGCTGATCAGGCGCTGCGGATGATCGGGATGCAGATTGACCTCAAGCTGGCTGATCTCGACGCGGTCAAGCGGCTTGACCGTGAGCAGCGTATCGACGAAAAAGCGGTAACCGCGCGGCGTGGGCACGCGCCCCGCCGAGGTGTGTGGGCTTGCCACGAAGCCCAGTTCCTCGAGGTCGGCCATCACGTTGCGGATCGTAGCGGGGCTGAGGTCCAGACCGGAATAGCGCGAAAGGGCGCGCGAGCCGACCGGCTCTCCTTCGGCGATGTAGCGCTCGACAAGTGTCTTGAGCAGGATTTGGGCACGTCGGTCAAGCATGGTTCGGGATTCTACCGAATCCGCGGTCATTGGGCTGTCCATTCGGGGCTTTCGGGCGTTGTTAGACTGGCACCTTCATGATTTAATCCCGGTATGTCCAATTTCAAGATCATTGCGTTGATCGGCCGCTACAACAGTCCCGATGTAGCGGCGGGGCTCGCGACGATGGGGGACTACCTGCGCAAGCAGGGCCGGGAAGTGCTGGTGGAGAAGGAGACCGCGGCAAACAGCCGCATCGGCGGGTTCCCGGTCGTCGATTACGACGAAATCGGCGCCAAGGCGAATCTCGCGGTCGTACAGGGAGGCGACGGCAGCATGCTCAATGCGGCGCGCCATCTCGCAGTGCATCGAGTGCCTCTGGTCGGCGTCAACCAGGGCCGGCTCGGCTTCATGACCGACATCGCCTCGAGCAAGATGCTCGAGGCGATGGGACAGATACTTTCGGGCCGGTACGCCATGGAAGAGCGGACCCTGCTCGCCGCCGAGGTGAGCCGCGGCAAAAAGGCGATGCTCTCTACGCTTGCGCTTAACGACGCGGTGGTGAACAAGGGCGCGGTCGGACGCCTCATCGAGTTCCTCGTCCACATCGACGGCGATTTCCTCTACGACCTGCGATCGGACGGGCTCATCGTCGCGACACCCACCGGCTCCACCGCCTATGCGCTGTCCTCGAATGGGCCGATCCTTCAGCCGAGCGTGCCGGGGTTTGCGCTGGTGCCGATCTGTCCACACACGCTGTCGAACCGGCCGATCATGGTGAGCGACCGCTCCGTGATCGAGATCACGCTGAAGCGTTCCATCGATGCGCGGCTGCACTTCGACGGCCAGCTGGAATGCGAGCTGCAAGAGAGCGACCGCGTTGTCCTCCGGCGCGCTGAGCACACCATTACCTTTGTGCATCCTCCCGGCTACAGCTATTACGCGATGCTGCGCGAAAAGCTGCACTGGAGCGAAGTCCTCTGATCGACACGGCCGTGCTGCTGCAACTTGCCATTCGCGACTTCGCCATCGTCGATGAGCTGGAGCTTGAGTTCCGGCCGGGCTTCATCGCCCTGACCGGAGAGACAGGCGCCGGAAAATCGATCCTGATCGACGCGCTGTCCCTCGCCTTGGGCGAGCGCGCCGGCAACGAGCAAATACGCTCTGGGCGCGAGCGTGCCGAGGTCACTGCGGAGTTCGGCACCGAATCGCTGCCTGAACTCAAACAATGGCTGCGCGATCAGGCGCTGGAGGGCGATCCCAACCGGCTGCTGTTGCGGCGCCTCGTGGACGGGAGCGGGCGTTCACGCGCCTTCATCAACGGGCATGCCGTTACCCTCAATCAGCTCCGCGAGGCGGGCGACCGCCTCGTTGATATTCACGGTCAGCATGCGCACCAGTCGCTCTTGAGGGGAGAGTCGCAACGTCGCGTGCTCGATACGCATGCCGGGCTCGCGCCGCTCGCTGGCGAAACCGGCGAGGCCTATCGCGGATGGCAGGGACTTTGCAGGACGAGGCTCGATTTCGAAAGCAACGCCGCGGCCCGCAGCGCCGAGCGCGAACAGCTCGGCTGGCAGGTTGAAGAGCTGACGCTGCTTGCGCTCGCGCCTGGCGAGTGGGAAAACTTGCAATCCGATCACGGCCGGCTTGCCCATGCGGCGAGTCTGATCGAGGGCGTGCAGGGCGCGATCGATGCGCTTTCCGAATCGGAATCCGCGGCACTCGGCGTTCTGTCCGGCGTGCTTTCGCGTTTGCGGCCGCTCGTCGACTATGATACGTCGCTGCAGGAAACCGTCGCGCTACTGGAATCGGGCGAGGCGCAGCTGCGCGAAGCGGCTTATGCGTTGCGTCACTACGTCGACCGCATCGAGCTCGACCCGGGCCGGTTGCGCGATCTGGAGCAGCGCCTCGAGGCGGTGCACGGGGCCGCGCGCAAGTTCCGCGTGCGGCCGGAAACCCTGCCCGATCTGCTCGGCGAACTGCAGACGCGCTTGGCGAATCTGGCGGTCGCCGCCGACCTCGAAACTCTCGTCAAACAGGAGCAGGCCGCGCGTTCCCGCTACGACAGGCTGGCGGCGCAGTTGTCTGCCGAGCGCAAGAAAGCGGCCGCGAAGCTCGCCCGCGAGGTGAACGCGGCCATGAAGGAACTGGCGATGGCCGGCGGACGGTTCGAGGTGGAGCTGCGCTCGCTGCTCCCCGATGGCGGCGCCGGCGGCAACGAGCAGGTTGAGTTCCTGGTCACCACCAACCCGGGAATGGAGCCGCGCCCGCTCGCAAAAGTCGCCTCCGGAGGCGAGCTTTCCCGCATCAGCCTTGCGATCCAGGTGATCACCAGCAAGGCGGCGGCGGTGCCGACCTTGATTTTCGACGAGGTCGACGCCGGGATCGGCGGGGCGGTCGCGGAAGTCGTGGGCAGAAAACTGCGGGCGCTGGGGGAGGAGCGGCAAGTGCTCTGCGTCACGCATCTGCCGCAAGTGGCCGCTCAGGCGCGCGAGCAGTGGGCGGTGGCGAAGGGAAACGAGAACGGCACCGTCAAGAGCCGCGTAACGGTGCTCGACCAGAAATCCCGCATCGAGGAGATCGCACGCATGTTGGGCGGGGTGGCGATCACCGCGACTACCCGCAAGCACGCGGCGGAAATGCTCGGCTTACGGTAGTATATTTGTGCACTGACTTTGCTGATCGGCGGAGGCCAGATGGCGGATCAAGGAAAAATTCAGACGGGTGGAGGGCGGCTCATCCCGCTCATCATAGTCGTGGTCATTCTTGTGGCCGGCTATGTTGTGCTCGACATGTACGGCGAGGGCCAGAAGGACATGCTGACCGTCGAGACGCGGGGTTTGCAGATGATCTCCGCGCTTGGGGCGTACAGGCGGGACCAGGGCGGCTACCCTGATGCACTCGACAAACTCGTGCCGAAGCACGCCGCCCAGGTGAGCAAATGCCCGAACGGCGAGCCGATGGCCTACGCGTTCTCCGGCGGCGAGTATGTGCTTTCCTGCCGGAAAGTCGTCTTCAAGCAGGGGCCGTACAGCTACGACTCGCGTACCAAGAGCTGGAGCGGCTAGCGGGTCTCGGGCAACAACGGAATTGACGCGATGGCTTTCGGTTTGTGCGGGGCGCCTCTTTCCGCTAATATTCAGCGCTCTTCAGGCGCGTAGCTCAGCTGGCTAGAGCATCACCTTGACATGGTGGGGGTCGTTGGTTCGAGTCCAATCGCGCCTACCAACTGTTAAGCCGGACGCGAAGCGCCGGCTTAACTCCGCGCGTTGGAACGCAAGCTAAGCTGCGTTCAACGCGCGGTTTGTTTTTACAATGCGCCTATGCCGAAGATTCGCCTCCCCGACGGCTCGATAAAGAGCTTTCCAGGCCCGGTCACCGTCGCCGAAGTGGCCGCCGCGATCGGCCCCGGCCTCGCGCGTGCGGCGCTCGCCGGAAAAGTGGACGGCGAACTGGTCGATACCTCGCACCGGATCGAGCGCGATGCGGAGCTGTCCATCGTCACCGAGCGCGACAGGGAAGGCATCGAGATCCTGCGGCACTCGGCCGCGCATCTGCTCGCCTACGCGGTGAAGGACCTGTTTCCCGAAGCGCAGGTGACCATAGGGCCGGTGATTGAAAACGGCTTCTACTACGATTTTTCGTTCAAGAGACCGTTCACGCCGGAAGATCTCGACGCCATCGAAAGGCGCATGACGGAACTGGCGAAGAAGGATCTCCCGGTGACCCGCGAGGTCTGGCCGCGCGACAAGGCGGTTCAATACTTCAAATCCATCGGCGAGCGCTACAAGGCGGAGATCGTCGCGTCAATCCCCGCGAACGAAGAGGTCTCGCTTTACCGGGAAGGCGATTTCATCGATTTGTGTCGCGGCCCGCACGTTCCCTCCACGGGCAAGCTCAAGGTATTCAAGCTGATGAAGGTCGCCGGCGCCTACTGGCGCGGCGATTCGAAGAACGAAATGCTGCAGCGGATCTACGGCACCGCCTGGGCCAGGAAGGAGGAACAGGACGCCTATCTCCACATGCTCGAGGAGGCCGAAAAGCGCGATCACCGGCGCTTGGGCGCGCAGCTCGATCTCTTTCACGTGCAGGAAGAGGCGCCGGGGATGGTCTTCTGGCACCCGAAGGGCTGGACCCTCTGGCAGCAGGTCGAACAATACCTGCGCCGTGTCTACCAGAACAACGGCTATCTCGAAGTGCGCTGCCCGCAGGTGCTCGACCGCAACCTGTGGGAAAAATCCGGGCACTGGGAAAACTACAGGGAGCTGATGTTCACGACGGAATCGGAGAAGCGCGACTACGCGATCAAGCCTATGAACTGCCCCGGCCATATCCTGATCTTCAACAAGGGCCTGCGCAGCTACCGCGAGCTGCCGCTGCGCTACGGCGAGTTCGGTGTGTGCACGCGCAACGAGCCCTCGGGGGCGCTACACGGCATCATGCGCATCCGCGCCTTCACCCAGGACGACGGCCACATCTTCTGCACCGAGGAGCAGATCCAGCCGGAGGTCACGGCGCTTACGGCCCTGTTGCAAAAGGTCTACGCCGACTTCGGCTTCAGCGAGGTCGTTTACAAACTCGCCACGCGCCCGCCGAAGCGGGTCGGCGCCGACGAGCTTTGGGACAAAGCCGAGCGCGCGCTGCAGGCTTCGCTCGAATCAAGCGGCGTCCCCTATGAGGTGCTGCCGGGGGAGGGCGCGTTCTACGGCCCCAAAATCGAATATCACCTGAAGGACAGCATCGGACGCTCCTGGCAGTGCGGAACCATGCAGGTGGATTTCTCGATGCCCGGATTACTCGGCGCGCAGTACGTGGCCGAGGACAATTCGCGCAAAGTACCGGTCATGCTGCACCGGGCCATCGTCGGATCGATGGAGCGCTTCATCGGAATCCTGATCGAGCACTATGCCGGCGCGATGCCGCTGTGGCTTGCGCCGGTGCAGATGGTGGTGATCAATATTTCGGCGGGGCAGGCCGATTACGCCGCAAGCGTCGCTAGAGCGCTCAGGCGGGCCGGCTACCGTTGCGAGGCCGACTTGAGGAATGAGAAGATAACTTATAAAATTCGGGAACATAGTTTGCAGAAGCTGCCTTACCAGCTCATCGTCGGCGAAAAGGAAAAGGCAGCCGAAAAGGTGGCCGTGCGTACCCGCAGCGGTGAAGACCTCGGGCAGACGTCCCTGCCAGACTTCATCGCCCGCCTCCGCAGCGAGGCTCTGGCGGGCAGTACGGCTTAATTTTTTAATTTTTGGGAGAGATAAACATCGCCACGGAGAGAACGCAGCGCATCAACATCGAGATCAACGCGCCCGAGGTGCGGCTGATCGGAGCCAACGGCGAGCAAGTCGGCATCGTGCCGATCGCTCAGGCCCTGAAAATGGCCGAAGAAGCCGAAGTCGACCTGGTGGAAATCGCTCCGCTTGCCAAACCGCCCGTCTGCAAGCTGATGGACTACGGAAAGTTCAAGTACCGCGAAGCGAAAAAGGCCCACGAAGCCAAGCTCAAGCAGAAGCAGATCCACGTCAAGGAGGTCAAGTTCCGCCCCGGGACCGACGAGGGCGATTACCGGATCAAGCTGCGCAACCTGATCAAGTTTCTCGAAGAGGGCGACAAGACCAAAGTGACGCTGCGCTACCGCGGCCGCGAAATGGCGCACCAGGAGTTCGGCGTGCGTCTGATCGAGCGGGTGAAGCAGGATCTCGATCCGTATGCGGTCGTGGAGCAGTTTCCCAAGATGGAAGGGCGGCAGCTCATCATGGTGCTGGCCCCGAAGAAGGGCAAGAAAGAAGTCAAGAAGCCAGTGAAAAGGGAAGTCAAGAAGGAACCGAAGCCGGTCGCTTCGCCTTAGTTCGGCGGCCGGTTTCAGAACAAGTGGTGCCGAGGTTTACAAGCGCTCCGCAGGAGCCGCCCGCCGCCATGCCAAAACAGGAGTCATGCAATGCCCAAGATGAAAACCAAGCGCAGCGCGGCCAAGCGCTTCAAAGTGCGCTCAGGCGGCAGCATCAAGCGCTCGCAAGCGTTCAAGCGCCACATCCTCACCAAGAAGACCACCAAGAACAAGCGCCACCTGCGCGGCACGGCGGCGGTGCATGCGACCGACAAGCAGCACGTGCGCGCCATGCTGCCCTACGCGTAGGAGTGTTTAACGATACGAGAGGATGTCTCCCCTCGTGCTCCCCCAAGTCAGGGCCGTCACGCGGTGACAGCCGCTAAGGAGAATCGCCATGCCCAGAGTCAAGCGCGGCGTCACCGCGCGCGCCAAGCACAAAAAAGTCTTCAGCAAAGCCAAGGGATTCCGCGGTCGCCGCGGCAACGTTTTCCGCATTGCCAAAGAAGCGGTGATGAAGGCTGGGCAGTACGCCTACCGCGACCGCAAACAACGCAAGCGCCAGTTCCGCGCGCTGTGGATTGCGCGCATCAACGCAGCGGTGCGCGAGCACGGCATGACCTACTCGGCGTTCATGAACGGTTTGAAAAAAGCTTCGATCGAGGTCGACCGCAAAGTGCTCGCCGATCTCGCGGTGGCCGACAAAGCCGCTTTCGCGCAGATTGCGAACCAGGCTAAAGCGAAGCTCGCAGCTTCATAGCGGGGCCCGTCTTTGAGGAGGGATGGCGCGAAGCGCTGGGGGTTTGAACCGGTCTCACACTTCTACCATTCCGACCGCCACGCGTGCACCCCCTTTTGTTGAGGGGGAGCGATATATGAAGGACCTCGATACTACTGTCCATGAAGCGATCGCCCAGTTCGACGGCGTCAGCGACGCGGCCGAACTGGAGAAAATCAAAGCGCGCTATCTGGGCAAGTCGGGTGTGCTTGCTGAGGCGATGAAGGGCCTCGCGAAACTTGCGCCGCAGGCGCGCCCCGCGGCGGGCGCGCACATCAACGCGGCGAAGGATCGAATCGAGGCGGCGCTTGCCGCCAGGCGCGACGCGCTCGCTCGCGCCAAGCTCGACGCGCGGCTTGCCGAGGAGGCGTTCGACGTGACGTTGCCCGGCCGCGGCTTTGCCCGCGGCGGGCTGCATCCTGCCACGCGAACGCTCGAGCGCGTCGAGCACTTGTTCCGCTCGATCGGGTTCGAGGTCGCCGATGGTCCCGAAATCGAGACCGACTTCCACAACTTCACCGCGCTCAACCAGCCGCAGGACCACCCGGCGCGCTCGATGCACGATACGTTCTACGTGAAGGGTGCCGGCCAAAACCTGCTGCTGCGGACGCACACTTCGCCGATCCAGGTGCGTTACATGCAGAGCCACCGCCCGCCAATCAAGATCATCGCGCCAGGCCGGGTGTACCGTGTCGATTCGGATGCCACGCACACGCCGATGTTTCACCAGGTCGAGGGACTCTGGATCGACCAGGACGTGAGCTTCGCCGATTTGAAGGGCGTGTTGACCGATTTCCTGCGAAAGTTCTTCGAGGACGAAGGGCTGCGCACGCGCTTTCGCCCTTCGTTCTTCCCGTTTACCGAACCCTCGGCGGAAATGGATATGAGTTGCGTGTTCTGCAGCGGCGCCGGCTGCCGCATCTGCGGCCACGGCGGGTGGCTCGAGATCGCCGGAAGCGGCCAAGTGCATCCCAACGTGCTGAAGGCTTGCGGCCTGGACAGCGAAAAATACATGGGCTTCGCCTTCGGCATGGGGCCCGACCGGCTGACGATGCTTCGCTACGGCATCAACGATCTGCGCCTGTTCTACGACGGCGACCTGCGATTTTTGAGTCAATTTATTTGAGCCTCTGCCTATGAAATTCTCCGAACACTGGCTGCGATCGTTTGTCGATCCAAAATTGCCGACCCAAGAGCTTGCGAACGTGCTCACCATGGGCGGGCTCGATGTGGAATCGATCGAGGCGGTCGCGCCCGCTTTCGGCAAGGTCGTGGTCGGACAGGTGCTCGAAGTTGCGAAGCACCCCGATGCCGACCGGCTGACCCTGTGCAAAGTCGACGTGGGCGGCGCGGCGCCGCTTTCGATCGTCTGCGGCGCGCCCAATGTCCTCACCGGGATGAAGGCGCCGGTCGCCCTGGTGGGAGCGCGGCTTCCCGGCATCGAAATCAGGCAAGCCACAGTGCGCGGCGTCGAGTCGAACGGCATGCTGTGCTCGGCCAAGGAGCTGGGCCTATCGCAGGATCACTCCGGGCTGCTCATGCTGCCTGAGGATGCGCCGGTCGGCGCGGACGTGCGCCGATTGCTCGATCTCGACGATCAGCTCATAACGCTCAAGCTTACGCCCAACCGCGGCGATTGCCTGAGCCTGCGCGGCATCGCGCGCGAGGTTGCGATCTTGACCGGCGCGCCGCTCAAGCTCCCCGCCGTGTCGGCCGCAACGATCGCGTTGAACGAGAAGCGAAGCATCCGATTGCAGGATGCTGCGGCCTGTCCGCGTTACTGCGGCCGTATTATCCGCGGTGTGAATGCAAAGGCTCGGACGCCGGCCTGGATGATTCAAAGGCTGGAGCGCTGCGGGCTGCGCCCGATCTCGGCGATCGTCGATGTCACCAACTTCGTCATGCTCGAGCTGGGACAGCCGCTGCACGCTTTCGACAACCGCATGATTGAAGGCGAGGTCATCGTGCGGCGCGCGCGCGAGGGCGAGCGGCTGAGACTCCTGAACGGCCAGGACGTGGAACTGACGCCGGACATCCTGCTCGTTGCCGACGAGAAGAAGCCGCTCGCGCTGGGCGGCGTGATGGGCGGGGCGGCGAGTGCGGTGTCCGATGCCACCACGGAGGTGTTTCTCGAGGCTGCGTTCTTCAATCCTTTCGCGGTGGCGGGTCGCGCGCGGCGCCTCCAGCTTTCGAGCGACGCGGCGTTCCGCTTCGAGCGCGGCGTGGATTTCGCTGTCACGGTCGAAGCGATGGAGCGCGCGACGCGGCTTATTCTCGAAGTCTGCGGCGGCGCCGCCGGGCCGATCGGCGAGACCGTCGCGGCCTTGCCGCAGCGCAGGCCGATTCGGCTGCGCGGTGAGCGCGCGGCGAAAATCATCGGAGTTCCGTTTTCGGACGATCAACTCGCCGGCTTGCTCAAGCGCCTGCAGTTGCCGAATGCGCATTCGACGGGCGAGTTCACCGTCACGCCGCCATCGCACCGCTTCGATCTTGAGATCGAGGAGGATCTGGTCGAGGAACTGGCGCGGCTCCACGGCTACGATAACATTCCGTCCCGGCCGCCAAAGGCGGAGCTCGTAATGCTCCCCGATCCGGAGCGCCGCCGGGATGCGCCGGACCTGAAGCGGGTCCTGGTGGACCGCGAGTATTTCGAGGTCGTCAACTTCAGCTTCGTCGATTCGCAATGGGAGCGAGATTTCTGCGGCAACGATGAACCCGTCGCGCTGGAGAACCCGCTCGCGGCACAGATGGACGTCATGCGCTCCAGCCTCATCGGCAGCCTGGTCGCGAACCTGCGCTTCAATCTCGCCCGCAAGCTCGACCGTGTGCGGGTCTTCGAGGCGGGACGCTGCTTTCTGCGCTCCCTGGAGAAGGAAGATCCGCGTGACCCGGCCAGGGCCGTGGCGGGTTACTACCAGCCGGTCCGTCTGGGCGGCCTTGCCTACGGCCCCGCGGCGGCGGAGCAGTGGGGGACGCCGACCCGGCGCACGGATTTCTACGACATCAAGGGCGATGTGGAAGCGATTCTCGCGCCGCGCCAGGCGCGCTTCGCGCCCGTCACCCACCCGGGGCTGCACCCGGGGCGTGCGGCGAGCGTAAGCGTCGGCGGCGCCGTGATCGGGTGGGTTGGGGAACTGCATCCGCGCTGGCAGCAAAAGTACGAGCTGCCGGAGCCGCCGGTCCTGTTCGAGCTGGACGTGGAGACTCTGACCGGAATCGACATGCCGCAGTACCGGGAAATCTCAAAATTTCCCCCGGTCATCCGGGACCGGGCGGTGGTCGTCGATGAGACACTCCCCGCCAGCGCTCTTTTGGAGGAAATGCGCCGTTTTCGCCCCGCCGTAGTGCAGGATATCCGGCTTTTTGACGTGTATCGGGGTGGGGGTCTGGGGCGAGGTAAAAAAAGCCTTGCATTTCGGATAGTTATGCAAGATACTTCAAAAACGTTGACCGACGCGGAAGGCGACGCCGCAATGGCGCAGTTAACTGAGCTTCTTGCGTCCAAATTCGGTGCAAAATTGCGTACTTAGATGAATGTGCTGGAGGGGATTTCTCTCCTCCGGGAAAGCGATGTGGGGAGGGGGCCTCGCCCCTCCCGGGCAATACGAAGTGGAGGGGTCCCGTCCCCTCCTTAGGGAGCAAAAATGACACTTACAAAAGCCGAACTGGCGGACATGCTTTTTGAGAAAGTGGGGCTGAACAAGCGCGAGGCGAAGGACATGGTGGAAACGTTCTTCGAGGAAATCCGCCAAGCGCTCGAGCACGGGGAAAGCGTCAAGCTGTCCGGATTCGGCAACTTCCAGCTGCGCGACAAGCCGCAGCGGCCCGGCCGCAACCCCAAGACCGGCGAGGAGATTCCCATTACGGCGCGGCGCGTGGTGACGTTTCACGCCAGCCAAAAGCTGAAGGCGCTGGTCGAGCAGGCCCATGGAAAGCAAGGCAGCGAAGGATAGCCTGCCGCCGATACCGGCGAAGCGCTACTTCACCATCGGCGAGGTCAGCGAGCTGTGCGGCGTCAAGCCGCACGTACTGCGCTACTGGGAGCAGGAGTTTACCCAGTTGCGGCCGGTGAAGCGCCGCGGCAACCGCCGCTATTATCAGCATCACGAAGTGCTGCTCATCCGCCGCATCCGCGAGCTACTCTACGAGCAGGGCTTCACCATCAGCGGCGCGCGCAACCGTCTGGACGACAGCTTGAGCGGGGCGTCGGCGCGATCCTCGTCCGCCGCAGCGTCATCGCGCACGCGCGACGCGCAGGGCGCCAATCTCGCCGCCCTGAAGCAGGAAATCAAGAACGTCATCGAGCTGCTTCGCTGACAGTGCTCACCCTTTCCCGCTTGCGGGAAAAGGTCCGGAGTGAGGGTCTCTGATATACTTTTACTCTCTCGGGGCGTAGCGCAGCCTGGTAGCGTACCTGCATGGGGTGCAGGTGGTCGCGTGTTCGAATCACGCCGCCCCGACCAATAATGCAGTAGCTTAGTAGATGCGACGAAGCCGGCGAAAGCCGGCTTTTTCTTTCACGTGACACCCCCACTCGACATCAGGAGGCGTGGCGACGATCGTTATGTATCGATGCAGATTTTCGTTTTGATACTATCAGCCTCACTGTCAAATCGACTGCCCGAGCCACAAACGCCCCAACTTCCTCGGCAACGGCTTTTAGGCCCTCAGGCGTGATCGACTCTGATGGTGGGGAATGCGCTGCCGTTTTGAAAAGATACCTGGCGAAAGCGTTGGGTCCATCGAGGTCAAATCCGAATACGCCATGGGCGTAGTCCTGTCGATCGCCGGATTTTTCTCTTATCTCGTCCGCAAGATTACGAATCTCCTTACGCAACTCATCGTCCTTTATCCAACGCTCATTGAATGTCAACGCTTTGAGCATGCCGCACTTGGCGTTAAGTTCCGTACCTGCAATCAGGGCGCGCCCCGTATCTTTCGGGACGGAAAAACCCTCTACGATCAAATTCCCGAGTTGAAATTCCAAGCGGCTCCATCGGTAGAGAATTTCTTCTATCCCCGCCAAAAGCTCTGGCGGGAGCGTATCAGTCGCTTGGGCGGAGCTGTGCCTCTTTGACATTGCCGCAAACAATGCCCATAGACGAACCTTCATCGCGGTCCCTCCCCGATGAGTATGCCGGCGGTCTCCCTGATTGAGGGCGATACCGCTATCTCGAGCCTACCCCTCCCGATTCACGATTTCTACCGATCCCTGCCTGGATTGTGGATTTCTTTGCACCAGAATACGTAAAGGTGGCTGATACCATTCGATGTACGGCGCGCGCGACCCCTAGCGAGGGCCCAGTTCGTTTCGTACGACCAACCCGCCTTTCATCACGAACCTGACTCGTTCCATTTCGGCGACGTTCTCGAGCGGGTTTCCGGAGACCGCGATGATGTCCGCGAACTTGTCTTTTTCGATGCTCCCGATCTGGTTTTCCCAGCCGTAGTTCAGCATCCGGGCGGCGGGAAGATAGGCCGTCTGCAAGGCCTGCGCCGCACTCATGCCCCATTTTACGAAGTATCTGAACTGGTCGGCCTGCTTGCCGTGAGGGATGGTGGCGGAAGTTGCGCCGCTTCCAAACACGATAGTAACGCCGGCGGCAAGCGCCCTCTTGAAAGCCTGCTCCATGAGGCGCAGACGCGAGTTCCTGCCGCCGGTTTCCCGCAAATCGGCTTTCTCGAGGGAGATCAGATCGTCGATGGTCGGGACGAAGTAGAGTTTTTTCTGCAACATGAGCCTCGCTCCGGCGTCGTCGAGCTCGAGCATGTGATTGGGCGAGTCGACCCCCGCGGCGAGGCAGCTCCTCATGCCTTCTCCCCCGTAGGCGTGGCAGGCCACCTTCAGCCCGAGCCGGTGGGCCTCGTCCACGATCGCTTCGACTTCTTCCAGCGTCAATGACGGACTGTTGACCAGGGTGGCGTCCGTCTTCCACATGTGGACCGGGCCGACGAAATCCTGGGTCGTGTAGATCTTGATCCAGTCGACGCCGTGCAGCTTGGCCTCGCGCACGGCGGCACGGGCAAGCCATGGAGAATTGGTGTTCTTGTCTTCCGTGAATCCTTCGTAGAAGCGCGGCGACTGCGTATCTGCGTAGTAGTTGGTAGCCCTCTGGTTGATCGACTGGCCGACGACCTGCATCCGCGGCCCCTGGAACTGGCCGGTATTGATCGCATCGCGGAGGTCGACGGTGTTGAATCCGCCGCGCGAATCCATATCGAGAACGGTGGTAAAACCGGCGTCGAGATCGACTTGCGCGTTCGCCAGCGCGATCAGCGTGCGCTTGGCGGGCGTGTTGATGGCGCTCGTATTCAAGTGGACGTGCGCGTCGATCATGCCGGGGAGCACGGTCGCCGAACCCAGATCGAGCACGGTCGCGCCGGCGGGAACCTGCACCCCCGCGCCGACTTCGGCGATGCGGTCGCCCCTGACGACGATCACTTGGTTGCTCAGCATCCTGCCCGACCTGGCATCGAACAGCCGCCCGGCCCGAATCGCGGTGACCTGGTTCGGCGGCGCGAGGAATTTTCGCGCCTCCGGAGACGCCGAGGGGGTTCTCGCCGATCCCGTTCCCTCCGTTTCCTGAGACCACGCGGGGGACCATGCGACTCCCGCAATCACGGCGACGAACGCAACGACGAGCTTGTTTTGAATACGCATGGGCCCCCCTTATCGCGAGCTGCGCTGATCGGAAATACGCTTCATGTTACGTAACGTCGTCGGTTTATACAAAAAGAAACCCCTCCGAAGAGGGGTTGTGTAGGCCTGACTCGGACCGGTCCGCCTGGCGTGTCCGGCGTTCCGTCAGTTTGCGACGAAGCAATAGAGCAGGCCAGCGCCCCCGGAGGCTTTCAGGTTTTCCTGACTGCAGCCGCGCGAGCCATGCGAGGAGTTCCAGGACTTCATATGCCGGGTGTCCTTCAATCCTTGCAGGTCATGGTGGCCGACGATCGCCGAGCCTTCGCCGCTCTTTGTCCAGTTGCCGCAGGTGGTATCACCGCCCGCCGTCGAGAAACGCCCGCCCGGATCCGAGCCCGTCAGGATATCGTGCGTGTTCACGGGATCCCCGCGCCCGCTGACCACCTCGCCCTTCTCGGTCAAGGCCGTTTGTTTGCTGATGTTGTTGTGGCCGGAATGCAGGTCATTCACGCTCTTGGCCACCACCACGCCCTTGGCGTTCCGCCACGGACCTTTCCCGATGCGGTCCCGCGCGTCTACGCCCGCGTCGCCTCCCGGCAATGTCGTGCTCAAGTACGCGCGCCAGGTCGTGTACTTCGACCCGACCGCCTTGGCGAGCGCATTGCAGTGCGCATCGGCGCCCTCCAGACCACCGAGGTCGGCACCGTTGCCTTTGCCTACACTGGTCACGAAGAACGTCATGTTTGCCTGCTGAGCCTGCACGGCAGATGCCATACCTATTCCCACTACGACCGCCGAGACGAAAATACTTGCTGCCGAAGTTCTCGAAAGGTTCATCTGACCTCCGCTTTGATGTATCAAGTTGAACTGAGGTGGGAAACGTCCGGCCCTTATCGCATGAGGATTTTACGCCAAATCCCCCGCTCCTGATCGGCCAACACAGGTCAGTCGCGGTTCGGGATACATCGCTTAGAAGAAAACAGGTAAGCTGTCATTTTTAGGCGAAGCCACATGCGCATGGGGTGCAGGTGGTCGCGAGTTCGAATCTCGGCGCCCGGCCAAAGAGTTTTCAGCCATTTTGTATCTCCGTCGGATTTGTGCTCTGGCATTCAGCGTAGCCGCCTCGGCGGCCTTCGCGCAGAGCTACCCCGCTCGCCCGGTGAGGATCCTGGTGCCGTTCGCGGCGGGCGGCGTAGCCGATATCACCGCGCGGGTCGTCGCGCAGAAGATCGGCGAGACCTTCGGCCAGCCAGTATTGATCGAGAACCGGCCGAGCGCGGGCAGCATCGTCGCCTCCGAAGCCGTCGCCAAGGCGGAGCCCGACGGCCATACGCTTCTCTTCTTGACGAACGGCAACGCGGTGAGCGCCACGCTGTTCAAGTCGCTGCCTTACGACACAGTGAAAGATTTTGCGCCGGTGTCCACCGCCGGATTCTTCGACATCTACGTGCTCGCCAGCGCCGGCTCGGGGCTGAACTCGATCGCCGATCTTGTCGCTTATGCGAAGGCGAACCCGGGCAAACTCAACATCGGCACGATCAACATCGGCAGCACCCAGAACCTTGCCGCCGAGCTGTTCAAGTCGATGGCGGGCATTGAGGCGCAGACCGTGCCGTTCAAGGCGACGCCCGCGGTGGTCACGGCGCTGCGCGGCAACGACGTGCAGGTCGCCTTCGAGATCCTCGCGCCGGTGCTGTCGCAGGTAAAGAGCGGCGCGCTGCGGCCGCTCGGCGTGGCCTCGGTGCGGCGTTTTGCCGGGTTGCCCGAGGTGCCGACGGTGATCGAAGGCGGCGTCCCCGGCTACCAGGCTTCCTCGTGGAACGCGGTAGCGGCGCCGGCGAAAACGCCGCGCGCAGTGATCGAGCGGCTCAACCGCGAAATCAACGCGGCGGTCGCCTCGCCTGAGGTGAAGCAGCGGTTGCAGGAACTCGGCGTGGTCGCGCGCGGCAGCACGCCCGAGGCCCTGCGCGAGCTGCTCGTCTCCGAGATCGCGAAGTGGAAGGCCGTGATCGAGCGCGCGAATATCGAGAAGCAGTAATGGCGCCATGGGGTCAAAACCCGTAAAGGCGAACCTCAGGATCGGCCTCGCGGGCTACGGCGAGGTCGGAAAAATCCTGGCGCGCGCCCTGCGCGAGCAAGGCATCGCCTGGATCGGCGCGTGGGACATTGTATTCCGCGACCCCGCCCAAGGCCCGGGAATGAAGAGCCACGCGAAGGCCGCCGGAGTCGAGGCGTGCGGCTCGCTCGACGATTTGCTCGCCCGCGCCGAGATCGTAATTTCGGCGGTGACGGCGTCGAATGCGCTCGAAGTCGCGCGCGAGGCCGCGCAATCCATCCGAGAAGGCACCTGTTTTCTCGATCTCAACTCCGCGTCTCCCGCGACCAAGGCCAAAGCGGCGAAGCTCGTCGATGCCGCGGGCGCGCATTACGTCGAGGCGGGCGTCATGACGTCGGTTGCGCTCCATGGGATCGGCGCGCCCATGCTGCTCGGCGGCGGGCAGGCCCGCGCGCTCGCCGAGAAGCTCGTGCCGCTCGGCTTTGACATGAAGGTGGTGGCCGAGACGATCGGCGTCGCCTCGGCGATCAAGATGTGCAGGAGCGTCTTTATCAAGGGGCTGGAGGCGGTCGTGATCGAGAGCTACACCACCGCGCGCCGGTACGGCGTAGAGCGCGAGGTGCTCGCCTCTCTTGCCGAAACCTTTCCCCGGATAGATTGGGAGAAGCAAGGTTCGTATATATTCAGCCGCGTCGCGAAACACGGCAGGCGCCGGGCCGAGGAGATGCGCGAGGCGTCGAATACCGTGCGCGAGGCCGGATTCGAGCCCTGGATTTCGGCCGCCGCCGCGGAAAAGCAGAACTGGGTCGCCGCGCTCGCAAGAAGCGGCCTGTTCCGAGACCTCGGCGAGGAGCCCGGCTGGCGCGACTACGCCGACGGCATGATCGCGGCCGAAGGGGGCGCGGCAACGCCGCGAAAGCGGTTGAAGGGGTAAAATGCAACATAGTCCGCTATTCTTGAAATTGTAAGACTGTTTGGCTTTACTTATGGGGAGCGCGGGGTACATCTGAGAGGTGATCATGCAGATACGCCGGCCGCCTAGAGTGGTCGTGTTGATCGGTTCCCTCGCCGTGTTGGCGGCGTGGATCGTGATCGATTCGAAGACAAGCACCGTGCCTGCAGTTGCGCCGACCTCTGCCTCCGGCGCTGGCTCGCGCGAGGCCGCCGGAACCGGTGCTTCCACGGCCGCGGCGGTACGTCAGGAGATCCCTGCGCGCGCCGCTTTGCGCAAGTTCGTTTCGGATCCGTTTTCCCCGCACTCCTGGCTTCCGAACCTGAGGAAAACCGAAGCTGCCCCGCCGCCGGCTCCCGTCGCGCCGCCGTTGCCGTTCCGTTTCGCCGGCCAGTATCTCGAGGGTGCGGAAATGCAGGTGTTCCTCGGGAAAGGCGACGACGTGTTCCCGGTGAAAGCGGGCGACACGCTCGAGGGCCAGTACCAGGTCGAGTCGATCACCGACACCGAGGTGACGTTCGTCCATCTTGCCACCGGCGCGCGTCAGACCATCGAATTTGGCCCGCCGCTCAAGGACACCGACGTTGCTGCGCGTAGCGGCCCCGCACGGGCTGCGCAGGCTGCGCCGCCGCTATCGAAGCCGGCGGCCGCTGAAAGCGCACCGGCCACATCGCCCGGCGCTCCGGCACAGCAGCTGAATCAACCGGCGCAGCTCAGATGGGAAGGGCCGCCAAGCACGAGAGCGGGCACCAGTTTCAGCGTCACGCTGCGCCTGACCTCAGGCGAGCAGATCCGCTCGGCGCCGATGCAGCTGCGCTTCGACCCGGCCCTGCTCGAGGCTATTTCAGTGCGGCCGGGGAAATACTTCGGTGCGGATGCCGCAGGAAACTTCGGTTACCGCGTCAATTCCGACGGCTCGATTTTCGTCGGCGCATCGAAGCGGGATTCGGCACCCGCGGCCGATGCCGAGCTGCTGGTGCTCACCTTCAAGCCCATCCGGCCGGCGGCCTCCGCCGAGATCAGCCTCGCCTCGCTGAATCTTCAGAGCGCGGCGGGGCGCGCGATCGCCTACAGCAGCGTTTCGCCTTTCAAGACGACCATCACGCCGTAACAGCAAGCGTCAGGTTGACGCATTACGGCAGCGCACAGTTGTACCGGAGGCCGATCCATGTCCCGCATCATCCGCGCCGCGTTCGATCGCGGCCAGGTGCCCACGATCGCCTGCATCAACGCGGCGAAGACGCCCCTGGGCGTCGATCTCGGCGCTCTCGCCAAGGCGCTGCAGAAGTTCGTCGACGGCTCCTTTGCGCCGGTGTGGGGCATTCCCGCGAAGCTCGTCGTGTCGAGCAAGCCGATCAAGGGCGCGTGGGCCGTCGTGTTTCTCGATACCGCCGACGCGCAAAACGCGCTCGGCTATCACGACCTCACCCCCGACGGGCTGCCGCTCTCCAAGGTGTTCGTCAAGACCACGCTCGATGCCGGACAGAAGGTCAGCGTCACCGCCTGCCACGAGCTCGCCGAGATGCTGCTCGACCCGGCGATCAATCTCTGGTCGGACGGCCCGAACAACACGATGTACGCCTACGAGGCCTGCGACGCGGTGGAGGAGGTGACGTTCAAGATCGACGGCATCGAGATGAGCGACTTCGTCTACCCTTCGTTTTTCGAGGTGTTCCGCAAGCCGAACTCGACGCAGTTCGATTTCTGCAAGAAAGTCAGCCGGCCGTTCCAGCTTCTCTCGGGCGGCTATTCGCTCGTGCGCCAGGGAACGACGGTCAAACAGATCTTCGGCTCCAAGGCGAAAGCGAAGCGCTTCCGGCGCGAAGACCGGCGCCTGCACCGCACCGAGTACCGCAAGGCGCTGATCGAGGGCAAGCCCTGGCTGCGGCGGTCGATTGTGCGCCGCTGAAGGACCAGAGGAAGAGCGTTGACCGAGGCTAAGCTCGAACCGGGTGTTTGCTCAGTTTCCGCTGCAGCGTCCGGCGGTGCATTCCGAGCACGCGCGCGGTAGCGGAAATATTGCCGTTGTTCCCCGTGAGCACCCGGTTGATGTGCTCCCACTCCAGTCTGTTCACGGAGAGCGGTCTCTCGCAAATCGGAGCGGACGACGTCTCCGATTCGCAGCGTAGCACCGCGACGATATCGTCGGCGTCAGCAGGTTTGGTCAGGTAATGGTGCGCTCCGAGTTTTACCGCTTCGATCGCGGTGGCGATGCTCCCGTAGCCGGTCAGCACGAGGATGCGCATGTTTGCGTCCAGCTCGGTCAGTTTTCTTGTCAGGCACAGTCCCGAGCTGCCGGGCATTTTCAGATCGACGACTGCAAAATCAGGAGGGTCCGCGGCCGCCAGCGCAAGCGCCGACTGATAATCGTGCGCTACGCTGACCCTGAATCCTCTTTTCTCCAGCGCGCAAGCGAGCACTGAACAAAGTGTCCTGTCGTCATCTGTGAGCAGCAGACTCGGCGGATCGTTTTTCCCGTTTGTCTTGTCCATGGGTTTTCCCTGAATCAACGCCACCGGCGATCGCTTCGCCTTCAGCCGCCCGGTCGAGCTTTGCGAAGTCAGGCCGACGTCGGTGGGACCCTCCGGCAGCGACGCCAGCAGCGGGAGCGACACCCTGACGCGGACACGCCCGTCCCGACGCGTCAGATCCTCGACCGTTCCGCCGAACCGGCTGATCGCAGTCTTGGCCATAAGGAGGGTCCGGTCCTCCGGTGCGGGCGCGCTCCTTCCAGGGGTGTCCGAATAAGCGTTCGCGTCCGCGCGTTCGCAGGCACAGATCTCGATTTGCAAGCGCGTTTCGTCCTGCCGCCCCGATATCACCACCTGCCGCGAAGTTGCAGCCGGGGAACCGTTCAGGAGAGCCAGTATCGCCTGTTCGAGAGAGGTGTCGGCACAGATCTCGGGTGCCGGCGTGGCGCCGTCGTAGCTACACCGCACGGCCATCCCGGGTTGCATCAATTGGCATTTATCTACGATCGTCGCGAGGAATTTGTCGGCAGCCACTTTCGTGCCGCCTTCCGTGCGGCTGTACCCCGCCTGCTCAAGCAGACGGGACAAGGTCTGCTTGCACGACTGGATCCCGTTCGCCACGACATCGAGCGCTTGTCGGCCCCCCGAGGACCGGAAAAGGCCGGCCCGGAGTTCTCCCACGACGACCGCCATCGTTGCGAGCGGAGAGCTCATCTGATCGGCGGTTATCGCGGCCAGAGTCCCGAGTTCTCTCGAGTGCTCTTGTTTCAAGTAGCTCTCCCTGGTTCGTGAAAGCAAGTGCTCGTGCCTGCGCGACGCCCGGGCCATGTTGAATACAAAGTAGGCAATCAGCCCCCCGGTGAGCAATTCGACCATGTCGTTATCGGGCTTGGGCAAGCCGGACAGCGGATCAAAGGCGCAAGCCAACCAGTGACAGCCGACGATGATCAAGGCCACGACCAATGTGTGCGTCAACGGGAGGGTTGCCGCAGCGATGACCAGCGGCACGAAATACAGATCGTTGAAAGGACTCGCTTCGCCGCCCGAATGGTACAGCGCCGCCGTGAGGAGCAGAACATCGGCGACGATCTGCATCGAGAACTCAAGATGTGAGACGGGAGTGGATTGCCTCAGCCGGAACCGGGTAAACAGGTTGAGAAGTGCCGCCAGCCCCAGGACGCCTAGGACGCCTTCGACCCACGGGAAACGTAATGCGGACCCCGCTTCGGCCGTTGCCACGGTTATCGCGCCCAACGCCGCCAGCAGCACCACGTTCCGCGCTATGAAAAGCTGGCGCAGATGATCGCGCGTGGGCGTGAGCTGGACGAACAGTTCACGGGACCCCGGTCCTTCACCGCTCGGATTTGCCGCTGCGAGCTCTGACACCTGATGTAGATCGCGCTTCATCTAAGATTCGTGGCAGATCATCCGCGAGCCCGCGCTCTCGCTCCCCGGTCTGAATCGCCCACGGCTCCCGCTTGCTCAAGGGGCAGAACCACCTCGGCACGGGCGCCGCCGCCGGGTCGGTTGGAAAGCTTCAGGCTGCCGCCCGCCCTTTGGACGGCGGTTTTTGCCAAGAGCAGACCGATTCCGGTCCCCTTGTCGCGCTTTGTCGTAAAAAACCGCTTTCCGAGCCTATCGGCCAGCGCGGATGGAATTCCTGGTCCTCGATCCTCGATGAGTATCTTCAATTCACCGGGGCTCCAGCTGCAATTCATCTCGACCTCCTCCTCCGGTGCTGCGTCGGCCGCGTTATCCAGCAGGTTGAGGATCGCCTGGCCCAGGCTGCGTTCCGTCCGGATTTTCGGAAGCGGCTGGGTGCCCGCCCACCGGCACACGAGCTTGACTCCCGGCCGGAGCATTTCCCATCTGTCCACCACTTCGCGAAGAAATTTCTTCACCGACTCGCTCTGGCCGCCGTTCATCAACGCGTCCTGGCGGCACGTCACCAGATCCGACAGGGTGCGTCGGCAGGCTTCGATCTGAGCGGACATGATGCGAAGATTCCGCCTCAAGCTCCTGCGGTCATCATGCCGCATGAGCAGCAGTTCTTTGACCAGCACCGCCAGCGTGGAGAGCGGCGATCTGATCTCGTGCACCGCACCGGCGGCAAAGGCGCCCACCCGCAGCAGATACTCGTGGTCCAGGTCGCTGTGCTTGCTCTCTGCCAAAGTCCGAAGTCGCTGACGCAACGGCGCGACGACGGTCAGCACAAAGTAAGCGATCAACGCCGCGCTCACGACATAATTCGCCCATGTGGCGAAAACCAGGAGTTGGGGACCCTGTGCGCCGTTGGGAGAATCGGCAAGCGGGACGTGGAAAAAGATCAGCAGCGAGTAACAGGCTACGGCGAGCAACGCCACAGGCAAGGCATAGGTCCAAGGCAGGTTTGCCGCAGCGATTGTCACGGGCACGAGAAACAAGCCGACGAACGGATTAGCGGCGCCCCCGCTGAAATACAACAACAGGGTCAAGGCTGCGATATCCGCCAGGACTTGGCCGAGCACCTCGGGATCGGTGACAGGCCACGATTGTTGCAGGCGCCAGGAGGTCGCCAGATTGAACAGCAACAGACATCCGATCACCGATGCAAGCGCCGGCATGGGCAGCGGAATACCCAAGCCCCGATCGACCGCCATGATCGTGAAGGCCTGCGCGACGATCGCGAAATACCGTACCAGGATGAGGTGGCGCAAAGTGTGCGTCCTTCCCCTCCCGGGTTAATTTCGCGAGACTGAAGCGACCGCTGCGTCCATTCCATGAGCGGTCGCCTCGCTTCACATTGCCGCGCGGCAATAAACCACAACTCCATTCTAATTTACAACAGTCGGTATCAATTTCCAAGAGATTTATTGGAGTGAACCAGTCAAACATTTTTCTGGTTCGGGTCAATAAGTTGCCGAGCTCCTTCGAGTTTAGCTGTTTGGTTTGCCCTACCGTTCACGTGCGACAAATTGTCGCGCGGCTACGTGCCACATTCCAATTTCCCCCCGAACCCCTAGCATCGAGCCTAGCTTTAACGGGTCGCCTGCAACCGCGAAGTGACTTTTTCGTCCGCGGGAAGTGCGTTACACAGGCGCGGACCATTTGCGGGCGGCCTGCGTGTCGCCTCGTCATTTGAAAGGAACATGAAGGCACACGGTAGATAATCTTTTTCAACCGCTGAGCTCTGCGTTCGGTTTTTTTCGGAGTTCATATTGCTAGTCGAAGGCGAAGGAGGAGCAGCCATGAAAAGCAAGCTTGTTGTGCCGCTATCTTTGGTGGCGGCAGTTGCAGTTCTGTTTTCTTTCCGAATCGAGATGGCATCGTCCCAGCTAGCCACTGCAACGGTTCAGATAGCCAAGGATCCCGGAGTGCGGGGCGGGGCACCGGGCGCCGGCGGGGCCATCGTGGGATTGACCTCGACCGAAT
>WNGG01004108.1_pt1 | contig 35573 bp, 32 predicted proteins | sample 5400661 | NCBI WGS metagenome assembly WNGG01 (sample SAMN13153372, study PRJNA577476) | soil metagenome | isolation source: 100 cm soil or saprolite under Garry oak tree replicate 1 | place: USA:California | collected 2016-06-15
TCTCGGAAGGCGAGCTGTCGGTGGGAGTGGTCGTCGACGTGAAGCACACCACGGCGACGCCGACCGGCGCGCGCGTCTCCGCCACCGCGCGGTACACCGGGCGCGACGGCAAGCTGTACGCCTTCGAGGTCTCGGTGAAAGATCCCGCAGGCGAGGTGATGACCGGCGTCCACAAGCGCGCCGTCATCCAGCTCGCCCGCCTGCTGGAAGGGGCCGACAAGCGACGGTAGTGCCCGCCCCTCCAGGCGCTACGTCCGCCCGGGGCTCACGATTGATCACGTCTAGGCTGGTCCGAGCGGACCGCGTTCGAAAACTGGTCTGTAGATTCGGTGTAGATTCGCGTAGATTCGGGGACACCATACGCAACTCCGGATGCCAACTGACCCAGACGGCGTTCCTGGGTGACGGTCCGTGAGTTGCGTATGGTGTCCCCGAATCCCCGAATCCCCTCCGAATCCCCCCGAATCCCCCGAATCCTGCAGCTCATTGCCGTCGCGCTCGTCTTTTCGCTGGCCCTTCCTGCCTGGCCGGAGATACGCCCTCCACCGCCACCGCCTGACGATGACGTCCCGCAGCTCCCGCGCGAGGTGCCTCCGGTCGAGGAGATGGGCTACTTCGAGAGCTGCTTCGGCGTGCCGCGAGTGGGATCCGGCCCGTTCGGCATTTCCGGCGAAATCGCGATTCCGATCGGCGGCCGATCGGGCGACGGCCCTCCTTCGGTGCCCGTCTCGTCCGGCTCCAGCGACGAGAAGGCGTGGCTGGTGGCCGCGGTCCTCGCGGCGATGGCGCTGCCGGTGGTGCTCTACGCCATCGACAAACCCGCGCCGCGCCTGGTGCTCCAGCGCTTCCGCTGCCCCACGTTCACGCTGGACGTCCTCGGCGGCGCCGACAATGGCCGCGCCGCCCTCGGCGACGGCACGTTCGGATTCGTCAGTACCCGGTTCAGCTTCGGTGTCGGCCACGTCGCGACCGACTTCCAGTACGACGGAGCGCCAAGGGCCGTCTCCGCGTTCTCGACGCACTTGCTCATCCGTGCCACGCCTCGCGACCACGTCGAGGGAGGGCTGGCCATCGGATACCGGCGGTCGGTGCTACGCGACCGCATCCAGGACGGCCTCGAGATCGGACTTCCCCACCGATACGCTCTCTGGCGCGACGGCCTGCGGACGGTGGCGCTCGAGTTACGCCCGCTGCTCCTCCTCGGCTCCGGCGTCGAACCGAGTCTCGAGGCGGGCTTGCTCTTTCCGCTTGCGCAAGTGCTCCACCTGCGCGTCGGCGGGCGGGTCTACACGTTCGAGGGGAATCTGCTCTGGGGCCTTTCGGCGGGGCTCGGCCTGACGTTGTGACCCCTCGCCATGGACGAGGGAAGGGCTGGATCGCGGCGCTGGTGGCAGCGGTGCCGATCGCGTTGGCGGCGTACCAATCGATCTCCACGTGGCGCGATCTGGCGGCGGCTCCGGCGCCCGGCCAGCTGATCGACGTGGCCGGCCCGCGGCTGCACCTGCTCTGCAAAGGGTCCGGACTGCCTACGGTGGTGCTCGAGTCGAGCGGGTTCGGAAACTACCTGCAGTACGAGAAGGTGCAGGCCGACGTGGCCGGGACGACGCGCGCCTGCGCGTATGACCGCGCGGGCATGGGCTACAGCGAGCCAGGGCCGATGCCGCGCACGCTGGAACGGCTGTCGGGTGAACTGGAGGCGCTGCTCCGCGAGGCGCGCCTTCCGCCTCCGTACGTTCTCGCCGGCGCGTCCGCGGGCGGGATCGTGTCGCGCAGCTTCACCTCGCGGCACCCAGCGGACGTCTGCGGAGTGGTGCTGATCGACTCTCCGCACGAAGACTTCGCCAACGCGCTGCCCCGCTCTCGGGCCAAGGCCTCGCGGCAGGCCCACCTGGCGGCCTGGCTCGCGCGATTCGGGCTGATGCGTGTTTGGGACCCCTTCCGCCTCGGAGATTCGCGGAGCGCCCGAGCGGTGGTGTATCGGCCGCAGGCGTTCGAGGCGGCCGCATCGCTGGTCGACGAGCTCCAGCCCTCGCTCCGGCAGCTTCGCGATCTGCCGCCGATGCGGGTGGACCTCCCGCTGGTGGTGCTCACCCACACCCGGCCGGGAGAGCTGCTCGGGGTCGACGCCGACGAGGAGCGCGAGGCGGAGCCGAAGTGGCAGGAGCTGGAGCGTGCCCTGGCCCACAAGTCGAAGCGCGGCCGGCTCGTGGTGGCGGAGGGCTCCGGCCACTTGATCGCCCGCGACCGACCCGATCTGGTGACGCGCGCGATTCTCGACGTCGTCGCCGATTGCCGCCGGTAACTTGGGTCAGGGGAACCGCGTCAGTACGGGCGGCCGTCTTTGTGGGAGTAGACCACGCCGCCTCGTACGTCCTTGCCGTAAGCGAGGTCGACGTCCGAATAGGCGGCGGTGTCATCGGGATCACGGTTGCTGATCTCCAAGTACCGCGCGGGCCGGCTGCTCCGGTTGATGAGCTGGTGGCCGTCCTTTGCGCCTGCCGGAAAGCCGGCGCACGTGCCGGCGGTGAGGATCTGCTCGCCGGTGTCGGTCTTGAGGACCACCTCGCCCTCCAGCACGTAGACCAACTCCTCCTCGAGCGTGTGCCAGTGCCGCATCGATGATTCCTTCCCGGGAGCGAGGGTCGTCAGGTTGACGCCGATCTTGGTGAGCCCGAGCGCATCTCCGAGCGCGCGCTTCTCCCGCGGAAGCACCCGTGAGCGGAAGGGCTCAGGATAGCCAGAGCTCGAACGGGGCTGCACGATGGCGGGGTCGAGGGCCGGACGTATGAGCGACATCGGTCTCCTCCCTACCGCAACTCGTCCAGGAAGAGCCGGACCTCGTTGAAGAGCTGGTCCCGGTTCTTCTCCATGATCACGGTGTGCGTGCCCTCGCCGATCTCGACCAGCCGGCGGTACGGCGCGGAGGTCAGGCGCGAGAAGACCTCGCGGGGCATCGGATTCGGCAAGTCCTGGTCCCATTCCGCGTGGACGATCAGCACCGGCACCTTGACCTGCGCCGGGTCGTAGTACGGCTTGCCGCTCGACCAGTACTCCTTCGTATCGCGCAGCGTGCCGTTCGGCGCGCGCAAGACCGGCGGGTTCTGCTTCGCGCCCACCGGATCCGTCGCGAACGTCGCCTGGGCCCACTGCTCGAACCAGCCGTCGGGGATCAGGTCTTTCTTCTTGTCCTCGGGGACTCCCTTGAGCCAGCGGTCGCGCGCGGAGTCCATCGAGACAGTCCGGTAGGCGCCTTCTCCTACGATCAGCGAGGGCGTGGTGCGCAGCCATTGCGGCGCGTAGAGCACCAGCTTGCTCACCTTGCCCGGGTTCCGCACCGTGTAGCCCGCCATGATGGTCGTGCCCCACGACCAGCCCATCAGCGCGATCCTCGGCGCCTTGCGCTGCGCGAGGATGAAGTCCACCGCGCTCGCCACGTCCCGCACCGCCACGTCGGTGGTCACGATCGCCGGGTTCGCGCCCGGCGGCTGGTCCATCTCCGGCGGCCGCGTCGAGCGGCCGTAGCCGCGCAGGTCGACGAGCCACGCGTCCCAGCCGCCACGGGCGAGGAAGTCCATGAACGAGATGCCGCCCAGCGGCAGATCGAACGACGTCTCGGCCGGGTAGGTCGAGCCGTGCACGAACAGCAGGATGCGGTCCGACGAGACCTTCTCGAGGCGCTTGTTGCGCAGGTAGAGCTGGATGCCCGCCGTGTCCGACGGGATCAGGTGCTCCTCCATCCGCGGCCGTTCCATCTTCAAGTCCGCGGTGGAACCGGGAGAGGAGCCCGTCTGCGAGGGAGTCGATCCGGCGCAGGCCAGCGGCAAGGCCAGCGTGGAAAACGGGCGCGGCGCCCGCAGAACGCATCCGATGATGTCCGCGCTCTCGAAGAGCGCAGCGCCGCCCGGCCGCCTGCGATCGCGAAAGTGTCCGCTCGCTCTACTTCGCAGCAGTGATCGCCGATCCCACGCGGGCGGGCACCGACCCACCGCAAAGCGCCACCAGCCGCTCGTGGAAGGCCTTCGCCTCTTGCTTCTTCCCGGCGCGCTCGGCCGCCTGCGCGGCGCCGTGATAGCTGTTGAGGCGCGCCGGCGCCGAACGGAGCGACGTCTCGTACTCGGCGAGCGCCGCGACCGGCTGCCCCAGCTCGGCGAGCAGGTCGGCGAGTTGCTCGCGCGCCGGAAGGATCGACCCGGGCGTGACCGGATGCTTGTCGGTCGAGTCCTCGAGGTCGACCGCCGATCGCAGGAGCGCCAGCGCTTCGGCATCCTTCTTCTCGGCCCGCGCCAGCCAGCCCGCCGCCTCGCGCCGCTGGATTTCGACCTGGGTCGCCCAGTCGAACCCCTTCTGGCCCTTGAGCGAGGCTTGGATCTCGGCCAGCGTCGCGACCTCGTGGCGCGCCGTTTCCAGGTCGCCCGCGCGAGCCCCGCCGACGGCGCGCGCGAAGTGAACGATCGCCTCGGCGTAGGGATACTTCGCCCAGGGGAACGTCGCCGGTCGCGCCGTCAGCGCCGCCGCCTCCTTCCAGGCGCGGCGCTCGAGCGCGTGACGGGCCGGGACGGCGGCCAGCGCGTAGGCGGCGGCGAACTGTGGGACGTCGAAGCTCGTCACCTTGGCGACGTTGTCGACCAGCTCTCGCGCCTTGGCATCCTGTCCCGTCTGCAGATATGTCATGAACGCGCCCTGTCGAAATAGCGTGCTTCGCCCCGGGGCGGCGGGTGTCAGCTCTCGGTGTCCTTCACCGCGAGGCGCTGCCCGACCTGCAGATCGCGGGCGCGCCGGCCGGTCAGGTTGTTCAGGCGCTTGAGGCGCTCGACTGTGGTCGAGAACTTCGACGCGATGCTCCACAGCGTGTCGCCCGCCCTGACCACGTACGTCTGCCGCCGTCCGTCCTCATTGACCCGTACCGAGGCCGCCGTCGCGGCCGCCACCGTCTTGGCGGCGCTGCGGCCCTGCAGGCGCGGCGTGCGCCTGTCCTCCAGCTGGCTCCCGGCGAGCAGGCCGCGCGAGGACTGCTTCATGGGGATCACCAGCACCCTGCCGACCTTCACCTGCCGGTAGCTCTTGAGGCCGTTGGTGCGGAGGATGGCGCCCTCGCTCACGCCGTAGGCGCGGGCGATTTTCGAGAGCGGCTCGCCCCGCTCGACCTTGTGCTCGGTGAAGCTGAGCCGGTCGCCGGCGTCGAGCTTCTCGAACTCGGCGACGAACGCCTCCTTCTTGCCCTTCGGCAGCCGGATGCTCCAGCCGCCTGGAGGCGTGCAGAAACGGCGCAGCTCGGGGTTCAGGTCGCGCACCTCGTCGATGGTGATGCCGGCGGTCTTGGCGATGACGTGCAGGTCGGTCGCGTCCGCGATGTAGAGCTCGTCGGCCTCCCACGGCTCCGCATAATCGACCTTGAAGCCGAAACGCTCGGGGTGCTTGGCGATGAGCGCCGCCGCGATCAGCTTGGGCACGTAGTGCTTGGTCTCCGCGCGGAGCGTGCGGCCCTTGCTCATCATGCGCCAGAAGTCGCGCGTGGACTCGCGGCGGATGGCGCGATCCACCTTTCCCTCGCCGGCGTTGTAGCCCGCCCAGGCGAGGTACCAGTCGCCGTGGAAACGCTCCTTCAGGTCCTTCAGGTACCGCGCGGCGGCGATGGTCGCCTTGATCGGATCCCGCCGCTCGTCCACCCAGAAGTCGGTGTGCAGCCCGTACCGCCGGCTGGTGCCGACCACGAACTGCCAGAGCCCGGCTGCCCTGGCGAAGGAGTACGCGTAGGTGCTGAACCCGCTCTCGATCATGCTGAGGTACACCAGGTCGAGCGGCAGGCCCTGCTTCTCCAGCAGGCCGCGCATCATCGGCATGAAGCGCGTGCTGCGCCCGAGCCACTTGGTGAAGTGCACCCGCGCATCGGTCTGGAAGAAGCGGATGTAGGCGACCACCGCGTCGTTCAGCTCGACCGGGATGTCGTACTTGGCGCGCAGCTCGTCCTCGGAGATGCCGGCCAGCTACGCGAGCCGCACCTGCGCCAGGCCCGAAGGCGCCGGATCGGCCAGCGGCGCGCCGTCGATCGAGGTGCCCTGCGCGGCGGCCAGGTCGCGGGCCAGCGGGTCCCAGGAGTCGAGCCCGATGGTGAGCCCGTCGCGCGGCCCGGCGCCCGGCGCCTGGGGCAAGAGGCCCGCCTTCTCCTCGGCCTTGCGCACTTCCTCGAGCTCGGCGGCGCCCTTGTCGACCTCGGCCTGCGACTCGGGATCGTCGGCGTCCGCGGCGTCGGCCTTCTCGTCGGGCCGCGCCGCGGGCTTGACCGGCTCCGGAGGAACCGACACGCCCGAGGCGGTGGGAACGGCGGTCACCGCCGAGCCCTCGAGCCCGGCGGCGGCGATGTCCGGCGCCGGCGCTTCGGCGCGCGCCGCGGCGGCGGCGAGGAGCAAGGCGACGAAGGCGGCCCTCTGTGGTCGTCCCGATCGCGGCGACAAGCTCCCCCCACCTTTCGCTGACAGGGGGGACGGTAGCGGCGCCCCCACTCTGTGTCAAAACAGCCGAACGGGTTTCCCCTTGTCGGACACCTGCCGACAAGCTCTTACCTCTCCACGCAACAGTGCTTCCGCAACAATGCACGGCCGACAGGCCGCATTCCAGGCTTTCGGCCGGTGCCGCCGGCCACGCGGGACACCCTGTCCTGCAGGGTATCGGACGATCCGGTCAGGTCTTCAATTTTTCGATGAATTCGCGCACGCGGCGCCGGGTGTAGGCGGGGCACTCGAGCTGCGGGATGTGTCCGCAGCCGGGGATCATCTCCACTCGCGCTCCGGGGATGTGCCGCCGGAAGTCCTCGGCGCTGGTGGAGGGCAGCAGCCGATCCTGCTCTCCCCAGAGGATGAGCACCGGCGCGCGGATCGCCGAGAGCACGTCGATGCCGAGCGACCGGTCGCGGTCGTTGCGGGCGTCGTCGAGGATGCGCTGCACCGTCGGGCTCGACCACCCGCGGGCGAAGTCCCTCGCCACCAGCCAGAACAGCCACGGCGTGCGGTGGAAGAGCAGCTGCGCCATGCGCGTCGCGCCCGTGCGCTCGTCGGCGAAGCTCTCCGGCAGCACGCCGAGCGCCTCCTCGGACAGGTCCGCGCCCGCGGGATTGAGGCCGACCACGCCCGCCACCTCATCGGGGCGCTCGTGCGCCGCGTACAGCGCGAGCGCGCCGCCCAGCGAATTGCCGACCAGCGCCACCTTGCCGTACTCGGCGTACAGGCGGTCCACGGCGGCGGTCACCACCTGGCCGTATTCGCGCGCGGCGAGGGGCCCTTCGGGCGGCGGCGGAGACCGCCCGTGTCCGGGAAGCTCGAGGAGCACCACCCGCGCGGAGATGGGCAGGAGCGGGGGCACCAGCGTGGCGACCGAGTCCGCCGATCCGCCCAGCCCGTGCAGGAGCAGCACCGGCCGGTCCTTGCCGCGGCCCGCGAAGGCGTAGCGGTGCACGCGGTAACCCCCCAGCGTGCCCGTCCAGCTCTCGGCGCCCTGGGCGATGAGCGCCGCGTGCGAGACGCGATGCAGCCAGTCCAGGCGCAGATCGGGGACGCCGCGCAGCGCGAGCGCCTGCATTTCCGCGCTGCTGCGCTGAAGCAGCCGGCGCGCCGACAAACCGAGCTTGCGGCGCTGGGCGGCGAGCGACAGCCAGAGGCGGCCGCGCGCCGGCTCTTCCCGGGCCGCGGCCTCCGCGGCCCGCTCCACCTCGCGCTCTCGGCTCACCCCTTCCCCTCGCAGCGAGTCGAGGATCCTCATTGCATCCCTTTCAAGGAAGCCTTCAGGGCCTCGTTCGGTCCGCTGCCTGACGCGAGCGGGTGGGGCTTCTCGCCGGGCTTGAGCGGCGTGCCATGCCCCGGGCCGACGATGAACGGGCGGTAGCGGCCGTCATCGAAGTGCGGCGAGTTGGCCGCCTCGTGGCAGCGCACGCAGACGCTGACCGGGACCTCCGTCGAGATGTGGCCGGGCGGGTCCTTGGCGTGCTCGCTGCCCGGTCCGTGGCACATCTCGCATTGCACGTCTTGCCTTCCTTTCCCACGTCCCTGGAATCCGGGGCCACCCATGTGTGTAAGATCGATGCGGCACACCCCGCCGGGTTGCTGCCATCCGGTCACGTGGCAGCGTACGCAGTCGAGGCTGAACTGCTTGCGGGCGGAGACCAGGGTGTCGTAGGCGTGCGAGTGGCCCGTGTTCGCCCAGAACTGCGACTGGGACTCGTGGCACTCCGCGCATCCCTTCACCTTGCCCGCGGAGGAGATCCCGGTGAAGGCGGCCTCGCCGCGCCTGGGCGGCGGGCAGGTCTCCGGCTGCTGCTTCGCCAGCCGCAGGTTCATCTCGGCCACCTGTTCGTCGTAGGCGGCGACCAGGGCGCTGACATCCGGCTCGTCACGGACGTCCGGGCCCAGCGGGATGAAGGTGGGCGTGATCACCAGCGAGCCGGCAGGCGCGGCCTGCTGCACGGAAGCGAGCTGCGCGCGCCGCTGCTCCACCTCGCGGATCTTGTCCGCGTACAGCAGGCGCATGTCCTCGGGCGCGGCGCGCGCCTGCTGGCGGAGGCGCGCGATGCGGTCGTCCAACTCCTTCAGCTCGGCCTGCTTGCCGGCCTCGTCCTGGGCGAGGAAGACGCCCGTCGGCGCGCCCGCGGGGAGCTGCAGGTCGACGCGGAGCAAGCTCTGTCCGTGACCCTCGACCGACAGCAGCACCGGGGGACCCGGATCCGCGCGGTTCGGGTCGGTCGCCGGGTCGTCGAGGTGGCCGAGGATGACGAGGTCCACCTCGCCCAGCGTGGCTTGCGCGAGCTGGCGCGCCTCCTGCCAGCCGCCGCGCGGGTGGGCGAGGAGCACCACCGTCGGCGACGAACTGCGCGCCCAGCGCGAGGTCCCGCACGCCGACCGCCCGCGCCGCCGCGCCGAGCATCTCCTCCCCGCGCGCCAGGGTGCGCGCCTTCAGCTCGGCCTGAGCGCCCGGGGGACCCCTGCGCGGCAGGGCCGATTCGAACAAGAGATCTCCGGCCTCGACGTAGGCGAGCCCCGGAGATGCGGCGCGCAGCTTCTTCAACTCGGCCGCCGCGCGAGGCAGGCCGCCGCGCTGATCCGGGGAGCAACCGCACGGCACGATCTGGCCCGCCGTGCTCGCCTTGAACACCAGGGTGCCACGGGCGGCGCCTGCCGCAGCCGGGGCGACCGCGGTTGGCGCGACCGCGGGTGGCGCTGCCTGCGCTGGAGCCGGCGCTCCTTCCCGCGCGGCCGACGGAGGCGCCTGTCTGCAGCCCGCCGCGAGCGCGAGGAGGCAGGCGACGGCGGAGGGTCGGGCAAGTCGAGTTCGCATGTGCGGGCAACGGGTGCCTGTATTGTGTATAGATCCCCGCCCGTGTCCATCGGCGCCCTCAACCAGGACTCTCCTTTCGACGCGCGGTTCGCGCGCGCCGCGCCCCAGGCGACCGGCGCCGGCGGCGCCGTGCGCCCGGTGAAGCTGGGGCCTCTCACGCTGCCGAACCGCTACTTCCTGGCGCCGCTCGCGGGCGTGTCGGACTGGCCCTTCCGCCTGCTCTGCCGGGAGATGGGCGCCTCGATCGCGCACACAGAGATGATCTCCAGCCACGGGCTGGTGCACGGCGGCGACCAGACGCTCAGCTACCTGGAGCGTCCGCCGGACGAGCGGCCGTTCGCCATCCAGGTCTTCGGTCACGTCGCGGAGGTGCTCGCCGAGGGCGCGCGCGTCGCGGTCGAGAAGTACGGGCCGATCGATGCGGTGGACATCAACATGGGCTGCCCGGTGAAGAAGGTCTGCTGCCACGGCGCCGGTGCCGCCATGCTGAAGGAGCCCTCGGTGGCGGAGCGGGCCGTCCGCAAGGTGGTGGACGCGGTCGCCCCCCTGCCGGTCACGGTCAAGCTGCGCGCGGGCTGGGACGAGGAGCACCGCAACGCGCCGGAGATCGCCAAAGCCTGCGAGCAGGGCGGAGCGGTCGCCGTCGGACTCCACCCCCGGACGCGCGCGCAGATGTACCGCGGGCGCGCCGACTGGGCCCTCATCGCCGCGACCAAGAGGGCGGTGCAGATCGGCGTGTGGGGCTCGGGCGATCTGTTCAGCGCCCGCGACGCGCGGCGCATGCTCGAGGAGACCGGCGCCGACGCGGCCCGCATCGCCCGGGGCGCATGCGGCTATCCCTGGATCTTCCGCGAGCTTCTCGCGCTCGAGCGCGGGGAGGAGCCGCCGGAGGTGACCGTGCAGGAGTGGCGCGCGATGATCCTGCGCCACGTCGACCTCGCGGTGCAGGAGAAGCAGGGCCGCTTCCGCGTGCTGCGTCCCGAAGGCGCCCCGCGCCCGCGGCCATACCGGGAAAATGGCGGCCATGCCCATGTCGAGCTGACCGCCGACGAGGCCGAGCGTGCCGCGGTGCGCGAGCTGCGCAAGCACCTGCTCTGGTACACGCGCGGCCGCCGGGGAGGCCTGGCGTTCCGGCGGCTGGCGCCCGACCTGCACACGGCGGCCGACGTGCGCCGCGCCCTGGACCGCTTCTTCCCCGAGGACGGCTCGATCCCGGCGGAAGTGCGCGGCGAGCCCATCCAGGGTCCGCTGACCGCGGACGACTGACCGGGACGCGGCCCTCTACTACCTGTACCGACAGCACCTCACCGCCGAGCCGCGGCCGGAATCCAGGGACGCTTCGGGCGTTGTGCCGGTCGCCGACGTATCCGGCGGCGCTGCGCTTTTCAGGGCGGACGTCCTGGATGCGCGGTAGGCTGCTGCGCCTCCGGAGGTCCCGACTTGGCCGTCACCCAGCCCGCCGCCGACATCCGCCTGCTCAACGAGCGCATCCAGCAGGAATCGGGGTTCGTCGATCAGCTCCTCAGCCAGGCCGGACAGGTGGTGGTCGGCCAGCGCACCATGATCGAGCGGCTGCTGGTGGGGCTCATCACCGGCGGCCACGTGCTGCTCGAAGGCGTCCCGGGCCTGGCGAAGACGCTCACGGTCAAGACCCTTTCGGACTGCCTGCGCCTCTCCTTCAAGCGCATCCAGTTCACGCCCGACCTGCTGCCGGCGGACCTGGTCGGCACGCAGGTCTACCAGCCGCAGACGCAGTCGTTCACGGTGAAGAAGGGCCCGCTCTTCGCGAACCTCATCCTCGCGGACGAGATCAACCGCGCGCCGGCCAAGGTGCAGAGCGCGCTGCTCGAGTCGATGCAGGAGAAGCAGGTCACCATCGGCGACCAGACCTTCCCGCTGCCGCGCCCGTTCCTGGTGATGGCGACCGAGAACCCCATCGAGCAGGAAGGCACGTACCCGTTGCCCGAGGCGCAGGTCGATCGGTTCATGCTCAAGGTGAAGGTCGGCTACCCGACGCGCGCGGAGGAGCTGCAGATCATGGAGCGCGTGGCCGGCAAGCCTCCCGTGCAGCTCGAGGCGGTGGTCGGCCCGGAGGAGCTGGAGCGGGCGCAGCAGACGGTCGCCGACGTCTACATCGATGCGAAGGTCAAGGAGTACATCGTCAACGTGGTGTTCGCGACGCGCGACCCGGCCCAGAGCGGCCTCAAGGAGCTGGCCGGGTACATCGAGTACGGCGCCTCGCCCCGCGCGACCATCTACTTGAACCTGGCGGCGCGCGCCCACGCCTTCCTGCGCCACCGCGGCTTCGTCACCCCCGAGGACGTGAAGGCGATCGCCTACGACGTGCTGCGCCACCGCGTCTCGCTCACCTACGAGGCCGAGGCGGAGAACCTCACCTCGGAGAAGATCGTCCAGAGGATCCTGGAGAAGATCGAAGTCCCCTGATGGCCGCGCCCGCAGAGCTGATCCGCAAGATCCGGCGCATCGAGATCACCACCCGGCGCGCGGTGCTGGACACGCTGGCGGGCGGGTACCACTCGGTCTTCAAGGGCCGGGGGATGGCGTTCAGCGAGGTGCGGCCGTACCAGCCCGGCGACGAGATCCGCGCCATCGATTGGAACGTGACCGCGCGCATCGGCGAGCCGTTCGTGAAGGTCTTCGTCGAGGAGCGCGAGCTGACCGCGCTCATCGCGGTGGACCGCAGCGCCTCCCAGGGAGTGGGGCTGTCGGCGCAGGCGAAGGCGGAGGTGGCCGCCGAGATCGCCGCCCTGCTCGTCTTCAGCGCGCTGGAGAATGGCGACCGGGCCGGGCTCCTGCTCTTCACCGACCGCGTCGAGCGGTTCGTCCCGCCCCGCCGGGGCCGCAAGCACGGGCTGCGGCTCATCAGCGAGGCCCTGGCCTTCAAGCCTGGCGGCCGCGGGACCGACGTCGCCCTGGCGCTGCGCGACGTGACCAGGCTCCTGCGCCGCCGCGCGGTGGTGTTCGTGGTGAGCGACTTCCTCGCCAGCGGCTACGAGGCCGCGCTCGCGGTCTGCGCGCGCCGGCACGACGTGATTCCCGTGGTGGTGAGCGATCCGGTCGAGGACGAGCTGCCGGCCGGCGCGCTGTCGGGCCTGTGGCCCGTGGCGGACTCGGAGACCGGCGCCACGGTATGGATCGACATGTCCGACAAGCGCACCCGCGCCGCCTACGCCGAGGCGGCGCGCGAGGCGCGGTAGAGGCGCGAGCGCATCTTCCGGAAGCTGTCCTTGGACGCGGTGCGGGTGCGGCCGGGGGACGACTACGTCGCGCCCCTGGCGGCGCTCTTCCGCGCGCGCGGGAGGCGCAGGTGATCGCGCTGCTGCTCGCGGCCGCGGCCGCCGCCACGCCCGCGGCGGATGCGCAGCCGAGGCCGGCGGCGCACCCGTTCGCGCTCTCGGCGCAGCCCGACAAGGCCGAGGTGACGCTCGGCGAGCCGTTCACGATCACCCTCCGGGTCGAGCACGCTTCGCTCGACGTGGTCGCATTGCCCGAGCCGCTGCCGGTGGAGCCGCTCGCGCTGCGCGGCCCTCCCACCGCCACGCGTGCGACGAAGGGCGACCGCGCCGAGACGACGTTCACGCTGCCGCTCGTGGTCCTGAAGTCGCTCGACCCTCGCCTCCCGACGCTCGCGCTCCTCGTCGACGGACCCGAGGGAGCGCGCCAGCTCACCGTCCCGGAGACGCCGATCCGGCTGCGCAGCCTGGTCGCCGAGGAGCGCGCTTCGAACCCGGAGCAGGCGCACCACGGGCCCAAGCCCCCGGTTCCCGTGCTGGTGCGCAGCTTCCTCTGGGCCTGGATCCTGGGGGGGCTCCTGCTGCTGGTCGCGTGCATCCTCCTGGTGCGCGAGGCGAGGCGCCGGCGCGCCCGCAGGCCCGCGCCGGTCCTGCCGCCCCCTACGCCCGAGGAGGAGGCGATGGCGCGCCTCCTCGCGCTCAAGCAGCGGCGGCCGTGGGACCGCGGCCTGGGCAGGGCCGCCGTCTTCGAGCTGTCGGAGATCGTGCGCGCCTACCTCGGGCGCAGGCTGCGCTTCGACGCGCTCGATCTCACCAGCGAGGAGCTGCTCGCCGAGTTGCACCGCCGCAGGCTCCTGGGCCTCGACCTGCCGGAGCTGTCGGACGAGCTGTCCTGGCAGGACCTGGTGAAGTTCGCCCGCGCCGAGCCGAGCGCAGGGGAATGCGAGCGCGCGATCGACCGCGCCGCCTCGCTGGTGGACAGGACCCTGGCGGTGGTCGAGATGCCCGTCCGCGCCGCGGCGGCCGGAGGCGCGGCGTGATCGCCGCCGCCTTCGAGCGCGTCGCCTTCGCGCACCCGTGGGCGCTCCTGGCGCTGCTCTTCGCGCCTCCCGCGGTGTGGCTGCTCGCGCGCCGCAGGCGGCGGATGCCGCGGCTGGTGGTCCCCGCCGCTCCGATCGCGCTGCCCGTGTCGAGGTGGGCGCGGCTGTGGTGGCTGCCCGGCGGGCTCCTCATCGCGGCGCTGGCCCTCACGGCGGTAGGGCTGTCCGGCCCGCGCCTGCGCGCCAGCCGCCGCATCGATCTGTCGGTGCAGGGGATCGACATCGTGGTCGCGTTCGACCTCTCCACCTCGATGCTGGCGGCGGACTTCCGCCCCAAGGACCGCATCTCCGTCGCCAAGGAAGTGCTCAAGAACTTCATCTCCTCGCGCCAGAACGACCGCATCGGCCTGGTGGTGTTCGCCGGCGAGGCCTACACCCAGTGCCCGCTGACCCTCGACTACCGCGTGCTGGAGGAGCTGCTCGACCAGGTCAAGACCGGCGTCATCGTCGACGGCACCGCCATCGGCAACGCGCTGGCGACCGCGGTGAACCGCCTGCGCGAGTCCGACGCGAAGAGCAAGGTCGTCATCCTGCTCACCGACGGCGACAACAACGCCGGCAACATCTCTCCCCTGCAGGCCGCCCAGATCGCCAAGGACATGGGCATCAAGGTCTTCACCATCCTGATCGGGAAGGGAGGCCGGGTCCCGTATCCGACCGGCACCGATCTGTTCGGGCGCACGCTGTACGAGCAGGTCGAGATCGACGTGAACCCCGATCTCTTGCACCAAATCGCGAAGTCCACCGGCGGCACCGCCTACCAGGCCACCGATCGCGAGTCGCTCGAGCGCGGCCTTTCCCAGGTCCTGGACAGCCTGGAGAAGTCGAAGATCTACGAGGCGGGCGGCTCCGCGCAGTACGACGAGTGGTACGGGCGGATGTTCCTTCCCGCCGCCCTGCTCGGGCTGTTCGGCCTCTCGCTGCGCGCCACGCGCTTCTCGGGGGCGCCATGACCGCCGCGCTCCTCTTCGCCGCCGCGCTGCAGACCACGCTGCTCGGCTTCCGGCTCCGCATCGTCGACCCGGTCTGGCTGTGGCTCTCGCCTCTGGGGCTCGCCGCCGGCGCCGCGGCGGCCTTCTGCGTCTGGCGGAGGTGGGGACGCGCGCGCTCCGCGGTTCCCGAGGGCAGGCGCGAGCAGGTCCTGCCCGGCGGCGGCGCGTCGCAGGGCGTGCTGCGCGGCGGCCTGCTCGGCACGGGGCTGGCGCTGCTCTCGATCGCGGCGGCCGGCCCGCAATGCGGCGAGCGCACGGAGATCGTGAAGCGGAGCGGCATCGACCTGGTGGTGGCGCTGGATGCCTCGACCAGCATGCTGGCGCGGGACGTGAAGCCGTCGCGGCTGGAGCGGGCCAAGGTGGAGGTCACGGCCCTTCTCGATCGCCTGCGCGGCGATCGCGTGGGGCTGGTCGTGTTCGCCGGCGAGGCGTTCGTGCAGTGCCCGCTCACCACCGACTACAGCGCCGCGAAGCTGTTCCTGCGCGCCGTCGATCCCGGCGCCATGCCCCAGCAAGGGACCGCGATCGCGGGCGCGCTGCAGGAAGCCCGGCGCGTACTGGACGGCGGCGCCCGCGGCGCTGCCGGCAAGGCGGTGCTGCTCATCACCGACGGCGAGGACAACGAGGGCGCCGCCCTGGAGTCCGCCAAGGAGCTGGGCGAAGCGGGCATCCACGTCTACGCGGTCGCCGTGGGCAACGAGGAAGGCGAGCCCATCCCCTTGGTCGACGCAAAGGGCAACGTGACCGGCTACAAGAAGGACCGGGACGGGCGCACGGTGCTGACGCGCACCGATCTCGCGGGGCTGCGCGAGCTGACGGCGCGCGCGGGAGGGAGGGTGCTGACCGCGGGGGGCGTCGACCTGGGCGTCACGGCCATGGTCGACGAGCTGGAGAAGCTGCAGAAGGGCGAGCTCGAGTCGCGCCTCGCCGTGCAGTACGACGACCGCTATCCGTACGTCGCCTGGCCCGCCTTCGCGCTGCTCTGCGCGGCCGCCGCCCTGGGCGAAGGGCGGCTGCGCCGGAGGGCCGCTTGATCGCGCTCCTCCTGGCCGCGCTGATGGCTGAACCGATGGTGGCGCTCGAACCCGACGCGCTCCGCGCTCCGGGACCGTCGCTCCTCGACCGGGCCGGCCGCGCGCTGCGCAGGCTGGTGGAGAAGCCCGAGCCAAACGTCGCCGAGGGAAACGCCCGCGCCGCGGCAGGCGACGTCGAGGGCGCCCTGAACGCGTACGAGAAGGCCGAGGCGCCAGAACACGGGCCGCGGGCCGCGGCGCTCGCGCACGACCGGGCCTCCGCCCTGCTGCGCGCGGGGAACGCCCGGCTCGCCCCCCAGGCGGTGCAGGAGGCGAATCGCGCGCTGACCGAGGGCGATGGGCCGCTCAAGGCCATGGGCGCGTACGATCTGGGTTACGCGCTGGAGCAATCCGGAAGGCCGGACGAGGCGATCGCCGCGTACGCGCGCGCGCTGCAGCTCGATCCGGACGATCGCGACGCGAAGGTGAACCTCGAGCTGCTGCTCCGCGCGGACGAGCGCAAGCAGAAGCAGCCGCAGGGCCAGCGGGCAGAGGAGAAGAAGCCGCAGGCGGGGAAGGACGACAAGCAGAAGCAGCAGGGTCCGCAGGAGCAGCAGAAGGACCAGCAGAAGCAGGCCGGGCAGGACCAACAGCGCAAGCAGGACGGCCAGCGGCAGCAGGCCGGACAGGAGCAGCAGCAGGAAAAAGCGGCCCAGCGGCCGGACGAGGCGGGAGAGAAAGAATTGCAAGCGGCGGGAAACCGTCCGATGGATCGGAGCGAGGCCCAGCGGCTCCTCGACGCGCTGCGGGCGGGAGAGAAGAACCTCCAGATCTGGCGGTTCGGGAAGCAGAAGGCCAAGGAGCGGCGGACGGATGTCGAGAAGGATTGGTAGCGCGCTCGCCGCCTTGCTGGTCGCCTCGGCGGCGCCCGCCGCGGAGGAGGTGCAGGTGTCCGCGCGCGCAGACGCCGACGAGGTGGCGCTCGACGGGACGCTGAACCTCCAGATCACGGCGACCGTCTCGTCCAAGGGAGACCAGGCCGAGCTCACCTTGCCCGACCTCAAGGACTTCGACGTGGTCAGCCGGTCGCAGTCGGAGCAGGTCGCGTTCACCTTCTTGAATGGCGCGCCCACCTTCCGCCGCACCACCGTGACCTCGGTGAAGCTCGCGCCGCGGCGCGAAGGGCAGCTCGCCATCGAGCCGGCCCGGGTCACCTACAAGGGGCGGACCTACACCACCCAGCCGATCTCCATCCGCGCCCTTCCGCCCGGCGAGACCCCCGCGCCCAAGGCGCGCGCCCTGGCAACTCCGCCGCCACCTCTGCCGGACCCGTTCACCGAGGACGGCGCGCTCGACCCCTTCCAGGACGTGCACCCCCAGAGCCGCGACCTGGTGCTGCGCGCGAGCGTCGACCGCGAGCGTCCGTTCGTCGGTCAACAGATCACGTACTCGCTCTACCTGCTCGCGCGCCTCAACGTGAGCGGCATCGACAAGCTGCAGCTTCCGCGCCTGGACGGCTTCTGGAGCGAGGAGATCGAGGCGCCCCAGCAGCTGGTCGGCGAGGCGCGCATCATCGACGGCGTCCCCTACCGCGCGTTCCTGCTGCGCAAGCGCGCGCTCTTCCCGCTCCGGGCCGGCAAGGTGCAGGTCGAGCCCGCCGAGGTCGAGGTGATGACCGGCTTCGGGATGCTCTTCTCGCGCAGCTCGACCCGGCGCTCCTCGCAGCCGGTCACCCTGGACGTGCAGCCGCTCCCCGAGGTGCGCAAGCCTGCCGGCTTCGATGCGGGCAACGTGGGGAGCTGGACGCTCACCGCCTCGGTGGATCCGGTGGCGGTAGCCGTGGGGCAGCCGGTGACCTTCAAGCTGGTGGCGCAGGGCCGCGGCAACGTGCGCAACCTCGCGCTGCCGAAGCTGGGCCAGATCCCCGGGCTGCGCTCGTACGACGCGACCAGCAACGACAAGGAGTCGATCGAGCAGGGCCAGGTGACCGGCACGCGAACCGTCGAGCAGCTCCTGGTGCCCGAGCGCACCGGCGCGATCGAGATCCCGTCCCTGTCCATGGACGTGTTCGACCCGGCGCAGAAGACGTATCGCGCGGTGCGCACCGACCCCATCCGGATGGAGGTGCACGCCGCGCCCGCGAACGCATCGGTCGGCTCGCAGGTGCCCGCGCAGAACCTGCTCGCTGCGGGAGGGCTGCGCCCCATCCGGCTGCGGATGACGCGGGCCTCGGTCGAGCCGCCGCCGTGGACGCGCGGCTGGTTCTGGCCGCTGCTCGCGGTGGGTCCCGTGGGAGTCGCGCTCGTCGCCGGCGCCGGCCGGGTCCGCCGCGTGCTCGCGCGGGACCCGGCGGAGGAGCGGGTGAAGAAGGCGCGCAGCGCGGCGCGGGCGCGGCTGCGCGGCGCGGAGGCGCTGCTGGAGGAGCAGCGGCGCGGGAACGGGTCCGCGTCCGACTTCCACGCCGAGGTGGCCCGCGCGCTCACCGGGTACCTCGCCGACAAGCAGGGCATCGCGGCCGCGGGGCTCACGCGCGAGGAGCTGGGCCGGGCGCTCCTCGACCGCGGTCACCCGCCGGGGACCGTGCGCGCGGTGCTCGGGGTCCTCGACGAATGCGACCGCGCCCGCTTCGCCCCGGGCGGCTCCGACTTGCCGTCGCAGGAGGCGCGGCTCGAGCGCGCCGGACGGCTGCTGGGCGAGCTCGAGAAGGTGCGGAGGAGCGCATGAGGCGCCTCGCGCTCGCCGCGCTCTGCGCCGCCTCGGCGGCGCGCGCCGGCGTCTCCGTCCCCCCGGAGGCGCGCGGGAACGCGCTCTTCGACCAGGCCAACGCGGCGTACCTCTCCGGCGACACCTCCCGCGCGGTGGCCGGATACGAGGCGCTCCTCGAGGAGGGGCTGGTCAGTCCCGAGCTGGAGACCAACCTCGGCGCCGCATACCTGCGCCAGGGCAAGCGCGGGCAAGCGGCTCTGCACCTCGAGCGGGCCCTGTTCCTCGACCCCTCGGACGACGACGCCCGCGCCGACCTCCTCGAGGTCCGCCGGGGCAACGTCGACAAGCTGGAGGGCGAGGCGGAGGACGGCGGAGCGGAGGCGATCTCGCGCGTGCTCGCTCCGCTGCCCGGCCGCCCCGCCGCGGTGGCGCTGGTCGCGCTGTGGACGCTCGGGTGGGGCCTGCTCACCGCGAGCTTCCTGCGGCCGCGCGCGGCGCTGGGGACCCCGGCGGGCGCCTGCTTCATCCTGGCGGGAGCGGCGGCGCTGGTCACGGCCGGCTCCGCGGCCGCGCACCGCCTGACGCTCCGCCGCGCCGTGGTGGTGGCGCAGGCAGCCCCGGCGCGCGAAGGCCCGAGCGACCGCGCCGCGAGCCACTTCGAGGTGCACGAGGGCACCGCTCTGCGCATCGAGGACGAGGACCACGGCTTCCGCCGCGTGAAGCTCGCCAACGGTCTGACCGGCTGGGTCCCCTCCTCCGCGGTCGAGCCCGTCGTGCCCGCGGGGTGGTCGAACCAGCATCGGTTGTAGGGCCGAGCCCCACCCTCGTTTCCTCGCAGACCCCGCTCGCAAAGGTACACTCGCAGATCGAATTGGACGCTGGACCGTCCAAGACGATTGCACCACGGAGCACACGGAGACCACGGAGGTTGTTTTGCGAAAAACTGATCTCCGTGACCTCGGTGCTCTCCGTGGTGCAATCGCTTTGTCCGGATGAACGTCAGGGGGGAGATGGAAGCGGCCTGTCCAGGGTGCGGCCGTGCCGGGGCGGAGCCGCGCTGCACGTTCTGCGGCGTCGCCCGCGTCGCCGGCGGCTACCGCGTGGGGCGCATCCTCGGTCAGGGCGCGAACGGCCGCGTCTACCGCGCCACCGCGACGGACGGCGCGGTCATCGCGCTCAAGGAGCTGCAGTTCGCGACCGTGCCGGGCGCGCAGCAGATCGACGCCTTCGAGCGCGAGGCGGCGACGCTGAAGACGCTGCACCACCCGCGCATCCCGCGGTTCATCGCCAGCTTCCAGGAGGGCGAGGGCGTCCATCTGCGGCTCTACCTGGCCGCCGAGTTCATCGAGGGCGAGCCGCTCTCGGCGCGCATCGCGCGCAGCCCGCTCGCCGAGGCCGAGCTGCGCGACGTCGCCGTCCAGGTGCTGCGGGTGCTCGCCTATCTGCACAAGCTCGGCCTGCTGCACAGGGACATCAAGCCCGACAACCTGATCGTCCGCCCGGGCGGCGAGCTGGTGCTGGTCGACTTCGGCAGCGCGCGGAGGCTCTCGGGCTCGCGCACGTTCGGCGCGACCCTGGTGGGCACCTTCGGGTACATGCCGACCGAGCAGCTCGGCGGCACCGTCGACGCGACCAGCGATCTGTACGCGCTCGGCGCCACCCTGCTGCACGCCGCGACCGGGAAGCCGCCTTCCGACCTGCTCGGGAGCGACTTCTCGCTGCGCGTTTCCGCCGGCGTCCCGCTGCGGGACCTGATCGCCCGGCTCGTCCAGCCGCGCAGGGACCGGCGGCTGCGGAGCGCCGAGGCCGCGCTCGAGGCGCTGGAGAACCCGCCCCGTCCTCCCGCCGTCCGGCCGCGTTTCGCGGCGGCGGCGGCGGGCACGCTCGTCGCCGGCGCACTGCTCATCTCCTCCCTGTCGCGCGCCCCGGCCTCCGCCTCCGTCCAGCCGTCCGTTTCCGGGCAACCCCGGCACGGCACGACCGCGCAGCAGTGGTTCGCCCGAGCGAAGCCGTTCTGCAACCCGGTCGAGGTCGCCCAGTTCATGGCGCGCAACCCGGCCTCGGCCGGCTGGGACGGAGCCGGGTTCGCCGCGGGCTGCTGGGCGCTGGCGGGAAAGATCGACGAAGCGCGAACCATCCTCGGGCGCGTCCCCCAGTCGGAGCGGTGGCGCGCGGCCGGCATCGTCTTCGACCTGGCGCACCCGGTCGCCGACGCAGGCGACGACGTGGCGGCGGCCGCCATCATGAACCTCGTCATCGAGTCCTGGCCGAACCACTTCCAGGCCCTCTACCACGCGGGGATGAGCGACTTCGCCCTCGGCAACCGCGATCGGGCGCGCACGCACCTCGAGGAGTTCCTGCGGCTCTACGCGACCGAGGACGGCTTCCGCCGCAACGCGAAGGACGCGCTCGCCCGGATGGGCCGCCCCGGCCGCCGATAGGGCGGCGCTGGCGCGGACGTCAGGAAAAGCGCTTGGCCAGCGAATCGAGCCCCTCGACTCCGATGTTCGGCGCCCACCGGTGGATGGTGGTGTCCACCAGCCGCTCGATCTGGAACGGGTCCTTGTCGAGGATCGGCTGGATCTCCGACTCGTCCTCGACGCGCAGGAGCAAGGCGCCGCCCTCGCGTGGGACGAAGGGCCCGGAGGCGATCATCTTGCCCTGGGCGAGCAGCTCGCGCAGGTAAGCGCGATGACGGTCCAGCGTCTGCTGCATGCGCTCGAGCGGATGGCGGTACTTGAGCACGACGAAGGCGTAGAGGGCCATGGCACACCTCGGCAGGGAGCTGCGAGCCGCTGGAACTTACACCGGACGCATCAGGCGCGAGAACCGGGCTTCGGTCTCGGCGATGAGCGTCGCCGCGCGGGCGAGGGCCCGCTCGGCGCGCGCGGAGAGCTCGATCGCGCGCTGGAGCTTCTTCTCGATCGCCTTGCGCACGAGGCGCCTGCGAGGCATGCCTGCCACTGTAGGCCGGCGGCGGGGGCCGGCAAGAAAAGGACCGGAGGACGAAATGTTGGTACTGATGGTGCTGCTCGCCGCCGCCCCGGCGGCGCGGGCGAAGGACGTGGCTGCGCGGCTGCCCATCGCGCGCACCGCCATGCGCGAGGTCCACCTCGCGGCCGCCGCCATTTCCGACCAGTCGTTGCGCGCGGCGGTGGAGGCGATGGTGATGGCGCCGTGGTTCCCCCGCGAGTCGTATGCGGTCGCGCATCCCGCCGAGGCGGAGCGGATACTGCACGAGGCGGGGCTGCTCGAGGGTCCCCTGCAGCTCCCGCCGGAGCGGGGAACGTTCCAGGCGGCGTGCGGGGGCGCCCACCAAGCCTACCCCGGCGGACTTCCGGTGCACGCGTGGGCGGCCCTGCTCCACGCCCGGGGGCTCGCCGAGAGCTACCAGCGCGTCTACGGCGTGAAGCTGCGCGACGACTGGCTGGTCGCCGCCGCCCTGTGGCACGACGCGATCAAGGCCGCGACCCTCCCGTGGCACGAGGACGCGACGTGCGGACCCGAGCCTCGCATCGCGGGCGCCGGCGCGCACCACGTGCTCGGCATCGCGGCCGCGATGGTGAGGCGCCTGCCGGACGGGCTGGTGCTGACCATCGCCAGCTCCCACGCGCCGGTCTACGGGGACGGCGCGAGCCAGGTCTGCGGCTGGCTGCGGGCGGCGTCGATCGTGGCGAACGGAAGGCCGCTCCCGGCCCTGTGCCCGACGGCCGCGCCCGCCGAGGCGTACGCGATGAACACGGCCGATTCGGACTACCCGCTCACCACGACCGCCACCACCTGGTACGCGGAGCGCGCCCCGAAGGGGTGGGAGCGGTTCGAGGCGATGATCCAGGACGGCAACGACGTCGCCGCCTGGGCCCGCGCTTTCCGCTACTGACGGTCGCCGGCGGCGAGCTGCCCGCGCAGGCGCGGCAGGTCGGCAGGGTCGGCGTAGGCCTGCGCTTCGCGGAACGCGAGCGTCAGCCGGCCCTCGCGCTCGAGGAAGCGCAGGTACTGCGAGAGCGCGGCCGGGTCGCGGTACCCGCAGCCGAACGCGCTCGTCCAGGTGGCGATCGCTTCCGGCGCGCGCCCCAGCTCGGCGAGGAGCTGCGCCGCCTCCACGCGCAGCGCGGAAGCGCAGGGAGCGCCGTGCAGCCGGGCAGCGATGCGCCGCACCGCCTCCTCCCGCCGCCCCGCCCGCTGCAGGATGCGGACCTCGTCGAGCAGGTGCCCCGGGTCGTCGGGCGCGAGCGAGCCTGCCTCGGCGAAGTACGCGGCGCTCTCGGCGGTGCGCCCCGAGGCGCGCAGGCGCCGCGCCATCTCGACGAAGAACCTCGCCGCCGCCGCCTTGCCCTGCACCGCATCGGGGCGCAGACGCTGCCCGCGTCCCGCGGTGAGCTTCTCCAGCGGCTCGGCGCACTCGCTCTCCGGCTGCTCCGGCGGCCGCCACTCGGCCGCGGCCAGCGCCGCCTCGTCGCCGACCAGCGCCCAGAGCCGGTACCGCATCCAGCGGCCGTCGACCTTCCGTTGCGAGGGCAGCTCGACCCCGGTCCAGGACCCGACGCGCAGCGGGCGGCGGGGAAGGTCTTCCGCGTTGCGCACGTCGAGGAGCGAGAGGAGCGCCGGCACCGCGGCGTCGAGCGGAGGCCGGTGCCCGAGCAGCGGCACGGCCGCGACCAGCAGGGAAGCGTCGCCGCAGGTGGCGCCGTACTCGGCGGCAGGCACGCGGTCCTGGACGCCGCGCCACTCCATCCAGGGCGGGCCCAGATCGATGGACCAGCCCAGGTCTCGCGACGCGTAGGGCTTGGCCGAGCGACGGACCGGCGCGGCGCGGACAGCCGGGTCGATCAGCTCGAAGCCGGCGAAGAGCGCGCGCGCCTCGTCCTGCAGCGCCGCGCGATCCTTCGCCGCGCCCCAGGCGAGCAGCTGGTAGAGCCAGCCGTTGCGCGCCAGGAACCAGCTCTCGTACACGACCTTGGCTCCCTGCACCGTCGCGGCGGCGACGGCCCGCGTGCCGGAGAGCCCGTGCAGCTCGAGGGGGGCGGAGGACAGCTCGACGGCGCCGGACGCCTGCGCTTCGAGCTGCCGCTTCCAGGAAGCGATCACGCCGTCCAGGGCGACGTCGGTGCCCGGTCGAGTGACGTAGACGAGGAACGAGACGTCCGGGCGGGAGCGCGCGTAGGCGAGCTTCGCCGACGGATCGATGTGGTCCGGATCCATGCGGGTCCACGCGGGGCCGGGGGGCCGGAAGCGGAAGTTGTGCTCGGGCTTCTCGTCGGCCGCCGCCGCGGGGGCGCTGGCCGGGCCCGGCGCCTTCCCACGCGAGCATCCCGCGGATGCCGCGAGCAACGCGGCGGCGATGGCGGCGGCGCGGAACAGGAGCACTCTCCCTCCACCGACCTGCCTATCAGCCGCGCGCGCCGGCAGGAAGGACGGCGGGGTGGGACGCGGAGGCGCGGCAGGCGCCGGAGACCCACACCGCGCGGTCAGTCGCTGATCTTCACGCCCACCTTGGGACAGTCGACCGCGACCACGCAGCGGGAGCAGTGCGGCTTGCGCGCGATGCACGTCCGCCGCCCGTGCCAGATGAGCAGCTGGTGCGCCCTGCCCCACTGCTCGGGCGGAAGCAGGGCGGACAGCTCCGCCTCGACCTTGTCGGGGTCCTCCTGCCGGGTCAACCCCAGGCGGCGCGAGACGCGGCCGACGTGGGTATCCACCGGGAGCGCCGGCGTCCCGAAGGCGTGGTTCACCACCACCCCGGCCGTCTTCCATCCCACGCCCGGCAGCCGGTACAGCTCCTCCCGGGTGCGCGGCAGCTTGCCCCCGTGCTCGCGCGCGATGCGCTGCATGGCCGCGTGCAGGTTTCGCGCCTTGCCGCGGAACAGGCCGATGCGGCGGATCGCCTTCTCCAGCTCCGGCACCTTGGCCCGCGCGTAGTCCTCCGCGGTGCGGTACTTCGCGAACAGCTCCGGCGTCACGGTGTTCACCACCGCGTCGGTCGCCTGCGCCGAGAGCATCACCGCGACCAGGAGCTGCAGCTCGTCCTCGCACTCGAGCGCGATGCGCGCCTCCGGCATCGCCGCGCCGAGCTTCGCGACGATGCGCCGGGCCCGCGCGCTTTTCGCTTCCTTCGTTTCCCGAGGCATGCTTTCACCCTACCGCATGGACCTCCTCGACCTGCGCAGCGACACCGTCACACGGCCGACGCCCGGCATGCGCAGAGCGATGGCCGAAGCCGAGGTCGGCGACGACGTCTACGGCGAGGACCCGACCGTCAACCGCCTGCAAGACCGCGTCGCCGCGATGCTCGGGAAGGAGTGCGCCCTGTGGGTCCCGACCGGGACGATGGCGAACCAGATCGCCGTCGGCTCCCTGGTGTCGCACGGCGACGAGATCGTCTGCGAGCGCGGCAGCCATATCGTGAACTACGAAGGCGCGGCGGCGCCCGCGCTGTGGGGAGCGCAGCCGCTGGTGATCGACGGGCCGCGCGGCATCTTCGACGCGGAGGCGTTGCGCGCGGTGGTGCGCCGCTCCACCGACGTGCACGCGCCGCTGCAGAAGGCCGTTGCGCTGGAGAACACGCACAACCGCGGCGGGAACGCGCACGTCGCCTCGGGCGTGAAGCTCTCCGAGTACGCGGCCTGCGCGGACACCGTGAGCGTCGCGCTGAGCAAGGGGCTGGGCGCCCCGGCGGGCTCGCTGGTGGCCGCTGCGCGGGCGCGGCTGCCCGTGCTGCAGCGGCTGCGGAAGCGGCTCGGCGGCGGCATGCGCCAGGTGGGCATCCTCGCTGCGGCCGGGCTCTACGCGCTCGACCACCACCTCCAGCGCCTCGACGAGGACCACCGCTGCGCCAAGGCGATCGCCGAAGGCGTGCAGGGGATCCCGGGCTTGCGCTGCGCGATGCCGGAGACGAACCTGCTCTTCGTCGACGTGGACCTGCCGATGGGCGCGGTCGCGTTCGCTGCCGCGTGCAAGGCGGAAGGCGTGCTCTGCAACGCGGAGGGCGGGAAGAGCCGCGTTCGCCTCGTCACCCACCTCGACGTACCTCTGGCGCGGGCGGGCGAGGCAATCGCGCGCCTGAAACGGGCCGCCGCGCGCTGATCGGCTACACTCGCCCGGATGTCCGAGGCGCTCGCCGAGCACCCCGCTCCGCCGCCGCCGCGCTTCGTCGCGGACCTCGACACGCTCATCCGCGCCCGCTACCCGCTCATCTACCTCTTGACCTGGGAGGAGCAGCGGCTCGACGGCATCCTGCAGGACCTGGCGGCGCAGCACGGCAAGGTGCTGTTCGGGTGGTCGGTGACGCGCGGCCTGCGCCGCATCGGCGGAGCGCGAGCGGTCCCGCACCTCGACCCGCAGAAGAGCCCGGTGGAGATGCTCGCCACCCTGGGCAAGCTGGGCGAGCCGTCGCTGGTGGTGCTCAAGGACTTCCACCCGTTCTTGAGCGAGCCACAAGTCATACGCGCGCTGCGCGAGCTGGCGCAGGATCTCAAGTCCACCTACACCACGGTGATCCTGCTCTCCCCCGTCCTGCAGATCCCGGTCGAGCTGGAGAAGGAAGTCTCGGTCCTCGACGTCCCGCTGCCCGGCTTCCGCGACCTGTACCAGCTGCTGCGCGAGATCGTCACCGTGGTGCGTCAGGGAAACCAGGCCAAGATCGATCTCTCCCGCGAGCAGGCCGAGCAGCTGATCAAGGCGGCGCAGGGGCTGACCCTCTCCGAGGCGGAGAACGCTTTCGCCAAGGCCATCGCCACCGATGGGATCCTGAGCGGGAACGACGTCCGCCTGGTGCTCGAGGAGAAGCGGCAGGTGATCCGCAAGAGCGGCCTGCTCGAGTTCGTCAGCGTGGAAGAGGACCTCGGTAACGTCGGCGGCGTCGACGCGCTCAAGCAATGGCTGGGGAACCGCGCCGCGGCCTTCGGCGAGCCGGCACGCAAGTTCGGGCTGCCCGCGCCCAAGGGGCTCCTGCTCCTCGGCGTGCAAGGGTGCGGGAAGAGCCTCACCGCCAAGGCCATCGCCAACCAGTGGGCGCTGCCGCTCTTGCGCCTCGACATGGGGCGGATCTTCTCCAACTTCATCGGCAGCTCCGAGGAGAACCTGCGCAAGGCGATCCGGGTGGCGGAGAGCGTGGCGCCGGCCGTCCTGTGGGTGGACGAGATCGAGAAGGGCCTCTCCGGGACCGCCTCGTCGGGGCAGGTGGACGGCGGGGTCACCGCGCGCGTGTTCGGCGCGATGCTGACCTGGTTACAAGAAAAGACGGCGCCGGTGTTCGTGGTGGCGACCGCCAACAAGATCGAGGCGCTCCCGCCGGAGCTCTTGCGCAAGGGGCGATTCGACGAGATCTTCTTCATCGACCTCCCCGCCAGCGCCGAGCGGCGGGAGATCTGGTCGATCCACCTCTCGCGCCGCAAGCGCGACCCCGCCAAGTTCGATCTGGCGGAGCTGGCGCAGGTCTCGGAAACGTACAGCGGCAGCGAGATCGAGCAGGCGGTCATCTCCGGCCTGCACTTCGCCTTCGCCGAGAGCGTGGAGCTCCAGCAGAAGCACCTCGTCCGCGCGGTGCAGGAGACGATCCCGCTGGCGACCACGATGGGCGAGGACATCGCGCGGCAGCGCGAGTGGGCCAAGACGCGCGCGCGGCCCGCCTCGGGGGCCGTCAAGCCGCCCAAGGTCGCCTGATGGCGGGTCGGTTCACCCGGTTCCTGCGGCTGGAGCGCCCCCACCAGCGCGGGGAGCAACAGACGCCCGTCGCCAACGCGGAGCGCTTCGCTCCCGAGGAGCCGCGGGCGCCAGGGAGCGGCATCGAGACGGACGAGGAGCCGGCCGACGCGCAGCCGTTCCTGCGCTGCGCGCGCTGCGAGATGGACAACACGCGCTTCGCGCGGCAGTGCGCGAACTGCGGAGCGTCGGTGCTCACGCCCGAGCAGGAGCTCTACAACCGGCAACTCTGGCAGAAGAGGCGCGCCGAGGCGGCCGCGGAGCAGGAGGCGCTGCGGAAGATGCACCAGCCGCCTCCGCCCCTGGACCCGGAGGTTTCGCGGGAGCGGCTGCGCGCGCAGGACCCGCGCTACGCCCTCGGCGAGGTCCTCGCCCAGGAGGTGGCGGAGCGCGAAGAGTCTCGCCTGTCCTGGATGGGCGGCGGCATGGGTGGCGTAACGTTCGGCGTGCGCGTCGTCATGGCGATGCCGCCGCGCTGGCGCTGGCGCGTGGGGGGCGCGATTGCGCTGTGGCTGGGCGGCACCGGCGTCGCCGCGCTGCGCACGCACCACCCGACGGCGACGTGGCTGTTCTTCGGGTCGCTGGCGGTGCTGCTCGCGCTCTTCACGCCCGCGCGGCCGCGCCGCAGGTACTGGTGGTCGAGCGGCTGGTGGTAGGCGCGGCCCGTCTCGTTTCGAGACCCCCTCTCGTTTTCGGACGGGTCCGCGAAGCCGTCTCCCCTCGTCGCGCGCGCGGCACGCGGCTCGCAAAGGCACGCGCGCATGCCTGCCACGCTCCATTGCGCCGCTCTGCTCGGCGCGACGGCCCTGCCCGTCTCGGTGCAGGTCGACCTGGCGCTCGGGCTGCCGGGGTTCTTCCTGGTGGGCTTGCCCGACGCGGCCTGTATCGACGCCAGGGTCCGGGTCGCGACCGCCGTGCGCAACGGCGGCTGGGAGCTCCCGCACAAGCGCGTCACGGTGAACCTCGCGCCCGGGGACCTGCGCAAGGAGGGCGCGGGGTTCGACCTGGCCATCGCCCTCGGCGTGCTGGAAGCGTCGGGGCGCGTCGTACCGTCCGAGGGGGCCACCCTCGCCGTGGGAGAGCTGTCCCTCTCCGGCGACGTGCTCCCCGTCCGGGGCGTCCTCCCCATCGCGCTCCTTGCGCGCAAGATGGGCATCGACCGGGTCATCGTCCCGGAGCAGAACGGCCCCGAGGCGGCGCTCGCGCAGGACCTGCGGGTGCACGCCGTGCGCACCCTGGTCGAGGCGGCGCAGGTGCTCTCGGGAGACCTCTCGCTGCCGCCCGCGCCGCCTTCGCCGCAGGCCGGCGCCGAGGCGACGCTCGACCTCTCCGACGTGCGCGGTCAGGACAGCTGCAAGCGCGCGCTGGAGATCGCGGCCGCGGGCGGGCACAGCGCGCTCCTGGTGGGCCCGCCGGGCGCGGGCAAGACCATGCTGGCCCGCCGCGTCCCGGGGCTCCTGCCCGCTCCCACCTTCGAGGAGGCGGTCGAGGCCACCTCCATCTGGTCCATCGCCGGACGGCTGCGGACCGGACAGGGGTTGCTCACGGAGCGGCCCTTCCGCGCGCCGCACCACACGATCTCCGTCGCGGGGCTCGTCGGGGGTGGTTCGCCACCCCGCCCGGGTGAGGTCTCACTCGCACATAGAGGCGTCTTATTCATGGATGAGCTCCCCGAGTTCGGCCGCGCGGCGCTGGAGGCGCTGCGCCAGCCGCTCGAGGACGGCGAGGTGGCCGTGGTCCGCGCCCGTGGTGCGGCGCTGCTGCCTTCGCGCTTCATGCTGATCGCCGCCATGAACCCGTGCCCCTGCGGGTACGAGGGCCAGCCGCGCTGCCAGTGCCGCATCCCGACCAAGCAGCTCTACCGGCGGCGGGTCTCGGGTCCCATCCTCGACAGGCTCGACTTGCACGTCGAGGCGCGCGCGCTCAAGCCGGCCGAGCTGGCCGGCATTCCCACCGGGAACACCTCGGCGCAGGTGCGGGAGCGGGTGGAGCAGGCGCGCGCGCTGCAACTCCAGCGCTTCCGCGGGCTCTCCGGCGTGTACGCCAACGCGCAGCTGCGGGGGCGGACGCTGCGGGAGCTGTGCCGCCCGTCGAGCGAGGCTCGCGCCGCGCTGGGCGCGTCCATGGAGCGCCTCCAGCTGTCCGCGCGGGCCCACGATCGCATCCTGAAGCTGGCCCGCACCATCGCCGATCTCGACGGTCATCCGCGCATCGAGGCCAGGCACGTGCTGGAGGCGGTGCAGTACCGCTGCCTGGACCGCCCGGTCGAAGGCCCCGAAGGACCGGCGGTTCCCGGCATCCATCGCGCGCGCGAGGCCGCGCTGCAGGCAAGTTCCCCGGACGCGTCGCCCGGGGCCATTCCGGAGGGAACGTGAGCAAGGTGACGGAGAAGATGAAGGCCATCCTCGCAGCGATCGGGGCCATCGAGAAGCAGTTCGGCAAGGGCGCCATCATGCGTCTCGGCGAGGAGGACCGCGCTGCGCAGCCGATCTCGGTGATCGAGAGCGGCTCGCTCGGGCTCGACATCGCGCTGGGCTGCGGCGGGTACCCGCGCGGCCGTGTAGTTGAAATCTATGGGCCCGAGTCGAGCGGCAAGACCACTCTCACGCTGCATGCCATCGCGCAGGTGCAGGCCCAGGGCGGCTGTGCCGCGTTCATCGACGCCGAGCACGCGCTCGACGTGGGCTACGCCAAGAAGCTCGGCGTGAAGATCGAGGAGCTGCTCATTTCCCAGCCCGACACCGGCGAACAGGCGCTGGAGATCACCGAAACGCTGGTGCGCAGCGGTGCGGTCGACCTGGTGGTCATCGACTCGGTCGCCGCGCTGGTGCCCAAGGCGGAGATCGAGGGCGAGATGGGCGACCAGCACATGGGACTGCAGGCGCGGCTCATGTCGCAAGCGCTGCGCAAGCTCACCGCCGTGGTGAGCCGCAACGGTGCGACGGTCGCCTTCATCAACCAGATCCGCATGAAGATCGGCGTGGTCTTCGGATCTCCGGAGACCACCACCGGAGGGAACGCGCTGAAGTTCTACTCGTCGGTGCGCCTGGACATCCGCCGCATCGGCGCGGTCAAGGAAGGCGATCAGGTGATCGGCTCGCGCACGCGGGTGAAGGTGGTGAAGAACAAGCTCGCGCCGCCCTTCCGCGAGGCCGAGTTCGACATCCTCTACGGCGTGGGCATCTCGCGGCCGCACGAGCTGTTGGACCTCGCCTGCGAGCGCGGCCTGGTCGAGAAGAGCGGGGCCTGGTTCACGCTCGGAGGCGAGCGGTTCGGGCCCGGGCGCGAGAAGGCGGCCGAGGCGCTGAAGCAGAACGGCGAGCTGGCCGCCGGGTTGGCGCGGGCGGTGCGCGACGCGGCGGGAGCAGCCGCAGCCGCGCCGCCGGCCCAGCTCGAGGCAGTCGCGTGAGTTGATGGGCGTGGTGGGCGGAGTCGCTGCCCGGGGTGGAGGCGGGGGGCGTGGGGAGGGCGGCGTGCAGGGGAGCGGAGGCGGGCGGGGCTTGCCTCCGCTCCTCGAAGTGATGGCGGGCGGCGGGAGTTGGAGCGCGTCCGCGGCGAGGGCCCGGCGTGCGGCGCTGCGCGAGTCGGTGGTGCTACTCCGCCTCGAGGACGCGTGCGAGCACGGGCTCGGATTCATCCACGTCGAGGTGTGGCGAAGGTCACGGCCGGTTGAACACGGCGGCGCCCCAGGCGTTCACGGCCACGCCGATGGCGGCGAGCAACCAGAACGCGCCGTCGAGGACGCGGCCGGAAAGGGCCAGGAGCACGATCAAATAAGGCGTGTAGTCCAGCGAGAAGCGGAAGCCGAACTGCTGCCACCCATTGTTCTGGTAGAAGAACCCCGGCAGCGCCATGGCCGCCGCCGTCATCCACAGGGGCCGCCAGAGACGGGGACGCTCCCGCGGGAAGAGGAGCAGCGCGAACAGCGGCGTGGTGACGAGCAGGCTCATCCCGTTCGGGTCGTACCCGAGCCGGAATGGCTGGAAGTCGAGCTTTGGCAGGAGCAGGAAGGCCGAGCGGAGGTTCCGCGCCAGGTAGTGGAAGCTGAAGAGCCCGTGGGCGCGGATGTCGGGGTTCACCCGGTTCGTGTACAGGTGCGAGTGGCCGAACTCGGCCGGGTTGCCGAACCGGACCTGGTTCATCCACAGGACGGGAGCAGCCAGGATCGCGATCGGGGCGGCGAACAGCGCCAGGCAGTGGAGGATTTTCTTGCGGCGCTCGCGGTCTCCTATCGCCGCGCGCAGATTCGCCCGGTCGACGGGGCCCCCGCTTGCGACTGCTTCGAGCAGGAAGAAGACGGCGGAGAAGGCGATGGGAGTGCGGCACAAGCTGCCGCACGCGAGCGCCGCCCCAGCGAGCACTGGATGCTTCGCGCGCAGCGCCGCGTGCAGGTAGAGGAGCGTGAAAGTGACGCCCACCACCTCGGCGGTGAACCATACTTCGCCGCGGATGGAGCAGGACCAGGCCAGGGTGCCGAAGCCGAAGCCGAGGGCCAGCACGGCGTGGTCCCACTCGGAGCGCGTCCCTCCCTCCACCTCCTGGATGCGCCGCAGGAGCCGGTAGAGGAGCGCGACGTTCGCCGCCGCGAACGGAAGCGTGAAGGCGACGTCGTTGAACGAGAGGCCCGCCAGCGCGACGAAGGGCATCATCAGCACGGCGGGGAACGGCGGGAAGGACACGTACCAGCGGCCCCCCTCGAACACCCAGTCGTTCAGGTTCGGCGGGCGGCCGGTGAGGTGCAGCTGGCCGTGCAGGAACGCGTCGGCCTGCCAGACGAAATGCGGCGCCTGCGACTGCCGTGCGAGGAGGCTCCCGCTGGAGACCGCGTAGGCGAACAGCGAGAGCCCGAAGAGGAGGAGGTCCACCCGGTGCGCGCTGGCCCAGGCGCGCCAGCCGGCCTGGCTCACGCCTTCCCCGGGGAAGCGCTTTGACCCACTTCCCAGAAGTGACGCGGGAGGGGTGGCGCACCGAGCGCCTCGCGGACGAGCTGCAGCGCGCCGTAGGCGGCGAGCGTACGCACCTGCCCGCGATCGCCGCGGAACTGCGACTGCTTGGTGCGTGTCCCGCCGGGGCCGGCGAGCGCCAGCCACACCGTCCCGACGGGTTTGTCGGGAGTGCCGCCGTCCGGGCCAGCGATCCCGGTGATCGCCGGCGAATACGTCGCGCCGGAAGCGCGGCGCGCCCCCTCGGCCATGGCCCGCGCGACCTGCTCGCTGACCGCGCCGTGCTGCCGGAGCAACTCGGCACCGACGCCGAGGGCGCTCTGCTTCAGCTCGTTCGAGTAGACCACGAACGCGCCCCACGTCCAGCGCGAGCTGCCGGGCACCTCGGTGAGGAGCTGGGTGGCGAGCCCGCCGGTGCAGCTCTCGGCGCAGCAGACGGTCTCACCGCGCGCGGCGAGCTGCTCGCCGACCGACTGCGCGAAGGTGACTCCGTCGGCGCCGTAGACGAACCCGGCCAGCGTCTCGCGGCACTTCGCCTCGACGGTGGCGAGGGCGCGCGCGGCGGCGTCCTCGTCCGGGGCGAGCGCGGCGAGGGAGAGGTGGTTCTCCGGGAACTTGGTGCGGAACCCGAAGCGCACCTCCGGGTGCGCGGCGCGGATGGGGGTGACCAGCTCGTCCAGGCGGCTCTCGGTCACCCCGTAGCACTGCAGGACGCGCGTGCGCAGCGCGGCGTTCCCGGTCGCTCGCGCGAGCCTCGGCAGGATCATCTCGTTCAAGATGCGCTGGTACTCGCGGGGCACGCCGGGCAGGAAGAAGAACGTGCAGCGATCGATGCGCAGCGCGAAGGAAGGCGCGCTCCCGTCGGGATTGCCGAGCATCTCGGCCCCTTCGGGCAGGTAGGCCTGACGCTCGTTGTTCTTCGGCATCGGCTCGCGCCGGCGCGCGGCCCACCGCTCGCGCATCCGCTGCAGCCAGCCTTCGTCGAGCCGCAGCCCGACGCCCGCCGCCTGCGCGGCGCACTCCACCGTCAGGTCGTCGGAAGTAGGTCCCAGCCCGCCCGACACGATGCAGAAGTCCGCGCGGACGCTGGCCTCGAGGAGCGCGCGCCGGATGTCCTCGCCGCGATCGCCCACCACCACGGTGCGCCGCAGGGAAAGGCCCAGCGGGTAGAGGCGCGCGGCGGTCCAGGCGGTGTTGGTGTCCGCGATGGTGCCGCGCATCACCTCGTCACCGGTGACGACGAACTCGACGATCGGGGGAGCGGCGGTCATGTCGCTCCCAGGCGTGACGCCGCGAGCTGGACGAGCCAGGTGGCCGCCCAGGCCCAGGCCCCGGCGGCCAGGTCGTCCAGCACCACGCCGGCGCCGTTCTTCCAGCGCGGGTCGCGGTCGAAGCCGGCAACCAGCCGCGGGGGAAGAACGCCATGGTCACCAGATAACCGGCCACTTCGTCGATGACGATGTGCCCCGAGTCGGCCACGCCGTAATAGCGCCCGGCACGCTGCGCGGCGGCCATCCCGGTCAGGGCGAGGGCGGCGGTGGCGAGCAGGTAGAGGGGCCAGGGGAGGTGCGACAGGAGCCACCACAGCGGAACGGCCGCGGCGGTCCCCGCGGTGCCGGGAGCCGCGGGAAAGTAGCCCGCGCCGAAGAAGGTGGCCCAGGCGAGCGACAGGACGGGCGCCGGACCGCGGTCGCCGGGCATGCGCCGCGGCTTGCGGACGACCTGGGGATGCGAGGGCGCCGGCGGAATCGGCTCCGCCGGCGGGAGCGGGGCGGTCAAGCGTCGTGCTCGCCGTCGTCGCAGGCCCCGGCGGCCGCCGGAGTGCCCTCCACGGCGACGTCGTCCTCCTCGGCGGGCAGGAGCGGCTCGTCCGGGTCGGACTCCGGCCCGACCGGGACGGTGGCGGCCGCGTGCGCCCGGGCAGCGGCGCGGCGGCGGCGGCCGAAGAGCAGCTCTTCCGCCAGGCCGAGCAGGATGTAGAAGGAGAAATAGACGAGCAGCACCAGCGACGGCCGGCCGCGGTACGCTACCACCACGCCGACCGCGATGGCCAGCACGAAGACGAGGAGCGTGCGCGGGTTGAGGCCGGCCTCCTTGAACGTCCGGTAGCGGATGGTCGAGACCATCAGGAAGGCCAGGACCAGCACCACCACCGCGATCGGCCACGCCGCCAGGCGGTCCGAAGACCGCTGGTGCTGCAGCGCGATGACCAGCGCGATGGCGATCCCCAGGAAGCCGAGCTCGTACAGCGCCCACTTGTAGACCAGGATCGCGGGCGCGACGCCAAAAGTTATCACGTCCGCCAGGCTGTCCAGCTCCACGCCGAACTCGCTCTGCGTCTTGGTCATGCGCGCGACGCGTCCGTCGAAGGCGTCGAAGAAGTTCCCGAAGAAGATCGCCACCGCTGCCCGGTAGAAGTTGTCGGCGGTGGCCTCGCCCGCGGAGAGCATGATCGAATACACCCCGCAGAAGATGCTGCTCACCGTGAACAGGTTGGGCAGCACGAACATGAGCTTGCGCAGGTTGGGGCGCCTGCGGCGGCGCCGCTCGCGTGCTGGTTCGGGCATCGACCCGCGAACGCTAGCACGCGCGTCGGGCACCTGCCACGGGCGGCCGCGCGTTCTTCCGCACGGCCGGGCACCCGTCCCCGCGCCAGCCGCCGCCGTCACCGGCGGCGCTGCGCTTTTCAGGTCGTGGGGCTCCCGGGTGCGTGTCAGTCGCAGCTGCGGCGCTGCTCGGCCGGTCCGAGAAACGTGTTCCCTGCGCGCACGTCCACGCTGCCCCCGCCGCCGCAGACCGGATCCACGTCGTACGCGAGGTTGCCGCTGAAGCGGTTCCCCAGGAGCGTCGCCGCCGAACGCTCCGCGACCTGCACGCCGGGGCCGCGGTTCCCCTCGAAGCGGTTGTGGTTGGCGCTCGCGGACGAGCGGTCGAGCAGCACCAGCCCCGCGCGCCCGTTCGAGGTGAAGCGGTTGCGCAGCAGGCGCACCCGGGAGCGGGCCGCGGTGACGCCGCTCCCCGCGTTCCCGCGCACCTCGTTGCGCTCGAGCAACAGGTCGGCGTCCAGCGCGTAGATCCCGTCCCCCATGTCGCCCTCGCGATCGAGCGACGCCCCGACGATGCTGTTGTCGGTGGCGACCAGCGTGGCGTGGGTGACGTGCACGCCCAGGGGACCGGGCTGGACGATGCGGTTCGCCACCAGCCGGACGGTGCCCGAGGCTTCGGTGATCGCCACTGCGGCGTCGGTCCCGCCGCGCGCCAGCACGCAGTGGTCGACGAGCCCGTGCGCGCGGACGAGGCCCACGCTGGCGATGCGGGTGTCGCTGAACTCGCTGTCGCGCAGCTCGAGCTCCGCATCGCGGAAACCGACGGCGCCATATTCGGCATCGGACACCGACGCGCGCTTCACGGTGAGCTTCGCCGCGCCCGCGTAGAGAGCGGAGCCGCCGATGCGCTCGAAGCGGCCACCCTCGATGGTCACTTCCGCGCCATCCAGGGCCTGCACCGCCGCCAGCTGGACGTCGCTCACCTCCACGGCCTCCAG
>WNGG01000745.1_pt1 | contig 35568 bp, 24 predicted proteins | sample 5400661 | NCBI WGS metagenome assembly WNGG01 (sample SAMN13153372, study PRJNA577476) | soil metagenome | isolation source: 100 cm soil or saprolite under Garry oak tree replicate 1 | place: USA:California | collected 2016-06-15
GCAGGACATGAGTGTGCAAGTGCGGGACGGTGTTCCCCAGTGTCATGTAGTTCAGCTTGACCGGCTTGAACCGTGCCCGGACCGCCCGTCCCGCCGCGAGGACCTCAGCCCAGTACTGGCCCGCCTGAAGCGGGTCCAGGTCGCCTGGTTCCGCGACATGCCCGTGCCGCCACACGACGATGCAGTAGCCGGGCAGGCGGCTGCGCCGCTCCAGGTGCACTTCGGCGACCTCGCCGGTGAACACGCTGACCCAGAAGTCGTTGTCACCCTTGCCGAGCGCAGCGCACATCGGGCAGCCCTTGCCGGCCATCCGCTCTGTCCAGTCCGCTGGCCACCCTCGCTCCGCCATGACCGGTATTCAACCATTCATCCGGCCAGAACCGGCGGCCTGCCGAGAACCACGCAGACTGACATAACGCGCCTGAGGGTGCGGCCGGGCGCCTGCTCACCTGCCAGGCCCCGATTGTGCCGGGGCCTACGCCAGCAGTTCCAGGTGGCGTACCAGCTTGGCCACCTGGTTCCGCGGCCCGATCAGGCTGACCGCGAGCACGGCCAGGTCGCCGGGATGGGTCTTGGCGAGTTCCCGGAGGTAGTCGTCGTACACGCGGGTGGCCTGGGCGGCGGCGGGCATATCGGCGGCGAGCAGCTGGCGTTCGAGCGCCTGCTGGCGGATCGCCGTCATCTGGGCCGAACCAGCCGACAGGATCGAGCAGCCCGCCCAGGGCAGGCCCGGATGCCACTGCTCCGCAGCATCGGGACCGCCGGGACCAAGCAGCCCGGGCACCGCGGGCGCGGTCGCGGCTGACACGCAGACGGCCGCGTTGACGGCCTGGCCGGGGGACAGTGACTGGTCGACGATCACGACCCATTTCAGCTTCGCCGCTCCGGTGCGCTCGCCGGTGCTCATCTCGTCGGGGGTGTAGCCGTGTCCGGCCTGACTCGTATCTGCCGGTGGCCGCCGCGGTCGGCATCGCCCCCACCACGGCGCTGGACCGGACCCGGTCGCTGCGGCAGCGTGGCGTCATCCGCGGTGCCCTGCTCGACGTCGATCTCGCCGCCATCGGCCGCCCGGTCCAGGCGCTTATCGCCGTCCGGATCCGGCCGCCGTCGCGCCGCAATATCGAGGCTTTCCGTGACTGGGCGGCCCGGCTCCCGGATACCGTCGGCGTGTTCGTCGTCTCCGGCAGCGAGGACTTCCTGCTCCACGTCGCCGTGGCCGGCAACCAGCAGCTCTACGCCTTCGTCATCGACAAGCTCACCGAGCGGCCCGAGGTGGCCGACGTCCGCACCAGCGTCATCTACGAGCACCTGCGCAACCACGCCGTCGCCCCCGCCGCCGAACCCTGACCTGCCGCGCGAGCACTGGGATGCCGAGCACGGCCGCGGCGGCCCCGGCGGCCGGGACGGCCGCCACCGCGCTGACCGCCGCCCCGGCGACCTCGAGCACGGGGGCCCCGGCGGCTCCTGCGTGCAGCGCGGCCTGCTGGAACGTCGCGGGAATGGGCAGGTCGCCGAATTGCGAAGGCGGCCAGATGATCAAGAAGGCCCGGCCTGCCACCTCGTCCTCTGGCACGGTCCCCTTGTCCGGGAAACCGTCGAACAGGTGCCCGCGGGAGTCGTCGGAAATCGCCCGGTTGTCACCCATGACCCAGAGCCGCCCCGGCGGGACGACGACGTTGAACGGCTGCTGAGAAGGGCTCGCGCCGGGGAATATGTAGCTTGCCTCGTCCAGCGGGACCCCGTTGACTGTCACCTTGCCGTTCACGCAGCACGCCACGCGATCACCGGGCAGGCCGATGACCCGCTTGATGTAGTACGTCTGCGTGCTGTACACGCCGACGGCGGCGAGCACGTCATACATCGCCCGCAGCAGCGGGTTACCGGGCGGGGCGGGATCCGGCGCGCCCGTGGTGGTGCCCCACGAGCCCTCCCCGCTGAACACCACGATGTCGCCGCGGCCGATGCCGCGGACGTGGTAGACGAGCTTGTTCACCAGCACCCGGTCGCCGGTGCGGAGGGTGTCCTCCATCGAAGACGAGGGGATCCGGTACACCTGGACGACGAACGCCTTGATGAGCAGCATGAGGACGATCGCCACGACCACGATCACCATCAGCTGACGCCAGGATTTCGTCCGCCCGCCGCCCGCCGGGCTCTCGTCCGCGGCCGGCGCGTCCCGGGCGTGCCGTCCTCTCGGGGCCGCCGGGCTCTCGCCCGCGGGATCGCGCTGGTCGTCGGCGGCCTGGCCCTCGCGCACGGTCAACGACCCGTCAGGCCGCGCCCGGACCTGCCTGTTTCGGTGATCGCAGTATGCATGACACCGGCGTCCTCAGTGGTAGTCGTGTGCCGTGCTCTGGAGTGAGCTGGCCAGCGCCCGGGACCCCTCATACGGGCCAGGACGGCGGCGGATTTCAGTCTGCCATATCTTGGGGTGAGAATTCCGCCGGTCTCCGGTTCGATCGTGGCTGCCCAGAGCCACGTGAAGGCGACAGGGAGGGCGTTCCCGTTGGGTCACGCCAGCGAGCCGGCCAGGCGTATCAGCTTCACCCCTAACGTCAGGCGGGCCCGGCGTGCGGCCGCCGCCACGCGCGCCACCGCCGGCGCCGGGATCGGGTGAGCGTTGCCACCGAAGCCGCCCGCAGCCCGCCGGCCTCGGGCTCGGCGGAAAGGGCCATCGGCGGCCGGGTGGGCGGGCGAGGCCGCCTCGGCTCGCGCACGCCGGCCAGCCCCGGGCCGCCCCGGCGGCGGACGAAAGGAACGTGTTCCCAGACCCAGGTCAGCCACCGTCTCAGGCCGACCAGGGGTCGATGCGGCGCCACCCCTTCAGGCTAAGCCGCGCGCCAGGACGCCGCCAGGGCTGTTCGCTCAGTGCGTACCGTAGAACCCCAGCCGTCCGGACAGTTCCGGATCCCGGGCCCGGACCCTAAGGGAGCTGATGGACCTGACCGCCCGCCATATCTGGCTCGCCCCGGGCAACCCCTGCCAGGTGCCCCACGAGCGCCTGGACATCACCCTGTGAACCCGGTCTCGCTGGCCCGCCCGCGCGCCCTGAAACCGGGCGACCGGGTCGCGGTACTCTGCGTCAGCAGCCCGGTCGAACCCGCCGCCCTGGCGGCCGGCCTGGACGCGCTGCGGTTCGCCGGCCTGGACCCGGTCACCTACCCGTCCGCGCTCGACCCCGGCACCATGCGCCCCTACCTGGCCGGGGACGACGCCATGCGGGCCGGGGACCTGCGGTCCGCGCTCACCGAGCCGGGCATCGCCGGGATCTTGTTCGCCCGCGGCGGCTCCGGCGCGCAGCGCACCCTGGAGGCGATGGACTGGGACGGCCTGGACGGGCTGCCGCCGAAGGTGCTTGCGGGCTACTCCGATGTCACGGCGGTGCTCGAGGCGGTGGCGCTCAGGCTCGGCTGGGCGTCCGTGTTCGGGCCGATGGTGGCCATCAGGGAGGGCGCATCGCACTACTCGTTCGGTTCCCTGCTGCGCACCCTGATGCGGCCGGAACAGGCCACCGTGATCCGGTACCCGCAGGCCGTCACCGTGGTCCCCGGCCTGGCCCGCGGCGTGACCACCGGCGGCACGCTGTGCCTGCTCGCGTCGTCGCTGGGCACCGCCACGTCCCGGCCGGCCCGCGGCGGCATCCTGCTGCTCGAGGACGTCAACGAAGAGGACTACCGGATCGACCGGATGCTGACCCAGCTGCGGCGTTCGGGTTATCTCGACGGGGTGGCCGGCGTCGTGGCCGGCACCTTCACCGGCTGCGGCCCTCCCGAGGCGATCCAGGACATCCTGGCCGAACGTGTCGGCGCTCTGGGCGTACCCATGATCGCGTGGGCCAACGTGGGTCACGGCGGCCTGTTCCAGACGTTCCCCTACGGCATCGCGGCTGAACTCGACGCCGGCACCGCCACCCTGCGCCTGCTGGATCCGCCCCTCAGCTGAGCGAGGAGACCTCAGCTGCCTTGATCCGGCGGGCCAGCCCGGCGTGCATCCGGTGCGGCCACAGCGGCCCGCCGTAGACGAACCCGGTGTAGGCCTGCACCAGCGTGGCGCCGGCCCGCAGCCGCTCCCACGCGTCGTCCGGGGTCTCGATCCCGCCGGCCGCGATGAGCACCAGCCGGTCCCCGGCCCGGGCCCGCAGCCGGGTCAGCACCGCGAGCGCCCGGGCCCGCAGCGGCGGCCCGGACAGGCCGCCCGCCCCGGCCGCCGCCACCTGCGCCGCCGGGCTGGCCAGCCCGGCGCGGGAGGTGGTGGTATTGGTCGCGATGATCCCGTCGAGCCCGATCTCCAGGGCCAGGTCCGCGACCGCGTCCACGTCCGCGTCGGCCAGGTCCGGCGCGATCTTGACCAGCAGCGGCACGCGCCGGCCCTCCGATGCCGCGTCGAGCGCCGCGCGCACCGCGGCCAGCACCGGCCGGAGCCGGTCCGCCGCCTGCAGGTCGCGCAGCCCGGGCGTGTTCGGCGAGCTGACGTTGACCACCACGTAGTCGGCCACCCCCGCCACGGCCCGCGCGCTCGCCGCGTAGTCGGCGGCCGCGTCGGCGTCCGGCACCGCGCGCGTCTTGCCGATGTTCACCCCGACGACCGGCCCGCCGCGCCGGGCCCGCGCACGCCGCAGCACGGCCGCCGCGGCGGCCGCCCCCGCGTTGTTGAACCCCATCCGGTTGACCAGCGCCCGGTCCGCGGTCAGCCGGAACATCCGCGGCCGCGGGTTCCCCGGCTGGGCCCGCGCCGTCACCGTGCCGACCTCCACGAACCCGAACCCGAGCAGGGCCAGCCCGCGCGTCCCGCGCGCGTCCTTGTCGAACCCGGCCGCCAGCCCGAGCGGCCCGGGGAACTCCAGCCCCAGCGCCCGCACCCGCAGCACGGGGTCACGGGGCGCCAGCCACCGCCGCTGCAGCCACGCCGCCCCCGGCACCCGCGCCACCCCGCGGATCAGCGCGAACGCCGCCAGGTGCGCCGCCTCCGCGGGCACCCGCCGTAGCACGATCCGGTAGAGCAGCCGGTACATCCCTCACCCCCGAGGGCATTATGCCGAACGGCCCGGGCGCGTGCCCCGGCGCGTGCCCCGGGCTCGCGCGAACGGGCTCGGTGGGCCCTTGGGTACCTTCTTACGTACCCTGTGCGCCACCGACCCCGGGGGGACCGCTACGCCACGAGCTCGGACTCGCCGGTGAAGGCGTCCCACAGGGCGGCGTAGGTGCCGTCCGTGGCGAGCAGTTCGGAGTGCGTGCCCGTCTCGGCGATGCGCCCCTGGTCCAGGACCACGATCCGGTCCGCGCGGGCCGCGGTGGTGAGCCGGTGCGCGACCACGAGCGTGGTGCGCGCCGCGGTCAGCTCCCTGATCGCGTGGTTGACCGCGGCCTCGGCGGCCAGGTCGAGCGCCGCGGTGGCCTCGTCGAGCAGCAGGATGGCCGGGTCGGCCAGCTGAGCCCGGGCCAGCGCGATGAGCTGGCGCTGGCCGGCCGACAGGTTGCGGCCCCGTTCGGCCACCTCGTGGGCGTAGCCGCCGGGCAGCCGGGTGATCATGTCGTGCGCGCCGGTGGCCCGGGCCGCCGCCTCGACCTCGGCGTCGCTGGCGTCCGGCCTGGCGTACGCGATCGAGTCCCGGACCGTCCCCGCGAACAGGTACGACTCCTGCGGGACGACGCCCAGCTGGTGCCGGTAGCTGGCCAGGTCGTAGTCGCGGACGTCGGTGCCGTCCACCAGGACCTGGCCGCCGGTCGCGTCGTAGAACCGGGCGATGAGCTTCACCAGCGTGGACTTGCCCGCGCCGGTCTGGCCGACCAGGGCGACGGTCTCGCCGGGCGCCACGGTCAGGCTGATCCCCGACAGCGCGTTGGCCTCGCTGTGCCCGCCGGAGGCGGCGCCGTAGCTGAAGTCCACGTCGCGGAGCTCGATCCGGCCGTCGAGCTGGCCCACGGCGGCCGGCTGGCGGGACGGCGGCGTCGAGGTGCGCAGCCGCAGCAGGTCGGTGATCCGGCGCAGGCCCACCATGGCCTGCTGGTAGCCGTCGAAGACCTGGGAGAGCTGCTGGATGGGGGAGAACACCATGTCGATGTAGAGCAGGTAGGCGATCAGCGCGCCGGTGGTGAGCGCCCCGCTGTGCATCTGCCCGGTCGCGATGATCAGCACGATCGCGCCGGCCGCGGTGGACAGGGTCTGCACGAACGGGAAGTAGAGGGCGATGTACCGCTGCGCGCGCAGCCTCGACACCAGGAACTTCCGGCTCAGCCCGCCGAACCGGTCCCGGTTCACCTGCTCGCGCCGGAACGCCTGCGTCACCCGCAGGCCGGCCACGTTCTCGGCGAAGTCCGCGTTGACCGCGGCGACCTGCTCCCGCGACTCGGCGTACGCGCGCGCCGATTTGGACCGGAACACCAGCGTGGCCGCCACCAGCACCGGGAAGATGCACAGCACCGCCAGGCCGAGCCGCAGGTTGATGATGAGCAGCGCGGCGAGCACGCCGACGAAGGTGAGCACCGAGCTGACCATGGTGACCAGCCCGGTCTGCAGGAACGAGGACAGCGCGTCCACGTCGGTGGTCATCCGGGTCATGATCCGGCCGGACAGCTCGCGCTCGTAGAAGTCCAGGCCCAGGCGCTGCAGCTGGGCGAAGAGCTTGACCCGCAGGGTGAACAGGAGCCGTTCGCCGTTCCGCCCGACCACCATCGCCTCGGCCATGTTGACCAGCCAGTCGGCCAGCACGATGGCCAGCCCGATGAGGGAAACCACCACGATCGCGTGGAAGACCCTGGTCTGCACGCCGTGGTCGATGCCGTTCCTGACCAGCGCGGGCAGCGCCAGCCCGGCCACCGCGTCCAGGCCGTCCAGGATCAGCCCGATGATCAGCGCGGCGGCGAGCGGGCGCAGCAGCCTGCGCAGCGTGAAGTCCCGGTCCCCGGCCCGCGCCCCGGCCAGGTCCACGCCGGGCTTGTCCGCGGCCGGCGGCAGCGCGTCGACCTCGGCGAGCAGTTCGGGGGAGGGCGGCAGGCTGGCGAACGTCCCGGCCATGGGCCCGGCGTTCATGCTCGCGGCGGCGGCCTGGCGGCGCGTCCGCCCGGCACCGGAGGTGGCCGCCGCGGCCGCCGCCCGGCTGTCCAGCACGTCTTCCACGGTGCGGACCGCGCGCGGCCGGATCGAGCGCGGCCCGGTCACCGCCTCGTCGTCCTCGCCGCCGCTCACGATGAGCTGCCGGTACAGCGGGCAGCGTTCGGTCAGCTCCTCGTGCGTGCCGCTGTCCGCGACCCGGCCGGAGTCCAGCACCACGATCCGGTCGGCCAGGTTCAGCGTCGACCGGCGGTGCGCGATGATCAGCGTGGTGCGGTCGCGCATCACCTCGCGCAGCGCTTTGTGGATCTCGGCCTCCAGGCGCGGGTCGATGGCCGAGGTCGCGTCGTCGAGCACCAGCAGCCGGGGGTCGGTGATCAGCGCCCGGGCCAGCGACACCCGCTGCCGCTGGCCGCCGGAAAGAGTGAGGCCCTGCTCGCCGACCACGGTGTCGTAGCCCTTCGGCAGCCGGGCGATGAACTCGTGCGCCTGGGCGGCCCGGGCCGCCGCGATGACCTGCTCGTCGGTCGCGTCCGGCCGGCCGTAGGCGATGTTGGCCCGCACGGTGTCGGAGAACAGGAAGCTGTCCTCCATGACCAGCCCGATCGCGGCGCGCAGCGAGTCCCGGGTCAGGTCGGCGATGTCGTGGCCGCCGATGCGGACCGAGCCGGCCTGCGGGTCGTAGAAGCGCGGCAGCAGCAGCGCGAGGGTGGACTTGCCCGAGCCCGACGCGCCGACCACGGCGACCGTCTCGCCCGGCTCGATCCGCAGCGACAGGCCGCGCAGCACCGGCTCGGACGGCACGTAGCCGAACCGGACGTCGTCGAAGCTGACCCCGGCGGCGTCCGGCGGAAGCTCGGTCGCGCCCGGCTTGTCGGTGATGACCGGCCGCGAGTCGATGATCTCGAACACCCGGATGACGCTGGCCCGCGCCTCCTGCCCGAGCGTGATCACGTAGGTGAACATGCGCACCGGGCCGGTCATCTGGGCGAGGTAGGCCGAGAACGCCAGGAACGTCCCCAGCGTGATCGAGCCGTGGATGGCCAGCCAGCCGCCGAGCGCGAGCACGCCGACCATGCCCAGCGACGGGATGGCGGTCAGCGCGGGGTTGTACCTGGCCGTCAGCCGGATCATCCGCAGCCGGGACGCGAACAGCCGCTCGCTGACCTCCTCGAGCCGCTCCTGCTCCTGCTCTTCCTGGCCGAACCCCTTGACCACCCGCACCCCGCCGATGGCCTCGTCGACCACGCCGGCCACGTCGCCCGACTGCTGCTGCGCGTGCCAGCTCGCCGGGAACAGCTTGCGCCGCGACGCCAGCGCGATGATCCACAGGGCCGGCGCGACCGCGACGGCCACGATCGTCAGCACCGGCGAGAGCACCACCATGATGGCCAGGGTCACTCCGAACAGCACGATGTTCCCGAGCGTGACCGGCACCATGGACAGGATGCCCTGCACCATGTTCAGGTCCGAGATGGAGCGCCCGACCAGCTGCCCGGTGTGGATCTCGTCCTGGCGCGCGCCGTCCAGCCGGGACAGCGAGTCGAACAGTTCGGTGCGCAGGTCGTGCTGGACGTCCAGGGAGAGCCGGCCGCCCCGGTAGCGGCGCAGGTAGATGCCGCCGAAGTTCACCGCGGCCGCGATGACGAGCAGCCCGGCCAGCGGCCAGATGGACTGCCGGCGGGTCACGATCACGTGGTCGATGATCTGCCGCTGCACCAGGGGTATCGCCGCCGTCGCGGCGGTCGCGGCCAGCGCCCCGGCCATCGCCACGAGCACCGTCCGGCGGTAACGCCAGCAGTAGCCCGCCAGCCGCCGTAGCCACCCGTAGTCCGAACCCCGCGTCCCGGCCGTGTGCCCTGTCCTCCTTGACAGCGTTAACCCCCTCGATCGCGCAGACAGGTTAACAGCCGGGCCCCCAGATTCATTTCCCTAACTAACCATCTGGCCGGGCCTCAGGAGTAGCCGTCGCCCGCGGTGCGCGAGGGCGGGTAGGTGGGCCGGTCGTAGTCGCGGCGCTCCACCCGGCGCCGCCCGGCGCGCCTGGACACCTCGCTGACCAGGGAGCCGATGGCGACGCCCAGCACCAGGTTGACCACGGCCGTGGCGAACTTCTGGGACAGCGGGGCGGTCGTGCTGAACGGGAACACCACGGCGACCACGGCCGCCAGGCCGATGATCCAGCCGAAGAACACGCGCGGGTACGGGGTGGACAGCAGCAGCAGGTGCATCATCCCGGTCGCGGCCAGCGCGGTCGCGGCGGACGCGAACACGTATCCCGCCGTGGACGCGTCCCCCCAGGCGCCATCCCGGCTCGGCGACAGGATCGGGATCTTGAACAGCCACCGGCACACCAGGATGCCGACCAGCGCGACCAGGCCAGCCACGACCGCCGTCGCCACGCCGCCCGACCAGAGCTGCCGCCCGTCGACCAGCCGCTCGGTCCGGGGTTCCGGCCCGGAGTCGGGGCCGCGCATCGGAATTGTCATCGGTTTGCCTCACCTGGGAAAGGGGGTCTCTCCTACAGAGGTAACCACCGGCGGCGGTCCGAAACTCCCTAGGCGCGGGATAGGCATGGAACGGGCTGCCGCCGCGATGCCCGGCGAGCTGGCCCGCTACGCCGAGGCCCTGCGCGCGCTACGACACCGTGACTGACAGCGTGGGGTAGCCGCTGGCCCCGTTGGGTTCGGGCTGCGCCTGGGCGCTGGTCTGGGTATAGCCGGTCTTGTCGGTGGCCCGCGCCTGGAGTACGTGCCCTCCCGGGGTGGCGTCCCACTCCCAGACCCACTGCCGCCAGCTGTCCAGCCCGGGGACGGCGGCCAGCCGCGCCTGGTGCCACGGGCCCGCGTCTACCCGCACCTCGACGGCCTCGATGCCCTTGTGCTGCGCCCAGGCCACGCCGGCCACCGCGGTGCGGCCGCCCCGCAGGCTGTTCACGCCGGTCGGCACGTCGATGCGGCATTCTGTCTTGATCGGCGCCTGCTGCGACCAGCCCCGCTGCGCCCAGTAGGCGCTGCTGGCCGCGAACGTGGTCACGTTGATGTCCGTCACCCACTTGGTCGCGGACACGTACCCGTAAAGCCCGGGCACCACCATGCGGGCCGGGAAGCCGTGCGCGACCGGCAGCGGCTGGCCGTTCATCGCCACCGCGAGCAGCGCGTCCCGGCCGTCCATCACCGTCTGCACCGGGGTGCCCGAGGTGAACCCGTCCACCGACGTGCAGAGCAGCTGGTCCGCGCCGGCCTTGATCCCCGCCTCGCGCAGCACGGCGCCTAGGCTGGCGCCCAGCCACTTGGCGTTGCCGATGTACGGGCCGCCGACCGGGTTGGACACGCAGCACAAGGTGATGTAGTCCTCGACCAGCGGTCGCTTGATCAGCTCGTCGAAGGTGAGCGTGATCTCCCGGTTCACCATGCCGTGGATCCGCAGCCGCCAGCTCGACGGGCTGACCTGCGGCAGGACGAGCGCGGTATCCACCCGGTAGAAGCTCGCGTTAGACGTGACGAACGGCGCGAGTCCCGGGATGTCCAGGTCGACGCCGGCCGGCCGGATCGGCGTGGTGACCGCGGGCTTGGGGATGCGCACCGACCTCTGCGCGCTGGCCACGCTGCTCCGCTCGGTCAGCAGCCGGCCCGCCAGCCCGGCCCCGGCCGCGATGCCCGCGGTCGCCGCGCCGACGGCGAGGAAGCTGCGCCGCGGCGTCCCGCCGGGCTCAAAGTCTGTCCCCTGCGCCGGTTCTGCTGCCGGTTCCTCAGCCGCGGGCGGGGCCGTCACCGGATCGTAGCGGAGCGCCGGGCGGCGAGCCGCGCTGGCCGGCCGTCTCACCAGCGGGATCAGCGCCAGCAGTACCGCCAGGGCGGAGGCCGTGGCGGCCAGGGTCGGCAGCAGGCTGGCGACCGTCGCGGTCGGCCGGGTCGCCGCCGCGGTCAGCCCGACCGCCGCGAACACGGCGAGGCCGGCCACGCCGTAGGCCATCCGCCGGGTGGCCGCCGCGCCGATGACGGCCGCGAAGACGCCCAGCGCCACCAGGATCCCGCTGACCAGCACGAGCTTGTCGTCCGCGCCGAACTGGGCGATGGCGAAGTTCTTCAGCCACGGCGGCGTGAAATCGATCTGCAGCTCGCCGACCACCACCACCGGCGACCCGCTGGCACCGGTCAGCCCGGCCACGAACTGCCCCACGCCCAGCGCCATGCCCGCGGCCAGTACCCCGGCGACGGCGCCGAGTGCCTCACTCCGCCCGCCCGGGCGGACCCTCCCGCTCATCAAGATCGCGGCGTGGAGACTCCGGCCTTCAGGCCGGGGAGGAAACGCCGCTTCACCTCCCCTGAAATGTCGGTGCCGGACGGTATATTCGAATTGTCCGCGACAGCCAAGCGGGCATTTGCACTACCCGGCACGAAACCGCGGCAGGGCATGCCGTGGCTGCGCGGGGAGGCGACGGGACTGCCCGGCCTGCGAACCGCGAACCGACAGCGCGACCACAGGTCGCGGCTGGAATCCTCGTCCTTTAGGGCGATGGAGGATGTCAAGCTCATGTCCTTTATTCGGTGCGGTGGCGCCGCGGGTTTGGCCGGCCGGGCAAGATTCGGCGCGAACGCGCTGGCGGATTGCCCGGGCCCGGGCAATCCGCGCTGACTCCTGCTACGAATACCAGTTATGACGGCCATCGAACGCCCCGACCGGGGAGGCGCCCAGCCTAGCCTGCCCGCGGACCTCGCCGCGGGGATCACGCTGGTGGCGCGCGGCGACGCGGCCGCCTTCGATGCCGTCTACGACCAGGTGGCCGCGTCGGTGTTCGGCATCGTCCGGCGGGTGATCCGCGATCCGGCCCAGTCCGAGGAGGTCACCCAGGACGTGCTGCTCGAGGTCTGGCGGAACGCAGCCAAGTTCGACCCCGGACGGGGCAGCGCGACTGCCTGGGTGACGACGCTGGCGCACCGCCGGGCGGTCGACCGGGTCCGGTCGGTGCAGAAGGAATCCGAGCGCGAGCGGCGCACGGCGGCGGCGGACATCCCCTACGACGAGGTGGCCGAGGCCGTCGAGTCGAGCCTCGAGCGCGAGCGGGTCCGGCGCTGCCTGGGCGCGCTCACCGGGCTGCAGCGCGAGTCGGTCACCCTGGCCTACTACGGCGGCTACACCTACGGGCAGGTCGCCAGCCTGCTCGGGGTGCCGGCCGGCACGATCAAGACCAGGATGCGGGACGCGCTGATCCGGCTGCGGGACTGCATGGGGGTGGCGGCGGAATGAGCTGGCGCAAGCGGGAAGTGCACACGCTCTCCGGGCCGTACGCGATGGACGCGATCTCCGCGCCGGACCGGGCCAGGTTCGAGCGCCATCTGGCCGGGTGCCAGGAGTGCGCGCGGGAGATCGCCAGCCTGCGCGAGGCCACCGCCCGGCTGGCCACCGCCACCGCGGTTCCCCCGCCGCCCGCGCTGAAGCAGCGGGTGATGCTGGCCGCGGCCGCGACCAGGCAGCAGCCGCCCGCGGCCGAGCGGGATCCGGCGGCCCGCACCTGGCGGTGGCGTCACGGGCTCAGGATCCGGCTGGCCATGGCGGTGGCTGCGGTCGCGATGGCCGGCGTCGCGGTGGTATTCGGGGTCAGCAACGGCAGCATGCGGGACCAGCTCAGCCAGGCCCAGGCCAGCAGCCAGCAGATCGCCGGGGTGCTGACCGCGGGGGACGCCACCATGGTGACCGGCCCGGTGACAGGCGGCGGGACCGCCACCATCGTGATGTCGCACTCCCGGCACGCGCTGGTGTTCACCGCGGCGGACCTGCGCGCACTGCCTGCCTCGCGCGGCTACGAGCTGTGGCTGGTCGGCCCGGCCGGCGACCGGCCGGTGACCATGCTCCCGCCGGCCCGCCACGACATGGCCGGCCCGGTCATCGCCTCCGGCCTGCGTCAGGGGGACCACCTGGCCCTCACCGCCGAACCCGCCGGCGGCACCCCCCGCCCGACCACCCCGATGATGCTCGACGTCATCCTGTAAACGCTGTCCACCCCGCCCGGCCTCGTTCGTCGTTGAGATGATGGATGACGGAGGCAGCCCGTGAAATACATGCTCATTCACTGGATCGACGAGTCCGCCGAGCGCGACCCCCATGCGCCGCGCGTGCCCGAAGCTCCTGCGCCCTGCTGCAATTCCCGAGCGTCTTGATACCGATGTATCGTGCTATGTCGTGAGGGAAGGGGGTGACCGGGATTGGGCAGGCTGAAGCGCACGGTCTACGCCCGTCTGGAGGAGATGAGCTTCCGCTCGGGCGCCGCCGTTACCGGCGGGGTGCTCGCCGCCGCCGGGGTGGCGGTCACGCTGGCGGTCCTGCTGGGTGGTCACAGCGACGCCGCGACCAGCGCGGCGGCCCCCGACGCCGGGGTCGGCTCGGTGCCGCCTCCGTCCTCCGCGCCAGCCTCTGTCTCGCCCTCGGTCACGCCGCGGGCCAGCCGGACGACGGCCCCAGCGACAGCGGCCGGTGCCTATCAGCCGTCACCCCACGTCTCCGCGTCGGGGACCGTGCGGGCCGCGGCGACGCCGACCCCTGGCCACACCACCCCGTGGCGCCCGATGCGCCCGCTGTGGTCGGCCGGTGACCCAGGCCGCCCGGGTCAGCCCGGCGCCTGGGGCTGGCCCCGGAGTCAGCCGGACCCGTGGCCCTGGGGTCTGTTACGGCATCACTGATCCGCGGATCGCACACGACACTGCCCGGCAGTCGCCGGTTCAGCTCGACCTGTCCCGGCTGGGCCGGGCAAAACTAGGCAGGACGTGACAGTCCGGGACGGTGCGACGGCACGCACCATGCGTACACTAGCGACACGAGGGCGCAGTTAGCGGCGAACCAGGTGCAGGGGACGGGCTAACCGTGAAACGGGACGACGGATCCGACCCGGGCAAGCCGACGACGGATCCTTCGGCATCGGTCGGCCAGGCCGCCGATATCCCGGTGGCCGCAGGAGCCGCCGATATCCCGGTGGCCGCGGCCAGCGTGCGCTGGGAGTGGCCCACCGCGCGGAGCTTCTGGAACGCGCTGGCTGACCCCGAGCGGGAGGCACTCGCCGCGGCGGGGGTGGAGGAGTTCTTCCGGGCCGGTGCGGTGCTCTGCCGTGCGGGCGAGGACACCTCCCAGGTGATGATCATCGACTCCGGATGGGTCAAGGTCAGCGTGCCGGAGACTCCCGGGGCGGGAGAGAAGATCCTGGCCGTGCGCGGCCAGGGTGATGTAGTGGGGGAGCGCGCGGCGCTGACCGTCGGAGTCCGGTCGGCCACCGTGACCGCGCTGGACGAGGTCTCGGCGATGGTGATCCCGGCCGAACGGTTCGCGGAGTTCCTGCGCGGCCATCCGCGCGCGGCCGAGGTGCTGGAACGCCAGGTGACTGAGCGCCGCGAAGAAGACCGGATGCGTCTTTTCCCGGCCGAACGAGCTGGCGCGGAGCGGCGGCTGGCCTGGCTGCTGCTCGACCTGGCCCAGCGCCGGGGCGGCTACCAGCACACCTCCGCGGCCCTGTTCACCTTGCCGATGTCGCAGACCGAACTCGCCGACTGGGCCGGAACGAGCGCGGACGCGGTCAGCCGGTTCCTGCGGTCGTGGCGGGACCGCGGGATCATCGCGCGCAGCGAGCGATCCCGCCGGCTGACCGTCATCGACCTGGAGGGCCTGGCCGCGCTGTGCGACGCCGCGCCGCCGGATACCCGCGCCGGCCGGGCGCCGAACGGATCCCGCCCGGCGGCGGAGGCGCCCGCGCAGTGGCAGCAAGACTGGCGCGAGCCACTGAACTGCTCGATCGTGTTCACCGACGTGGCCGGGTTCTCCGATCCGGTGCGCAACGACAGCGACCGCGATGTGGTGCGCGAGGCGATGTACGAGATCCTGCGGTCCGCGTTCGCGGCGTCCGGGGTGCCGTGGGCGGCCTGCTACCGCGAGGACCGCGGCGACGGCGCCGTCATCGTGGTGCCGCCGACGATCTCCACTCACCGCGTGGTCGACCCGCTGGTGGCCGAGCTGGCCGACCGGCTGCGGCAGTACAACCGGCGGGCCAGCGAGGTGGTGCGGATACAACTGCGGGTCGCGCTGCACGTCGGGCCGGTCGGGAAGGACGCCGAGGGGCTCACCGGGCAGGCCGTGATCGCCGCCGCGCGCATCGTCGACGCGCCGGCGGTCAAGGCCAGGCTCGCCGCCGAGCAGGCGGACCTGGTCTTCGCGGTGTCCGAGTACGTCTATGACCACGTGGTGCGCAACTGCACAGGCCGGGTGGACCCGGCCGCCTTCGAGCACATGGAGTGCCAGGTCAAGGAGATGCATGTCTCGGCGTGGGTGCACCTGGCCGGGCGCGCCGCCCAGCCGCCGGGGCTGAGCCTGGTGTCGACGCCGATGCCGGGAAGCGCCCCGGGCCCGCTGCCCGTGGGGCCGCCCCTGGGCAAGCTGCCGCCTGAGGTGCGGGGCCGGGAGGGGCTGATCGGCGAGCTGCGCCGGGCGCTGCGGCCTTACCCGTGGCGAGCCAGCCGGGCGTTCGTGGTCGTCGGCATGGGCGGCCTGGGCAAGTCCACCATCGCGCTGGCCGCGGCCCGGATGGCCAGGCAGCGCGGCTACCGGGTGTGGTGGGTCCGGGCGGCGGACACGGCCATGCTGACCAGCGGGATGCTCGAGGTCCTGCGCGAGCTCGGCGCGCCGGAGTCGGTGACCGTGCCGGTGCGGGAGGGCGCGCGGACCGCGCCGGCCCGGGCCTGGGAGTTCCTGAACGGCGACCATGTCGCGGGCCGCCGGTGGCTGCTGGTGTTCGACGGCGCCGACAACCCCGCGGTGCTGGCGGACGCCGACGCGAGCACGCCGGCCGACGGCACCGGCTGGCTGCGCGCCGACCCGGCCGGGATGGTGATCGTGACCACCCGCCTGCGGGACCCGCAGGTCTGGGGCACCCGGGTCACGCTGCGCGAGCTCAAGCCGCTGGACGACGAGGCCGGCGGGGAGGTGCTGCGGGACCTGGCCCCCGAGGTGGCCGATCCCGGCGGGCGCGAGGCGCGTGAGCTGTCCCGGCGCCTGGGCGGGCTGCCGCTGGCGCTGCACCTGGCGGGCGCCTACCTGGGGTCGCCGTTCGCGCACTGGTCCACCTTCGCCGGCTACCGGCAGGCGCTCGACGGCGTCGAACTGCCCGCGGCGCTGACCGACATCGACGAGCAGGGCGCGGACCTCCACGCGACCGTCCAGCGCACCTGGGACCTGTCGCTGGATGCGCTCGCGGCCGAGGGCCGGCCGCAGGCCCGCCCGCTGCTGCTTGTGCTGTCCTGCTTCGCCCCGGTCGCTCCCATCCCCGCCTGGCTGCTGCAGCTCCCGCCGCTCGCGGAGCTGCTCGCCGGGCAAGACAACGGGGCCGAACGGCGTGGGCTCCGCGCCGGCCTGCAAGGTCTCTCGCGCACCGGGCTGATCGAGATCGCCAGCGGCGGCGGCCCGGCCGGCCTGAACGCGGTCACGGTGCACCCGGTGGTCGCCGACGCGAACCGCGTCCGGCTGGCGGCCAGCGCCGACGCCGAGCACGCGGCCGTGCAGCGGACCGCGGTGGCGCTGCTCGAGGCGGCCGCGGCCCGGCTCGACCCGGCCCGGCCCGGTGACTGGCCGACCTGGCGGCTGCTCAGGCCGCACCTGAACGCCGCCATCGACCTGCTCGCCGACGACCTGGAGCCAGCGGTGCTGGCCCGGCTGCTTGCCGTCAGCGCGGTCGGCACCGAGGCCCTGCTGGGCGCCGGGCGGCTGGCCGCGGCCGAGAAACTCGCCCGGGCCAACGTCGCGGCCGCGACCTTCCTGAGCCGCGACGACCCGGCCGCGCTGACCGCCCGCGGGTACCTCGCCCGGACCCTGGTCCGCCAGGGCCGCAGCGGCGACGCCGAGACGATCTACCGCGAGCTGCTCGCCGACCGGCTCCGGGTGCAGGGCGATGACCACCTCGACACCCTGGCCACCCGGCACGACCTGGCCGCCGCGCTGGGCGTGCAGGGCCGGTACGGTGACGCCGAGCGGCTATACCGCCAGCTGCTCGCCGACGACGACCGGCTGCGCGGACCCGAGCACAGGGAGACCCTGGCGGCCCGCTGCAACCTGGCCCGGATGATCGGCCTGCAGGGCCGCTATGCCGAGGCGGAGGAGCTGAGCCGCCAGGTCCTCGACGTCCAGCGCCGGGTGCTCGGCTCGGATCACCCCGACTGCCTGGCCAGCCGCCAGAACCTGGCCCGGCTGGTCGGCAAGGCCGGCCGGTACGCCGAGGCGGAGCAGATGTACCGCAGGCTCCTGGCCGACCGGCGCCGCGTCCTTGGTGATGACCACCCGGACACCCTGGCCACCCGGCACCGGCTGGCCCGGATCGTCGGCCAGCGGGGCCGCTACGGCGAGGCGGAGGAGCTGTGCCACCAGGTCCTGGCCGACCGGCACCGGCTGCTCGGCGAGGACCACCCGGACAACCTGTCCACCCGGCACCGGCTGGCCCGGATGCTCGGCCTGCAGGGCCGCTACGCCGACGCCGAGCCGATGTTCCGGCAGGTGCTCGCGGCCCGGCGGCGCACCCTGGGCGCCGAGCACCCCGACACCTTGTCCACCGAGCACCGGCTCGGCTGGCTGATCGGGCGCCAGGGCCGCTACACCGAGGCCATCGACATCGTCAACCAGGTCCTGGGCGGCCGCCGCAGCGTCCTGGGCGACGACCACCCCGACACCCTGGCCGCCCGCGAGACCCTGGCCTGGCTGACCGGCCTGCGCGGCAAGCTGGCCGAAGCCGACGAGCTGGCCCGTGAGGTGCTGGCCGACCGCCGCCGCGTCCTGGGCGAGGACCATCCCGACACCCTCACCACCCGCGGCACCCTGGCCTGGCTGACCGAGCTGAGGGGACGCTACGCCGACGCCGAGCAGCAGTACCGCGCCCTGCTCGCCGACCGGGAGCGCATCCTGGGCGCCAGTCACCCCGACACTCTCATCGCCCGCCAGGACGTGGCCCGGATGCTCGGCCTGCAGCGCCGCTACGCCGACGCCGAGCGGCTGAGCCGCGAGGTCCTGGCCGACCGCCACCGGCTCCTCGGCGACGACCACCCCGACACCCTGACCTCACGCGCCACCCTGGCCCGGCTGGCCGCCCGCCAGGGCCGCCGCGCCGAAGCCGAGGAACTCTACCGCCGGGTGATCGCCGACCGCACCCGCGTCCTGGGGGCCAGTCACCCCGACACCGCCGCCGTCCGCACCGAGCTCGCCCAGCTGACCGGCGACTGAATCCAGCCTGTCTAGAGCGCCGGTCAGGTTACCGGGTAACTCCAGTCCACCTGGCATCACAGACCCCATGAGCTGCGGGTAAGCAGGGGGCAGCGGGAGCATTCCTCCGTTTACCGGGGTGGATCGGGGCTTCGGGGTGAATTGTGTGCGCCATAGGCCCCCCGGGCCACCCAGGAGCCCCAATCCACCCGCTAAGGAACTGAACATAGTTTGACAAAAGGGGCTAAACGGATCGCCGGTCAGCGCAGGTGGCTACGTGACCGGCGCCTAGTAGTACTTTGTTAGGTCGGTGCTTGGGGGGGTCATGCGGCTGCTGGGCGTTTTGGTGGCCGGGCGGGACGCCGGGCCGCGGCAATGCGGCCATGTCGTTGCGGCCGTGGCGGGCGGGAGGGCGGGCGTGGCCGGCGCGGGTCCGGGTGCGGGGGCGGGCGGTGCGGTGGCAGCTGACCGCGTGATCCCGGTGCGTGCCGTGATGCGCGAGCGCCCCGCGGTGCGGCCCGCCCCGGGAAGACCCTGGAGATCCCGGGCTGCACGGAACGTTCGGTGCGCGATGGGCCCGCAGGAAGATAACCCGCAGGGTTCCCGGGCTGGGTTCCTGCATCATCCGCCGCTGCTTTCACAGCGCCGGTTACCGTGGATCGCTGCTCCTGCCATGAGGGGAGTAAATATCCACGATGATGTGACCCTGTGCCAGGCCCGGCGAGAACTGCAGACCGCGCTCACCGTCATCCCGTCACCTACCCCCGGTGCTGCCAGCCCGCCACCCCCGGCCGGCCCGCCGCCCCCACCCGGACCCAACAAAGTCCTACTAGTCGCCCTTGGCTATTCGTACCGATCTAAGCATGGACGATATCTGCGCTTCTTGTTGCGGCAGGCCGGGGGCGCGCAGGCAGGCGTCCATCTGGTACCAGTTGCCGGGCGTGGCTCGCGAGATGATGACCGTGATGGTCTCGGTCGCGTGCAATGGCGCGCACCAGCCGCCGCTGGTCCTCATCTCCGCGGCCCTGTGGCCCGCGATGGTCGTGTTTGCCTTCGGCATGCGCCACGCGGAGAAACCATTGGCGCTCCACCTGACGAGGACTCCCGCCGGCGGCAGGACACGGACCGGGTACTCGCAGGTCTGGGCGATTCGGCCAGGGCTGGTACTGGCAACGCACGGGGCCCTCAGCCGACTGGTACTGCTCAGATAGACGATCAATGTCGAGAAACTCGACAGGTCGCTACTCCAGGTACGGGATCGTTGCCAGCTGACTGGATACCGGAACGCCAAGCCCATGACGCTGAAGCTCGCGGTGGCCGGTGCCCGCTCCTTCGCCGCAGCAGCCGGATGTGCGCTGGTGACGCTGGCGCAGCCGGCCGCCAGCGCCACCAGCACGGTCATCGCGGCGAGCGTCGTCGCGAGCCATCGTGACTCCGTCATGACGATGAGACGTATCCCGGACCAGTATGGTTCCGGATGCGAATGCGCCGGAAAGCCCGCGGCCCGTTAAGTGCGGGGCGGATTTCGACCTCGCGGCTCGGGTTGGAAGACCAGCGAGCTCCGGCAGTATGTTTGGCAACGCTCGTGATACGTATGCATCTGTTGTGAACTTGGTGAATTAATGCTACTAGAGTGATGTAAATCTGATGGGTTTGTGGTGAAGGCTGATGCCATGTGTTCCCTAGCCGTACGACGGCATCACGCTGGGAAGTGGCAATTACCAGGCGGAAGCCGGTCGTGGCCTGCCGAATCATGATTCGGCGGTCAAAGGGAAATAACGGATTCTGTATATCGTTGACGGTCATTTGCCGTGATTGTTAGATTCTGTCGGAAAGCGTCTCGTACGCGGGACGGTCACATCGGCGTGGCTGTCGGCCAGGGGGACGGCCTGGGACTGGCGGCACGCGTGAGCGGGAAAGGGCTCGCCCATGCGCACATCCTGGTCATCGCGGAAATCTTCGGCACGGTTCGGGCGCGGGTCGCCGTCGGCGGCTCGGCGGAGATGGCGGCTGCTGCTGGTGCCCGCGGTCTGCACAGCGATAGTTGTCGCGTTCGGGCCGGCGGCCGGGGCTTCCGCCGCCGCGAAGGCGGCGGGCGGGGTGGACCACCCTACCCAGACGACCGGTTCAGCGTCTCTCTACAGCACTTCGGCGCCGCTGCCGCCAGGCGCGGCCGCGTCGCCCCATGCTTCCTCCGCGAAGGATTCCGGGGTGGCGCACATGCTGTCCCGTGATCCGCGGATGAACCGGGCCGCGCAGGCGCTTCAGCCGCCGTCGCCGCGGGGCACCCCCGTGGTCAGCAACCCGGGCGCCGCGACCGGCTTCAACGGGCTTACTCACGCGGACCAGCGCAATGCCGGCACCGGCCAGTACGTGAACACGCAGTTCAGCCTGGAGCCACCGGATCAGGGCCTGTGCGTGGGTCACGGCTTCGTGATCGAACCGATCAACGACGCGTTCGCCGTCTACAACGAGGGCGGGACACGGCTGACCGCGGTCACCGCGCTCAACCAGTTCTACAACAGGCCCCCGGCGGTCAATCGTGCCACCGGGGTGACCGGCGACTTCCTGTCCGACCCCAAGTGCTACTGGGACCCGGTCGGCCAGCGCTTCATCCAGACGGTCCTCGAAGTTGACGCTCCGGGCCTCTTCAACGGCGTAGCCACCGTCAACGGCACCCACGTGCTCATCGCGGTGAGCCAGACCAGTGACCCGACCGGGAAGTGGAACCTGTACTCGCTGGACACCACCGACAACGGCGCGAACGGCACCCCGGCGCACACCGGCTGTCCGTGCCTGCCGGACCAGCCGCTGCTCGGCGCCAACCGTGACGGGGTGTTCATCGACACCAACGAGTTCCAGAACAACACCAGCTTCTTCTTCAACGGAGCTCAGATGTACGCGCTCGGGCGGTCGGCGCTGGAGAGCGGCGCCAGCAGCGTGGTGTTCGATCACCTCGACGTCGGCACGGTGCCGACCGGGGACGCGAACCTGCCGCGCTGGGGATCGATCCAGCCGTCCGAGTCCGTTAACCCGCCGGGCGGCACCGAGTTGCTGATGACCGGCGGCCCGGAGGATGCCTTCCAGAACAACGCGCCGCTGGACAACCGGATCGCCGCCTGGTCGCTCGCGGGCACTCGCTCGCTGGGCGGCAGCCACCCCAGCCTGCAGCTGAGCCACCAGGTGCTCACCAGTGAGACCTACGGCCTGCCGATCAACACCGGCGCGACCCAGAAGCCGGGGCCGACTCCGCTCGGCACGTCGCTCGGCGAGCCGCTGGAGACGATCAACGCTAACGACTCGCGGATGAACCAGGTGGTCGACCTCAACGGCGTGCTGTTCGGCGGGGTCAACACGACGGTCACCTCCGCGACCGGGCCGCCCAGGGTCGGCATCGCCTTCTTCGCGGTCGGCGCGATCGGCACCCCGTTCGGGATCGTGGCCCACATCCTCCACCAGGGTTACGTGGCCGTGAACGGCGAGAACGTCCTGTTCCCCTCCATCGCGGTGAACAGGTTCGGCTTCGGCGCGCTGGCCTTCACCCTGAGCGGGCCCGACTTCTTCCCGAGCACCGCTTACGTGCGGTTCGACCTGGGCCGGGCGGTCGGCCCTATTCACATCACCGGCCCGGGCGCCCTGCCGGAGGACGGGTTCTCTGGCTATAAGGCTGAGGGATCCCCGACTCCCGGCGTGGCCCGCTGGGGCGACTACTCGGCCGCCGTCTTCGGGGACGGCGCCGTCTGGATGGGTAACGAGTTCATCCCGAATGCCCCCCGGACGCTCCTCGCGAACTGGGGTACGTTCCTGTCGCGGCTCCCCGCCTAGGCCCGGATGCGCGGGGGCCAGCTGCCAGCTGGCCCCCGCGCACCTGCAGAGACGGCAAGTCCAGTAGCGCTAGGGCATGTCCGTCCGCGGCCGGCACCAGCGTGCTCATGAACACGATCGGGAGGATGCGGCAGATCGGGTATGCCAGCATGGACCTCGTGCCTCCCGTCCCCGAAAATCGCGTTCTGCCTACAGATCCGCCTAGGGCCAACGACTATGACAGCTTCGCTGAGGCGTACACGGCCGAAAGCGACGCCGGCATCCAAAACGCCTACTACGAGCGACCCGCGATCCTGGTCCTTGCCGGGGACGTGACCGGCCGGCGAATCCTCGACGCCGGCTGCGGTTCCGGCCCTCTGTTCGCGGCGCTGCGCGACCGAGGTGCCATCGTAACCGGCATCGACACGAGCACCGGGATGCTCGAGCTGGCCCGGCGGCGGCTCGGTGACGGAGCGGACCTGCAGGTGGCCGACCTGGGTAGCCCGCTGCCGTTCCCCGACGGCGCGTTCGACGACGTCGTAGCGTCCCTGGTACTGCACTACCTGGAAGACTGGGGGCCGACGCTAGCCGAGTTGCGGCGCGTGCTGACGCCCGGCGGCCGGCTCATCGTGGCCGTCGACCATCCCTTTGCAATCCACGGCATCCAGCGCCTGGCCGGGCGCAGGACCAACTATTTCGCGACCTACAGCTGGACCGAAGAGTGGACCATGGGCGGCCAGACCGCCCTGATGAGCTTCTGGAACCGGCCGCTGCACGTGATGACCGACGCCTTCACCGCGGCTGGCTTTCGGATCTCCGTCATCAGCGAACCACAGCCCATGCCGGCCGCCCGCGAGCTGTTCCCCGACGAATTCCGCCTTCTCGCTACCAGCCCAAGCTTCCTGTTCTTCGTCCTGCACGCCGACTAACTGCTGCGGCAATGCGACACCGGCGGAGCTGGGGAGCCAAATCGGGAGCCAAACGGAGTCAGGCATCAGGCGATTTAGGCCGACGTGCTCAGACGATCAGTGCAGTTCAGCCTGCGCAGGTCGACGGCCAGCCGACCAGCGGGCTTGGTGCATCATCGAGATAACCAGCGCGATGCTGATCGGGACTGCGAGTGCGGTGGCCATGTTCATGCCAGCCATGTGCCTGGTCGTTGAGATACCGTCGAAATAGGCGACCGGAATGAATGCGGCGATGGCGCAGCCCGTCATGCACAGAACGAGGACCGCGCCGTCCCGGCGCCAGGTTCCGCCATGCGGCACGAACAGGGCGGCGATCGCGATCAGCGCCATCGTTGTCCACAGCGGGACGTACCATAGCAGGCCGAGGTGTTTCGGGAGCCGATGCATTAGCCAGGTGAGCACGACCACACGGGATTCCGTCGCCCCGGGCGGATGACCGGCGCTTGGCGCATAGTCGCCCAGGTAAGTGACCCGGAGTTTCTGGGCATCAATGGCCGCGTGCTGCCCGATGCTGACGATGCTGCGCGGATGGGTGAGCAGGAAGTACGCGATGGTGCCATCGGACAGTTTTGCCTCATACCGCGGATAGAGCGGATCATGCCGGACCGAGACGGAACTAAAGGAGTTGGTGCCGGCGTACTTGGCCCAGCTAGGCGGCAGCCCAAGCGCGCGCAGGTCGGCGCGCGCGTGGTCATCATGCGCGGTGACGATTTCATTGAAGACCACATCCACGACCTGCTGGCGGTGGAGCAGGGTGGCGTAGTTGCTGGCCCCGTCCCACAACGCATAGGCGGCGGTCATCGTCGCCAGGAGCACGGCGACGATGATTGCTGCCCTCGTCCGGGCTGTCCAGAACTGGCGCAGCCCGCGCCCGCCGTTCCTGCCCCCGCTGGCCAGCACCAGCGTCAGGCAGACCGGCACGGCCAGGATTAGGTACTGCTGTTTCGCCAAGATCGCGAGGAAACCACCCGATCCGGCCAGGGCCAACCCGAACACGGTCTCGCGCCGCCCCCTGCCCAGGTACACGACACCGGCAGCGACCAGCAACAAGCCCATCAGGGCAGCAGGCTCGCTGAATGGACTGGCGTAGACATCGAAGAATGCCGCATCCGCCATGATCAGCCACGTAACTGCCGCCACCGCCAGCTGCGCCCAAAGTCTCAGTCGCAGGCCGGTCGCCAGGCTTGCGATCCCGAACGAGGCGATGACGCAGGTCAGCAGGCCTAGCGCGATCAGGTTCACGGTGCCGGGCAGGCCTACTGCCCAGGTCAGGATCCGGGCCAGTTCCAGCGGCACGAGCTGCGATGTCGGGTACCGGCCGGCCTGGGCGCAGCCGCTCGCCCATGGAGCGAATTCGAAGTAGGCGTAGCGGAACCACTGGGGGGAACCATGGGTGACGGCCCAGACGCCCAGATCGCACATCACCCGGGGTCCGTCATGGTTGTCCGCCTGGCCAACTGGTGTGGGTACCAGGAACCGGACGATGAACAACCCTAGCGAAACGGCGAAGAGCGACAGCCGCAGGCCGGACGATCTGACCAGCCGGTTTGCTGAGCGAGCGGCCCGGCGGGCTGACAGCCCGCAGGCGCTGCCGGACGCACCTTGCTCAGCTCCGCCCGGGTCCGGCAGGGCGACGCTCATCTCCGCCGTATCCCAGCGTGCGTGCCGAAATCAGCGTCAGTCGGCTCATGGCCCATCGGCCTATGGTCCTGCACCAGGGCCACCCTTCGCCTAGGTATCCCCCCGATCGCCGGTGGTCGTGCGCGTAGTCGGCGGTGACGAGGAAGAGTGCAGCCTCTTGCGCAGAGCCCGGTCGGTCAGCGGCTTCGTATAGTCGCCACAATTATCAAGACCCCCGCGAGTGCCAGTGCCACACCGAGCAGGCGGACGGACCAGCGCACGAACCGGTACTTGCGGCTGACGATCGCGCTGGTTTGCCAGATCTGGTCTATCCAGACGTCGAGAAGCCGGATGCCGGACTCGCTTAGCAGGCTACGCAGCTGACGGGGTGAGCCGGCTGCTGTCACGTCGCCGAAGTAGCCGATCGCGGTGAGCTTCTCGTCCTTCTGGACCCGCCTGCGGGGATAAACGGCCGCCGCCAGGCAGACGATCGCGGCAAGCACCATCGCCGCTGCGGCCCAGAAGGGCACGGTGATGTACCAAGGCCGATGGACGGGGATCAACTTCCCTCCGTCAGCCGCCGCAATTCCGCCTGCGCCGGCGAGAATGCCGGCAAGCAAGATCGCGGCCTTGTTTTCAGCCTGGGCGGTCTCGGCGCGCGTACGGTCGAGGAGATCTTTCGCTAGACGTTCGGTCTCTGCCGAGCTGGGAGCCGAATTTGCGAAAATGTCTCCGGAGAGCCGAAGCGGGTCTACGTCGCCGCTCACCTGGACGCCTAGGCGGTCAGCGGGGGCCCGATTACGCGCGCGCTTCTGCTCGAAGCGTTGCTCACCGGCCTGACCTGTGACGTCAGTGTGGCTTGGGTCGCCAGCATTTCCTTTGCGGCTGCCGGTCAGCCGGGATCCTTCGGTGGTATCGGGTCTGCCCGCACTGTCTCGGAACCCCGGGTCCGGCACCTCCGAGGTCGGCTGAGCAGGGTCGGGGCGGGACGGGTCTGACGAGTCACAATGTCCGACGGGCTCGTCCGGCGGTCGGTTGGTTTTATCCGGCCCACTGTTCATCGTCACCTCCGCAGGAACGGGGCACTTAGCCGTACTTGTTGCCGAAGACAACATCGCCGTTGATGATCGTGTCCCTGAGACGATATTCCCAGAGTCGCCCGAGTCGTCGATGTCATCCTTGGTCCCACTTGTCCTGGGCCCGCGCGGTGGCCTCAGGCCGTTGTCGCCCCAGTGTCGGCCGGGATCGTTCGTCCTCCTTGGGCAGTACTCGGGTGTGCGGGTCCGGCCGGGCATTTTGACCCACGCCAGGTCGGCTGCGGCTCAGCCGGAAAAATACACATATCGGTATATTTACGGCTATTATTCCTTATAAAGTTTAGTGTCAACCAAGTTTGGCAGTTAGACGTCCTAGTCATAGGGGTCGACAGCAAGCCAGCCGCCCGGCCCGAGACGACTATCGGCGATGGTGGCAGGGTATACTATGCCTGACTGAGGCGAACGGGTCGTATCCTACTAAGTCCAGTTGCCGCGACTAGCGAGCTGGCTACAGATCCCGACAGGGGTCGGCCCGGCCTTGCTCTTGGCCGACCTGAGAAACGTGCTCCTGGGGGGGTTGCAAAGATGAATGTCGTGCCGCAATCGAGAACAGCCGACGAACTGGAACGGCTGTTCTCGAGCCTACGGGTTCCGCTCCGACTGCCGTACCGGAGCAGTCGCAAGCGCCCGCGCCAGCCGAGCCCGCCGGCCTTAGGCCCGCTGCGGTGCCCGCCGGATCCAGGCCCGCAGGAAGGCCTGCCGCAGCCTGGGCACCCGAACTGGAGCGCGGCGACGCAAATGCGGAACTGATGGCCTGGATCGCCGCTCCGGTCAGGGAACTCGCCAGTTCAGCGGAGCGCTATCACACCTGGGCAGAGCAACGGGAGAGCCCGATTGACCACCCTCGTGCCGAGGTGGAAAGGCTCAGATCGACACAGCGAAATTGTTCAACTTCTGGCGTTGCAGTCCAAATTCTGAAGTAGCTATGAAAACGACCGTACTGCGGATGGCAGAGGATTGGCAAGTTAACCCGCGCCGCAAGCATGACCGCTGCTCGCAGAGTCCAGTGTGCACGGCGGTGCTGTAACCACCCGGCGCGACTTCACGCGTAATGACTGCGTGAGGTACCGTACCGTGCCGTCGGCAGGGCGGCGTGCGCACCTTTATGTACCTACAGCTCAGGCGCTTCAACGGAGCATTTTAGCTAGTGCTGACCGACCTGAACCGTCAGAGGAACCTAGACGCTGGTATCGCGATTCCGGTTCTTCATGCAGCTGCGATACGTCGTCCCGAGAAACGATGGATCAGAGGATCGGATGAATTGATTCTGCAAGATGACGCCATATAGGTGGACCCCTGAAGTCATGTTAGATCCGATCATAGAGGTGTGCAACGATCGCTTGGGAGGGCGGTGCCAGCGGCATGCTAGTCCACGAAAATAATTACGGAGGCAGGTGGGCGCCAGGAAGCCTGCTGGCCTCGCTGTCTGCGGCCCAGCAACAGATTGTCCTACTGCTTGGCCGCGCTAAGCAGTACCACACCGGCGACACCCTTCTCAATCAGGGCGATTCATCGGACTTCGTCGTGATCATCATCGACGGCTTCGTGAAGATTTCTGCGGTGACCGGCGACGGCGCGGAGTCGCTTCTGGCGATTCGCGCGGCCGGAGACGTCATCGGCGAGATCGCGGCCATGGACGGACTTCCTCGCTCGGCTACGGCTCGCGCCGCTGATGCCGTCGTCGCAAGGGTCGTGACCAGGCCCGAGCTAGATCGTTGCTTGCGAGATCATCCCGACATTGCCCGTGCCTTCAACCAGGCAGTCGCAGCGAAGCTGCGCATGGCGACACATCGCCGTGTCGACTTCCGCCGGGACACCAAGACTCGGCTGGCGCAGGTCCTGGTGGAACTGTACTACGGCTCGGCTCGCGGGCACCGCGACAGGAATATCGCGGTGCTGGTCACCCAGTCGGAGCTCGCCGGGCTGATCGGGGCGTCGGAACCAGCGGTGCACAAGGCCATCCGAGCGCTACGCGACGCCGGAGCGATCCGCACCGGTTACGGCCGCCTTTTCATCCACGACGTCACGACAATACGGCAGATTGCCGAAGGCGGCGTATAGATGCCACAGCTCCCCATGACCGGTACTTGCGCCGCGATGACGCGACGACACGAACGGCGGCATGGCTGCGGCGGCGCGGGTAGCAGGGCCGTGCGTGAACGCGAGATTACGTATTTCTACAACGTGGCCGCTGCGCCCTCTGCGGGACGCTGCGAGCAGCGTAGATCACTGAAGGGCTGGTGCCAATGACAACGGAGCCGATGGGGTATGGCGTGCGCAGGATGTGCGTCGCTATTGACCTGGAGCATTACAGCCGGCGGACTGATGCCGGGCAGATCGAAGCGCAGCGGGCGATGGCGGGGCTAGTGCGGGGAGCGAGCGAGCGCGGTGCGCTGGAGCGAGCCCAGTGGCTCACCCAGGAGCTGGGGGATGGTGAGCTGGCGTTGCTGCCGCCGGGTATCGATGAGGCCCGGGTGATTACCTCGCTGTGGCGGGAACTGCAGGAGGGCTTGCACCGGTATAACCGGCACGCCAGCGCGGTGGCCCGGCTCCGGATGCGGGTCGCGGTACACGAGGGGCAGACCTACATCGCCGATAACGGGTTCGCCGGGGATGCCATCAATACCGTCTGCCGACTGTGTGACTGCGCCGAGGTGAAGGACGCGCTGAGCGCCACCGACGGCGACCTGGTGCTCATCGTCTCGGACCGTATTTTCGACGACGTGATCCGCGGCTATGACGCGCATGACCTGCCGCCCTTGGCTTTCGCGAAGGTCATGATCGCCATGCCGGACAAGGGGTTCCGGGCTGAGGCGTACATCTTCAGCGGCGCCGCGTCCTCCCTGCCGGCGGCCGGCGAGGCGCCGCCCGCGGAGGCCGCTCCCGCGGCGCCACCCGCGGATGTCCCGCGGCAGCCAGCGCAGCCGACCCGGGGCGGTCTGCACATCGGGTCGATCGGGTCCGCCCGCGACATCGCCGAGACCATCTACCACGGTAGGCCGGGCGATGAGTGAAGACCAGCCGCCGGAGGATAAGCCCCCGGAGGGCGCTGCCGAGGCGGGTCCGCGGCCCGCCTCACCTGAGTCCGATAGCTCGCCTGAGCCCGGTAAATGGGATGGCAGCGCCGCCGGAGTGCCCCCGCCCGACGGCGAGGGCGGGGCCGGGGACGCCGAGCGGCCGAAGGTGACCGACGCGAAGGAAGAGTCGCTCGACTACGACAATAAGACCTCCCGGTGGCTCCGGCTCGAGTTCGAGCGCGTGAAGAACGCCCGTGACATTGCTGGTCACGACATCAACTACAACTACCACTACGACCTGGGGTCGGAGAAACAGGCACGGGGCCGGATCAGCGTTCCGGACCTGGCGCGCGCCGTGCGCGTTCATGTCACCACACCGTCGGACGCGCGGCTGCAGCAAAGCGTCCTCGAGCACCAGGTGGTGTTCGCCTGCGGCCGGACCGGAACCGGGCGCGGGGCGTCGGCCATCGTGGTGCTCGACCGGCTCACCGGAGCGTGCCGGAAAACCAGCCAGGTCACGGTCCTGGACGCCGCCTCCGGCCTGGCCGACCTGCGGTACCGGCTGGAGCCCGGCTGCGGGCACCTGCTCGACGTGTCCGGGGAGACCTGGGTCGACACGATCACCGACGCGCAGATCGCCGGCGCCAGGGAGGCTCTCGGCCCCTCCGGCTACCTGATCATCCTAGTGGAGGCGGACAGCGAGCGCTCGCTTCCAGGCATCGTGGTGGACCACGAGATGCCCGAGCTGGCCCAGGTGCTGGTCTTCCAGTTGGCCGCGCGGCTGGTTCCCCAGGGCGCGATCGATACGGCGGCCGCCCGCGCGCTAATCGCCGAGGCGTGCCGGGCGGACGAAGCGACCAAGACGTGGTACGAGGAGATCACCGGTGCCGCGATGGCCGGCCCGGTCGACGCGGCGGTGCTGGCTGAGGCGATCTGGAGCTGGCACGATCGGCGCGCCGCCGATTCCTCCGCCATGCCGCGAGTCAGCTACTTCCGTAACAGGCGCCGTTACCAGCAGGCGGCCGATCTGCTGCGTCGCGGCGACGGCACAGATTCGCCGATCAGGCAGTCATACGCGATCGCGGCCGCGGTCCTCGACGGGCTGGCGGTCAGCGAGGTCATCGAGGGGGCGGGCACGCTAGGCGCGCTGCTTGCCGAGGTGGAGCACCCCGGAGCGCCCGGCCAGCGGGAGATCTTCGCTCAGCCGCTGGCCCGCTGGCTGCGCCACGTGGAGCTGACCGCACTGCCCGCTGAACAGGGAAACCGGGACGGGACCGTGATCAAGATGCCAAGCCGGGAGCTGTCCCGGATCGTCATCGAGGTCGCCTGGCGGAACTACGACGCTGCGCGCACGCCGATGCTGACGTGGCTGAAGAGCCTCTGCCAGGAGCACCCCAACGACAGGGTACGGATCCGCGGCGTTCAGGCCCTCGCCGTCATTGCCCAGCACGACTACGCGTTGATCAAAGAGCGGGTGCTCGAGGTCTGGTCAGCCTCTGACCGGCGGATCCAGCACCAGGCGGCGGCGTGGCTGCTCGAGGCACTGGTGCTGGAGGGTGCCGCGGCCGGGAAGGTGATGGAGCTGCTGTGGCGCTGGTCGCGGTCGGGGGACCGGGGCAAGCGAGCGATCGCGGTCCGCGCTTGCGGGACCGCCGTGGCGACCCATAAGCGGCCTGGCGCGGAGCGGTCTGACGCGCAGCAGTCTGACGCGCAGCAGTCTGACGCGCAGCGGTCTGACGCGGAGCGGTTCGACCCGATCAAGGGCGTGCGGTTCTCCGCCGCGGACCCGGGGATGGCCGCGCTGCCCGAGCTCGCGCTGTACGAAATGTACGCACTCGGGCTGACCATGGAGGTGACGAGGGAACTGCCGCTGTGGATGCGCGGCTTCCCGGAGATGCGCGTACGGGCCGGCCGGGTCCTGGTGCGGATCTCCCGGCTGCGAAGGATCGCAGAAAGCACGTCACCAGGGGCCTATGACCTGCTGTGGCGACTCGCCGTCACGCCAAACGAGGTGGGTGTCAGCCTGCCCGAGGTTGCGGCGCTCTGGCACGTGGCTTGCCGGCACGAGAGCTCCCGCGGCGCCGCCTGGCAGATGCTCGGATTCTGGGCTCAGAGCTGCCGTGACCATCCCGAGCTGTGGCGCACTTTTACCCAGCTGGCGGATGAATTCGAGAAGGCAGCCGACACCGATGAACTCCGCGCCCGGCTCGGCGTTTACCGCCGCCGCTGGACCGCGTACCTGGACGAGGAGGATCAGAAGTGACCTATCAACCCCCGACTCCCGACTCATGGGAGGAGCCGGACGCGCCCCGGGCGGGCCGCCCCTTCGGCGCGCGCTGGTGGCGGGAGCGGTGGCTACGGCTCATCCGGTTCCTGCGTCGCTCGCACGACAGCGACATGCCCAGGATCAAGCCGCTGACCATGCCGGCGCTGCTCGATATCCACGAGCCGAGCGACTCCTTCACCATCGAGTCCCCGGCGATGGGCGACGCCTTCAACTTCCTTATCAGGGTCCGCTGCTCGTGGTGCATCCAGGCAACGGCGACTAGGGAGGAAAGGGAGCGCAAGACCGCGGAGGTCCGGGCGTTCATCGAGGAGAGCCGCGCTGTCACCCGCGAGCGGATCGAGGAGAAGGTCCGGCCGATCGCCCGCACGTTCCCGCCGTACCGGGCCGCCGAGGCGGAGCAACGGCTCAACCGTGAGATCGTCGACTGCCTCAATGACGGCGACGTCCGCGTGAAGGTGCGGGCCTGGGTGGATGTCTGCGATCCGGTCCGCGATGACTTGCAAACGGTGTGGCGGCAGCGGCTGGTGGCCGACACCGACGGCGACATGAGGAAGGCCTACGTAGAGCTCCTGGCCGCGCTGCAGGAGGCGTGGCGGCGGCTCCTGGTCTCCGGCCTGGAGGGAATCGGCGCGGTACCGGAGGGCAAGACGGGCTGGCTGGCCCCGTATGCCCTGGCCCTGGCTCAGGACCCCAAGAACGCGGCCGGATACCTGAAAGGCGCCCTCGAGCAGCGGGTCGAGTACACGGAGAAGCTGCTTATCGATCTCGGCGCGCTGGTGGTGGACGACGAGCGGATGGAGGCGATCGATTTCGCGTTCCAGAGCGACTCGGCGCTGCGCCGCCTGCTGACGCACCTCGGCGTCCCGATCCCTTCGGGAAATGGCGGGCGTGACAGCTCCGGAGGTGCCGACCATGTCTGAGCACCCGATCAGGTGGCTCACCGCCATCATCGCCCTGGCCATCTGCGCTGCGGGCTGCGGCAATATGGGGCTGACTCAGACTGCTGGCAGCAGGGTGACGGCCTGCCCCTGGCTGAGCGCGCCGGCCGCATCCCAGACCAGCGGTGGCGCCCAGTCCGACACAATAGTGATGATCGACGCCAGCGCCTCCTTCTGGCCGAGGGCGGGCGCGTCGGCCGAACTGCCGGACAATCTCGTGCAGCTCGCGACCAGTGAACTGCTGGCGAACTTCACCAGCCGAGGGACCAGGCTGATTTCCCTGGGGTTTTTCGGCGGATCCTCCACCACGATCGACTGGAAGCTCGGCGATGTGGCGCTTCCCGTGCCGACCGGCAGCGGCCAGCGGATCCAAGCCGAGGAGAAAGCTGCAGGAAGTTGCCTGAACAGCCTGGTGGCCTCGGCGGAAAGCGCCGCGCCGCAGGTCCCGGGCACCGATGAGATGGCCGCGCTCGCCGGCGCCGGAGGACAGCTCCAGGGCGCCGCCGCCTCTGACGACCGCGTCGTGCTGATCACCGACGGCCTGTCCAACACCGGCTGCCTGAACCTGAGCAAGGTGATCAGCCAGGGACAGAGCGCGTCCGCGGTCCTGGCGGCATGCCCGGAACACGCCGGCCTGGCCGCGCTTCACGGTGTGGACCTGCATGTATTCGGTGTCGGCTTCCAGGCGGCATCCCCGCCGCTCACCACCGCAGAACAGGCGTGGGTAGTGAACTACTGGCAGGGGCTATGCACCGCGCTCGGCGTCGCCTCGGGCGCCTCGTGCGTGGCGTCCGCCAGTACCGACGCGGCGCGCACGTCCGATGTCACCCGTCTCGCGGACCCAGCGATCGTCTTCCCCGCCATCCCGAAGGGCGCGGGCGGTCTCAGTGTTCCCGCCGACCTGCTGTTCGCGTTCGACTCCGCGAGGCTCAGCCCGGCTGGGCAGTCCTATCTCGACATCGTGCTCCAGCAGATCAAGGGGCAGGGGCGGACGATCACCGAGGTGATCGGGCACACCGATGCGGTCGGCAGCAAGGCCTACAACATGGGCCTGTCGCAACGCAGGGCAGCTGCGGTCCAGTCGTACCTGGCCTCCCGCGGCTTCACCAGCGTTAGGGCGGTCGGTGTGGGCGAGGCAGGCCCGGACTGTTCTCCCCAGTACACCCCCGCAGGCGCGCCGATCGAGTCCTGCATGGCGCAGGACCGGCGCGTACAGATCATCCTGGGAGCCTGATATGGCTGATGATGACGACGAGGTTATCGACGCCGAGATCGTCGACGACGGGGACGGCGAGCTAACTCCGCTTATCCCCCCGGACACGATCCTGACGCCGTGTCATCACGGGTGCACCTGCGGGCTGCACCAGCAGACTGTATACGGCGAACGGGTCCCGCTGCATCTGCCCTCGGACCTCGACCACGGCGAGATGGCCCTGCTCGTCGAGGCCGCGGGACACGCCGCCCGTCTCATGAACGACTTCCACGATCACTTCAGGAAGCTCCGTGCGGCCGCCACACGGACGCACGGCCAGGCGCGCCGCGCGCTGCGGGAGCTTACCCTGCTGCTGGGTAGCGACGCGGCGGCCAAGGCGCGCGCCGAGCGCGATCGGGTCGAGGTGGCGTACGCCGATCTCACCCCGGCCGAACGCCAGCCTGCGCCGCGCTGGCTCAAGGTCACCGCGGTCGCCGCCGTGGTGGGCATGACCATCTTCGATGCCTACTTCTTCCAGCAGACCTTCCTGGACATCCTGGGCCTGACGGTCAACGACGCGTGGTGGAAGCGGGACATCGGGCTTGTGGCGGCGCTCGTCCTGGCGATCGGCCTGATCGCGGCGGGGCGGGTCCTGGCCGGGCCGATCTGGCGGCTAGGTCGCCGGTGGCGGCGGCCCGCGTCCCCCGACGACAAGCCGCCCAGGCGCGCGGCCCGCCTCGGGCGGATCCTGGCGATCGGCGCCGCGCCGGCCGGGACCTTCTTCGTGCTCGGATGGTGGGCGTCGGTACGCGGTCAGGCCGCGGTGATCACCGAAAGCGCGATAGCCAGCAACTCGACCGCCCCGCCGCCGATCCCTAACGGCTTTTCCGTCATGCTGCTGCTGCTCAGCCTGGCCCTCACCGTCATCGTGCTCGAAGTGCTCGTCTACAACCCGTACCAGGCCGACATGCGGCGCGCCGAACGCTCGATGGCCAAGCTCCGCAAGCAGGTCAGCGCAGGCACCGACGCGGTGACCGACGCGCTCGACACGCACGAGATCGCCTGGCGGGACATGCGGTCCGCCCGCGACGAGGTCATCGGCTTCGTCCAGGCGGAGCTGGCCAGGCCCTGGCAGACGGTCATCCTGCCGGCCCGGCTGCGGCATGGCAAAGCCGGTCCGACTCCGGTCGCTCCGAAATGCGAGGTGAAAGTCGAGATGCCGGCCGTCACCGCGGTCAACGGCGACATCGCCGGGGCCGATCAGGTAAAGATCACCTACCACCTCTTCGAGGGCGTGCCGCAGCCGCAGCCAGGCCCCGGGCCACTCGCCGAGGTGGTCCGCGCCGTGCTCGATCTCAGCCCGGATGCACTCCGCGCCGAGCAGCGTCGCCTCGAGCAGGCGATCCACGCTCAACTCGGCGAAGACACGGCGCAGCCAGGGAATCCCGGCGGCGACCATCCCGACGCCGGACCGGAGGGCGGACGATGACCAGCCACGCGCCACCGCACAGCCGGTGGCTTATCCGCGAGAGCATCGACCGGCTCGCCGCGAGCCACGACGCTGTCACGGTCGCGGTCGACGCGCTCACCCGCTCTGCGGTTCTCCGCAGTTCCGCGGGCGACGGGCCCACGATCCGGCAGCGCATCACGGGTGGCCGCGGCTGGTCCCGGACCATCTGGTTTGGCGCCGCGACGCTGCTCACCGGACTGTTCATGGCCTGGATCTCGGTGCGTCTTCTGCGGCACCTCTCCGTCGCGCCGGATGTCGTGGCGGTCCTTCCCGGGCTGCTTCTCACGCTGGGACTCGCCGTCACGGCCCGGCAGGCCGCGAAGTCTCTGGGACGCCCATCGGAATCCGGAACCTCCGCGGCCGTGGTGCCATGGACGTTGCTCGCGGCAGCCGCAATCGGCTCTTTCGCCTGGATTACGCTATGGCTTGTCCTGACCACGGGCACCGCGGCCTGGGCGGCGGTCACCGGTGGAGTAGCGCTGGTCGCCGCCGCGGCGGCCGGGATGCTGGCCTCCGCACGGCCCGCTGAGGCACAGCCGGCTGTCGTCACGCCCAATGCCCGCCCACTCCCTCGGCGCCTACGCGCGCAGCGCAGACGCGCCCAGCGGCGACTGCGCGATCACACTCGCGCGTGGAACCTGGCCGCCCACCAGTACGGCGCCGCGATCGACGGCTCCGACGAGGCGGCTGACGTCCTGGTGCGGCTCCTCGCCGACGACGCCGACCCGCCCCTGGACGGTATCGACCCCTATGACACCTTGATCTTGACGGCACTGTGCAAATACCGTCCAGCCCCTCTCACCGCCAGTTTCGATGCCGCCGTGCGCAGCTTGCACGATGAAACGCCGCACTCTGTGGATGC
>WNGG01000747.1_pt1 | contig 35546 bp, 32 predicted proteins | sample 5400661 | NCBI WGS metagenome assembly WNGG01 (sample SAMN13153372, study PRJNA577476) | soil metagenome | isolation source: 100 cm soil or saprolite under Garry oak tree replicate 1 | place: USA:California | collected 2016-06-15
AAAACGTTTCCAAGCATCCTTGCCTGCCGCAATAGCACTGCGGCCCGGGTAACTCTCCTTGCCGAGGCCACGGGATCGGATTGTGTCCCCATTCTCCCGCAATTGCATTAACCCCGGTTAGGATCCTACCTCGAATCGCGATTCCCCCGCCGGTGCCGGTCCCAATAATAACGCCGAAGACAATCTCGGCTCCGGCCGCTGCGCCATCCACCGCCTCGGAGAGAGCAAAGCAGTTGGCGTCATTGGAAAGCCGGACCTCTCGGTCGAGCGCGAAACTCAAGTCTTTGTCGAGCGCGTGTCCAATTAAGGCGGTAGAGTTAGCATTTTTGATGAGTCCTGTTGCCGGAGAAATAGCGCCCGGCGTACCGATACCCACCGTACCTGAAGCTCCGAGTTCTTTTTCGAGGGCAGAAACAAGATCGACGATGGCCCTAACGGTAAGCTCATAATTGCCCTTCGGTGTAGCTACTCGCCGGCGAGCCAGGATGCTTCCGCTTGCGCTAAGCGCGATAGCCTCTATTTTTGTGCCGCCGAGGTCGATTCCAATCCGAAAAGCCGGATGTCGCATTTGGTTCTCAAAAACTCCGAGCAAGTCAACTCTGCCAGTGTTAGTATCAACGAATTCGAACTTCAGCTAGAGAATTTAGAGGAGCGTTCAATCTCGCTTTTAGCGTGAGCTACGGTCACAATTCTACGACTCGACTCTCATCCGATATCATCACCACTTTTTATCGCATCCACATTTGCCGGCTTTGATTGTCACCTCAATATCAGATGACCTGAGGTTATGCCGAAACAGACGAGTTCAGTGGGATGAAGTATTTACAACAGTTGAGATTCTAGGTCCCAAGGATGAAAGCGCCTCGAGAAGAGCATCTTCATCGATCTTCATGACACGCCCGTCAAGCAAAATCGGCTCTCCGTCGACGAAAACGGTCTCGACAGACTCACCGCTCTCAGATAGTGCGAGCTGCGCTATTAGATTATTCGTCGGCAAAAGGCCGGTTGAAGGTTTCAGCACCACGAGGTCGGCTTTCTTTCCCGCTTCAATCGATCCGATTTCATTCCCTAGAAGCATTGCTGTGGCTCCGCCCGCGCATCCCATTTGAAACGCCTCGTCAGGAGAAATCCAATGCTCGGACTTCCACACAACCCTTGGCAGCAATACCGCGAGCTTCATTTGCTCGAAGATTGAGTAAACGGTGCCCGCATTGACACTGTCTGCTCCCAGTCCAACGTTGATGCCTCGGTCGAGCATCTTTTTAATTCTGGCAACTCCACTGCCGAGCTTCATGTTGCTCGATGGATTATGAACGACATTGACCCGATGGCGACTCAAGATGTCAATCTCTTCTTCATCCAGCCAGATCGCGTGAGCCACCGAGAGATGGGGCCCAAGAAAGCCGATCTTTTCCAAATGCTTTACCATCGGCTCCCCGTAGAGATTTCTTGCAACCTCAGCGTGAAATCTGGTTTCGGCAAGATGTGTGTGAATGCCTACGCCGAGACTTTCCGCCAGATCTTTACATCGCATCAGGAGGTTGTCACTACAGCGTTGAGGTGCCGACGGCGCCAGCATGAAGGAGATTCGCGAGCCAAAGTCGCTGACATGCGCGGCTGCTTCCTTGGCTTGCGAAACCCAAGATTCGGCATGAATCGGATCGAGAACAATAGCCTGATTGTCCGGCGACTGATCTTTGACCGAAAGCGCTAGAATGCCCCTGATCCCGCTATCCTGGAGCGCGCGGCACGAAGCGTCGATAAATTTCAGCGGGACGTCGGAGGGAACGGTAAACATGTTCAGCACCGTGGTCACGCCGTGCTTGATAAACTCCAGACAAGCCGCGGAATGGAGCGTATAGATATCGTCCGCAGAAGCCTGGAACGACTTCTCCGTTGCCGTAGATTTTTGCGACCAGGATTCGAAACTGTCCTCATCCCACAATCCTCGTTGAAGCAAGCCAGTGAGGTGGGAGTGAGCGCTTACAAGGCCGGGAATAATAATTTTACCGCGGCAATCGATCACCTGATCGGCTTCGCCAGAGTTCACAACTCCGACACTCGCAATCCGACTGTCCTCAATCAGCACATGCGCGTCGTAGAGAATCTCCTTGCGAGCATTCATCGTGACGACGGTCGCGTCTTCAAGGAGAGTCTTCATTGAAAGATTGTTTCGATAGCACTCACCCTAGCGAACGCGGCTGGTAGCGGCCGAACGGTTTCGAGACGATTTCCGGTCTCTTTCCGCCATCGGGCCACTCTGCGATCATTTTTCCACGGAGCACAGTCATCACGGGCCAGCCTTTCATCTCTCTCCCTTCCCAGAGCGTCCACCCGGCTGAGCTGTGAACCATGTCGTTGGTTACCTTAACTTTCCGGTCCAGGTCCACCACGACGAGGTCCGCGTCTGATCCCGGCGCGATAACGCCTTTCTTCGGATACAGGCCAAAGATCCGAGCCGGATTTTCACAGCAGACTTGGACCAAGCGAACGAGCGAAATCCTTCCCCGGCTAACGCCGTCATTAAGCATCACCGGCAACGCTGCCTCTCCTCTTGAAGGAAACCCAGTCCTCGTCGCCCAGATATCGCCGGGCACTTCCATTTCCTTACGTGATCTGCCCGTGTTGGTGTGATCGCTGCCCACCGAGTCGATACGACCGTCAGCTACAGCTTGCCAAAGGATTTCGATCGTTTCAGTGCTCCGGAGCGGCACGTTGATTCGCCACATATCCTCGGTGAGACTCAGGTAGTGAGGCCCCGTCTGAGCATACACCGTCGCGCCGTCCGCTCTTGCGCGGGTGATCTCCTCAATCGTTTCGGGAGTGGTGGTGTGCTGGATATAAAGCGGGCACTTCAAAACGCGCGCGTAGTATGTATACGCGTGCACGTGGCCCGCTTCGCAAAAATGCGGCGAGCGCTCGTTCCAAATTTTGTATTCCTTTCGTCCCGCTTTCAAAAGACGCTCCTCGAAAATGCGCGCGATCTCCCAGTTCTCGCAATGCATGCACACGATCGCGGGCCGTCCGAGTTTAGCGACTGCTTCCAGCCCGAGATAAATCGTTCCATCGTCATAGCCGAAATAGCCCTGGCTCTTTCGATTCGGCCAATAGGTCGCCGTGCGCTCCGGGCTCATGAGATGAAGCTGGTATTTGAACGACGTGATCCCGAAATCCCGCGCCAGCCGCGGAATCTCGAGCGCGTGTTCGTCTTTTAAGATTTTCGGCGTGAGAAAAAAATCGACCATGGAGCGCGCTTCGCCCAACTCTTTGAACAGCCCGAATGCGTCGGCATAGAGCGGCACTTCCTCTGCGGTCTTTTCCGCCTTGTAGGGCTGTCCCATGTTGGCGCTCGGCTGCATGAAGCCCCAGGTCGTGATGCCATAAGCGGCGGCGCCGCGCGTCTCCGAATCGAATTCGTCTCCAACCCAGCGGTGGCTGCCAAAATGGACTTCGGGGTCAACGACTCCGGGGATCAAGGCGCGGCCTTTAAGATCGATTGTCTTCAGTGCCTGCGGCGCCGTATCTCCTTCGCCGACCGCGACGATTTTTTCCTTATCGACGGCCACAAAGCCCTCGATAATTTTCCCCGCAGTTACAATCTTTCCATTCGTAAAAAGTACTTCCACTTGAGCCATGGTTGCCTCCTAGTGTCGATGTCAATTGATGCCGCAGCGTGGTAGTGGTTCAGTTTGAAGACATCGTACTCTAGGTCAAAGAAAGATTTCTCGCGCCGCGCTCGAAATGACAGTCTAAATGAACTGTCATCTCGAACGAAGTGAGAGATCTTAACCAAACTGAACCATTACCCGCGATCCTACTTGTAGGCTTTAGAAATCTTTTCCACAAACCCTTCGTTGATCAGCTCCCGGACGATTGAATTATCGTAAAAATCCTCGAGTTTTCGATTGACCGGCTTTCCCATTGGCAGGGCATTTTTTACCGCCGCCACATCGGTCAGCGGGATCATAAGAGTTTTCTTAACGAAATAGTCATGCGACTTGCTCAAGACTTCCGGGTCATCGAGCTTCGTGTATTTCTTCATGACCTGCAGCACAAAGTCCTTCTTGCGCGCGTAAAGATGCAGCCCCTCAATAAACGCCATAAGAAATTTCTTCACTGCCGGCCGATTCTGCGTGAGGTAAGCGCGCGTGACAAAGAAAACCGACGTAGGATACTTGATTCCCAGGTCCGTCAAATCAACTAGAACTCTCAGGCCGCGCGCGACGGCGGCGAAAAGACCGGGCGGCGCGATAACTGTAGCCGCGACCTTACCGGATTGCACGGCAGGGATTCTCTGCGCATCGGGGCCGGCCTGAATCAAAGTCATGTCCTTCGGATTCAAGCCCAATTTTTCGAACGTCACTCGGGCGGCGAGCTCGGTCACGCCTCCTAATCGGGAGATCGCGACAATCTTTCCTTTCAGGTCGGCAGGACTCTGAATGTCTTTATTCACGACAAACCCGTATGGGATCAGATCATAAGAGGTACCAATGATAACCGAGTCGGTTCCCTGAAGCGTCGCATTGATAGGCGCCGACCCCGACGTGTTTGCGAAGTGGACCTCGTTGGCGAGCATCGCCTGCATGCCAAGGGCCGCACCGCTGATGAAGATCAGCTCTGTATTCAATCCGTAGGTCTTGAACAATCCGGCGTCCTGAGTCACCCACACCGGTACGTTGTATCCGGAAGTCCCGCCGTAACTGATCCGAACCGGTTGCGCCTGAGCCGAGCTGAACATCGTCGTCGCGAAAACCATACCGGCAAGAAGCAATTTCAAGATCATAAAATCTCCCGGCGAATCTAAATCGGATAGAGCTCTTGGCCCGGCTTGCGCGGAAGATACCGACCCCCCGGTCTGTCCGTCGTGATCTTCGCCCGCGGCGCTCCCTCCGGCCACTCCATGATGACGTTTCCGCGAAGGATCGTCATGACCGGCCAGCCTTTAAGTTCTTTGCCTTCCCAGATCGACCATCCAGCGGAGCTGTAGATCATGTTCCGTGTCACCTTCGCCGTTCGGTCGAGATCGACGATGACCAAATCGGCATCAGAGCCAATGCCGATCGCTCCCTTTTTAGGGTAGAGGCCGAAAATCCGTGCGGGGTTCTCACAACAGACCTGGACCAATTTTTCCAGAGAAATTTTTCCTTTGTGAACCCCTTCGGTCAGCATCACCGGCAAATACGCCTCCACTCGCGACGGGAAGCCACTGCTGGTTTCCCAGACGTTGCCCTTGTCCATCTGATCGCGCGACATTCCCCAATCGACGTGGTCGGTCCCGATGCAGTCTATGTGGCCCGCTCGCAAAGCTTCCCACAGCCGAGCCATCGTGGCTTCATCGCGAAGCGGAACGTTGATCTTCCAAACATCGTGCGACAAGGTCAGATAATGATGGCCGGTTTCGCTGTAGATCTTAACGCCTTCGGCTCTGGCCTTCAGGATCTCGTCGATGGATTCTTGCGTCGTTGTATGCACGACGTAGAGCGGGCAGCCGGTGACCCCGGCGTAGTAAGCATAAGTCCTCACATGTCCCGCTTCACAAAAATGGGGTGAGCGCTCGTCCCAAGCGGCCATGTCCGTTCGTCCAGCGCGCTTGAGCCGATCCTCGAATATGCGGGCGATCTCATAGTTCTCCGGGTGGATACAGATGATTCCGGGAGGTCCGATTTCGGCTGCTTTCTCCATCCCCAAATAGATCGTCCCATCATCAAAGCCCAGCCACCCGCCTCGTTCTCGCCCGGCCCACTGAGCCTGAGTCCGCGGCCCCTGCATCATGTGGAGGTAATATTTGAATGATGTGACGCCGAATTCTCGGGCGACTTTGGGAATGTCGAGCGCCTGTTCGTCGGTCGTAATAAACCCGGTAAGAAAAATATCCACAAAAGAATGCGATTCGACGATCTCGATGAACTCCGGCATAACCTGAGAGAACGGAACGACATCTTTCGCTTCGGGCTGGTGAATATACTCTTTTCTGAGCTTCGGACTGGCCTGCATCATGCCCCAAGTGGTGACTCCTCCGGCGGCCGCGGCGCGCGTCTCACTGTTGAAGCTGTCTTTCAGCGGACGATGAGTTCCCAGATGATTTTCCGGGTCCACCATTCCGGGCAAGACGTATTTGCCCTCAGCATCGATAGTTCGCCGCGCCTCGAGCGATTCAGGTCCTGAAGTCAAAGCGGCAATTCTTCCGTCCTTGATTCCGATTGCCACTTTCTTCACCCCACTACTGGTCACCACTTGCCCATGTTGGATCACGAGGTCCATCTCACCGAGAGCCATAATAATTATTTCCTCAAATTATTGTCGCGCTTTTCACTGGATTGCTCCTCTATCACAGCTCGCTTTTTCTGCCAACATAGCCGCTGTACGGGTAGTGGCTCAGTTAGAACACACCGTACTGTCGATTAAAGAAAGATTTCTCGCGCTGCACTCGAAATGACACGTTAAATGATCTGTCATCTCGAACGAAGTGAGAGATCTTGACCAAACTGAACCCCCTACTACTGTACGGCGGCCGTTGATGCTGGTGTCATTTTAAATTTCATCAATCTCGTTTTTACCGTTTTCAAATTGACAGGAGCGATTGTCTGTTGTAGCTCCATAAGAAAGTCAAACAACCATCATCGACCTAAAATCAAGACTTCCAGAAAGGGAAAATAGCTTATGGCCAACGGACTTATGGAATACGATCTAGTCATCAACAACGGAAAGCTCGTTATCCCGCCCGATATTATATCTTCGAGCATCGGCGTCAAAGGGGAGAAGATCGCTGCGATTGCAACCGATTTGAGCGGCTTTCCGACGAAAAAGACGATCGATGCGAAGGGCAACTACGTTCTCCCAGGCGTCGTGGACCCGGAAACGCATCTTGGCGTTCACCGTTCTTTGGAAGACGATTTTATCTCTGAAACCAAAGCGGCCGTTGCGGGGGGAGTTACCACATGGGGCATGATGCTGACGAGCCCGACCATTAGCCGGACTTTCAAACCCGTTAAAGATGCCGCGGACAGCGTGCCTTTCAGTCAGGTGATGTCGGCGTATGAAGACATGGGAAACGAGCACTCCATGGTCGATTATTTTTTAACCCCGCTCGTCTCCAACGATGCCCAGGTCGAAGAGATTCCAGTCTTGGCCGAAAAATATGGCGCGACCTCTTACAAATATTATCTTCATCTCAAGCGCGGACAGGACACCTTGGGACATTGGGAGCCGCAGAAAAAGATTGGTGTCTATGGCTTCGATGACGGCACCGTCTACATCGGAATGGAGCATGTCGGACGGTTGGGTCCTCCCTGCATCACCTGTATTCATCCGGAAAACTGGGAAATTATCCGTGTCCTTCAAGCGCGTTTGATCAAGCAGGGGCGCATGGACAACGCGGCCTGGGATGAACGCTGCCCGCACTTTGTCGAAGCCACTCACGTGCGCCAGTACGCCTATCTCGCTAGAGTCACGAAATCCCCTCTCTACATCGTCCACACCACAACCCAGGAAAGCATCGATGAGATTAAGCTCGCCCGCAATGAGGGGGTTAAAATCATCGGCGAGACAGGCTTTGTTTACCTGTCGCTGGACCACGACGCCTATAAGATAAACGTCCCGCTGCGAGATCGTGAGACCATGAACCAGCTCTGGAAGGCTGTGGCCAATGGCGATGTCGATTGCATAGGGTCCGATCACGTGAACCACGGCGTTCCCAGAGATCAGATGGAGGTGAAGGGCGACGTCTGGAAGACCGTCAGCGGATTTTCCTCTCGCGTCGAGGCGATGCTCCCGGTCATGTTAAGCGAAGGGGTCAACAAAGGCCGCATCACTTTGCCACGCTGCGTCGAGTTTTGTTGTGAGAATCCGGCCAAGGCTTTCGGTCTTTTTCCGAAGAAAGGTGTGCTCAGAGTGGGAGCCGACGCTGACATCGTTTTGGTCGACCTGAAAAAGAAACAGACGATCAAAAAAGATATGCTATTAACTTCCGCCGGGTGGTCGATTTTCGAAGGCTGGGAGGTCACGGGTTGGCCGTATCAGGTCATCCTTCGCGGCGAGGTCGCTTCAGAGTGGAACGAGAAGGAACAAAAACATCAAATGGTGAGTAAGCCCAGAGGAAAATACCAGGCGAGAAAGCTCGGCTATGCAACTTATCCGATATAATCTTGGCTCCTGTGAATTTACTGCGAAAGAGTATTCACCACGGAGACGCAGAGTTCGCAGAGGGTTTATTTCTCGGCGTCCTCTGCGCCTCCGCGGTGCAATTTCTGCAGAGACTTAGAAACGATGGCGAAAAAGGACGGAGGAAGTAAGATGGCTGAACGCGCTGACTTAGTTATCAAGAACGGCAAGATCGTTTCTTCACAGGGGATTATCGAAGGCGGGGTTGCAATAAAAGACGGAAAGTTTATCGCCGTCGGTAAAGACTCCGTCTTGCCGGACGGTCAGAAGGTGATTGATGTCGGCGGAAAGCACATTCTTCCCGGTTTGATTGATCCCGAAGTTCACCTGGGGATTCACCGGCCGATCACTGACGATCTCATCAGCGAAACCAAAGCCGCCGCTTCTACCGGCGTGACGACTTGGGGCATGCAGCTCACCAGCCCCAATATGCAGATGAAACACAAGCTGGAGAACGATCCCAGTGACATCGTTTCTTTCAAAAACGTCTTCCCGAACTTTAAAGAGGCCGGTGAGCAACACTCGCGCGTGGATTTCTTTTTGACGCCGATTCTTGCTAACGATGGACAGGCCGAGGAAATTCCGGAATACGCGGAAAAGTTCGGCATCACCTCTTTCAAATATTACCTTCACATGATGCGGCCGGAAAATTCAGGCTGGCTTTCGCAAAAACGAATGGGGTTCTTCGGCTTCGATGACGGCACGGTGTATCGCGGCATGGAACATGTTGCCCGGCTCGGTCCGCCGGGCATCGTCAGCCTTCACTGTGAGAATTGGGGCATTGTGCGAGTTCTCGAGGAGCGGCTCAAAAAACAGGGACGCATGGATATCGGCGCCTGGGATGATCGCTCGCCGCATTTTGCTGAGGCGGCTCATGTCCGGCAGTTCGCCTATTTCGCAGGCTTGCTAAAATGTCCGCTTTACATTCAGCATTGCACCTGCGATGAAACGATGGATGAAGTAGAGAGAGCGCGTAAAGACGGCTTAACCGTTTATGCTCAAACTGCTCCTTGCTATCTCTCTCTCGCCAAGGATGCCTGGAAACTCAATGTTCCGCTGCGCAGTAAAGAGACCATCGAGAGAATCTGGAAGGGACTAAGGGAGGGAAGAATTCACTGTGTCGGGACCGATCACGTCAATCATGGAGTCCCGCGGGCTGAGATGGAAGTCAAAGGGGACGTCTGGAAGAGCGTCAGCGGCTTCTCGTCGCGCGTCGAAGCGTACCTCCAAGTGATGCTGAGCTTAGGCGTGAACCAGGGCCGCATATCTTTGGAACGAGTGGTCGAGGCTTGCTGTGAAAGCAACGCAAAAGTGTTCGGCATCTTTCCTAAAAAAGGCATCATAAGAGTTGGCTCCGACGGCGACATCGTGGTTGTGGACGCCAACAAAAAAACGACCGTGAAGCCGGATATGCTCTACACCTCTTCCGGATGGTCCATCTATGAAGGATGGGAATTCACCGGCTGGCCGGTGATGACGATTGTTCGCGGCAACATCGTCGCCGAGTGGTCAAACAAAAGCAATGCCATGGAGATGGTCGGCGATCCGGTCGGCCGTTATGTTCCGAGAAAGCTCGGCAGCCAATTTCAGTACAACTGAGTTCAAGAGTTCCAGGTTCAAAGTTCAACGTAAGAGTTCTCCCTCGCCCGCTTCGGGAGAGGGAAGGGGTGAGGGCATATGCGACGGATATTGCTCGGCTTTGTGCTAATACTATCTGTCTCCTCTGTCATTTTATGCCACGCTCACGCCGCGCCTTTGCGCATCGGGAGCGCCGGTCTTAGCGGGGAGCTCTTGCCTCTATGGATTGCCCAGGACAAACGGATCTTTAAAAAGTATGGCTTTGACAGTGAAGTCATTACGTTCCAGGGCGGTCCCCTCGCCGTCCAGGCGCTCGTAAGCGGTTCTATTCAATTTCATCTGGGTGGTCACAGCTCGATTATCGACGCCAAAATGCAAGGTGCGGACACGGCAACGCTCGCGGTTTTCATCGATAGCCTGCCGTATACGCTGATAGCGGCTCAAAAAATCAAATCTGTCGGACAACTTAAAGGAGCGCGTTTTGCCGTCAGCAGGCTAGGATCAGTCTCCGACCTTTCGTTACGAATTGCGCTAAGAAACATGGGCATCAACCCTGAGAAGGAAGCCGTCATTCTCGGCATCGGCGATCAAACTTCCCGCTTTAGCGCCTTGCGCTCAGGAACAGTGGATGCCACCGTCATTTCACCGCCATTAACCGTGACGGCGAGAAAGCTCGGTTTTAATCTGATCACCAGCTTTCAGGATGCAGGGATTACGTGGGCCTATAATTCGATCGATGCGAAGATCGATTACACGAGACAAAATCGTGATGTCGTATTGAATTTTCTCAAAGCATTCATTGAGGGAAACGCCTATATCAGAAAAAACAAAGAAGAGAGTCTCGCCGTTCTCACGCACTGGATGCGCCTCAAGGATCGTGAAGCGCTGGACGAAACGTACGAGTACCTGTTGAAAATCTTGCCGAAAAAACCGTACGCCAGCGATAAAGGGCTGCAAGCTGAATTGGACGCGATTGCTCCTAGAAATCCGCGCGCAAAACAGTTCAAGCCACAGGATTTTACCGATATGAGTTTTCTCCGAGAAATCGACCAGAGCGGATTTATCGATAAGGTTTTTCAATAGGCGCGCGTCAGCTAATAGTGCTCGCGATGGAGAACCGCTATGTTCTCCGTCTTTTCGACGTACCTCACGAACTGAAGAAGACCTTCTTTGTGACCGACATCCTTGCGTGGCGCCCGCCCCTTCGCCAGTTCGACCTTCGCGACGACGAAAGCCATTTTGTTTTGGGTTAAGGCGTCGCGCGCCGCAGCGTTAAACTGATCCAAGTCTCTAACCGTCATGGCTCCGCGCACGCCGGCCCCTTGCGCCATGGCGGCAATATCCGCTACTCGCGAGGTGTCGCTGGGCTGGCCGCCGGTACCCTCGTACGCTTCATTGTCGAAGACGAAAATTTTCAAATTTGGTGCCGGAAACGATCCCAACGTCGTGAGTGCAGGCAGCAGCATAAGAACGCTGCCATCGCTGTCGAGGAGAATAATTTGGCGATGCGGCAGCGCCTTGGCCAGACCCAAAGCAACCGGAATGTGATTGCCCATTCCAGAGTTGAACAGGTTGCCTTCGCGCGGGCAGACTTCGGCCCATTCCAACGCCGTCCGGCCCAAAGTGATGACCACCAACTGATCTTTGATATAGGGCACCAGCGCTTTTAGACAATCAATTCTCTCCATATACGACTCCTTCGCACGATCAAAGATTCTCGACGCAAATCTCGGCGCCCATGATCATGGCCACGTGGTAATTCGTCACGCTCATTGTTTTAAGACAGCGGCGGATAGATTGGCGAATCCGCTCTTCCTCGCGCACGATAAAGTACGGGATGCGGAGCGCGTCGAGAACCGGAAGCATAGTCTGACCATGCGCGACCGCGTAGGTCTGCGCATCGCCAAAATCTCCGCGATAGGGAATGATCATGAAACACGGAAGCCCGACGCTGATCCCCAAACGCGCCAGTTGATCGCAGGCCATGCGCACGCCGGTGTTCTCCATCAACATCACCGCTTTCATACCGCCCAACCACGCCCCGCAGCAGAGTCCGACGCCGACGCCCTCATTGGAGACTGGAATGGTGATGAAGCGTGAATCCTGCGAAAGCCGGGAGTAAATCGGCTTCAACCAGCTGTCCGGCAAAAATGAAGCAAACTTCACTCCCGCCTCTGTCAGTCCCTCAACAACTTCATTGGTAGTGCTCTCTTTCATCTGGTGCTCCTTCTCACGTTATAAGCCTTCCCTCGGCAGTAAGCTATTTTTTCCCATAGAGCCGTTCTACTAGACCGCTTTTTGCTACTCTTTCCCATGGAACCGCGTCAATCAAACTTTCGGGGCGAATTTTTTTCGCTCTTTCATCAGGCAGAGATTCTAAAACACCTTTGATGCTGACGAGATCGGGGTCCGGGCGAGCGCGATAGGAATCCGCAATCTTTTGATATATCTCTCTGGCCGTCTGCGGATCTCCTCCCCTGCTTCGGAGGGCGGCCATGCCATCTTCTGGGTGAGTCTTGTAATAATGAATTCCCTCCGTAAATGCCTGTAATACTCTCGCTGCGGTGTCGGAGTTTGCTTTGAAATAACTTGCGAGACCCGCCACTCCGAATCTCGCATATGGGATATCGAGCGCGCTTAGGTCTGCCAATAACACGCAGCAACCGCTGGCAGCCATTCTGTCAACGTCGGTGGGATTGATCAGACCCCCGTCCACCTGTCCACTCAGAATCGCCGCGATGCGAGTTGGAGTATTACCCACCTGCATCAGTACAACGTCTTTGGGGTCCACGCCCCAATGCCTTAGCACCATGCGGGTAACAATATCGGATACCGAGCCGAATCGGCTGATGGCGATTTTTTTCCCTTTGAGCTCCTGCGGGCTTCGAATACCTTTGTGAGCCATGATCGCACCATCAAGCCTGTCAATCGTAACGCTGATGATCTTGAAATCGATGCCCGCGAGAGCCGATTGGATTTGCGACGGAAGATCCGAAGTGGTGAACTGAATGCTGCCGGCCACCACCGCCTGGTTCATGAGCGAGCCGCTGCCGATGTAGATACTTTGCGCGTTGAGCCCATGTTTTTCAAAGATCAACTTGTTGCCCATAATCTTGAGCAGATCGTGGGCAATCCCCACCCCGCTGTAGCCGATCTTCACAGATCCCAACTTTTTTGACTGGGGGGAAGCCCACGACGGATAGAGCAACAACAGAACCAAAGAAAGCAGTCGCGCCCAAGGCATAGGTGCTTCTCCTTCGGATTTTACTTCTCGGTGAACGGCGACCGAGAACGAAGCCGCAATACGGGTTTTTTTTCTGTCTCTTCGATGTAGGACGCGAAAATGTACTTGTTATATTTATGATCGATCGCGGCGTAAGGGGGTCTTTCAATCGTTCCGAGTTCAATTTTCGCGGTCACGAAAGAAAGCCCGCTCTCGTCGAGCAAATCGAGTTTTTGTTTGAATTCTTCGATTGTCGAGACCAAAAAGCTCTTGTTGATGCCGCACCCTTTCGCGATCTGGACGAGATCGACGCCATGGGCCGTCGCGGTCGGCATTCCTCCGGGTGACTCGTAGGCCTGGTTGTCGAAGACAAAGATTCGTAGGTTGGCCGGTTTGCTATGCGCGACGTCGGCTAGAGAAGCTAAATTTAAAAGCAGGTTGCCATCTCCGTCTAAAGCGAGGATCCTTCTATGGGGAAGGGCCAACGCAAGTCCGAAGGCGACGGGCGTACACTGCCCGAGATTCATATTGTACAGATTCGCGCGCGACGGCCGGAGGGTAAGCCACTCGTGCATCGTGTTGCCCAAGTTGGTGACGACGAGATCGTCATCGCGTACGACGGCGGCCAGGGCTTTCAGACAATCGAATCGCTTCATCGTAGTGTCTCCCCCGAAAATAAAATGCAGATCGGATTCTGCCATGCAAAAGCTGAACTCACGGCGTCTTTGATAGCGCCTTCGATTTTTGCAATTTCGCTCACGTTGACATACGGAATTTGAAGATCGCGCAGAATCGGTTCGGTCGTGAATTGATAGGTCCTCATCACAGGCTGAGCGTCGCCCACCTCGCCGCGATATGGAATCAATAACAGAAGCGGGATATTCCAGAGTTGATGCAGGCTCGCGAGCGGCCACGTGGCGACCAAAAAACCCGACGTGGGAATCATGAGCGCCGGCGTCTTACCGCCAAAAAAAGCACCGGCGCATACGCCGACGCCGATGCCTTCATTGCTCACGGGAACAAATGTAAAGCTTTCGTCCTCAGCGATTCTCTTTTGCACCCGATCGAATCCATGATCCGGTAGGATGGCGACCAGATCGACGCCGGCAGATTTGAGTCCTCGAACGATGGCTTCACTTGCTTCGGCTTTCATAGAGCTGCTCCTTCGTCATACGTTGCAAGGAAAAAAGGATCGCCGCTCTGTCAACCGTGTGCAAACGTTAGGGTGCTTCGACAAAGCTCAGCACGAACGGGTTGCGGAGTCAGCAACGTTAAGTACTTAACCGTTCGCCCTGAGCCCCCGTCGAAGGGCTCCTGTTTGCGTTTACACACCGCCTGACAGTCAAGCGATTCGTAGTCGCCGTATCCTCCGACTGTTCACTAAGTGTTTTTTGTTTTGCGTCATCCTGAGCACTCAAGCGAAGGATCTCTCAGAAGCGCAACTGCTTTGCAATCGAAAAGTCTACCACCGCATCGGGATCGAGCGGTTTGTCGGTCAAGCCTCGCTCGACGGCGTTATCGATGACAAGTTTTATTTTGTCGCGCTCCGTTATCCCGCCCGGATTAAGGGAAGGCACGAGCCTGCGGTAAAACTCCTCGGCCATGGCGCGGTCCAGCTTGAAAAATTTTCCGATCCAGCTGGTCACCTCGTCTTTGTTGCGCAGCTCAGTAATGGCTCTCGTGGCCCGGAGCACCGCCCGAAGGACTTTCTCGACTTCGGGCGGACTGCCGCGAATTTTCCCCGTCGTCGTGCTGACGCCGCCCCACGGAAGCCGATAGTCGCTGCCGACGTCGAGCAAAATACGAAAGCCCTCTCCCGCGGCTCTGATGTCATCCGGAGAGCTCAAGAGAGCGGCGTCTACCGCTCCCTGTTTGAGTGCGGCGGCCCGCGCCGAGTTAGATCCTCCCGCCAAGATCGTAACGTCTTCCTTGGGCTTGAGGCCGTGGTTCTTGAGAGATACACAGCAGCGCCGTAGATAGCGCCACCGAAGGAACTGATCGATAATTTCTTTCCCCGCAGCTCTGACACACTATTGATTCCCTTTCGAACCAACAAACCTAGTAGAGGTTGCCGGTTCGTGACCGCGATCAGGCGCAACGGCATGCCTTTGAGCGTGGCTTCAACGACGTGCTTAGGGTTGAATAATCGAGTTCTCCTACGCCCAAAGCGGCTAGGGCTGCCTCTGTTTTGACAATGATAATCTTGACGTCCATGCCTTCGGCTTCGAAAAATTTTCGATCACGCGCGTAAAACGTGCAGAGGTTACTGACGGTGATATCGCTGGATCCGATGCGAATTTCCTTAAGCGGCTGGGCACCCGCGCAAGGCGCGAAAACGAGAATCCAGAAACACAGTAAGCTCAGCCACCGCACCATTTCAGTCATTCCTATTTTCATCGCCGCACGGTTCCTTGGTCTTCTGTCCTACGCGCCTGCAAAGCGCGGAAAACTTTCTCGGCTGTAATTGGCAGGTCCATGATCCGAATGCCGATTGCATCGTAAACTGCATTCGCGATCGCAGGGGCGACCTGAGAGATAGCGCTCTCCCCTATTTCCTTGCTTTGAAACGGCGCCGCGCCCGAATTTTCCGCGCACGAGTGTTGTCTGCAAAAGAGGAATGTCTCTTATGTTGGGTATTTTGTATTCCCCAAGATTGAGCGTGGTAACCCTGCCATCTTCCATCGCCAGCTCTTCTATAAGAGCGTAACCCACGCCTTGCATAATGCCGCCATCGATCTGGCCTTGGTGACCTACCGGATTGAGCACCGTTGCGACGTCATGAACCGTATTTAATTGACGCAAATGAATCTGCCCCGTCTCGATATCGACGTACACCTCAGCCACGCAAGCGGTGAACACGCCTTCCGGCGGGGTTTCGGTCGCCTCGTAATAGCTTTCCACCTCGACACGTTCACCCTTCGCTATCGCAGCCGCAGCAATTTCCTCGAAGGCGAAGGAACGGCCGTCACCACCTTGAACTGTGACCCGGCCGGCTTTCAAGGTGAGATCGTCCGGCGAGACGCCCAGCATTTCGGCGCCGCGTTGACGGATCAGCGCTTTCAGTTTGTCCGCTGCTTTCAATACCGCCTGTCCCAAGACAAAAGTCACCCGGCTGGCGCCGGTGCCCGCCTCGGAGCGGAAGCTGTCCGTCGTTCCGACCTGCAATTGAACACGCTCAAACGGAATTTCTAAAACTTCGGCGATCATCTGACAGAGAATCGTATGAGCTCCGGTGCCGGTATCGGCGTACGTTATCAGCAGCGAGACGATGCCTTGAGGGTCCAAGCTCAGCCGCGCGTTGGCATCACCAATGCCGACATTGCGGTACGAAAGCGCGACACCTCGCCCTACATGAGGCGCCTTCTTGAAGGTCTTCCAGTTAGAAACAGCGTGCGCTTCCTCGAGCACTTCGCGGCATTTAACGTCGATCATGCCTCTCTTGCTCTCTCCGGGCGTCAGATCGCCATCCTGAATTGCATTACGAATTCTCATCTCGAGAGGATCGATCCGCAAAGCTTCCGCAATCATGTCGATCTGGGATTCACCTGCAAATATGAGCTGCACCATTCCAGGTGAGCGAAAATGGCCGCAAGGAACGCTGTTGGTGTAGACCGCGTAAGAGTCGATTTTGACATTTGGAATGCGGTAAGCGCCGGCGGCTTTCACGGCGCCAGGTAAGTTGACTGAAGGGATGGGTTTCATCGCCCCATAGGCCCCTCCATTCCAAAACGCCTTCACCTGCCTGGCGACGAGAGTCCCGTCTTTTTTCACGCCTGTTTTCATCACGATAACTGCAGCATGACGCGGATTCGCTGCCATGAGCTCTTCAGCGTACGTCATGATCATGCGCACCGGCCGCCCTGTCCGTTGCGCGAGGAAATAACAGAGAGGCAGGTCCATGAGCGCGCCCTTGCCTCCGAAGTCACCGCCAATGGCAGCAACATGAATGACGATTTTTTCGGCGGGCACGCCGATCGCATCCGATAGACTGCGCTTCGTATTGTACGGCACCTTGTTGCTCATCCAGACATGGATGATACCCGTCTCCTTATCTATAGAAAGCACGCTTGAATGCGGTTCCAAATAGGATTGGTGAACATGTTGTGTATTGAAGGTATTTTCGAAAACGTGATCCGAATCGCGAAACCCCCGCTCAACATCGCCTATTCGCCACGCGTCGTGGGAGTAGACGTTGTTAATCGCGGAGGCGAGCTTTGGCAAGCCCTTATAATCCTGGAGTCTTTCGTGAAGCTGCGGCGCGCCCTCGGTGATCGCGACCAGGGGATCGAACACGGCCGGCAATTCTTCGTATTCTATCCCGATATTCTGTGCCGCTTCTTCTGCAACGTCTTTGTCTTCGGCTGCAACGACCGCGACTTTTTCACCGACGAAGCGGACTCGCTCGCCGCCGAGCATCGGCATGTCTCGCAGTCGTCGGCCCGTCAAAACATTTGGAATATCTGCCGCGGTCAAAACCGCCATGACTCCGGGCTGCGCCTTTGCTCGTGAAGTATCCATGCGAACAATGCGAGCATGAGGATACGGACTGCGCAAAACTTTGCCCCATATGGTTCCGGGAAGCAGGTAATCAGCAGTGTAGCGCGCTTGACCGGAAACTTTTTGAACCCCTTCGATTTTAGGCGCGGATTTGCCGATGGAAGAAAACGTTGGCGCTTTAACTTTATTTTTCGAATTCTGCATTTTCTGCCACGCTCAACATTTCGTTCAAGGTTCAAGGTTTTTCCGGACATTGAGCTTTGAACTCGGAACGTTGAACCGCGCGGCGCCTACTTCGCGCGCGCCGCGCACGCCTGGATCGCCTCGAATATTCCTGTGTAGCCTGTGCAACGGCAGAGATTGCCATCCAGGCCGACTTTAATTTCTTCCAGCGTCGGGCGCGGATTGCGCCGTAACAGCGCCGTTGACGCCATCAACATGCCCGGCGTGCAATAACCGCACTGAAGCGCGCCGTGCTTTAAAAAGAGCCGCTGCAGCTCATTGAGTTCTCCGTCCCGGCTCAAACCTTCCACCGTCGTGATCTCTTTTCCTTCGCACCTCGCGGCAAGCACGACACAACTATGAACCGCTATTCCGTCCAACAATACCGTGCAGGCGCCGCAGTGACTCGTCTCGCATCCGCGCTTGGTGCCGGTCATCTCTAACCCTTCTCGTAGAACATCCAGCAGCAGCGCCGTCTCCCTCGCCTCAACCTCGGTGTCGTCGCCGTTGATTCGTAGCTTAAGCCTTGCCATGACCATTCCTTTCCGGTTGCTCCAAGACTGCCGCAATCGCTCTGCGCACCAGCACCTTGACCATTTTGCGCCGGTATTCGGCGGAGCCATGGGGATCCGTCATCGGATCAGCCTCTGAGGCCGCAATTTCCGCGGCTGCGCGAATCGCTTTTTGATTGAGCATCGTGCCACGCAAGGTGCTTTCCGCTTTGGTCGGTCTAAACGGCACTGGCGCCACGCCACCCAAACCGATTCGTACTTCCTGCGCCTTGCCCGCTTGCTGGTTATCGCGAATCAGCACAACAGCAACGCTGGCGATGGCGAGATCCTCCGAGCTGATGGCGTGCTTCAAGTAGACGCCCGCAGCTTTGGCGGGCAATTGGGGAATTTCCACGCTGCAAAGGATCTCATCAGGAGCGATGGTGGTTTCGAAGTAACCGCGCAAGAACTCCGATAAGCCGATTTTTCTTGTCCCTCTCCGGCTCCTTAGCTCGACAAGAGCGTTCAGAGCCAACAAGGCCGGTGGCAAGTCCGCTCCAGGTTCATTGTGACAGATGTTGCCGCCTATCGTTCCTAAGTTCCTGATGGCGGTCGAACCCACTTTGGACGCCGCCTGGCTTAGGACCGGGAACGCAGTTCGCACCTCTGGCAATGAGAAGAGATTGTGGATCGTCGTCATCGCCCCAATGGATATGCCATCTTTGCTCTGCTTCACTTCGCGCAATTCGCTAAGCCGCTCGAGATCGATCAGGACTTTGGGATCGATTAACTTATTGCGCAACAGCACGAGGAGCGATTGCCCTCCCGCGATCGGCAGCGCGTCTCTCTGGTAATGTTCACGCTGGCCCAATGCATCTTCCATGCTTTCAGGCCGTAGTAGCTTTCTTTCAACCATTAGAACTCCTTGCGCGGCTCACGGATTTGCCTCTATAGCGCCTTTAACGTTTTCGCCGAACTCTTTGATGACGGCTTCCGCTTTCTTCTTAACAAACGGGTATCCGAGCGTGCCTAATCTGCCGAACACGTTCACATCGGTTTCGAAATCTACTTGCGTGTTGTTCCCTTTCGGACTGAGCGCGAGCGCCATGGTTTGCCGCACGCCTCCTGATTTAAAATCCTTCCCTTCCATCGCGATCTCTATCCGTTTCAATGGCTCGAGCTTCTTCACGTCCGCCACCATCTCGAAATCTACGCTGATCGGGCCGACATTGTCTTTTACGCTCAATTCGTACTTTTCACGTTCTTTGATGGTCTTGACGGCTTGACAGCCGGGAATGCAGCGAGACAGCTTTCCCACATCCCAGAGAAACTCCCACACTTTTTCTACCGGCCGCCCAATCACTAAATTGCCTTGAAATTTCATTCGTCCTCTCTCCTAATCATTTTTTAAATCGTCCAGCGATACGCTGTCCGCTCCGGGCACTTTCACAATTTCCGGAAAACTCTGGCCGAAGGGCTTGGTCGCGTCAATCCCTAGACTGGAGCCGACGCGGAGCTTTCGCACCGAGGGGTCCATCGCCGTCGCCACGACGCGGGGAAAAATGATGATGTCTTCATCGGCTTGCGTCCGTGTAGCAATGGCCCACCAGACTTTTTCCATGTCGAAGATGTCCACGTCATCATCGACGACGATGGTGATTTTGTTGCGGCGCGTGCCGATCATCGCTGCAATGACGTTTCTCGCTTCGCACTCGTAGGCCTGTTTCATGGCAATTACGCAAGTCATCCCAACAGTCCCTGCCGCGGGAAAATGAACCGCGGTTACGCCGGGAAATTCCTTCTTCAGCTCCCAATAAAAACTCGCTTCCAACGGTAACTGCTTGAGAATATGATTTTCTGTGGTCGGCATACCGGTGAGCGCCGCTTGATAGATCGGATTTTTGCGGTGCGTGATGGCGCTTACTTCAATGATGGGTTTAGGATTGGATGGGGTATAGTATCCCGATACTTCGCCGAACGGTCCTTCTTCATCGCGGACGTTAGGAAGAACGGTCCCTTCGATAATGATTTCAGCGGTGGCCGGCACTTCGAGATCGACGGTTTCGGCCTTGACTACTTCCACCGGCTCGCCGCGCAACGCGCCGGCCAGCGCCAACTCGTCAGTGCCATAAGGCGCCATCCACTGGGTCGCGAGAGGAATCACCGGGTCGGTGCCTATAGCAATGGCAATGGGGAGGCCTTGGCCGATGGATTCTGCCTCGATCAACTGACGCACCAGTTGTTGCGCCATGATCCCCAGCCGGTTGCGCCCTTTGACCTGCAACCGGTATATCGATGTGTTCTTGCCTCCGCTTTTCGGATCGCGGCTGATGCACAATCCAAGTGTGATAAATGGCGCTGGGTCTTTTTCCGAAAAAATCGGAATGGGCAGCCGCCCGAGGTCGACCTCTTTGCCGGTCAGGACGACATCCTTACACGGAGCGCTGGAAACTAGTTTTGGCGGCAGCAGGCGATCTAATGCATTTTGAAATTTATTCACGTAATCTTGCGGCGAGGTTTCCAATGCAAGAAAAGCCCGCTCCCTCGTCGCAAAGACTCCGCCCAGCACGGGAATAGCGGAGTTGTTAACTTTCTCGAAAAGTAAAGCTGGACCCTGTTGATCGCTGGTCTTGCGGATGTACGAGGAAATTTCGAACTTAAGGTCCACGGGTTTTTTGGTTTTCAGCAGCTCCCCTCTTTCTTCAAGCAATGTCAAAAATTCTCTGAGATCCTTAAAAGACATTCTCAACCTCCCGTTCACCCTCCATGACGGTTATTGCAAAAGTTTTTGCGCGCAAGTTATACAAGGTCGTCTCCGCTCTGCAATCCAAAAGAGACCGGAAGCTGCGCCAACAAGATTTCGAAGGAGGTTCTCGTGCTCAAGCTAAACATGGCCACCATCTATTACCCGTATTTCGGCAAACTCATGGACGGGTCGTACACCGCCCACGACCTCGAGCTGACGTGGACCTACGTGACCCCGCCCGATAAACTTTTCCGCCAGGTGATCGAATCCTCCGCCTACGACGTAGCGGAGATGTCGATGTCCGGTTACACGATGCTGAGAAGCAAAGGCTGGCGCGAATACATAGCGCTGCCGATCTTCACGTCGCGACGTTTTCGTCACTCCGCGCTCTTCGTACGGGCCGACAGCGACATCATCAGCGGCGCGCAACTGGCGGGAAAAAAGGTCGGCCTTCCTGAATACCACATGACGGCGGCTGTTTGGGTTAGAGGTTTTCTTGAAGAAGACTTTGGCGTGAAACCCGGCGATGTCCAGTGGTTCACCGGCGGCGCGGAGCGGCCTGGACGCGAGGAACGGCTGCCACTGCCCAAGGAAATAGCGGCTCGCGTCACACCGATTCCATCGAACGAAACCTTGTTCAATATGCTTCTGGATGGTCGCCTGGACGCCGTGATGTGCGCCCATAAGCCAGCGGTTGCGCGCGAAAAAGACGCCCGCGTCCGTCAACTTTTTCCAAACTGCTCGCAGGTGGAAAGAGACTATTACCGGAAACACGGAGTTTTTCCGATCATGCATACTCTGGTTTTGAGACAATCCATTTTCGACAAAGAAAATGCCATCGCTCGCCGCATTCATCTGATCCTCGAAGAGCTAAAAGCAGAGTTCTATGCGAAAGTCGAGTTACTGAAACACCATCCGGTCTTCCCCTGGCTCGAAGACTATATCGAGGAAGTGGAAGATCTTATGGGGAAAGATCCCTGGACCCACGGCATCACTCAAAATGCGACCGCGTTGAACAAGTTCCTCCATTTCTCTTATTCTCAAGGACTGCTTCCTACAAAACCTCGGCTCGAGGAGCTGTTTGTCGATATCAATCAGTAGCAATGATCCATCTACAATTTGAATTCCATGGTCTTCGGCAACGAAGCCCCCGAATGAAACGGGTCAACCAACCCCTGATCCACTAGGGCTCTCCTGAATGAAATCCCGTTTTCGGTCAAACCAAACGGATAGGCCGCCAGGTCAGCCGCGGTGGATTTATCGATCTTGCGATCAGAACCGATGTCTCCCACGCTCCCAGCATTTCCTTGAGCGCCGCTTCGAATTCATCCAGCCGGAACAATCACCAGGATCAGAAAAAGAACCCTTAATCGCATGATATGACGCATCTCAACGGTAGAGGTTATCGATGAACCCGCTTTGGTCTATGCGCCTTAAAACCGTATCCATCTTCGCCGTGAATCCTTCGATTTCTGCAACATGCTAAATCAAGCAACCAACACAGCCGGATTTACTCGCCATTTTCTTGCCGAAACTCACCCCGCACCGCTCTTAAAATCCATGTTTTCAATGGCGGACAGTACCCGCTCCGGAAAAAGCGGCAGATCCTTGATTCTTACCTTGAAGGCATCATAAATGGCGTTGCCAATGGCCGGAGCAATGCCGACCACCGCCAGTTCGCCGACGCCTTTGGCACCGAAAGGTCCCTCGGGAAGCGGAACCTCAACCGGGATGGGAACGATTTCCGGGATCTGTTGGGATGACGGCAATTTGTAATCCATGAAGGAAGGATTGATGACTCTCCCTTCTTCAAACTCGAGTCTTTCATGGAGCGCGTATCCGAGTCCCATCACGACTCCGCCGACGATTTGACCCTTGACGCCTATCGGATTCAGAGATGTACCGACATCGTGTGCCGAGGCGATCTTTATGACCTTGATTATGCCGGTCTCTTCGTCAACCTCCACCTCGACCGCCTGGGCCGCATATTTCCATCCGGGCACATATTCTTTTCCTTGCGTCTTATGCGGGAGGGACGGATAGTCACCTTTGCCTCCATACCACCCTCTGCCCAAAATCGGTTTCTCGTGGTTGTGGGCGTGCTCCAAAATCTCCCTCAAAGTAAGCGCGGCTTGCGGCTGCCGGACAGACACTACGCGCTGATTCTCCACCACCAGGTCACTTGCCGGAATCTCCAACATCTTAGATGCCATTTCGAAAAGCTGTCGCTTCGCATCCTCCGCGGCTTTCTTGACAGCCATCCCGGTATAAAAAGTCACTCGACTGGAGAACGTTCCACGGTCGTACGGCGTCGCGCCCGTGTCTGCGCACGTGATCCCCACGGCTTCCACAGGAATCCCAAGTTCTTCAGCCGCGATTTGCGATAACACCACGCACATGCCTTGACCTATTTCGGATGCTCCCACCATGACTTGAGCGCTGCCATCCTCGTTGAACAGAACATGGGCGCCGGAAATGCTCGAATGAGTTGTGGGGGATTTGGCAATCACTGCCAGGCCTCGCCCAACGTTCTTCGCCTTGGGTTTTCCCCAGCCAATCTCTGCCGCGACTTTTTCCAGACATTCGAGCAGGCCGATACTTTGCACGGCATCACCGATGGAATTTATATCGCCCTCGCGAAGTATATTCTTGAGCCGCAAGTCCAAGGGGTCCATGCCCAATCGGTCTGCGATCATGTCCGTCTGAGATTCGATGGCCCATGCTCCCTCGGGAACGCCCAGACCGCGCAGCTGTGTGCCGCGAACTCTGTTGGTGTACACGAGAGTGGAGGTCACGCGGATGTCGGGGATGCGATAGGGGCCGATGCCGTCCTTCATAGCTCGGTTGCTCGGCGCCAGACCTTCCGCATGAGCGCCAGTGTTCCAGAGAAAGTTAATATCCCGCGCGACAAGGGTGCCGTCTTTCATGACGCCGGTCTTGAGCTTCACTATTGCCGGCGTGGACCCTGCGGACGCGGTAAATTCCTCGGTCCTGGTCATGACGATCTTCACCGGCTTACCGCTCTTTAGTGCGAGCGCAATTGTAATGGGCTCAAGGCGCGGCTCGATTTTACCGCCAAAGCCGCCCCCAACTTTCGTACAGATCACCCGCATTTTGCTTTCGGGTACTCCGAAAAGAGCGGCCATGACCGTCCGTAATTCGAAGACTTCTTGAGAGCAGGTCCAGACCGTAATGGTGCCGCCGCGTACGGCCACGAGCGTGGCATGCGGTTCCATATAACTGTGATGGATTTGGCTAGGACGAAAAGTGTCTTCAAACACATAATCGGCCTTCTGCAGAGCCGCTTCCACATTACCGCGCTGATTGGAGGCCTGATGGATGATATTGGTGCCCTTGACCGGATGCCATGAGGCCAAGTAAACCGAGCGTGCATTAAGTTGGCCCAAGTCATGCACCAACGGCGCTCCGTCTCGAATCGCTTCTTCCGCGTCGAATACTGCCGGCAACTCATTGTACTCGACGTCAATCAGGGAGAGGGCCTCTTCCGCCGTATCCTCATCGATAGCGGCCACCGCTGCGACAGGTTGGCCCACATAGCGCACTTTATCGATTGCAAAAATATGCTCGTCTTCGATGGCATAGCCATATCGACGCGTCGGTACGTCCCTGGCGGAAATAACCGCTTTGACGCCAGGATGCTTCCTCGCCTTTTCCCCGTCGACGCGCAAAACTTTGCCGTGAGGTATCGGACTTCTTAAAATTTTTCCCCACAACATGCCCGGCAGTTTTACATCGGGACCGTAAAGGGCCTGCCCAGAGAGCATCTCTGGACCGTCCACTCGCTCCACTGGAGTGCCGATTACGCGATATTCAGCCATTATACGCCTCCTTCTCACTTAGTGCCGTGAAAGCTCATCGTGTCGTCAAGCGCTCGGTGACCGTCACGGCGGCTATGCCACTGGATCGCAGAACGCATGGCCACTGTCTTCCTGCTCCACGGTCGGCCGGGTGTTGTTCACCGCTTGCGTCTGCACCCTTGGCCATAGCAAAAATTCATTTCGATGCTGGAATCGCCCCGGTCATCGACTTACGAGGCCCTCAGTGTGTGGCTCACGAATATTCGCTCCGCAGCGTAGAAATCCGGCAAAAATTCCTCCGGACTTGAATAACTTTTTTTCGGCAGCAGCCGCGCGGGAAAAGAAACCACCAGCGGATCGACATCAAACGGATACGGACTCAGAACAGCCTGATTTTCCGACACCGTGTCGATCTTGATCTTTACAGCTTCACTCCCGTGCCTGGTCGGTACATCGACGTCGTTCAGCGTGTTGCTCGGACCCAGTTTGCGCGATTTACTGTTGAGCGGATAGCGATTGCAGACAAACTGAGCGAGCTGGTCGAAGACCTCCATGTATTCGTAGTTGGTCCAAATCTGTTCGTCCGATGCAAAAGTCCTGAACTGTTCCGATTGGCGGAGTTGCTCTACCAGCTTGAGACGCAGTTGTTCCTGGTGATCGATGTAGGCTTTCACCCGCGGGTCGGCGGAGCGATCCGGCGGGTAAGCATACCTGCCGTAGCCTGCGTTCATGAGCGCCACCCCATGCATCGCCATCAAAAGCGCCGCGTAGGGATCGCGCTGCAGCACGTGGTCGACGGCGTTCTTATAGAAATCGAGCCGCAGTTGGCCGAGATACTTGAGACTCCCGTCGTGATAATCCAGCGGGAAGCCTTTGTCATTAAGACACGACGGCTTCATCTCCCATTCCCACCAGCCGATGTCGTGCTCATGAGCGGCCAGCACGACGGATGCGTACGGCTCCGGACGGGCAAAGTCTTGGTTGCCCCAATGGGCGGCGAAAAAACCGGCCACCCGCGAGTGGTCGATCTGAAGCGCCAACATCAAACGCGAATCATCGTAAGGATTGACCATCATAGTGCACCTCTCTGAGCGTGAATTCGACGATCCAAACCAATTTCCCGTGTTTACTCCGGCCCCCCACCCTTTCGAAAACCAAGCATGCGCGCCCCACTTCTAAATGCGTCAATGAGTGACGCAGAGAGCTTCGCGTCGCTAACTTTGAGCCGCAACTTCTTTGTAGCGATCTGCGTTCTGATCTCCGCAGCACGAACCGCCAACGTATCCAAAAGCGCGATCTGAGCAACCCGATGCGCTCCGGCTTGTCCACGCAAAGTCTCTGGGGGTACGAACATCAGTAAGAGATCTTGCGCGCTCTTGGAAACTAGACCCTGCTGAAAACTCGTGATCCCTACACAAAAAGCCCGTCGCGTCCTCGCAGTTTGCAGTGTTTCAGCGAGATCGGTTTGGTTGCCCGAATAAGTCACCGCAATCGCCACATCTTTTGAGGTTGCCAACTTGGCGGCGGCGTGCTGTTGAATAGGGTCAACAAAAGCGATGGCTTGAAAGCCTAAAGCCAGGAAGTTGAGCGCGGCTATTTGGGCGATGTGCGCGGAACCTCCGGTCCCAAATAGATAAAGCCGCTCGCTGCGCGCAATTGTAGCAGCGATCGAATCAATCTTTGAACGATCCATGCCTGACCAAGTGTCGCGCAGCGCTTCCACGCAACTCGAAAACACCTGTTCCAAGACCGGGTTCTGGCGATCAAATCTATGCGTTACTTTTGAAGACATCAGGTTCGCTGCCAACTCACGCGCCAGCACCTTTTTCATCTCGCTTAGGCCTCGGTGGCCGATCCTCTGACAAAAAAAGCGCACGACGGTGGCCTCACTGGTGCCACATTGATAACCAATTTCCCTCGCATCCAGCTCTAAAAACGCCGCAGGATTCGACATGGCAAAATGAGCAATGCGCGCGTGGTGATCTGGTAGCGACTGGAAAAGGGCGCGCAGCTTTACAGCTTTAAAAGGCAAGCAGGTAAACTGGAGCTTTCTGCCAGCCGAGATGTCGCCGTTACAGAGGTCCTCATGGCGCTGCAACTAACACATCAATCAAAAGGATGTCAACGTCGCATGGCTGTGGCAACCCCGGATGCTAGGACTGACCCGTTGATGTTTGACCACGCACGTTAGGTTCCCTCAGGCGGTTATTTTTCACTCGCCATGCGTTCCACATCGGCGATGGTTGGGCCGTCAAGGCGAAATGCCCGGTGGGCGTTCCATTCTAAAACCTCCATCGTGCGAATGCCCCGCACATGGTGAGGATCTTGGGCGGCGATGCGTTCCGCTTCGCTCTTGCTCTTGGCGAGCATGATGTATATTCCATAGGCGCGATCCGAGGTCGGCCCGGAGAAGAGAAGCCGCCCCAGCCTGTGCTGATCGTCCAGCCATTTCCGATGTTCTTCATAATAGAGTTGTTTGCTTTCCTCTTTTTCCGGCCGCGAGCGTGAGAGCACGATATACCACATGTTTTTGTCTCCTTTGCTGATTCCGGGATCAAAGGTCGCAATGATGATTTTTTGGTATCTATACCGAACCGTCGCCTCGGCGCACCAGCTCCATTATATATTCCGGCCTGAGCGGCAGTTTCGTCACTTCAACGCCGAGAGCGTTGGATACGGCATTGGCCAACGCCGCGCCCGCTGCGGTGATGCCGCCTTCGCTCATGAAATCGTTGTAGGGGTCGACGATCAGTAGGGCCGCGCTGTCTGCGGCGTAGGTGTCCGTTGACGTCATGTGATTTTCTCCTGTTGAATCTTCGGATCGCTTAGGCTCCCTAGATATGCAAAGTTCCCAGTTTTCGTCATTGTCGATCCTCCACTTCGGTAGGATTTCTAAATTCCAGCTGCAGCCATCCGTGAAACGCTCCAACTTTTCGGCGGAGTCCTCTCCTTCAATACGAACCCCATTAGACTCAAGTTTTTTGGCTCTCAAAAAATATCTCCCCGTTCGAGGAGAGACCGCGGTGTTGGTCTTGCTCTGTATTCAGAAATTCCGAAGAAAGCCGCTTGATGGCGGCGCTGAGTGCGCGATAGAGGGCCAGTCGTCCTCTAAAGTGAGCTTCGCCCTCGTTATCAAGCGCATCCGTACCGGTCATGGAGCGCTCAAAAGCATTCAATGTCTTCTCAAGCTCCGGAATCATCGGTTCGGAGCCACCACTTGCGCGCGTTGCTAAGGCCTCTAGGGCCGCCGCGATGCCGCTATCGAGTTCGACTGCGGTTGTCCGAACCACATTCGGTTGTGTGACATCGTGTCCCTGGCGCGCGAGCGAGAGCAACAGAACAAAGATGATCTGAGCGTCACCGGTATGCTTCTGGAGTGCATCTAGGTCTAAGGAGCCCGACTCGAACTTGGATGACTCGATGAGCTCCTGGACTTCCTGCACTTTATGCGAGGTCCGTCGACGCCACGAATCCACTTCGTTATTAGTCACAGCCGGTGTCGCGCTGCTCGCTCCCGCGCGGGCCAGCTCCGCCAATAAGTGCATGAGGTCCGCCAAGCGCGCGCGCAGCGCATCTCGTGCTCGCACGGGCCACAGCAGGTTCTCTACGATGCCGAACACGATGAGCCCAAAGAAGACGCCGATCAGACGATCGCGGACAACGGTAGCGCTGGTAGCTGGGCCAAAATCTTGAAGGATAGCTTTGTAAAAGGCGAGGCCGACCTGATAGCCGCCGTAGGAGATCCGCGGAGTGCCGAAGTTCACCCAGGCGGCAATGGCGGTGCCGGTACCGAACACTAGCCAGAACCCGCCGATCGTCTCTATGTTCGGAAACAGGTAGACCAGGGCGATTAAACCCATCAGGCCCCCGACAGCAGCGCCGCCGAAGCGGAGAATCCCTTTCTGGTTACTGGCGCCGATGGTCGACAACGCTACGACGAAACAGGTGATCACCGATGTGTAGATGCCCGGATAGTCGAACCCAATGAAGGCCACGTAGCAGATCAGCGCTGCCAGCGTGCCCTTGATCGCAAAGCGGACATACTCGGGATTGTCGAAAGCATCCGGCAGAAACAGGCTTCGTTTTTCAGCGGGAGCGGCCTTGGAGTGACCGAGTTCCGCAAAGTACTGGGGCAGCGTCAAAGCGATTTGGTCCAGCGTCCGCTCGATGTCTAATAATGGAATGGGCGCTTCGGTGTTCTTTTCATCGGCGAGCGCTACCCACTCTCCCGGCGCCGGCAAGCGCATCTTTTCGAATGCCAGCCGCATGCGATCGCAGCCCTCGGCTACGCTCAACAATCGCTCATGGCGAATCGGTTCGGCTGAGTGAGCTACGAGGCCTTCCAACGCGACAGCGCTGGTCACGAACCGGTCGATGAGCGTGATAAGTGTAGCGAGCCCGTCATGACGCTCACCGGCCCACGCATGGACCACCGACGCGGTCTTCAGTAGCGCGAGCGGCCGCGACATGCCCGCAATCGAAAGAGATGACAGGGACGCGCTCGACGGCTCCAGCGCTTCGCTACTAGCGAGGCGACGGAGAGACTGCTCAACGGCTTTAATCCTCGTCACTAGCTCGTGCTGAAGCAGCATGAGGGGGTCTCCCGGCGATAGCAGAAGTTGCACGCCGGCATTAATCGACAGCCCAAGCGTGACGCACCACCAGATCCAGAGGACGAACTCCACCAGCACTTCCGGGCTCGGCGGGAGAATATCGGGAAGAATCATCACGAGGGATGCCGGGAGACCAATGGCAGAGCCCAGCGCCCCGATCGTCAGCACGCGCTTGAGAAACAATCCGCCGAACAGAAATGCAACTAAGAAACACAGACGCAGCCACACAATATCCAATGAAATCCTCCAGGCAAGGAGGGCAAGTCCCAAACCGAGGGTGGCGCCGATCAAACCCAGGATCGATCCGATTACGGTGGCGGCCGTGTCCTCTTGCGTAATCAGATACATCAGAATCATCACGATTAGCCCGTGGGGAATGTGATGGGTCAAGATCGGAATGGTCGCGGCCAAACAAGCCAGAGTGAGGCGGAAGGTTTTACTGCCTCTTCCCGGGGTCGGCGCAAGCTCGCGGCGGAGAAACTCAAGAAGGGCTGAGGGACTCATTGGGAGACAGCGCGCCAGGTGCCGCTCACGGTTGCTACAGCGGAAGCGCCAATACGAAAGGAATCATCCGGGTTGTCCACTTTGATGCGTATCGGGAAACGCGCGGCGAGGCGGATCCAGTCAAGCGAGCGCTCGACCCGCGGCAGTCCATTGACGCTTGTGCCGTTCTCCGGCAACACCGCCCAACCGAGCCCAACGACAGTGCCGCGGAAATGCCTGCTGGGCTGCGATTGCAGATAAACATCCACCGGCGCGCCGGCAGGGATGTGCTTCAGTTGTGTCTCGCGGAAGTTGGCGACGACATACCAGGTGCGCGTATCTAGCAGGGTAAACACCTCCGCGCCGGTCCGGGCGAAGGCGCCGTTTGATATGTTCATGTTGACTACCAGGCCCGTGAACGGCGCACGCACAGTGCAGTAGCTGAGATCTAACTCCGCCGAATGCACTGCCGCCTCGGCCGCAGCTATCCTGGCATTGATACCCTCGTATTGGCCAATAGAATCCTCGGCGCTGGCCCGTTGACTGTGGGCCTGTCGCAGCGCCGCCTCTGTGGCTATATGTTGTGCGCGCGTGGACGCCAACGTGGCTACTGCCGCGCTTTTGCGCGCGCGCGCCTCATTGAGCGCGGCGAGAGCCGACGCACGCTCGGTCCGGGCTTTCTCCACGTTGTCTGTGGTGACGAACTGCAGCGGCAGTAGCGGTTCGAGCCGCTTCAAATGATCGTCGGCATTCTGGAACTGCGCTTCCAGGCGAGCGATCTCGGCGTCGGCCACTACTGGATCCATTTCGCGGCGCGTCACCTCAGATGCGGACGCGTTGAGCTGGGCCTCGGCCTTCGAGACGCCGGCCACAGCCGTGGCGGCACTGTTCCTCAGGCCATCGACTTCTTTACGGGTCAGGGCCAACGTGGCGCGTGCGCGTTCCAGAGCAATCTGGTATGGCCGCGGGTCGATCAGAAAAAGAAGATCGCCTTCCTTTACCATCTGATTGTCGCGTACGTGCAGCTCTACGATGTGACCGTTCACCTGCGGGGCGATGCCGACGAAGTTGGCACGAACGGTCGCGTCGTCGGTTTGGGGCCTTATCTCCCACTGGACTAACGTCACAACGACCATAACGGCTGCGGCAGCTATGATTCCGATGCCGAGCACTCGACCGATCATGCGGCGGGCACCCGGACCTGATGCAATGTTATTTTCAGCCATAATGTTAACCTCTGAACAAAGTCACCCAGAGTACGAGCGTGACGAGAATGCCAAGACTCGAATAGACCAGCGCTGGTGGCCCTATATAAGGATGAAGCCCCGTCCGAACAAAGAGCCACCGTCCGAGCAGAGCCGCGCCAATCCCGATCAAAGCGCAGAGCATCCAGGACGGAAAAAACGAGCCGATAATATTGATCTGTGGTCCCATCGTTCACCTTCCTACGGTCCTGGCGGTGGCATCCCGGTCGTAAACGCGAGCGCAGCCGACGCATTGAGCAGCTGGACCCTGGTGTCGAGGTCAACGAAGCGAGCGCGGCTCAGCTCGCGGCGAGCCGCGAGAAGATTCGTAAGTGTCTCAAGCCCGCGGCGGTAGGACTCCAGAATCGACTCGTAGGATTTCTGCGAGGCGTCCAAGAGTGCTGCGGCGACGTCGAGGCGTCGAATCGCAAGCCTGACATCCGTATAGGCCTTCCATACATCCCGGATAGCCTTATCGCGAGCCGCCGTCACCTCATCTTCCGCCGCCCGGCGTTCGGCCTCCGCGAGTTCCACCTTTCTCTGAGTGGCGCCTCCCTCGAACAGGTTCCACTGAAAAGCGAGTCCGACACCGTAGCTCGGCTCCGCCGCGCTGAACCATCCCGTCGGTTGATTTCCTCCGGTGACTTTGACGCGACCGGCGATCGTGTTGACATTTGATACAAGAGAGAGTGTCGGGAAATAATCTGCGCGGGCGCGGCGCACCTCCGCCTCCTTTCCGCGGAGCACGGCCACTTTTGCTATCAAGTCCGGCCTTCTTTCGAGCGCTTGGTCGATTACCTTATCGACCGAGTCCTCAAGCGCTGCAGGTGGCGGGAGCGTGGAGAAATCGGTCACCTGAATCGGCACGGTAGGCGGGATACCAATACTCTCCGCCAGTGCTACCTGGGCATCCCGCTCACTTGCGATCACGTCCTCCAGATCGAAGGCGGTCTGCGCTTCCTGCTGCCGCGCGAGGGAAACCTCCGGCAGGGTCGCTAATCCATTGCGTAATTGCGCTTCCGCCGACTCGCGAACAGCGCGCGCGGAATCGACGGCGCTCTGCGCAACCGCAATTTTTCCACGCAGACTAGTAAGAGCGAGAAAGGCGCGCTGAACTCGGAAGATGATTTCCTGGTGCTTGCGATTGAAGCCAAGATTCGCTGCTAACAATCGTTCTTTCGCTACATCCCAGGCATTTCCCCGGCGGCCGAAGTCGAGAAGCAACCAACGGAGATTCAGTGTAGGGATGATTTGGTTGAGGGTGGCGCGGAAGAAACCGTTGGGAGCGACATCCTTGGGTGCCGGAAAGGCCTCACTCTGGTAACCGCCAAGCGCCGACAGTGTGAGTACCGGGAAGTACTCGCTTTCGACCAATCCAACCCCAATCGCGGCCTGGCGTGCCGCTTCCCACGCCACGCGTGTCTCTGGGTTTGCGCGTTCAGCGATGTCAATAAGCTCGACAAGATTGTAAGCCTTTTGCGGATCGATAGGCGACGGCTCGGCTGTTTTGAGCAGACTGGTGTATCCCCGAAGATCGGGTGCACTCCAGGGCGCAGTTGGTGAGGGAGCGACTTGGCGGCCCAGTCGTTCGGGCATGCCATAATCGATTTGTGTGCCCGCCGGAGAATTCGAAACGCTGTCGGACCAGGCAAGACCAGGCGCCAATAGCAAACAGACAACCAGGACGGGCGTAGCTTTCGTCGATTGCCAGAATATCGAATTAACAGTCTCAGCATTCACGGTAGTCCTCCTTGCCCAATTGCAAAGTTATTCGCTTGAATCGCCGCAGCCAACCTATAACACACGCCCCCTCGGTCGCGTCCAGGCTCGCGAAGGTTGTGGCGGGTAGCGGGTCGGCCCGATCGCCGGCCGGCACGTACCCGACCTGAGAAAAGGAGCCGGGGATTAATTTGGGCAACGCTCATCTGGCCTTCAAAATTCGGGTGCTTCGGCGCCATCTGGATGGGACAATCGCCGCAATGGTCATCCAAATAATTGAATGCAGCTAGAGTTCTTCATCAAATACAGAGCGCCAATTACAGGTAGCATTCTTGGTTAGAGCTAGAGGAATGATCTCGTTCGAATTCTACCTCGTTCTCGAAAACGTATTCGCGGTGTCCGCGTGCAAATTCAACGAGCAAAAGCGTCCGGCCCAGGTTTTCGGTGACTGAAACGAGGGCGCATTCCTTTGGGAGCAGGCCACCTGTCTTTGCGGATCTGATACTTCTGGTCAAATTTAATTTTTCTCCCGGTTGCATTAGAACCTCCTATAGCTTCACCTGATTCTGAACTTTTTCTTTCCACTTCCGTGCATCTTGAGAGAGCAACCTTCATGCCTCTCCATCTGACTTCGCAAACACTGCACAAAAACCTCGGCAAATGTGCGTCCCTGAGATAATTTCCTTCACATTTGATTCGCATCGCGAGTGCCAATCGGCTGGCAGCTGCTAGCCCGTTGGCACCACATCATCGACACGGCCACTTCGATTCGTCGTTCCTAATTGTTCATCTTTCTTAGATGTCGGCTGCTTATCCGGAGAAAGTGAGTCCATTGTGACATTCGGCACAAACGTTGCGTTCGCCAATCGCGACAGTTTGACGCTCGGAACAAGTACCACAAGAAAATCACCAAGGAGAGCAGTATGGACCTAAAACGTATAGCAACCGCTGTTGTGGCGACCACGTTGTTTGCAAGTTCCACCGTAGCATTCGGTCAATCGTCGAGTGGTAAAAAGGCCCTCGAAAAAATGACCTGTGAGGACTTTGTAGTCTTAGAGGACAGCTTCAAGCCCGACGCTGTCTACTGGGCCATAGCCTACGGCGAAGACGGCAAACCCGAAAGCGCCGGTGTGAGCGTCGAGGGCATTCAACAAATCATTCCCGTTGTCATCGAGGCATGCCAAAAGACACCGAAGGAATCTTTCTGGCAGAAAGTGAAGACCGAATTTACGAAGCTTCGGCAAAAGCTGTGATTCACCAAAGCGATGACGGGTAAAAGCCACTGCTAGGCGATTAATTCAGGAACGGCAGAAGAAATATGAAGAATGAAACAACAATGCGAAGCCATCTATCCCTGAGCCGCGAAACGGCAGAAGGAAGCCATCTGCCTCTAGCCGCCATCGAAGAACTGCACCGCCACTGGGCGCTCTTCCTTGCACTGGGGATTGGCTTAGTAGTGCTCGGAATGGTTGCCATGTTAACTGCCGGTCTGTCCACAATCGTAGCTGTCGACTTCTTCGGCTGGATCCTCGTCATTGCGGGCGCCGGTGTGACGATCCATGCCTTCTGGGCGAAGCGGTGGAGCGGCTTTTTCCTGCAGCTCCTCTCGGGACTGCTATATCTGGCCGCCGGCTGGATGCTTGCTACCCATCCTGAGCTCAGCGCGATCGCTCTGACACTCGTGATCGCCATCTCGTTTGTTGTGCAAGGCGCCTTTCGCATCGGCGCGGCATTAAGCACGCGAATCGACGGCTGGGGCTCACTGCTGGCGAGCGGGATTATTACCCTATTGCTCGGGCTGATGATCTGGAACGAATGGCCCTTGTCGGGGGTATGGGTGATCGGAGTCTTCGTCGGAATCGACATGTTCTTCTACGGCGGCTGGCTCGTGTCGTTAGCGCTGTCCGTACGATCGCTGGCCAAGGCTCAGGGGGCACGCCGACCGTTTAGCGCAAATAACTAAATAGAGAATCAGTCAGAAAGGAAATTTGTAGAGATATGAGCAAGAAAAATGTAGCGGAGCTGCTCGTCGAAACCCTGCTACGCGCAGGAGTAGAGCGAATCTACGGAGTCCCCGGCGACTCGCTCAATGGAATTACCGACTCGATTCGCAGGCGAGAGCAACCTCGCTGGATTCACGTGCGCCATGAGGAAACCGCGGCGTTCGCCGCCGGCGCGGAAGCGCATTTGACGGGACGCTTAGCCGTCTGCGCCGGAAGTTGCGGTCCCGGTAATCTACATTTGATCAATGGGCTCTACGACTGTCACCGCAATCGTGTCCCCGTGCTCGCGATTGCCGCGCAGGTTCCCAGCAATGAAATTGGCAGCGGCTATTTTCAGGAAACCCACCCGGAACACTTATTCGCGCAGTGCAGCCACTATTGTGAACTAATTTCGCAACCCGAGCAGATGCCGCGGGTTTTGGAGATTGCCATCCAAACCGCGCTAGCGCGGCGCGGCGTGTCGGTCATCGCCCTGCCTGGAGATGTCGCGTTGCGCGACGCCGTTGAACAAGGGCCCCGTCTCCATTTTCCCGAGCCGAAACCAAAGGTGTGTCCTTCCGATGACGAAATCACGGCGTTGGCGAAAATTCTCAATCAGTCGAAGAAGATCACGATCCTTGGCGGAGCGGGGTGCGCCGGAGCGCATGCGGAGTTGATCGAAATGGCGGGCAAGCTCAATGCCCCGATCGTGCATGCAATGCGCGGGAAAGAGTTCATCGAGTACGATAACCCGTTCGACGTGGGCATGA
>WNGG01002454.1_pt1 | contig 35528 bp, 30 predicted proteins | sample 5400661 | NCBI WGS metagenome assembly WNGG01 (sample SAMN13153372, study PRJNA577476) | soil metagenome | isolation source: 100 cm soil or saprolite under Garry oak tree replicate 1 | place: USA:California | collected 2016-06-15
CGTCGTCGCCCGCCGGATGGGCTACCGAAACTTCGTCGAGCTTCCGGTCCAGATAGCCGAGCGCTTCACGAGCACTATCTCGCTGAAGGCGGTCTGGCGAACGCTCCTCGATACGTTCGCCATCTTCTACCGGCTGAGGCTTGCACGCTTTTACGGGCCCATGCTAGCGCCGGTCCATGGCCCTACCCGGGCGCCCCGCCCGGCCTCCCGTTCGTGGTCACCGGTGGAGGCCCCGTCGCTCGACGCCCGAGCACTGGCGAGTTCCGGGCCTACCGACAGACCGCTGCGCATCCTTGCCTACAACTGGCGGGATCTCGCGCATCCTCGCGCGGGTGGCGCCGAGGTCTACCTGCAGTCGGTCGCGCGCGAATGGGTGAAATGCGGCCACCAGGTGACCATCTTCTGTGCCGCCGTGGACGGCAGGCCCGCGCGGGAGCTTGCTGACGGAGTGGAGATCATACGACGTGGCGGACGCCTCGGCGTCTACCGGGAGGCCAGGCGCTACTGGCGGCGTGAGGGAGACGGCCAGTACGACCTGGTGGTCGACTGCGTGAACACGAGGCCGTTCCTCTGTCCTCGCTTTGTCGGGAACGTGCCGATCGTGGCCGTCGTCCACCAGGTCGCCAGGGAGATCTGGCGGTACGAGACTCCCTGGCCGATCTCCGTTCTTGGCCGTTACCTGCTGGAGCCGACCTGGCTCCGGGCATACCGGGATGTACCGGTCGTCACGGTGTCCGAGTCAAGCCGCGAATCGCTAGCGGAATATGGCCTGCGACGGGTCACAGTCGTTCCGGAAGGATGGGTGCCCGCGTGACCGCAAGGACTGCAGTTGAGAAGGAGCCTGTCCCGACCGTTGTCTTCATCGGACGGCTGAGCGCCAACAAGCGCCCTGAGCACGCCATCCGGGCCTTCGGCCTCGTACGCCGCCAGATGCCCGATGCGCAGATGTGGGTAATCGGGAGCGGTCCCGAGGAGGCGAGGCTTCGCCGGAAAGCCGGCCCGGGCGTGATCTTCCTTGGGCACGCCTCCGAGGAGGAAAAGCGGGAACGCCTGGCACGCGCGCACGCCTTGGTCGCCACGTCCGTCCGCGAGGGCTGGGGGCTTGTCGTGACGGAGGCGGCCGCGAGCGGCACTGTCTCGATCGGCTACGACGTGCCAGGCCTTCGGGACTCGATCGGGGCATCGGGAGGCATCCTCACGCGCGCCGATCCGGCGTCCCTGGCCACCGGCCTGGTCGGGCTACTCTCGTCAGTCGTCGCCGACGACGGACCTCGGGCGGAGCCGGCCGGAGTCGTCCCGTGGACGGAGGTCGCCGCGGGCATCCTCACAGTGGCGCACGAGTCCGAGGCGCCTGCGATTTGCGTCCCTGACCAGGCCGGTTCGCGGCCTGGCGACCGGACTGCCGGCCACCGCCGGTGGCTCACCCGGGCGAAAGTCCGCCTCGGCGTGCTCGGCGTAGCGCTGCTTCTGTTCGGCGGCGTGCGCGATGACGGACTGTCACCAATCCTCATCGGTGCCGCGTTCTTGGCGCTGCTAGCAGCAACCGTCATCGGGGGCGTCGACGGCTGGCCGACACGCGCGGGGCGCCGCAGCCGGGTGTCGGCTGCGGCGTGGCAGGCTGCGCGGAGCACTGGCACCTGGCCATCCCGGATCGGCCTGGCGATCGTCGGACTCGTTGCTGCGCTCGCCGCGCAATCCTGGTTCGACCCGGGCCGGCTGCTCGCAGGGGGTGACATCTCTCCCGTGGTAGGCACGGCTTGGCTGGGACGGCTCTTCGCTCCCTGGTCATGGTCGGGCTCGAATCTCGGCGGCCCAGCCGCTAACGAGACATGGGTGCCGTGGGCCGCGGTCTACTGGCTCGTCCACGTGCTTCGCGGATCGCCGGCCCTCGCCGAAGACATCTGGTACACCGCGCTCTTCGCCGGAGCCGCGGTCGCTTGCTATCTGCTCCTGCGGGCCCTTCGCGTCGGGCCTGCAGGCTCCACCCTCGGCGCTCTCGCCTATATCTTCAACGCCCATGTTGTCACCATCGGAGCCAGTCCGGTGTACCTCGCCGCCATGGTGCTGCTCGCAGGGCTTCCGGCAGTCGTACTCACGACGGCATCCGGCCGTTGGGCGCTGCGAAGGGGCATTCTCTTCCTCGGCGCAAGTGCCCCGCTCCTCGGTTACGTCTACCAGAATCCGCCGCTGGTTCTCATGCTCGGCGCCCTTCTCGCCTCGCTGCCGCTCCTCGTGGGGTGGCTCGACGGACGGGGAGCCGCACGCCGGGCGCTACGCACCGTCGCACTCGGCGCCCCGCTGCTCGCGCTCGCCTCCCTTTACTGGCTCGTACCGACTTTGTTGCAGCTCACGATAGATGCGACCTCAACACTCGCCAATACGTCGAGCTGGACCTGGACCGAGGGCCGCGCCACCCTTGTCAATGGGTTCTGGCTGAACAACAGCTGGGGCTGGAGGTTCGCGGAATACTTTCCGTACGCCGACGCCTACGATAAGTTCCCGCTCCTGATCCTGAAATTCCTCCTGCCCATGGCGGCGTTCGGCTTTCTGGCGCTGGCTCGGTTCCCACGAGCAAGAGGAATGACCGCCCGCCGGGCGCGCCTAGGCATCTTCGCCTCGGCCTCGGCGCTCTTCCTCGTCGTGCTGAGCACGGGCACTCGATTCCCAGGAGCTCTCGTCTTCGACCCGCTCTACAAGCTCCCTCTCGGCTGGCTTCTCAGGGAGCCCGGGCGGTTCCTGATGCTCGCAGGGCTCGCCTACTCGGTCCTCCTCGCGCTGGCCACGGAGGCAGCCTGGGCGAGACTGAACTCGTTCGAGCCGGCCACCTTGCGGCGCTGGCGCTCAGCTTTGCATCGCCCGGGACATCGTCTCGCGGTGTTCAGCTTGGCGGGCGCAGCGGTGCTCGCGCCTGGATTCCCACTCATGACCGGAGCGATCGCCCCGGATCACCGTCAGCCGCTTCCCTCGACCCACGTCAGCGTGCCCCCGTACTGGACAGCTATGGCGTCCTACCTCAACGGTTCGTTTCCGCCGGGCAATCTCCTCGTGCTCCCAGAGGACGACTTTTACCAGATGCCCTACACCTGGGGCTACTACGGAGCCGACGCCTTCATCAGGAACCTGCTAGCGCGAAACGTGCTGAACCCGGTCGCCCAAGGCTATGCGCCCAGCCAGCAGGAGCTGATTGGCGCCGTCCGCCTAGTCCAGCAGGCGCTGCTCGCCCACGACTGGCCATCTGCGCAACGGGCGCTCACGGCTACCGGAACTCCGCTGCTGCTGGTCCGCGGAGACGTGAACGCCGCCTTCCCCGGACGGCATATCACGCCGCCAGCGGCACTCGACAGGGCACTTCGCGAAGACCCGGGCATGCGGCTTGTCCATCGTGCCGGAAAGCTCGAGCTGTTCGCGCTTCGGGGGCGCATCAGCCCGGCGGGCCCGGTCACTTCGTACGCTACTGTCAATTCTGCTAGGCCGGATCTGCGCGACCTGGCGCTTCTTCCCCGCGGGACAGCGCTGATATCAAGCCCGATGCGGCCGGCCGTTCCCGCCGTGCTGCAGGTTCCGCGTGTTGCACAATGGCGGCTCGTCGGCGACAAACTCAAGACCTTTGTCGCCGAGCCGCCCGGCCGGCAGTACCGCATCAAGCTGCTGTCAGCCACCGGCGCGCTCAAGCGGCCAGGTGCGTCCACCTCGAGGCACCATCGAGTCCGGAGGAAACGGGCAGGCCGTCCGAGCCTGCTGGCCGCCTCGACTCCGAAGCGTATGCGTCGGCTCACCGCTCGCGTCCGCCATCGCGACGGCCAGGTGGTCGAAGAGCTCAGCTACAAATTGGGTGGTTCCTTGCTAAATGACGGCGGCTTCGCGTCCGGCACGTGGGGCCCAGTGGGCAACTGTGCGGCGTTTTCCGGGACGGCAGCGCCGGCGCGGTTGGCTGCGCGCGTCCTGCCAGGGCAGGGCCCGGCAGGACGGTCGGCGCTCGTCCTCTCAGCGAACGCGAACAGTGCGTGCGAGATGCATTCGCTCGTTTGGCGGTCAGGACCGCTATTCGTGAGCGTCTGGGTCCGCAACGTCCGCGGAGCTGCACCGAGGATATGCGTCTGGCAATGGCCTATCGACGCATGCGCCGCCACGTCGCCGCTGCCGCCAATCTCAACCCTTGCCCGGTGGTACCACTACCAGACGATCGTGACGCCTGATCGCGGGACCCGCAGCCTCAAACTCTTCATCTACGCAGACGTGTACAGACCCGGAGCACCCACCACCAACGAGTATGCACAAGTATTGGTCCGGCGCTCCCCGATCCCTATCCAGCCCGTGGTTGTGGCGGCTCCACGAAGGCATGAGCGCCCGGTAACAGCGCTCTACACAACGGGCGACAGTTTCTCGCCGGACTGGATCGGGCCGCCCGGAGATCAGCATGTGCAGGTCGATGGACTGCGCAACGGCTGGCTCGGCGAGCATTCAAGAGACGTTCCGGTGCGCCTCGGTCCGTCCTCGTGGTACTTGCTGTCTCGTTTTGCATCGCTTCTTGTTGCTGGTCTCCTGCTCGCCGTTGCGCTCTCGCTTTGGCCCGAACGTCGAAGCCGAATAGTCGCAACAGTGCGAACAGCTCTCGGAGGACGGAAACATGGATGACATCGTCGTCAACAGCCGCAACGGCAGCCCCCGAGCGGGTTCCGCCGCTGCGGCAGAGATCGGGCAGGCCAGCCACGGCGGCACCTCGCCGCGACGAGCAGCTACGCCCGCCCATGCCAAAGTGTGGGACGAGTTGTGACCAGGGCCAGCGTGACGGTGGTCGTGCCGACGAAGAACGCCGCGCGGACTCTGCGGGCCTGCCTGGAGTCCATCGTCCGCCAGTCGGTGCGATGCGGCCTCGTTGTCGTCGATTGCGGCTCGGTCGATGATTCGAAGGCCATCGCGTCCCGCTTTGCGGATCTCGTGCTCAGCGCGGCCCCTAATCCCTCGCTGCAGCGCAACGTCGGAGCACGAGGGCTCCCGGCCGACATCATCGGCTTCGTCGATGCTGACATGGTCGTCGGCGAGCACGTCGTCGATCAGGCGATGGAGCAGATCGCGGCCGGGGCAGGCTCAGTGGTCGTTCCTGAGCGCAGTTTCGGCGAGAGTTACTGGGCGAAGGTCCGCGCGTTCGAGCGCTCCATGTACGTGGGGACCTTGGAATGGCCGCGCTTTTTCACCTGGGACCTGTTCGAGGCGCTCGGTGGCTACGACGAGGACATGGTAGCGATGGAGGACACCGACCTCGGGCTGCGCGCAAGGGCCCGGGCAAGGGTCGGCAGGACGTCGGACGTGCTTCTCCATGACGAAGGCGCGCTGACCTTCCTCGCGGCATGCCGCAAGAAGGCCGGCTACGCGACCTGGGTCGCCGCCTTCGGCCGCAAGCATGGAAGCCGGGCGCTGGTGTCGCATCTCAGGCGTCCGTACTTCGAGCATCCCTCGTCGCTCCTCGCCCAGCCGACGCTAGGGTTGGGTGTCCTTGCCTTGAAAGGCGGCGAGGCAACGGCTGTCGCGGGCCGCCTTCTGCTCGACAAGGCTTCAAGGCCCGGGCGCAGCGTCACCGCAGACCCGGCTCGGATCAACTGACTGCACAAGTCAGCTGGCGAGATCCAATGGCTGTGTTCTTCACGCTGAAGCAAGGGGCAGTTGACCTGGTATGACGTCTGCACAAGCACCGACTGTCTGTCGCTTGGTCGTGCCCGCGTACAACGAGGCGGCGCGGATCGTCCGTTGTCTTGAGTCTGTGAGGGCATCGTACCTACCCCTCGGCTTTGAGTGGGAGGAGTGGGTGGTGCACGACGGTGACAGTACCGACGGCACTGCGCAGATGGCCGAGTCATGGGCGGCAAGCCGTCCGCTAGTACCGCTACGAGTAGTGCGCGCCGCTCGGCGCAGCGGCAAGGCAGCCGCTCTGGGTGCGTACCATGCCGAGCTCGTCGCACAAGGACAGCTCGGCCACCTGGTCGTCATCCTGGACGCTGACTCGGCCGTGGCCCCCGGCGCGCTTGACTCCCTGCTACGCGCTTTCGCTCAGGACCCTTCGCTTGGCGTAGCGTGGGGCATGGATGAGATCGATTCCCGGCGCGTCGGCTACTGGGCCTCGGCCTACCAGATGGAGGCGATGGCGGCTCTGGCCCACAGACTCGGGACAAACGCGCCGCGAGCCTACGGGCGGCTCTTTGCCTACCGGGTGGCTGCCCTGGCGGGCTTCTGCTGGCAGGCTGGATTGATCGCCGACGACACTCAGCTGGCGGCTTTCGTGCGCGACCGCTCGATCCCGGTCCGGACGGTGGAGGAGGCCCGGGCGCTGGTGACCCCGGCGGCCAGTAGCCAAGACTTTCACCTCCAGACGCAGAAAGGCATCGCGGCGCGGACCCGCGTTCCTGGCCGCAGGCGCGCGCCCGATCTCGAGCGGATGGCCGCGGCCGCGATCACTGCCTTGCGTCACCCACTGTGGGCCGTCGCCTACGCCGCAGCCCGTGCGGTCAGCGGCGCTCGCCAGAGGCTGTCGCCGACCTCGTTCGGCGACTTGTGGGTACCTCCAGTCACGACGAAGCAGGCCATAGAGGCGGGGTCGGCAGGTCTCTCCGGCCCCGCTCGGATCCGAAGGCGCCTACGTTCCTAGAACACCAGAGCGGCCTGGCCAGGTCGATCTGGATGAGGGGCAGCGCCCGGATCGCGGGGACTGTCTCTCGTTCAGCGAACGCCGTCGGAACGCAGAAGAGCGCTTCTCGGTCGACCACAGGGGTCGACGCGTTGGGCGCTTGGCCGTGCTGACCGGCGCTGCTCAGGCATCCAGGAGCGCTAGATCCGTGTACTGGTGGTTGGGGTATCGCTCCGCCAGCGCATCCAACTCCATCAGGCTCAGCACCTGGAGCGAACCGCAGCGGAGGGTGTCCCGCAGGTCGATGATCCGGCGTCCGCTGTCGCGCATCAGCTGGTGCAGCAGTTCCAGTCCCGCGGCTCGGCGTAGCCCATAGGGCCAATACTCCATGATGATCGGTGCCGCCGAGTCAAGTAGCCGAGGCGCGCCAGCGAGCACATGGCCCTCGTGGCCCTGTGTGTCGATCCACACTAGGCCGACATCACTCAGTTCGACGTTCTGTTCAGCGAGGACGTCGTCGAGGCGCGCGGCGGGCACGGTGATGACTGGACGCTCCCTCTCGCGGCACAACTCGGGTTCGTTTGCCACCGGTCTGTCGTGGCGGCGCACCCGGTGGTCGCCAGAGTTGCTGAACGACAGTTCGAACTCGACGGCTCCGGGACTGTCTGATGCTGCTACGGGGAGCACGCGCACCAGGTCCTGGCCCACTCCGTTGGCGGCGAGGTTGGCTCTGAGCAGGGTGAGGTTAGTTGGTGCGGGCTCGATAGCAATGCATAGCTGGGCGCCGTTCCTGAGGACGATGGGCAGCGTCGTAGTTCCAATATTGGCCCCTACCTCGACGCACGTGAGGCCCTTGACTGCCGGTCGGCCGAGTTCGTTGCCAATGAGGGTGAGGTAGTCGTCGAGGAGGTCGCCATCGGGGACGCGGCCCATGAAGACGACGCGACCCATTGCCTGGTCGTGAGTACTGACGAAATATCTGATTCCGTCAACCGTAGCGGAAAGGGTGTCGGTGAATGGGCAAGCTGCGGCGAATGCCGCCCAACGGAGAATCGCTCGTTGTGGGGGGTGGGGAGAAGCAATGGTTTCTCTGATTAGGCGCACGGCAGGCCAAGCCGTACGGCGCGCTGCGGATGCTAGACTCCTGTGGCGCGAAGTGGCGCCAAAGCGGTTGAAAACAAGAGCCATGATGCATACTTCCTGACTTTGATCTGGCTGAGCGCGCTGTCCTAACGTCCTAGCTGGGCATGCAGAGAGTGAGAGAAACACGCAGAAAGCGGTGCCGTGTTACGGAGCGTGGCAACGCTAGGACCCCGGATTGGCGTGCAGATTCCGCTCCCGCGAACCGAGAAAGTCCAGAGCACGGCTCCGACTCAGCCCAGAACCCAAAATCTTCAACCGGCTTAGGAGCCGTGCCACGTTGCGGTCCAGCTCTGGGCGCTGACGCCAGGTCGGCACCAGCATGATGAACATGTCGCGCCCGGCCATCGGCAGTTGCTTCATCTCGAACACGTGCTTGTCGAAGTATCTCCACAGCATCCGAGAGTCGCAGATGAGCGGCTCATAGATCCCTGCGGCGGCAGCCGGCACGATCACGAGCTTGTTGAAGCCGACGATCATCGGCCGGAACTCGGGCCGTTCGGCCAGGAACTCGAGGATAGCCTCCGTGACGCCAGGCCAGTCCGCCCGGAACGGGTCGTCGACGATGATCGCGCCCTGATCGTGGAGGACCGCCGCCCCAAGCCGAAGGTCGGTCAGAGCTTCCTCGCACAGGTGACCGCCATCGATGTGAAAGAGACGATGCGGTCGACCAATCTCGTCGGCAATCAGTTTGGCCGACGGCTTGGCGAAGATATCGAGACGGTTGAAGCCCGGTGCCGCAGCGGCAATGTTGGCCTCGAAGACCGCCCGGTTTCCTGAGCCTGACGCGGACACATTGAGCGTCTGCTCGCCGAACAGGTCACATACCCCCAGTCGCTCCTCGTCTCGCGCCAGCGCGCATAGGAAGGCAACGCTGCGGCCATGGTGCACGCCGATCTCGAAGATGTTGCCTCGGACGCCGGCCGTAAGCTGTGCCTCGTCGAGCAGTGCGATGAGTGCCGCGGCGTCGCGTGAGAACCATCCCTCGATTCGCCGCGTGCGCCGCATAATCCGCCGGACGTCACCTGGTTGCATTCCGGTCCCCCTGTCCCGTGCGCTGACGCGAAACTATCAGCGCGTTGCTAGCTAGAACCGCCTGTTCCCCTGCGCGCCGAAGGCAGCAGCGGAGCCGGAGTGATCAAACTTCGGCAAATAGGTCACGCCTTCACTGATCCCCCGCGCGGCATGAGAAGCCTCGGAGTTCCCCGGGCATTCCGACCTGGAGGTTCGCCGCAGAGTTCGCCGCCGTCCAATCGTTCCATTCCGATCTTGCTTGCAGCTTACGGACAAGGGCGGCTCCTGGCGCGTCATTGGGTTGCGCCGTGACTCGGAGGACGAGTTAGGGATCCAACGCTCCGCTGTGGTCGTCGCTGGATGAGCCGTCGCCGGAGTAGGTCAACGGGACTCGGCCGCTGCCAGCCGGACACAGCCCGAATCGGAGCGACACCGACGTCCATTGCGGTGAACGTCCAGTGGCGAAGCATTTCGGCCAGAAGCCGTATCGGGCGGCTGCGGTAGTGGCGCACCCTCGCTTCTCGAAAGGCTCGACGGACTACTCGCTTGGGAGGAGGGCGAAAGAGCTTTGGAACGGTCTGGCGACTCGCAAGCCCGATCAGCGGCTCTGGCACGTACGCCACGCAGTTGTTCTCGGCCAGTCTCAGATACAGATCGACGTCCGCGACAAACGAGAAACGGGTGCCGAGACCCCCTGCGGCGAGGTACTTATCCTTCCTAAGCATCACGGTTCCCCAGACTGGCGACGAGAAGCGCCAGCGCCGGAAGTAGATGCGTTCGAGAAGGACACGTCCCGGCACGCAGGAATCGAGATGTTCTCGATAGGTCACTTCGACCGCGCCGTCCGCGGCCAGCCGGTTGTAGGCATTGAAAACGAACGCCGCCTTGGGGCAAGCGCAAAGCGCGGTCACCCATCGATCGAGCAGGCGGGGATCGTATACGTCGCCGTCGTAGAGAACGGCGACCAATTCCGCCTCGGCCAGGGCGATTCCACGACTTACGTTCCCGGCCAGCCCGAGGTTGCGGGGTTGGCGCACGTACCGGATTCGTGGATCCCGGGCAGCCCATTCGGCCACCAAGGCGGGGGTTTCGTCGGTCGAGGCGTCGTCACAGACGATCAGCTCGAAGTCGTTGAGCGTCTGGGCCAACACCATGCGCAAGGTGTCTTCGAGCAGGTTTGCCCGGTTAAAGGTAGCGAGCACCACGCTGACGAGAGGAGTCCCGTCGCCGTGCTCGACGTACGGGGCGGCCGGAGGCGTCACCTCGTCTCCCGTCGAGTAACCGGAGTCCAGCTGAACGCAAGGCCCGGCGACTGGGGGTCTTTGAACTCACCAGGTGTGAGGCGTACGACGGCATTGTCATCATGGCGCATGGGCTCGCGTTGCAACTTCAGACCAGATACTCTGACTTTGCTTATCCTTGTTTGATTCATCAAGTTAGACCATTTCTAGGCATTACCATCCGCGCTGACTGATGTTTAGCGAAACCCGGTCAGCTACCCGTCAGGAGACGGTCACGGAGCCTATCGTTGTCCCGCTCCCGCGACAACTCGTTCAGGCCTAGAATCACCGTCAGGCCAGTTTCCCCCCAAGGGTCAGGGGCCTGATATTAGATTGATGCTAGTGTCGGCGTGCTTGCGGCTTGAGCGGTCGGGATAGGGCTTTTACCTTCTTTATCTCCATGACCGCCCCGATTTCTGAAGATCGATGTTGAGGAACTGAGTGACAGGTGCTGCAGGATGCGCAGGAGATAGGGTCTCGCAGCTGCTATGTCCTGATCGAGTTAGCCTTGCCCGAGCCGCTGGCGCTGAAAGACCTCAACTGCTGCGCGACATAGTGATTACGCGCACAACGCGGCTATCATCGGGTTTTGGCAGCCGACATCGTCCGCGGGCCGCGCCGCACGCCGCACCGCCAGGGATGGCCATACGGTGCGGTGGCGCCGGGTTGCCGGCGGCATCACGCGTAGCTCGCCGAGGATCGTGAGCAGGCACGCATGATGGTGAGAGCGGCGGTCGCCGGGCTTGGGGGCGGTCCGCATTCGGCGCGGGCAGGGCTTGCGGCCTCGGTGCCGCTCTTGCTTGGCGTGGTGCTGGCGGCGCTCGTCTGCTACCCGTTCGTCGGCGGACGGCTGCTCTTGCTGGATTTCGTCTCCGGTCCTCACCAGCCGCTCCTGCCAGCGGCGGCCTTCGGCCTCGACGGCGGCCTGACCGGGGGAGTCCCGCTCGCGATCGGTTTCCACCTCCTCAATCGCTTCCTTGGGCAGGCAGGTTCTATCGTACCGGCCGCGGTCTTCTTCCCGCTCGCCACGACCGGGGCGGCGCGCTTGGTGCGCGCCGAGGCGCTCCCCGCGCGCCTCGGCGCCGGGCTCTTCTACGCCGTCAACCCCTTCGTGTTCGACCGGCTCTACGCGGGACAGTTTGGGCTTCTGCTCGGTTACGCCTTGCTGCCCTTCGCCGTGACGGCGTTGCTGGATGCCGCGCAAGAGTCGCACCGGGTGGGCCGCGCTGCCTGCTGGGCTGGGGCCACGGTCATGATGAGCGAGCACTTCGCGCTGATTCTCGTGCCTGTGACTGCCGCTATCGTTGTGACCCGACCGCGCCGGTTGCGTGCCTCGCTCCGCCTTGGCGGAGCCGCCCTCGGCGCCGCGGCCATCAGCTCCTATCTGCTGGTGCCACCGCTGCTCACGGGCGCTAGCCCGGCCGGAGCCTTCGCCCAGCTCACCTCCTATCGCACCCGCGCAGACCCGCGAGTCGGGCTGCTGGTGAACGTGGCCGGGCTCTACGGTTTCTTTCGCCCGGGGCCGACCGAGCCGAAGGACCTCTTCTCTCGCTGGCCCGCCATACTCGCAGCGCTGGTGCTGATCGTCGCAGTCGGCTATGTCGTGGTGCTGCGGGATGGAGCGCGCAGGCGCAACGGCCTCGTCTTTGTCGCTGCGGGTATCGCCGGATACTTCCTTGCACTCGGGGACCAGGGCCCGACAGGCGACATGTTCAGGCTCGCCTATGAGCACGTTCCCGGCTTCGTCATGATGCGCGAGCCGGACAAGTTCGCTGTTCTCGTCGCCCTCGCGTATGCCTACGGATTCGGCTGGGGCATCGCCTGGCTCACGAGCGGGAGCCGCAAGAAGGCCTCCCAGGTTGTGCCCGCCGCATTGGCGCTTGCCTTGCCTCTTGCCTACACGCCGAACTTGCTCGCCGGCCTTGGTGGCCAGGTCAAGGCCAGCGATCTCCCGTCCTCGTGGTCCTCCGCCTCGCGTCTTGCCGGGCAGGCCCCGGTGCTGTTCCTGCCATGGCACGAGTACTTCCCGACCCCCTTCACCGGCGAGCGGGCGATCGCCAACCCGGCGGTGTCTTACTTCGCAGGAACAGTCTTGACTAGCCAGAATCCCGGCCCTGGTTACGCATTCGCTGCCGCAGACCCCGAGCACGTATTCCTCGACAAATTGCTCGGCCCGCCAGTGGACCTGCAACGGCTGCATGTCGCACTCGTCGGCCTCGGCGTAAGGTTCGTCGTCCTGGCGAAGGTGGCCGACTGGCGGGACTTCGCCAGGGTTGCAGTGGCGCCCGGTATCCGCCTGGCGTACTCGAGTCCCTCGGTGGACCTCTTCTCTGTCAGACCGACCGCCACGGAGACACACGGCGCCCGCCGGGTGCGTTCCGTTGATCTCGTCGACTACCGGGTCCTTCCCGGCCGCCCAGGCGTTGTCGCGCTCCCCGTTCCCTACTCGCGAGGCTGGACGCTCGACGGTCATCCGGATCAACAGCTCGCAGACGGGCAAGCGGGTATCTTCGCGCCAGCAGCGGGAGGTGTCGCTCACTACGCCCCATCCGACGGTGTTATCGCGAGCGAGATCGGGTCCCTCGTGGCGGCTCTCGCCGTCGCGGTCGTTGCGTTCGTCGAGCGGAGAAGGCGGCTGATCCGGCGCTTTGGGGTAAGCGTCCGCATGTCGGCGGCGGGACGTGGTCCTTGTGCATCCTGTGGCCGTGAATCACTCAACCATTCACGGCCCGCAGGCGTCTTAACAGTCATGGCGAAGACATCTAGCGTTCCCTACAATGACGCTTTCTTTCGCATCCAGGCAGCGAAGTCAAGCAATTCTGCTGCCGTTGTGGTGCCAATTGTAGACGAGTTGGTACATCCGAGTTCTGTCCTTGATGTCGGGTGCGGTGTCGGTGCATGGTTGGCCGAGTGGAAGAAACGCGGAGCTAGGGACGTCGTCGGCCTCGACGGGGCCTATGTCGATCGATCTCGCTTGCTAATAGATCCGTCCAACTTGCGCACAGCGAACCTTGAGCAGCCCTTTCGTCTCGATCGCCAATTTGACCTCGTAGAGTGCTTGGAGGTAGCGGAGCATCTCGACGAGTCGTGTGCCGATGCACTCGTCGACTCCATTGCACAGCACTCTGATACCGTTCTATTCGGTGCGGCAGTTCCCTCCCAGGGCGGGACTCACCACGTGAACGAACAGTGGCCGTCGTACTGGATATCGAAGTTCGCCCGGCTCGACTTCCAAGCGTTCGACGTGATCAGGCCGCGGATCTGGACAAATCCGACTGTGCAGGTCTGGTATCGCCAGAACATCGTGCTCTTCTCCCGCACGCGCTCTTTCGGTGAAGCCACTCCGGTTCTGGATGTGGTGCATCCAGAGTTGTGGCGCGCATCACATGGCAACGCCGCGCTCCGACTTCTTGTCCGGATGGTGCCGACAGCCATTCGGGCACGAGCCATCGCACGCTTCAGTCCCGTCGGCGCCCCTGAGAAGGCGAGCTGAACCGCCGGTTCTCGCGGAGTCGAAATGACATACACTATTGCGACGAGCAGATCCCGATGAATGGCCAAGAACTCCTGCCAATGGGCGCACACTTGGTAGCCAGAGCACCAAGTCTCATACAAGCTGCAGCCGCCTCAAGACGGTACCGCCAATACACAATGATCTCGACGCTGGGCTTCGTCGATAACTTGATGATTGCGCAGCGATGGGCGCCTCGAGGGGGTGAAGTAGTCGAGTGCGGCGTTTGGCGCGGCGGCATGATCCGCGGTCTGGCCAAGGTGCTGGGGCCCGATCGCAAGTACCACTTGTTCGATAGTTTTGAGGGCCTTCCGCCAGCCAAGGAGGATCTCGACGGTTTGGCCGCGGTTGCTTGGCAGCGAGGTACGACTGCGCGCCCCTACCACGATAACTGCAGCGCTGAAGAGACGTACGCGAGGGAGTTGTTTGAGGATACTGGCTATGATGTGGAATTTCACCGTGGCTGGTTTGACGACACGATCCCGAAATACCAACCCGAACGCCCAATCACCGTGCTGCGCCTTGACGGAGATTGGTATGACTCAACAATGACCTGTCTGCGTGGTCTTGTGCCCTACCTGGCGCCGAAAGCGCTGATACTGGTCGACGATTACTTCCACTGGGATGGTTGCGCGCGAGCGCTCCATGACTACCTCAGCGAGACCAAGAGCACGATGCGCATCCAGAGCAGCCGGTTCTGTGGCATCTGCTACCTGATCAACCAGTGAGCCGCGGCGATGCGCAGCCGCTTTGGTTTTCACCGGCGGGCGTTTCCCTCGAGGGCGAGCATGGCCGTCGAGGCCAGCAGCTCGCCGGGCAGCGCGACGATCTCGCACCAGTATCTTGTTCTGCGCCCTCCATGTCCCATCCTGCCCGCGGGCAACCCAGCCCGGGCGCCGCGGCCGTTGGTTCGCATTGGAGGCGGTCGCAGGAGGCGGTCGCAGCCGCCTTGGGCTGGCTGAGCATCAGATGTTGGCGTCTACGCGAGCATCCGGCTCCGCAACCCGCATCGGTGCCCGTCGTCGAGAATGCCTTTTCGCGCTGCGTGCGACAATGAGGCAGGACTGCGGGAGGCAGGGTTTGGCGGACAAGGCGACGCGCGGCGGCGGAGCGGCGGTCACGGAGCGGCGGTCACGAGCGAGAAGGCCGCAGGCGCAACTTCAGTCCGGAGGCCCGACCAAGCGGACATGGGGTGGGAGTACGCGCCTGCGCCGGAGTCGCGGGAGATCGTGTCGATCGCGCGGGAGTACGGGCTGTTCGTGAACGGGGAGTTCAGCCCGGCCCAGGGCAGCAAGACGTTCGCGACCGTGAACCCGGCCACCGAAGAGCCCCTAGCCCGAGTCGCGCTGGCGGGCGGCCGGGACGTCGACCGGGCCGTGAGCGCGGCGCGAACGGCGTACGAGCAGGTCTGGGGCCCGATGCCGGGGGCAGAGCGGGCCAAGTACCTGTACCGGATCGCCCGGATCCTGCAGGAGCGCTCTCGCGAGTTCGCCGTCCTTGAGTCGATCGACAACGGCAAGCCGATCAAGGAGACCAGGGACGTCGACATCCCGCTCGCGGCCGCGCACTTCTTCTACTACGCGGGCTGGGCGGACAAGCTGGACTACGCGGGCTTCGGTCCGCAGCCGCGGTCGCTCGGCGTCGCCGGGCAGGTCATCCCGTGGAACTTCCCGCTGCTGATGGCGGCGTGGAAGCTGGCTCCCGCGCTGGCCGCCGGCAATACCTGCGTGCTCAAGCCGGCCGAGACCACCCCGCTGTCCGCGCTGCTGCTGGCCGAGGTCTGCCAGCAGGCCGAGTTGCCGCCCGGCGTGGTGAACGTGCTGACCGGAGCGGGCGACACGGGCGCCGCGGTCGTCGCTCACCCTGGGGTCGACAAGGTGGCGTTCACCGGATCGACCGAGGTCGGTATCGCGATCGCGGAGGCGATCGCGGGCACCGGCAAGAAACTCACCCTCGAGCTCGGCGGCAAGGCGGCGAACGTCGTCTTCGACGACGCGCCGGTCGAGCAGGCGATCGAGGGCATCGTCAACGGGATCTTCTTCAACCAGGGCCATGTCTGCTGCGCCGGGTCGAGACTGCTCGTGCAGGAGTCGGTGGCCGAGCACGTGGTCGACCGGCTGCGGCGGCGGCTGGCGACGCTGCGGCTCGGCGACCCGCTGGACAAGAACACCGACATCGGCGCGATCAACTCGCGCCAGCAGCTCGACAAGATCACCGAGCTCTCGGCGGCCGGCGAGGCCGAGGGCGCGCACCGCTGGTCGCCGCCGTGCGAGCTGCCGAAGAAGGGGTACTGGTTCGCCCCGACGGTCTTCACCGGGGTCAGCCAGTCGCACCGGATCGCCCGCGAGGAGATCTTCGGGCCCGTGCTGTCGGTGCTGACCTTCCGCACCCCGGAGGAGGCGGTGACGAAAGCGAACAACACCCCGTACGGGCTGTCGGCCGGCGTCTGGACCGAGAAGGGCAGCAGGATCTTGTGGATGGCGCAGAAGATGCGGGCGGGCGTGGTGTGGGCTAATACGTACAACAGGTTCGATCCGGCCAGTCCGTTCGGGGGGTATCGGGAGTCGGGGTTCGGGCGGGAGGGCGGCCGGCACGGACTGGCTGCGTATCTCGATGTCTAGCGGCAAACCCAGGCGCGGTTCGGCGCCACCCGGGCGGGGTATTCAGCCGCTAGCTGACGACTCGCCGGCCGCGGCTGAACGCGCGTCCGGCGAGCCGTCAGCTGCCAGGGCCGCGTCGACCACCCCGTCAGGCACCAGAAAAACCAAGACCAACCCCAGCAGCCGGGCGGCCGCGCCACCGGCACGCGCCGCCGCAGCCAGCAGCACGGTGACCGGAGCCGACATCCCGGCGACGGCACCCAGGCTCGGGGTGCGGAAGACGTACAAGCTGTATGTGGGCGGGGGTTTTCCGCGGTCGGAGTCGGGGCGGACTTATCCCGTGCATGCGGCGCGGGGCGGGGAGTTGCTGGCGTGGGCGGCGTGGGGTTCGCGCAAGGATGTCAGGGACGCGGTGGTCGCGGCGCGCGGGGCGGTCGGGAAGTGGGCTGGGGCGACGGCTTATAACCGGGGGCAGGTGTTGTACCGGGTCGCGGAGATGATCGAGGGGCGGGCCGGGCAGTTCGCGGAGGAGATTGTTGCGGCTGAGGGGGTTTCGGCGGCAGCGGCCCGGCGGACAGTCGCCGCGGTGATCGACCGGTGGGTCTGGTACGCCGGCTGGCCCGACAAGGTCGCGCAGGTCGCCGGGGCCGCCAACCCCGTCGCCGGGCCGTACTTCAACTTCAGCGTGCCCGAGCCGACCGGGGTGGTCGCGGTCGTGGCGCCCGGCGAGTCGAGCCTGCTCGGGCTGGCCAGCGTGGTCGCGCCGGTGATCGCCACCGGGAATACCGCCGTCGTGGTCGCCAGCGAGGGCCGGCCGCTGCCGGCGATCACGCTGTCCGAGGTGCTCGCGACCTCCGACGTGCCCGGCGGCGTCGTCAACGTGCTGACCGGCAGGGCCGCGGAGCTTGCCCCGGTGCTGGCGGGTCACTACGACGTGAACGCGATCGACCTGACCGGCGTGCCGGCGAGCGGGCGGGCCGAGCTTGAGCGGCTGGCGGCGAGCAACGTCAAGCGGGTGTTCTGCGCCGAGGACGACTGGGCCGCGCCGCCGACGCCGCGGCGGATGCTCGCGTTCCTCGAGACAAAGACGGTCTGGCACCCGGTCGGGATCTGAGACCGCGCCCGTGATCACGATCAGGCGATCGCGTACTCGGGCTGGATCCGGTCGTAGCCGCCGGTCAGCAGCGGCGAGGAGATCAGGAAGTCCGCGCTCGACCGGTTGCAGGCGACGGGGACGTTCCACACCACCGCGAGCCGCAGCAGGGCCTTGACGTCGGGATCGTGCGGCTGCGGTTCGAGCGGATCCCAGAAGAAGATCAGCAGGTCGACGCCGCCTGCGGCGAGCCGGGACCCGATCTGCTGGTCGCCGCCGATCGGGCCGCTCAGAAGGCAGTCGACGTCCAAATCCAGTTCCTCGGCCAGCATGCGGCCGGTCGTGCCGGTGGCGATCAGGGCGTTGGAGCTCAGCAGCCCGCGGTTGTACCGTGCCCAGTCGATCAGGTCCCTCTTCTTGTTGTCGTGCGCGATGAGAGCGATCTCCTTGCGCCTTGTCACGATTTCCCCCCGGTCGAGTTCCGACTCCGTTTCCCTGTGCAGGCTACCCGAGCCGTTTTTCAGCGTGGTTAAGCGGGCGTTAATGGAATCGGCCGTGATCACGGACATCTTTCGACGCGGGGACCGATAAGTGTCCGTGATCATGAAGGGCCGGGCCAGGCGAAGCCCGGGGAGCGGGGCGGCGGGGCGGCTTGGGGGGCGGGTCAGCTGGTCAGCTCGCGCGGCGAGACCGACGACAGCGCCTGGAGCGCGCGGAGGAAGGCCTTCCGGTCGCCCGGCGCCAGCCGGGCAAGCAGCCGGTCTTCCTGCCGCTGGATCGGATCCCGCGGCAGAGGATCCCGCGGCAGAGTACGCCGCGGCGGCCGAACGCGTCATCGCGGCGTTCGCCGAGCCGGGCGTCATGGAACGTGGGTTCGCCCTTCCCGAGATCATCCCGGACGTGCAGTTCCCGGCAGCGCAGGCGATCAGCTTCCACTTCATCGACTATGTCGTGCACGGCTGGGATGTCGCGCGAGCTCTCGGACTCGCCTATGCGCCGGACCCCGACCTGGTCCGGGCCGCGCTGCCGGTCGCCGCGGCCGTTCCGGAGGGCGAGCGGCGGCTGCGGCCGGGCGCCGCGTTCCGGCCCGGCCTGGCCGTGCCGGCCGACGCGGACCCGATGGACCGGATCCTGGCCATGCTCGGCCGCTCGCCGCGCTGGCCGTCGCCGGGCTCGGCGGGCTGAGTCGGCCCGCGGCGGTCAGCGCCGGCCTGCAGTCAGCGCCGGCCCTGCAGTCGGCGCCGGCCTACGGCGGTCAGCGCCGGCCTGCGCCAGTCAGATCTCGCCGTACAGGCGGTCGCCGGCGTCGCCGAGACCGGGCACGATGTAGCCGCGCTCGTTCAGCCGCTCGTCGAGTCCGCCGGTGACGACCTTGACCGGGATCGGGCAGCCGCCGCCGAACGCCGCTTCCACCCTGGCGACGCCCTCGGGCGCGGCGAGCAGGCAGATCGCGGTCATCGACGCCGCGCCCCGGGCGGCGAGCATCTCGAAGACCGTGACCAGCGTGCCGCCGGTCGCCAGCATCGGGTCGAGCACGAACGTGTCGCGCCCGGTCAGGTCGGCGGGAAGCCTGGTCGCGTACGTCGTCGCGATCAGCGTCTCCTCGTCCCTGGCTAGCCCCACGAAGCCGACGTCGGCCTGCGGGAGCAGCCTGGACATGCCGTCAAGCATCCCGATCCCGGCCCGCAGCACGGGGATCACGAGCGGCATCGGCCTGGCCAGCCGGACCCCGGTGGCCTCGGCGAGCGGGGTACGCACGGTGACCTGCTCGACCTTGATATCCCTGGTGGCCTCGTAGGCGAGCAGCGTGACGAGCTCGTCGGCCAGGTTGCGGAACACCGGCGTCTCGGTGCTGGCGTCGCGGAGTGCGGTGAGCTTGTGCGCGATGAGCGGATGATCGGCGACCAGAGTCTGCATGGTCCGTAGTCTGGCAGGCTGGTCATCCAGGCGTCGGCTAGGAGTCCCGTTCTTCCGGCGGCCAGCCGTGCCGCGGCTGGTACCAGGCCGCCGTGCATCCTGGCGTGCCGCAGCGCACGCACTGATGCCCGCGGCCCGGATGGGTCAGCGCGCCCGGGCAGTCACACGGCGACCAGCTGACGATGACCTGTCCAGGCCCCCACTCATGACCGGCCGGGCACTTCCCGGGATACGGCCACCACCGCGGACGCGCACCCTCACTCACGGTACTAGTAGAACACAGATTCGATTTCGGGTGCACGTGAAGGGCCTGACCGGTAATCTCCCTGGCTGGCGGTCTTCTGACGGCCGTCCTACCTGGACAATGCTCACGTGCGCGTCCAGGCCCGCGAAATCGCTGGGATTTATGGTGAAGAGCGGAAGCCTGTGGGCGAACGCAGTCGAGGCGATCATCAGATCCGCGATGCGACGCCGAGGTAGCCGACCAGCGGCAATGGCGGCGGCAACTATCAGCCCGTAGGCTCGCGCGGCCTCGGCGTCGAAAGGCAGCGGATCGAACGTGGCTTCCGCGTGTTGCAGGACGCTCATCCGTTTCGCCCGCTCGGTAGGCTCGTCGGTGCAGTGGGGTCCTGCCGACAACTCGGCCAGCGTCACCGCGCTGATCACCATCTCCTCAGGCAGGCCAGCCGGGTCGAGGGCCGGAAGATGGATGACGACGTTGGTGTCGATGAGTCCGCGTGTCCGGCTCTCACCAAGCACGGCCGAACGGATCCTGATCGACGGCCGCGTCCAGGTCGCTGCGGAACTTTTCCGCGTCAAGGACCGGGGCTGTCGCGAAGGCGGCCACGACTTCCTCCCGCGGAACGAAGACCCGGCGGCGCAGCGGGATCAACCGCCCGATGGGTGTTCCGTTGCGGCTGATCGTGAAGGACTCTCCTCGTTCCACCGCGCGCATGATCGCACCAGATTCGTTGCGCAGTTCGCGCTGGGTAATCTCGCGTCCCGGCTGACCAGTCATGTCTCCTATCTTAGTGCAATGTGCTACGAGGTGCTACGGCGAGACGGTTCGGTCTCCTGACCGCCCGTCGCGTTCGGCCGCGGAGCGGGCTCGCTGCCGCGACAGCTCGCGCTCGCGGGCGTTGGCGGTCAGCTCGCCGGCCCGCCGGAACTCCGCCTGCGCCTCGGCCGCCCGGCCGAGCTTCATCAGCAGGTCGCCGCGGACGCTGGGGAGCAGGTGATAGCCGCGCAACGACGGCTCGGCGGCGATCTGGTCGACCAGGTCGAGCCCGGCCTGCGGGCCGAACGCCATCGACACCGCCACCGCCCGGTTCAGCTCGACGATCGGGGACGGCATCACCTCGGCGAGGACGCCGTACAGCTCGGTGATCCGCGCCCAGTCGGTCTCCTCCGGCCGGAACGCCCGCGCGTGGCACGCCGCGATCGCGGCCTGGAGCATGTAGGGCCCGCGGTCGCCGCCGAGTTCTCCGGCCCTGGCGAGCGCGGCCAGGCCGCGCCTGATCAGCAGCTGGTCCCAGCGGGTCCGGTCCTGGTCGAGCAGCAGGACCGGCTCTCCGGACGGCCCGGTCCGCGCCGCGAGCCTGGACGACTGGATCTCCATCAGCGCCACGAGGCCGTGTACCTCGGGCTCGTCCGGCGCGAGCTGAGCCAGGACCCGGCCGAGCCGGAGGGCCTCATGGCACAGCGCCGGGCGCATCCAGTCGTCGCCGGCAGTCGCCGAGTAGCCCTCGTTGAAAATGAGATAGATGACCTCGAGTACGGAGGCCAGCCTGGCCGGGCGCGCCTCGCTGTCCGGCGTCTCGAACGGCACGCGCGCGCTGGCCAGCGTCTTCTTCGCGCGGACGATGCGCTGGGCGATCGTGGGTTCCGGCTGCAGGTAGGCGCGGGCGATCTCGGCCGTGGTCAGGCCGCCGAGCAGGCGCAGCGTGAGCGCCACCCTGGCCGGGACGGGCAGCACCGGGTGGCAGGCCGTGAAGATCAGCCGCAGCAGGTCGTCGTCGATGTCGTCGGAGACCGCCCGGTCGAAGTCCGCCGTGCCGTCGTCGTCGGCTTCCAGGTCCCTGCCGATCTCGGCGTACTTGCGCTCCAGGTCGCGGTTGCGGCGGAACACGTCGATGGCGCGGCGCTTGGCGACCGTCACCAGCCATGCGCCGGCGTTCTTGGGGACCCCGTCGCGAGGCCACTGCTCCAGGGCAGCGACGACCGCGTCCTGCGCGAGTTCCTCGGCGAGGCCGATGTCGCCGCCCGCGTACCTGGCCAGCCCGGCGATCAGGCGGGCCGACTCCAGCCGGATGACCGTCTCGATCGCCGCGCGTGCCTGGTCTGCCTGTGAGCCTGCCACGAGGTCCGATCACATCACCGGCCGGGCGATCGGGCAAGTGGGAGCGGCGGGGGTGCGCCTCGCGCGCGCGGCGGCGGGGCCGTGCGGCTCGCTCTGGCCGCCGGCCCCGCCGGGAACTCACGGGTCAGTAGACCTGCCGGATGGTGGACTCGCCCGGGCCGGCGATGGTCAGGAACCGCTTGGTCCACTCGATCGCCTCGGCCTTGTCGCGGGTCTCCATCAGCGCCCAGCCGCCGACCAGCTCCTTCGCCTCGGAGAACGGGCCGTCCAGCACGGTGAACTCGCCGTCGGCGTACTTGACCTTGGTGGCTTCCTCGACCGGCGCGAGGCCACCTGTGGCCAGCAGCACGCCCGCCTTGGTGGCCTCCTCCACGAACGCGCCCATCTTGGCGAACATCTCGGGGCTCGGCGGGGGGATCGGGACGGACGGGTCGGCCAGGGTGTATCCCAGGAATCGCATCTGTCTCTCCTTCGTTCGGCAGGTCGGCCGGGATGCCGCATCTGCTCTTCTGCCCGTGCGTCGAACGCTGCTCGCCCAGATCGACACGGCGTCAGAGATTTTTGGCCTAACGGAGCCCTGGCGCCAGTGTGGCGAACCGCGCCGCGTACGAGCAGGACGAGGACAGCGCCCCGACCGCCGAGGCGCGGGCGACGACCGCGGGCCGGTGGTCGCCGAGCTTCGCGCGCAGCGCCTCGCGTGGCACGAACGCCTGCACCGCCCCGGACAAGCCGGGGTATAGGCGGCAAGCGGGGCATGGTGTCTGCGCATCAGGCGCGGGTCGCGATCGCCGGGTTCCCGGCAGAGCGGGTCTCGGACGTGGACTGGCGGTTGGGTCCGAGCACGGTGCATCCCGGGACCCACGAATAAATCACCGAAACTGTCCCACAAGCGCCAGACAAGATAAGCGCGCCCGAGTATCCGTAATTCTATTCAGAATGCCTTCATACACACGACCCGAGGCGGCCAGCGTGCCGGCCACCTTCCAGCCGGTGATCATCCGGGAGAACAGGTCGGTGATGAACGCGATCGGCCAGCCCCTCACCGGCATCTCGGCCTACCGCTAACGCCGCCCGCCCTCCGCGCGGCGCTCCCCGGATCTCGAGATCGTGGATGATTTTCGGCGTATCTGCTGAGAATCATCCACGATCGCGGAACTGCACGACTGACGGTAGCTGATTTGAACCAGTTTGCGAGGGATCGGCTCGCTGCGCTGCTCAAGGACGCGGCAGCGGGGCGGGGCAAGCGCGGGTCGAGCTCCCGCGCGAAGAAACCCGCTGTAAGGGGATAGTTACGACAATGCGGTCGCCGCAAGCTACCACGGCCTGTACAAGACCGAGCTGAAACCTTGCGGGTATGGGTGCGCCAGGCCGAGAATCCACCACGATCATGGAAACCGCCGGCCGGCGCCGCGCCGGCGGAGCCGCGCCAGCGGGACGCCACGGCCAGCGGGACGCCACGCCAGCGGGACGCCGCGCGGGGGACGGCGCGGTGAGGGAGCCGAGGCGGACATTAACGGCAGCGCCGGCGCGGCCGGACCGCCACGCAAGCCGCAATAGCGGCAATAATCCCGTACGGTCGTACGGCTGTATCTGCGAACCGGCCTGTAGATTGCATTCGGCGCTGGGCATACTGGCCCTGACTCGTTATTTAAGTAACGCGCTATTTGCGGAGCGGACCGTGGCGGAGCCTCCAGTTTCCGGTATGTACGCGTCTAAGTCTCCCGATCCGTCGCATGCAGTTGCTCCCGGGTATCAATTGGCGCAGGGCAGGCTGGCCGAGACGCTCCCGGTGGTCGGCTTGACCATGCGCCGGCCGGAGGGCTCGGCGTCGGCGGCGGCCGGCAGGCGCAGCGCGGATACCGCCATCGCGGCCCGGCACGGGAGGGTCGCCGAGCGGTACGCGGACCTGCTCGGCAGCTCCCGCTGCGTCGTGAGGAAGGCCTGCCAGCTGCTCTCGCTCGCGAGCTTGCCGCCCGTCGGGTCGCCGGAGCATCAGGTCATCTACCAGTCGGCGCTGGCCGGGCGCGAAGGCGATACGCCGTCGATGCCGGCTGGCCTGGCCGCCGACCTGGCCGAGACCGAGCTCGGCCTGCCGCTGCACGAGATCTTCATCGACTTCGACCCGCACCCGATCGCCGCGGCATCGATCGGGCAGGTGCACGCCGCCCGGCTCCAGGACGGGCGGGACGTCGCGGTCAAGATCCAGTATCCGGGTGTCGAGCAGGCGATCCGCGCCGACCTGTGCAACGGCGAACTGCTCGCCGCGTTGCTGCGGCTCGGCTGCGGAACGACCTGCGTGCAGGCCGACGTGCCCGCGATCGCGCGCGAGCTGTCGGCGCGAATCGGCGAAGAGATCGACTACCGGGTGGAGGCCGTCAATCAGGAGGCGTTCGCCGCCGCGTACCGCGGGCATCCGCTGATCAGGATCCCGGAGACCGTCCCCGAGCTGTGCACCGCCCGGGTGCTGACGATGGAGCTGAGCGAGGGTTTCTGCTGGGCGCGCGCCCGGTCGGCGCCGCAGCATCTGCGGGACAGGTGGGGCGAGGTGATCTACCGGTTCGCGGTCGGCAGCCTCACCCGGCTCGGGATGCTGAACGCCGACCCGAATCCCGGCAACTACCTGTTCCATGCCGACGGCGGCGTGACGTTCCTCGACTTCGGCTGTGTAAGGCGTTACAGCGCGAAGCAGATCCTCATCGTGCGGGGCATCATGCAAGCCATTGTCGGTTCTGAGGCAACGCAACTCCTTCGCGTGATGAGCGACGCCGGATACGTGGACCAGGCCGACCCGCCCGACGCCTGCGCCCTGCTTGCGTGGTTCCACGAGGCGCACCAGCCGATCGTGGCCGAACAGCCTTATACCTACTCACCGGACTTCGCGGCGACCCTGCGCGGCTCGGATCTGGCCAGGTCTGGCCGGTATGCCGGGGTCATCAGGCGACTGACGATACCGGCGGACTTCCTGTCCGTGGTCCGCGTCAACCTGGGCATCGCCGGCGTGCTCGCCGAACTCGGCGCGACCGGCCACTGGGCCGCCATCCACCGTGAGTACTGCGGCGCCGCGGCCAGGGGGCCGGCCGCCGCGCCCGCCGAGTTTCCGGTGGCCGAGTGACCGCTGGCCGGGCGACCGGGTTGCTGATGGCCGGCGTCGCCGGGCTGCCTGCGGCACAAGCCGCGCAGCGAGCGTCGGCTCACGACGCCGCCCCGGCGCGCCAGGGTCAACGGGCTGATGGCGATCGCCGGCGGTCGGCTGGACGTGCTGATCTTTCATTCGAACAGCAGTCATCAGTTCCTCGACAGCTGCGGCCTGACCAGCCTGATCAGGCTCGCTTCGGCGCGCGTATCCAACAATGACCGTGCCCTCGCCGGAACCGGCCTCGGGCTGCTCGTGCTGAATGAGGCATGTTCCCAGGTGACCTGCGCGTCGGCGACCGTCAGCAAGCTGGCGACCAACGGGACGGTCAGCGGCACGCTGTCGGTGCCGCACGCCTTCTCGTTGCTGACCGGGCCGCAGGGCGCGGTCGTCACGTTCTCCGCTGGCCACATGTCGCTGGTCCGCCTCGGCGCATAACGCGGCCAGGATCCGGTGGCGCCGGGACCGAGTCAGGCGCCACCGGATCCGCACCGGCCGCAGGCCTAGGACTTGCTGGCAGACGAGCCGACCGGCTCGGTCGAGCCGCCGTCCGACGTGCTCGCGACCCGGCGCATGGACGCGGGCATCGGGATCGGCCACCTGCGGGAGGCGGTCTCCCCGTCGGAACCGGCCGTCATCCCGTCGGTCGCACGCTCGGCGACGCTGGTATCCCTGATCGAGACGAGCGAGAGCCGGCCGAGTGCGACCGACGCGATGCAGACGATCACGACACCGAGGCCGGTGAAGAAGCCGATCTGCTCCATCGCCCTGGCGATATGACCGCCGACCGGGACTCCCTGCGCCGGGAGCGCGTTCGTCCAGATCGGCGCCAGCGCGCTGCCCACCGCGAACCACGCGCCGCTGGCCGCGGCCAGCGACGCACCGAGCAGCGCCATCGGCCTGAGCCTGCTGGCTACCAGGACAAGCCCGCCGAGGAAGGCGCCAGCGGCGGGCAGGATTTCCAGCCACAACCGCCCCGACGTCATCCTCCACGCGTGATCAGGTGTGTAGGCGTAATGGACGTACGGCCCGACGAGCGGGATAAGCCCGCCCCAGATCGCCAGCAGAACAAGCAGCACACCGCTCAAGGCGCCGCGGCTCCTCGAGACCTTCAGCATCCCAGCCATTATCGATCACTCCTTTGCGGCCGGAGAGCACATAAGGATCATCACGAACTGATCACCCTATTCAATGAAACTGACAGACCCGTAGCCCACTGCCCCCGGGTGCGCCGCGCAAACACCGCCGTCCCGGTCAGCCCCCAGCCCGTTAGCTGCCGGCCGCGGGCCGGGCGCGGGCGAGGACCCCTGTCATGGAACGGGCCGGTGCGGACGGCACAATGACAGGGCGCCCTGAATTCTCGTCGATCAGCCGCTCGCTACCCCTGAGGAGTGTCGCTTCATGCAGGTCGGACTGCAGATTCCGGATTTCACCTGGCCAGCGGGGCCGTCCAGGCTCGGCGCCGACCTGGCCGCCGTGGCCCGCACCGCCGACGACGCGGGATTTGAGTTCATCAGCGTGATGGACCATTTCTTCCAGATCGGCGCGGTCGGCCCGCCCGAGCGCGAGATGCTCGAGGCGTACACGACCCTCGGATACCTGGCCGCGTGCACGTCGCGGGCGAAGCTCGTCACGCTGGTCACTGGCGCGGTCTACCGTCATCCTGGGGTGCTCGCGAAGATCGTGACCACGCTGGACGTGCTCTCCGGCGGCCGGGCGTGGCTGGGCGTCGGGGCGGCGTGGAACGAGGAGGAGTCCAGGGGCCTCGGCATCCCGTTCCCGCCGGTCGCCGAGCGGTTTGAGCGGCTCGAGGAGACCCTGCAGATATGCCTGCAGATGTGGAGCGGCGACGAGTCGCCGTTCCGCGGCACCCACTACGAACTCGACCGGCCGCTGAACTCCCCGCAGGCCCTGTCGAAGCCGCATCCGCCGATCATGATCGGCGGCGGGGGAGAGCGAAAGACGCTGCGCTTCGTGGCGCGCTACGCCCAGGCGTGCAACCTGTTCCCCGGCCCGGACCTCGCCCGCAAGCTCGACGTGCTCCGGGCGCACTGCGATGCGGAGGGCCGGATCTACGACGAGATCCGCAAGTCCTGCTACTTCATCTTCGACGTCGGGCCTCATGGCGAGAAGGCGAACGAGGTCATCGACAACCTCGGCAAGCTCGCGGAACTGGGTTTCGACACCGCGATCGGGGCCGTCGCCGACGTCTGGGAGATGACGCCGCTCGAGATCATCGGCGGCCAGGTGATTCCTGCCGTAGCGGACCTCTGACCGCGAGTGACAGGCAGGTCAGGTTGGGCGCTGCCTAGCCGACCAGCCGGTCCACCGAATGACGCGGATGGCGATGACCGGCCCGGCGGGCGGCCTTGCCCGGTACTGCGCGTATCTACCGGCGAGCAGGCCGACCGGCGCAGTCATTTCAGCCGGGTCGTCGATGACCACCGCCTCGCCGTCGGCGCGTACCCACCACAGCGCCGTCCAGTCCTCGTTGTAGTGGTCGGCGAGCACAGCGACCCGAGGATCGGCGCGGATGTTGCTCAGGCGCCGCAGCGCACGAGTGCTTTTCGGCTTGGCGTCGACGGCGGTGTAGATGCTGTCGCGGTCCAGCGCGAAGGTGACCGGGATCGTGTGCGGCCGCCCGTCCGCCGACACGGTGGCCAGGACGGCTACCCGGGCGCTGCCGAGCAGCCGCTTCGCCTCCTCCACGCTGATCCGCACGACAGGCTAGATCATCCGGGCCCGGACGGGGTGCTGGCGGAAGCCGCCGTTCGCCGCGGACTCCACCCACCAGGCCTGCTTGGCCGGCGCGACGCTGACCACCTCATGCAGATCGGTGCCGACATAGTGCAGGCCGACGCCGTCCTCGCTCGCGTAGCCGGCGGGCAGGACGTGCTCGGCGACGAGCCTGCGGTACACGTGCCTGCGCGGCTGGCCGTCGAAGTCGTCGTGGACGCCGTTGCTGTAAGGAAGCAGGCCCAGCCCGTCGGTGAACGGGTCGAGCGAGTCGCCGAACGAGTCGGTGGGGCCGCCCAGATGCCAGCACAGGCTGCCCGCGCTCCACCCGGCCAGCACGACGCCCGCGTCCCAGCATTCCCGCATGACCTCCGCGAGGCCGTGCGCGCGCCAGATCGCCATCAAGTTCACCACGCTGCCGCCCTCGACCAGCAAGACATCCTGCGACAGCAGGTGCCGCCGCACGTCGGGGACGCTCGGCTGGGTGAACAGGCGCAGCACGCTCAGCTCGATATCGGGCCTGGCGTCGAACGCAGCGGTCACGTGGTCGATGTTGGCCTGGGCGTCGCCGACCGCGGTCGGCAGGTAGCAGATCCGCCTGCGGTCGCTAGGCGGAGCGAGGCTGACGGCATGCTCGACGAGGGCGAGCGAGTTCTTCTGGCCGGGCTCGGGTACCAGAATCCCGGAGAACGCGAAGATCTGCCTAAGCGCTGACACGCTTGGTAAGACTAGACCGCCAGGGTCACCCGGGCAGCGTTGGCTCAGCCGGTCAGCGAGGAGACCCGCCTGATCACCTCGTCCCGGCCGAGCACACGGGCGACGCTGGCCAGGTCGGGGCTCCTCGTCGAGCCGGTCAGCGCCACCCGGATCAGCTGCGACGCCTCCCTGATCGAGCCCGGGTAGTCATCCGGCGCCTGCTTGTACAGCTTGGCGTTCTGCGCGAAGCCGTGCTTGGCGGCAAGGTCCCTGATCTGCCCGAACCACTCCTGAGGGTCGGCCAGGTCCCGATAGTCGGCCACGAAGTCGGCGGCGAACTCGCGCACCAGCTCGTCCGGCAGGCTGCCGAGCCGTTCGTCGCCGACCATGACCAGCGTGAACAGGTCGGGGAAGAAGAAGCCGTACGCGGACCGGAAGTCGGACCACTTGCGCAGGTCCTTGCGCGGGTTCTCGACCCCTTCCCGCTCGACTGCCAGCGCGGCGAGCGCCCGGTCAGGCTCGGCCGCGAGGACCCCGGCGAGCTCGGGATCGTGGTCGGCGGCCCAGGCCAGCATCGCGTCCAGGATCTGCTGCCTGGACAGGGTCGCGATGTGGTCGGCGCTGATGTCCTCCAGCTTCACCTGGTCGATCAGCGGGCCGGCGCCGCCGAGCTCGGACAGCCTGATCGGGGCGGCGAGCGCCTCGTCGAGCGGCATCTCGGCGAGCGAGCCGTTGGCCAGCCCGCGCAGGTAGTACAGCACTGCCCTGGCCGGGTAGCCCTCCCGGATGTAGAAGTCGACGCTGGCCTCTGGGTCCTTGCGCTTGGACAGCTTGCGCTTGCCGCCGGGGATCTGCTTCATCAGCTGCGACGTGTGGGCGTACTCCGGTGCCGCGAATCCGAGCGCCGCGAACAGCTGCAGGTGCATCGGGACGGAGGACAGCCACTCCTCGCCCCTGATCACCAGGTTGACCCGCATCAGGTGGTCGTCGACGGCGTGCGCGAAATGGTAGGTGGGCAGCCGGTCTTGCCCATGGGCCTGGGCGGCGGACTTGAGGATCACGACGTCGTTGAAGTTGTCCTCGGACGACAGCCGGCCGCGGATCGCCTCGGTGTACTCCACCCGCCGTCCTGGCACGCCCGGCGAGCGGAACCGCACCACGTACGGCACGTCCTCGGCGAGCTTGGCCCGAACCTGCTCGTCGGTGGCGTCCCGCCAGATCGCCCACCGGCCGTAGTAGCCGGGCGGGACCTTGGCGTCCTGCTGGCGCCTCCTGGTATCGGCGAGTTCGGCCGCCGTGGCGAAGCACAGGTAGGCCTTGTCCTGGCGCAACAGCTCGCGCGCGTAACTCATGTAAATGGCCGCGCGCCGCGACTGCTGGTATGGCCCGTAGTCGCCGTGACCTTGTTCCTCGTCCGGGGTCAGGCCGAAGTAGCCGAACGCGCGCGCGAACTGCCCGAGTGCGCCCTCGACCTCTCGCGACTGGTCGGTGTCCTCGATCCTGAGCAGGTAGCGGCCGCCCGACTGGCCCGCGACGTCGCGGTCGATCATCGCGCTGTAGATCGTCCCGATGTGCATGAGGCCGGTCGGTGACGGACCGAGCCTGGTGACCTTCGCGCCCTCGGGCAACCGCCTGGGCGGGTAGCGCCGCTCCCAGTGCCCAGGCTCCGGCAGGTCAGGGGGGAACAGCGCGTCGATCACGGCCCAACGCTATCAACAGCCCCGCGCGACACGCCGTCGGCGCTCAATCGCCGGGAACCGCCCGGCTGCCCGCGATGATGGATTCCGACCTCAGACGTCACCGCTGTCACCACCGACTCTGTCACGACCAACTCTGTTACGACCAACTCTGTCACGACCGATGGAGCGCCGATGCGACTGCTCCACACCTCGGACTGGCATCTCGGGCGGACGCTGTACGGCGTGGACCTGCTGACTCACCAGGCCGCATTCCTCGACTGGCTGCTTGACCAGGCGGTCAGGCACGAGGTGCACGCGGTCGTGGTCGCCGGGGACGTGTACGACCGGGCGGTCCCGCCCACCGACGCGGTGATGGTGCTCGACCGCGCGCTGCGCCGCTTCGCGGCCGCCCGGATCCCGGTCGTCATCACCAGCGGCAACCACGACTCGGCCGTCAGGCTCGGCTTCGGCTCCCGGCTCAGCGAACTGGCCGGCGTTCACCTGCGCACGTCCGTTGCCGACATCGCTAGGCCCGTGCTGGTCGCCGACGAGCACGGCGAGGTGGCCGTATACGGGATCCCCTACCTGCTGCCCGACGCGGTGCTTGACGAGCTGGGCGCGGAGCGGTCGCACGCCTCGGTGCTCGCCGCCGCGACCGCCCTGATCAGGGCCGACGCGGCCGAGCGGGGCATCGGGCGCACCGTCGTCGTCGCACACGCGTTCATCACGGGGGCAGCGCCGTGCGACTCCGAGCGCGACATCCGCGTCGGCGGGATCGGCGACGCGCCCGCGTCGGTGTTCGCCGGGCTGAGCTACGTCGCGCTCGGCCACCTGCACGGGCAGCAGGACGTCAGTTCGGGCGGCGCGGGGACCACAGTCAGGTACTGCGGATCGCCGCTGGCGTTCTCGTTCTCCGAGCGGTATCACGCCAAGTCGGTGACGCTGGCCGAGATCGACGGGTCCGGCCAGGTCAGCATCGCCAAGCTGGCGGCACCCATGCCGCGGCCGCTGCGCGAGATCCGCGGCAAGCTCGACGACCTGCTGGCCGAGACCGGCCCGGGTCAGCGCGGCACTGGCCGGGGCGCCGGCCGCCCGGGCGGCGAGCTGGCCGATGCGTGGCTGCGGGTGGTGCTGACCGATGCGGTCCGGCCGGCCTCGCCGATGGAGCGGCTGCGCGAGAAGTGGCCGCACACGCTGGTGCTGGACTTCGACCCCGAGGGCGAGTTCGTCAGCGCCGCGGCCGACCTCGGCCGGCTCGCGAAGACGGCCGACCCGGTCGAGATCTGCGAGCTGTTCGTCGAGTTCACCAGCGGCGGCCCGGCCGACGAGGACCAGCTCGCCGTGCTGCGTGACGTCGTCGAGGCGGTGCAGCACGACGAGGCGGCCGACGGCGCCCCCGCGGGCCGGCGGACAGCCGGATCCGACGCCGGCTCCGTGGACGAGTGGCTGGCGAACGCGGGCCGGGCAGACGACTGGCTGCTCGACGCCGACCTGGCGTTCCCCGAGCGGGGCGGGAACCCTGCGGCGGCCTAGGGTGCGTCCCTGATGCGGCTGCACCGGCTCGAGATGCAGGCGTTCGGGCCGTTCGCGACGGCGCAGCGGATCGACTTCGACCGCCTCGCGGCTGGGGGGCTGTTCCTGCTCGAGGGCCCGACCGGCGCGGGGAAGACGACCGTGCTCGACGCGATCACGTTCGCGCTGTACGGCGGCCTGGCCGGGGAGGACGCCGGAGCCGACCGGCTGCATTCGCACTTCGCCGACCCCGGCGTCGAGCCGTCGGTGACGCTGGAGTTCTCGGTCCGCGCCGTCCGCTACCTGATCACCCGCGTGCCCGAGCACCGGCGGCCCAAGCGGCGCGGCCAGGGGTACACCACGGAGGCGATGCGGGTGCACCTGCGGCGCCGCGAGGCCGGCCAGTGGGTCACCATGTCGTCGAACAAGGCCGAGGCCGGCGAGGCGATCGCGGACGTCATCGGGCTCAGCCGGACCCAGTTCACCCAGGTGATGCTGCTGCCGCAGGGCGAGTTCGCGCGCTTCCTGCGGTGCGACGACGACGCCAGGCGGGCGGTGCTGACCAAGCTCTTCGGCACCGAGCTGTACGACAAGATCACGCTCGAACTTGACCGGCGCCGGGCGGTCGCGCTCAAGCAGCGGCAGGATGCCCGGGCCGAGATCGCCGAAGCGGTCTCGGCAGCGGCCGAGGCCGCCGGGCTCGACGCGGCCGCCCGCGGCGAGCTGATCTGTCTGCCCGCCGGGGAGCGTGGGATCAGGTTCAAGCAGATCGGCGACGACCTGGCCGGGGCGCTGGCCAGCGCGGGCACCGAACTCGAGCGTGCCGTGCGGCAGGCTCGGGCCGCGCTGGCGGCCGAGCAGGCCGCGACCGCGCGGGCCGCGCTGATGACGCGGCTGACCCAGGCGCTGGCGTCGCAGGGCCGGCACGAGGCCACCCGCGCCGCGCACGGTCAGCGGGCGGCCCGGCTGGATGCCGCCAGGCGGGCCGAACCGGTGCGGCCGCTGCTTGCCGCGCTCGACGACGCCGAAGCGTCGGCTGCCCGGGCGCGAGACAGACTCAGGCTGCTGGTGGGTGCGGCCGCGGCCGCCGACTTCTCCTGCCTGCTCGGCGAGTCCGCCGACAGCACGCTGGTCAGGCGGACCGCGAAGGAGTCAGCCGCCCGTGCCGGTGCCGGCCTGCGGGAGGCGACCAGCCTGGAGCATCTCGTAGCGGCCGAATCAACAGTGCCAGGTCGCGAGACCGCCGTCGGGGAGCTCGACCGGGCCGCGGCGCGGGCCGCCGCCCTGGCCGAGTCGCTCGCGGCGGCCCGCGAGGAACTCCCCGGGCGCATCGTTGCGGCGGAGGCGCGGCTGGCCGGGGCCAAGAACGCCGCCGCCGGGCTCGAGGCGAGCACGCAGCGACGGGCGGAGCTGGCGCGGCTGCGGGCGGCGGCCTGCCGCCTGGCCGAACTCGAGCCGCTGCTGGCCGACAAGGCCGAGGGGGTGCGGGCGGCGGTCGAGGCGCACCAGCGGCTGGTCGACGACCATCAGCGGGCGATGGAGGAGCGGCTGGCCGGGATCGCGGCCGAGCTGGCGGCGGCTCTGTCCGACGGGGCGCCGTGCCCGGTCTGCGGCTCGGCGCGGCACCCGGCGCCCGCTGCGGCCCGCGCCGCCCGGGTGACCGCCAAGGCCGTGCAGGCCGCGCGCGAGCGGCGGGATGCCGCGGCGGCGGCCAGGTCGCGGGCCGAGCAGGAGCACGCCGAGCTTGCCACGCAGGCCACCGAGCAGGCCGCCATAGCCGCCGGGCGCACCCTGGCCGGCCTGGCGGCCGAGGAGGCCGAGGTGGCGGAGCGGCTGACGGCCGCCGAGCGAGGCACGGCCCAGGCGCCCGCCCTGGAGGCCGAGCTGGCCCGCCTGCGCGGCGAGCAGGAGCGACTCGGGGACGAACTGCGCGCCGCGGCCGCCGCCGAGGCGACGGCGCGCCAGGAGGCCGACCAGGCCAGAGCGGACCTGGCGGCGCTGAACGCGACGCTGGCGCAGGCCGCCCAGGGCTGCCCGTCGGTCGCGGCGCGAAGCGCGGCGCTCGGCCAGGCGGCCGAGGGCAGCCGCCTGCTCGCGGCGGCGCTTGACGAGCTGGCGGCGGCGGTTGACGCGGCGGCGGGTGCGCGGGGCAGGGCGGCGCGGGAGGCGCAGGCCAGCGGCTTCGACACGCTGGAACTCGCCAGGTCGGCGGTGCTCAGGCCGGCCGAGCAGTCCGCGCTGAGCGAGCAGGTGGCGTCGTGGACCAGGGAGCTGACCGCGTTGCAGGCCGCGGCGGCGGCCGCCGACCTGACGGGCCTCGACCCGGATCTGGCCGGCGAGGTCCACGCGGCCGCCGAACGGGCGGCGTCGGCACTGGCCCGCGCCAGGGACGCGGAGCAGGACGCCAGGACCGGGCACGAGACGCAGCGGGCCAGGGACGGCCGGCTCAGCGCACGGCTGGCCGAGGTGCGGGCCGCGGAGACCGCCGCCGCGGCGCTGGACGCCGCGACCGAGCCGGTCATCTACCTAGCCGGCCTGGCCAAGGGCATGGACGGGCGCCGCAGGGTCGCGCTGACCACGTACGTGCTGCGGCACTGGTTCGAACAGGTCGTCGCCGCGGCCAACGTGCGGCTGGCGGTGATGTCGTCCGGCCGCTACGAGCTGCGGCGCAGCGACGAGGGCGAGTCGCGGCGGCAGCGCGGCGGGCTGACCCTGTCGGTCGTCGACCGGCACACCGGGGAGGAGCGGAGCCCGAAGTCGTTGTCCGGCGGCGAGACCTTCTACGCCTCGCTGGCGCTGGCGCTCGGGCTGGCCGACGTGGTCAAGGCCGAGGCCGGGGGAGTGGACACGCAGACGCTCTTCATCGACGAGGGCTTCGGCTCGCTCGACGCCGACACGCTCGACCAGGTGCTCAGCGTCATCGACGAACTGCGGGACCGAGGCCGAGCGGTCGGCATCGTCAGCCACGTCGCCGACCTGCGCGACCGGGTCGCCGAGCGGCTCGAGATCCGCCGCCTGCCCGACGGCTCGTCCGCGCTGCGGGTCGTCGCGTGACGGCCGGGCCCGGGTCGGCCGCGTCGGCGGGTCCGCGGACGTCTGCGGCCGGGGCGACAGCAGGGCCGGCCGCCCGCGTAGGCCACACCGCGATCGTGACCGGGGCCAACCACGGCATCGGCGCGGCCACGGCGACCGCGCTCGCCGCGCGGGGGTGCGCGGTCGTGTGCGCGTTCTGGCGGGTGCGCGATCCGGCCGATCCCGGCATCCCGCAGACCTACCGGGATCGCCGCGCGGGCGGCGCCGAGGCGGTCGTGGCCGAGATCGAAGCGGCGGGCGGCGAAGCGGTGGCCGCGGAGGCCGACCTTTCGGACCCGGAGACGCCCGCGGCGATGTTCGACCTGGCCGAACATCGCCTCGGCCCGGTCGACATCCTGGTCAACAACGCCACGGGCTGGCTCGCCGACACCTTCGCCCCGGCGGCCAGCGACCGGCACGGGCGGTCGCTCCGGCCGGTCACCGCGGCCTCGTGGCGGCAGCAGTTCGGCGTGGACGCGATGGCTCCGGCGCTGCTGATCGCCGAGTTCGCGCGCCGGCATGTCGCCAGGGGCGCGGACTGGGGCCGGATCGTCGGGCTCACCTCGGGCGGGGCGCTCGGCTTCCCCGAGGAGGTGTCCTACGGGGCGGCCAAGGCGGCGCAGGAGAACTACACGATGTCGGCCGCGCTCGAGCTCGGCCGGTTCGGGATCACGGCGAACATGGTGTACCCGCCGGTCACCGACACCGGCTGGGTCACCGACGCGGTCCGCGACGCGGTCGCGGCGGACCCGGCCATGCTGCACGTCGTCGGCCCCGCCCAGGTCGCCGAGGTGATCGCCTACCTCTGCTCCGACGCCGCGGCCCTGATCACCGCCAACATCCTCACCCTCCGCTGACCCCGCCCCCGCCGAGCCCAGGCTCGCTTGTCTGCCGGGTGAACATCGCTGTCACATCGATGTCCGCCGAGGAGGGCTTTCCAGAACAGCGATGCCGCATCGATGTTCGCCGGCGAGCACCGCTGTCACATCGATGTCGGCCGAGAGCTGCTATCCAGAACAGCGATGCCACATGGGTGTGGCTCTTCTGGAGTGAGTTATTGATTTGCCCGGTGGTGGTGGCGTGGCTGGGTGTTAGTGAGGCTTCCGTTCCGTATGGTCCTGAAGTGCGAAATCCGGGACTACGGAAAGGAAGCCTCAGGTGGAAGAG
>WNGG01002634.1_pt1 | contig 35512 bp, 32 predicted proteins | sample 5400661 | NCBI WGS metagenome assembly WNGG01 (sample SAMN13153372, study PRJNA577476) | soil metagenome | isolation source: 100 cm soil or saprolite under Garry oak tree replicate 1 | place: USA:California | collected 2016-06-15
GGCGCCGGCGTGTCGTAGGGCTGCAGCTTCAGCGCGGAAAAGTTGGGAGCGGCGATGAGCGCCGCCGGAGCGAGAACGGCCGCGAGCACGAGCAGCGCGACGGCGATGGCGCGCCTCATTTGGCGCCCGTGGTTTTGAAAGCCTGAAGGACTTCCTCCGGTTGGAGGAGATCGAGGGGATTCGTCTGGATCTTCACGTATCTCACGGTGCCCTCACGGTCGATGATGAAGTACGCGCGTCGGGCGTAACGGAAGATCGGGCTCGCTTCCTCGGTCACCATCGCGCCCCAGGCGGGCAGCATCGTGCGGCGGAAGTCGGACAAGAGCAGGTGCTTCGTGCCGGTTTGCTTGACGAACGCATCGAGCGTCGCCGCGTGATCGGCGCTGACGCCCACGACCTGGGCGCCCGCGGCTTCGAACTGGCTGAGCGCGCCGTCGAAGCCGCTAATTTCCTTCATTCATGTCGGCGTGAAGGCCTGGATGAAGGTGTAGAGGACGACGACGGGGCCTTTCGCCGTCAGCTCGGACAGCTTGACCTGCTTGCCGCCGGGCGCGGGCAGCGTGAAGTCAGGCGCTTTCTGTCCGACCTCGAGCGCCTGGGCCCCGGCGGCCAGGATCAGGCTCGCGAGCGCGGCGGCCACGCCGAGCGCGAGAGTGCGGGTCAGTCTCATGCGGCCTCCCTCGACCGAGATGAATGAAGTCTACTACGCCATTACCACAAACCCTCGAGCGGGCTCGCCGGTTCCTCAGCGGAGACGGCCGAGCGCGCGGAGCACCCGCTCCGGTGTCACGGGCTGGTCGGTGAGCATCGCGCCGAGCGGGGCGAGGGCGTCGTTCACGGCGTTGAGGATCGCCGCGGGCGCCCCCGTGGTTCCGGCCTCGCCGGCGCCCTTGAAGCCGCCCGCGATGGCCGGCGCCGGCGTCTCGAGGTGGTGGAGCTCGAGCGGTGGCATGTCGTCGAAGCGCGGCACGGCGTAGTCCATCAGCGTGCCGCTCAGGAGCTGGCCGCCGTCGTCGTAGACGCAGTGCTCGAGCAGCGCGCCGCCGAGTCCCTGGGCCACGCCGCCCGCGATCTGTCCTTCGACCAGCGCCGGGTTGACGATGCGTCCGCAATCGTCCACCGCGACGTAGCGGCTCACGCGGACGCGCCCCGTCTCGACATCGACCTCGACGACGGCGAGGTGGGCGCCGTTGGTGAAGGTCCACGCGCCCGGATTGGCCCAGTGCGCGGTCGCCTCGAGGCTCGGCTCGAGGCCGCGCAGCTCGTTCGACCGGAAGTACACGGCGCGCGCCAGCTCGGCGAACCCGAGACCGCGGTCGCTCCCGCGCACCGAGGCGCGGCCGTCGCCCAGCTCGACGTCGTCGGGGCTCGCTTCGAGGAGCACGGCCGCCGCGCACCGGACCTTCTCGGCGAGCGCGCGCGACGCGAGCAGCGTCGCGCTGCCGCCGATCGGCATGCCGCGGCTCGCCCAGGTGCCGCCGCCGTAGGGGACGACCGCGGTGTCGCCTGCGATCACGGTGACGGCGTCGAGCTCGACTCCCAGCTCGTCGGCGATGATCTGCGCGACCGCCGTCTGCATGCCCTGACCCTGGTTCGTGATCCCGACGAGGGCCACGACGCCGCCGCCGGGCTCGAGGCGCACGGTCGTGCCCTCCTGGCCCGAGATCGGCGCGCCGCCCACGCCGTAGAACTGGGCGCCCGGCCCAGTCAGCTCCACGAAGCACGCGAGCCCGATGCCGACCGCGCGCCCCGCGGCGCGCGCCCGGCCCTGCTCGCGTCGCAGCTCGTCGTAGCGCGCCGCCTCGAGCAGGCGCTCGAGCGCCGCGCCGTGGCTTCCGCTGTCGTAGACGTTGCCGCCGGCCGACGTCCACGGCAGCTCCTCGGGCCGCACCAGGTTGCGCCGGCGGATCTCCGCGGGGTCGAGCCCGAGATCGCGGGCAACGAGGTCGAGCATGGACTCGGTGACGGCGGTGGCGATCGGATGGCCCACCGCGCGGTACTGCGACGTGATGACCTTGTTCTGCGCGACGACGGCGAGGCGCGCGTCGTAGTCGCGGACGCGATAGGGCCCCGGCAAGAGCCGCAGCACCTGGCCGCCCTCCACGACCGACGAGCGAGGGTAGGCCGAGTAGGGACCGACCGCCGCGGTGATCGTGGCGCGCATCGCCGTGAGCGTGCCGTCCCGCTCGGCGGCGACCTCGACCGCGACCGTCTGCTCGCGCGCGTGGATGTCCGAGACGAACGACTCGCGCCGGGACGCCGTGAACTTCACCGGCCGGCCGAGGGTGAGCGCGAGCGCCACCGCCGCGAGATCGTCCTGGTAGACGTGGATCTTCATCCCGAAGCTGCCCCCGACGTCCGGGGCGACGACGCGCACGCGGTGCTCCGCCAGGCCGAAGAGGTCGGCGAGCACGGCCTGCATCATGTGCGGCACCTGGGTGGAGATCCACACGGTCAGCGCGCGGGTCGCGGGCTCGAAGTCGGCGACGAGGCTCCGCGGCTCGAGCGCGACGCCGGTGTGGCGGCCCGAGTGGAACGTGCGGGCCCACGTGCGGTGCGCGCGCGCGAACGCGGCGTCGGCGTCGCCGCTGCTCACGGCAGTCGCGTAGATCAGGTTGTCGCCGAGCTCGGCGTGGATCAGGGGCGCGTCGGGCACCGTCGCCGCCGCCGGCGAGAGCACCGCGGGCAGGGCGTCGTAGCGGACGGCGACCAGCGCGGCCGCGTCCTCGGCCAGCGCGCGCGTCTCGGCGGCCAGGGCGACGACCGGCTCGCCCACACAGCGGACGCGCTCGACGGCGAGCGGCAGCATCGCGCCCGTCTTCATGCCGGTGTAGTGACGGAGGATGCCGCGATACGGCTTGCAGAGGCGCGCCGCGTCGGCGCCCGTGAGCACGCCGGCGACGCCCGGCGCCGCGCGCGCGCGCTCGACGTCGAGCGACGCCACGCGCGCGTGGGGATGCGGGCTGCGGACGATCGCGACGTGGACCATGCGAGGCAGGGTGAGGTCGTCCACGTAGCGGCCCCGGCCCGTGAGGAGGCGAGGGTCGTCGGGCCTCTTCGCGCGCGCCCCGACCTGACGGGCATGACGGGCGGCGGCCGGCACGGCGGGAATCTAGCACGATTGACACCCCACGTCGGCGCTCCTATGATTCCCCCACTCGAATGGACCCGGAAGGTTTCGCGTGTTCCCCAAGGAGGGAGTCATGAATCGACGGCGATTTCTGGCGACCGGCACGGCCGCGACCGCGGCTCTCGCATTCCCGTCCGTGCTGCGCGCGCAGACGAAGGATTCGATCAAGATCGGATTCCCGCTGCCGCTGACGGGCACCTTCGCCGCCATCGCCGCGGATCTACAAAAGGGCGCGCAGCTGGCTATGGAGGAGCTCAACGTCAAGGGCGGCGTCATGGGCAGGAAAGTCGAGGTCCTGTTCCGGGACGACGAGCTCAAGCCGGCGGTCGGCGCCCAGCGCACGAAGGAGCTGATCGAGAACCAGAAGGTGGACTTCGTCGTGGGTGGTCTCGCCGCTCACGTCCAGATGGCCATCAACGAGCAGACGAAGGCGGCGAAGAAGCTCTACATCTCGGTGAGCCAGTCCGACGAGATCAGCGCCAAGCCCGACACCAGCACGCTGACCTTCCACGAGGCGCTGAACCCGACGATCACCAGCCGGGCCATGGCCTCCTTCGGCATGCAGAATCTCGGCAAGAAATGGTGGGTCGTTTACGCCGACTACGCCTGGGGCAAGCAGAACAACGCCGTCTTCAACGCGGCCATCACCAAGCTCGGCGGCACCATTCTCGGGAGCACGCCCTATCCGCTCGGCAAGCCCGAGTTCTCGGCGCATCTGCCGAAGATCCAGGCGGCCAAGCCCGACGCGATCTACGCCGTCACTCCGGGCGCCGACAACGTGCCCTTCCTGAAGCAGGCCATCAGCTTCGGCCTCAAGAAGGACGCGAAGATCGCCCAGCCGCTTCACTTCCTCTACTACACGAAGGAAGGTGGCGCCGACGTCTTCCAGGATATCTACGGGGCCACCCACTTCTGTCACGAGCTGGCCGAGACCTTGCCGCAGGCCAAGCGTTACGTCGAAGCCTTCACGAAACAGTTCAAGACGCCGCCGGACGCGTACTCCGGCTACGGCTACAACGGCATCCTGGAGGTCGCCCGCGGCGTCGAGCTGGCGAAATCCACCGACTCGGACGCGGTGGCCAACGCGCTCCGCAAGAACAACGTGTACGACCACTACAAGGGCAAACAGTGGTGGCGGGCGTGCGACAACAAGTCCATCCAGGACCTCTGGATCCTGAAGGTCCGGTCGCCCCAGCAGGTAAAGGGTGAGTGGGGCTACTTCGACGTCATCGGCAAGGTGGCGGCCAACGAGGAGCTGGACCGGACCTGCGCGGAAAAGGGACACGTCTAGCCGCGTGCTCGATATCTCGCTGCAGGCACTCGCCGCTCAGGTCTTCACCGGCCTCGTCCTGGGTGGGATTCTCGTACTGCTGGCCATCGGCCTCAGCCTGATCTTCGGGCTGATGACCGTGGTGAACTTCGCCCACGGGTCCTTCTACATGCTCGGGGCCTACGTCGCCTTCTCGATCCTCGGACTGACGAAGAGCTTCTGGCTGACGCTCGTCTTGGCGCCGCTGGCCGTGGGGACGCTCGGATTCGTGGTCGAACGCCTCTTGATCCGGCGCCTGTATGGACGCGGTCCGGACGACCCCCTGCTGCTGACGTTCGGGCTGTCGCTGGCGATGGTCGAGGGTGTGAAGCTCGTGTGGGGGAAAATCGGGCTCACGGTCGATCCGCCGAAGCAGCTGGCCGCCGCCGTCGACCTGGGTTTCATGAACTTCCCCGTCTATCGGCTGTTCGTCATCGCGGTAACCGCCGTAGTCTTGGTCGCACTCTGGCTGTTCCTCGAGAAGACCAACGTCGGGCTGATCATCCGGGCGGGCTCGCGCGACCCCCTGATGGTTCGCGCCCTCGGTCTCGACCTCAACTGCATCTGGCTGCTCGTGTTCGGTATCGGGATCGGCATGGCCGGACTGGCCGGTGTCCTCGCCGGCCCGATGCGCGGGGTCTATGCCGAGATGGGCGTGGAGATCATCATCGAGTGCTTCGTGGTGGTCGTCGTCGGCGGCATGGGTAGCCTGGCCGGGGCCGTCGTGGCCGGCCTGCTCATCGGCGAGATCGTGAGCCTCACGACGTTCTTCGCCCCCAGGCTCGCCGAGATCGTCGTCTTCGTGGTGATGGCCGTGGTGCTCCTCATCAGGCCGAGCGGGCTCTTTGGCGAGGCGGGCCTGGCGGAGTGAGCCGGGAGGCGCTGCGCAGGCTGATCGCGTGGGTGGCGGCTCACCCCATCGCCTCCTTCATCGTCTTCTTCGCTGTCTTTCCGTTCGTCGCCCCTTACCAGGCGCTGGCGACGCAGGTGTTGATCTTCGGCCTCTTCGCCCTCGGCTTCAACCTCCTTTACGGCTACACGGGGCTCCTCTCCTTCGGTCACGCCGCCTATTACGGCCTCGGCGCCTACGGGACCGGCATCGCCCTGGCCAAGCTCAAGGTGGCATCACTGTGGGTCGCGCTCGGCATCGGGCTCGGGACGGCGATCGCGGGCGGCGCGCTCGTGGGGTTCTTCTGCCTGCGCCGGCGCGGCATCTACTTCGCCATGCTCACGCTCGCCTTCGCGCAGATGCTCTACTTCATCGCCTTCCACGCCGCCGACCTGACGGGCGGCGACGACGGGCTCCGCGGCATCCCGCTTCACCCGCTCGGGCTGCCCGGCGTCTCCCTCTCGCTCCGCAAACCGCTCGCTTTCTACTTCTTCACTTACGCGCTGGTCGTGCTCGCAGTGGCCGGTCTGAAGCGGATCCTTGACTCGCCGTTTGGTGCCGTGCTGCAGGCGATCCGCGAGAACAGCGACCGCGCCGTGGCCTGCGGGTACGATATCGGTCGCGTCAAGCTGCTGTCGTTCGTCTTCTCGGCGCTGTTCGCCGGCCTCGCCGGCGGGCTCGACGCGCTCCGCCTCAGCGTCGTACCCGTCGAGTCGCTCTACTGGTCCACGTCGGGGCAGGTCGTGATCATGACTCTGCTCGGGGGGGCGGGGACTTTCTTCGGGCCCTTCGTCGGCGCCGCCACCTACCTCGTGCTGGCCGACCGCCTCAGCATCTTCATCGAGTTCTGGCCGCTCGTGATCGGCGCGATCTTCATGGCTTTCGTGTTGTTCCTGCCCAAGGGGATCTGGGGCACGCTGCTCGCCCGCCTGACACCTGCCTCCCGCGGGGACGAGGAGCGCCAGCGGCGCAGCATGGGCGATCCGAGCGCTGGGGGGAGTGCGAAGCCGTAGGCCGTTCGACGGCCGAGGCGCCTGCGTTGGGGGCCGTGTCGCGGTTCGCCCTAGCGGGTAACGATGAGGGCCACGGCTGCGCCGGGGCGATCCGAGCGCTGGGGGGGTATGGGAGTGCGAAGCCGCAGGCCGTTCGACGGCCGAGGCGAGCCTGCGTTGAAGAGGCCATGTCGGGGTTTGCCCTAGCGGGTAACGAGGAGCGCCAGCGGCGCAGCATGGGCGATCCGAGCGCTGGGGGGCTGGGGGGTTTGGGGGGCCATGTCGGGGCCCCCCATTTATATAGCCGTGTGGACCAGGTTCGAGACGAGGTCCATCCGCTGCGAGTGCCACGGGTCCGGCACGCGGCCGTTCGTGAGATACGCGAACGACACGCCGGAGTCCGGATCGGCCCAGCAGTAGGACGAGCCGACGCCCCCGTGGCCGAAGGTGCGGGGCGAGGCGAGTGAGCCGAGGCCGCGAATCGTCTCGGTCGTGCCGCGCGAGTGCGGTCCGAGACCGCGGTGCATCGGCATGCCCATGTAGCCGTCCACGCGGTCGCCGGTGAAGTTGCGCGTGACGTGGGCCACCGTGCGCGGCGAGAACAGGCGCACGCCGCCGAGCGTGCCGCCGTGCGCGAGCATCTGGTAGAAGGCGGCCATCCCTCGCGCGGTCGCGTACCCTCCGCCCGCGGGGGTGCCGGCCCGCCGGAACGCGGGGTTGTTCTCCTCGGCGCGCTTCACCTGCCGGCCACCGTCCGCCGCGGGCTCGTGCATGTCCACGGCGCGCGCGTGCTCGGCGTCGGGGAGGCCGACGAAGATCTCCCGGCCGAGCCCGAGCGGCTCGACGACGTTGTCGCGGATGAAGACGCGGTAGTCGGTCTTCGTCACCGCCTCGATCAGCGCGGCGGCCGTCCAGTGGGCGGCGCGACCGTGGTAGTGGACGCGCGAGCCCGGCGTCCACTCGAGCGTGAAGCCGCAGACCGTCCGGCGCAGCAGCTCGTGGTCCTCCCACGCCTCCTTCGGCACGTCGGCGTTGGGGAAGCCGCCCTGATGGCTCAGGAGCTGGACCAGCGTGATCTCGCCCTTGCCGTTGGCCTCGAAGCCCGGCAGGTGCTGCGCGACCTTGTCGGTGAACGACAGGGCGCCGCGCTCGGCGAGGACCCAGACCGCGGACGCCGTGAGCACCTTGGTGTTGGAGTAGAGCAGCCACAGGGTGTCGTCGCCCGCCGCGACGCGCGCGGGATCGCGCCGCGCGTCGCCGAGCGACCAGAAGAGCGCGAGCTTGCCGTGGCGCGCGACCGCGAGCTGCGCCGCGGGGTAGCGGTCCTCGGCGACGTGGCGCGTGACCAGCTCGCGGAGCCGGTCGAGCGCCTTGCCGTCCAGTCCGAGCGTGTCGGGTGACGCGGCATCGAGCGGGAATCGCATGTCAGCCCGGGAGCTCGCGGTTGAGGCCGAAGTCCTCGGGCACGGGCGGACCCCACCGGTAGAGCGCGTCCGCCTCGGGGAAGTCGCGCGGCTCCCACGCGCACGTCTCCGGGATGTAGTCGAGGTCGTGGAAGTACTCGGCGAAGCTCCCCCACGGATCCCGCACGTAGTAGAAGAAGTTCGAGCCGATGACGTGCCGACCGAGCCCCCAGCCCGGTGGGCGCCCGGCCTCGAGCATCCGCTGCGCGCCCATCGCGATCTCGTCCACGCCGCCGACCTCGAACGACGCGTGATGGAAGCCCGGCCCCGGGGAGGTGAGCAGCGCCAGGTTGTGATGATCGGTCGTGCAGCGCAGGAACGCGATGATCTGCTGGCAGCGGTCGCTGAGCCGCATGCCGAGTGCGCGCGTGTAGAAATCGATCTGCTTGCCGAGATCGCCGCTGAAGAGCAGCACGTGGCCGAGCCGTCGGGGCGCGGCGCCCCGGCCGCCGTCCGGACAGCCGCGACGCACCTCGCGCGTCGTGTGGCCCGGGCTGTTCAGCGTGAGCGGCGGATCGGGCGGCGGTAGGACGCGCTCCTCGTTCCGGACGTTGACGAGGTTGCCGTCGGGATCGCGAAGCCAGAAGCCGCCGTCCGGCGCGCCGCGCGGCGGATCCACCTCGCGCGCGCCCGCGCGCTTCACCGACTCGCGCGTGGCCTCGAACTCGTCGCCCGGCGCGCCGAACGCGAGATGGTGGAGGCGTTTCTTCGGACCCCCGTAGAGCAGCACCGACTCGCGGTCGAGCGGCGCGGGCCGGAGGCGCACGGCATCGCCGCGGCCCGAGGCGTTCACGAGCCCGAAGGAGGTGTAGAACTTTTCGCCGGCGCCCTGATCGGGCACCTCGAGTGCGTAGTGGAGCAGTGCCTTGACCGCCATGAGGACCTCCCCGCGCGCCACCCTACCACGATTGACACCCCCCGGGGCGGCTCCTAAGATCGCGCCACTGAGCGGCCGGGCACGCCGCGGGAGGACCACATGGCGATCAAGGTGATCGAGCTCCACCACCACGGAATCCGGATCGGCCCCGACGCGGGCGCGGTGAAAAAGGCCTACGATTTCTACCACGAGGTTCTCGGTCTCGACGCGGACGGCGGCCGCCCCGTCATCCCGACGATCGACGGCTACTGGATGGACGTGGGTGGGACGGCGCAGATCCACTTGATGGGGGTGGACGGCCAGTCCAAATTCGCCGACGGGCCCGGCCGGGATCCGTCGCATCCGCACGTCGCGCTGGCGGTGCCCGACATCCAGGACGCGAAAACGGAGCTGGAGCGGCTGGGCGTCGATTTCTGGGTCACGCGCGGCGTCGTCGGGCCCGAGTCGCAGCAGATCTTCATGCACGACCCGGCGGGCAACATGATCGAGCTGCACCAGGTCGGCACCTGCCGCTGCATCACGGCCGCGCGCAAGCCGGTCAAGGGCATGAGCTGAGCGGTGGCGTCCCTCACGAGCTGGCGCGCGCTCTGGCGCGACGGCTTCCTCGGCGCCGCGGTCCCGGCCGCGCACGGCGGCCTCGGGCTCGACATGGCGACGTACGTCGCCGTGATCCGCACGATCGCCCGGGGCTGCGCGAACACGGCCATGACCGTGCACATGCACTCCACGGTCATGCGGTTCATCGACGCGCTCGGGAGCCCGGCGCAGAAGCGGCGGTATTTCGCCGAGGTGGTCGAGCGGGGCCGACTCTTCGGCTCGTGGGGGAGCGAGCCCGCGGTGAGCCTCTCGCGCACGCTCCTGATGGAGACGGTGATCCGGCACGACGACGCCGGCGACAGTGACGGCTACGTCGTGGACGGCGTGAAGCACTTCTGCACGATGGCCCTCGGCGCGTCGTACTACATGGTCTGGTGCGCGCTCGACGGTGGGGGCGACATGGCCAAGTGCCTGGTGCAGGCGCTCGTCCCCGCGGACGCGTCCGGCATCGCCACCGACGGTCGCTGGGACACGCTCGGCATGCGTGCGACGTTCAGCCCGTCGGTGACCCTCACCGGGGTGCGCGTTCCCGCGGACGCGGTGCTCGGCGCGCCGGGAATGGCCGTCCAGGTCGGCGTGATCGAGGTGTTCGCGCTCGGCTACGCGGCGATCTACGCGGGTATCGCGGAGGCCGCGCTCGCCTTCGCCGTCGACTACGCCAAGAAGCGGATCGTGCGGCCGGAGAACGTCGCGGTCGCCATGGACCCGACGGTCCAGCGCCACGTCGGCGAGATGGCCGCGCACCTGGACGCGGCGCTGCTCGTGCTGGGTGAGTCGGCGGCGGGCTGGGAGCGCGCGGACGCGCTCGAGCGCGGGCTCCTCGCGAACAAGGCGAAGTACCTCACGACGGAGACGGCGCTCGCGGTGACGTCCAAGGTGATCCAGGTGGTCGGCGGGCGCGGAGCCTACAAGGAGTTTCCGGCCGAGCGGGCGCTCCGTGACGTGCGGACCGCGACCCTGATGCCGCCGACGGTGGACCGGATGCTCGAGGCCATCGGCAAGAGCGCGCTCGGCGTCGAGACCGCGATGTTCAACGTCGCGGGGGCGCCGAAGACCTAAGAGCCGGTCGGGCTATCGAGGAGCGCCACGGGTTTCGTCCAAGCCGAGAGGGCTGACGCCCCCTCGGACTCCCGGGGGGCGCTCCGAACGTCGGGGGGTGTGGGAGTGCGAAGCCGCAGGCCGTTCGACGGCCGAGGCAAGCCTATGAGGGGCGGCCAATTCGGGGCCCCCCACGCTCAACGACCCGGAAGGCGACGAGCGACAGCGTGGTGGTCGCCATGAGCGCGGCGGCGAAGATGACCGGCATCACCGGCTGGCCCGTGAGGTCGCGCGTGAGTCCGGCGAGCCACTGGGCCGCCGCGACGCCGAGATAGTAGATCGAGTAGTACACCCCGAGCGCCGTCGCGAGCGTGTCCGGCTTCGCCGTCTGCGGCAGGAGGGCGATCAACGCGCCCGCCGGGACGCCGAGGACGAGCCCCACCAGCGCGTACGACCACGGCGTGCCGGGCGCCCACACGATTCCCAGCACGAGGGCCGACGTGGCGAGGCAGCCCACCACGATGATCGCGTCGACCCGGGCCTTCCAGCGGTCGGCGAGCATGCCGCCGAGCGGGACCGAGAGTATCGTCACCCAGATCGCCACGCTCACCGGGACCGCGGCCTCGGCGACCGAGACGCCGTCCGCCACGAGGATCGCCGGCGCGAACGCGACGATGACGAGGAGGCTCGCGTTGAACGCTGCCCAGCCGGCGCCCGCGATCAGGGCGAGCACCAGGTCGCGTCGCGGAAGGGACGCCGCCAGGGCCGGAGCTCGCTTCTCGAGGTGTGGCGGCTCCCGGTAGAGGCTCACGATCAGGGCGAAGGCGATCGCCGAGACGGCGACGGTCGAGTGCGTCGCCGTCCGCCACGACGACGCGAGCGCGAGCCGGCCCACGGAGAGCAGGCCCAGGCCGATCCCGACGGGCCACGCGGTCAGCATCACCCCCATAGCGGTGCGGAGCTCGCGGCCCACGAACCAGTCCGCGACCATCTTCGCGAGGAAGATGTTGAGCAGGCTCGCGCCGACGCCGCTGAGCGTGCGGCCGCCACACGCGGTCGCGAAGTCCGGCGCCGCGGCCGTGAGCGCGCCGCCGACCATCATGAGCAGGAGGCCCCCGAGCACCAGCTGGCGGTCGCCGAAGCGCTGGCCGAGGAGGCCGCCCGGCAGCGCGATGACGGTGCCCGGCAGCATGAAGAGGCCGATGAGCAATCCGAGCTCCGCGTAGGCGATGCGGAACTCCTCGACCAGGAAAGGCGCGACGGACGGGACCGCCTGGAACTGGTAGCCCATGGCGATCCGCGTCAGGAAGACCACGCCGAGCATGGTCCATCGGCGGTCCATGGCCGGCGCCGTCTCTCTCGTTACTTGTCGAGCCAGGCGACCATGAGCCGCCCGCCGACGTCGTGGCCGATGTTCGGGCCGAAGTTCTTGATGTATGGCCGCCACGCGGCGACCGCACTGACCGAGGCGTCGAAGAGGTAGTAGGCCCGCTGCGAGATGTAGCGCTGGATGTCGTAGACGAGCTCGCGGCGCTTCGCCGTGTCGAAGATTCTCCGCTGCTGGGTGATCATCTCGGTGAGCTTCGGGTCGTTCACACCGCCGGCGTTGAGCGGCTCCCCGGGCAGGTAAATGCGGAAGTAACTGTCGATATCGGTCGTGCCCCCGCGGAGACCGACCGCCAGCTTCTCGAACTTGCCGAAGATCGTGGACGCGACGAAGGCGCCGTACTCCTTGAGCTTCAGGTCCCCGTCGACACCCGCCACCTTGAAGTTCTTGAGCCAGACCTGGACGAAGTCCATGTAGTCCGGTCCATAGCCCGGTGTCGTCTCGACCGGGGTCTTGAACCCGTTCGGATACCCGGCCTCGGCCAGGAGGCGCCTGGCGCCGGCCGTGTCGTGCTCGTACAGTCGGCGTCCCTCGGCCGGGAGCTGGTCGATCGGGATGGTCCATTCCTTGAGCGCGGCCGGGATGGCCGGGTTCGGACTGCCATGCCCCAGGGACCACGCGTTGGTCTCGAGCGCCTCGCGCCAGTTGCTGGCCATGCCGAGCGCGCGCCGCACGCGCTCGTCCTTGAAAGGCTCCTGATCCAGCTTCATCCACGTGATGCCGCCGAAGACGACGATGTAGTCGCGTGTCTGGAGGCCGGGGATCTTCTGCTTCGCGATATCCAGATCGATTCGACGGACCACCATCCCGTACTCCGGGCCCAGGTCGTACTTGCCGGCGACGAAGTTTGCGAACGCCGAGGCCGGGTCGGGCTCGATCGTGACCTCGACACCGTCGGCGTGCGGCAGCCGGGGCAGGAAGTAGTGCGGGTTCCGCGCGTACGTCAGGTGGAGCCCGGGGTCGTACCGCTCCAACATCCAGGGACCGGTCCCGACGACCGCCTCGGGCTTTTTCAGGTCGCCGAATTTCTCCACCGCTTCCCGGGCCACGATCCAGGTCGAGGTCGACGCGAGCGCGTCGACGAACCAGGCGTTCGGCTCCTTGAGCGTCATCCGGACGGTGGACTTGTCGACCGCGTCGATCTTGTCGAGCGTGTCCAGCACGTATCGGTTGCCGTTGCCCTTGAGCGTCAGGAAGCGCTCGTAGGTGTACTTGACGTCCTCGGCCGTCAGCTCTCGGCCGTTCACGGGCGGCTTCGGATGCCAGCGCACGCCCTTGCGCAGCTTGAAGACGTACGTGGTCTCGTTGGGCTGACTCCACGACTCCGCCAGATCGGGCTCCACCGGCTGGGTGCCGGGCACGACCGCGGAGCCCGCCTTGACTTTCACGAGGCGGCTCATGCAGTACGACAGCGCCATCATCGTCGGGAAGGCGATCGTCTGATGCGGGTCGAAGTGCACGGGCTGGACGTGATGACGCACCTGGAACACGCCACCGCGCTTGGGCTGCTGAGCCGCCGCGGCGTTCGGGTCGAGCGACGTGACGGCGGCGGCGCCGAGGGCCGCGCCGCCGAGCTTCAGGACGTCTCGCCGTGTCAGGTCCATCGTGTCCCCCTTCAGATCTCGAGGAAGCGCTGCTGGATCGTCGGATCGCGCCGCAGCGCCTCCGGCGTGCCCTCGAACTGGATGCGGCCCTGGTCCATCACGTAGATGCGGTGCGACAGCGCGAGCGCCACCTCGAGCGTCTGCTCGACGAGCAGAATCGTCGTGCCGCCCCCGTTGATCCTCGCGAGGATCTCGGTGAGGTTCTTGACGAGGAGCGGCGCGAGCCCCTCGGTGGGCTCGTCCACGAGCATCAGCGAGGGGCGCCCCACGAGGGCACGCGCGATCGCGAGCATCTGCTGCTCACCGCCCGACAGGAACCGGCCCCGCTGGTCGATACGCTCGCGCAGGCGCGGGAAGTACGTCAGCACCTCCTCGATGAGGGCGGCGGCGCCGTTCGCGCGTCCGCCGGCGGCGCCGAGCAGCCCGAGGCGGAGGTTCTCGAGCACGGTGAGGTTCGGCAGCACGCGCCGCTCCTCGGGGATCCACGCGATCCCGCGCCGCGCGATCGCGTGGGTCGGGAGGCCGGTGAGATCGTCGCTGCCGAGGCGCACGCGGCCGCGGCGCGGCGGGTTGATCCCCATGATCGAGCGGAGCGTCGTCGTCTTGCCGGCGCCGTTGCGGCCGATGAGCGTCACGACCTCGCCCCGGCCCACGTTCAGCGAGACGCCCTGGAGGATGTGCGCCTCGCCGTAGTAGGTGTGGATGTCCTCTACGGCGAGGAGCGTCACCGGCCGGCTCCGAGATACGTCCGCTGGACCTGCTCGTTGGCTCGGATCGCGTCGGGCGTGCCCTCGGCGAGCACCTGGCCCTGATGGAGCACCGTGATCCGGTCGGAAATCCGCATGACGACCTTCATCTTGTGCTCGACGAGGACGACGGTGCGGCCGGCCGCGAGATCGCGGATCAGCGCCACCGTCTCGTCGGTTTCCTCGGGGCTCATGCCCGCCGTCGGCTCGTCCAGGAGCAGCAGCGCGGGGTCCGTCGCCAGCGCGATGCCGATCTCCAGGTGGCGCCGCTCGCCGTGTGAGAGGTGGGCCGCGAGCCGGTGCGTCTTGCCCGCGAGCCCGATGGACGCGAGGATCGCCAGCGCGCGCTCGCGTTCGGCGACGAGCCCGTCCGCGCGCGACCAGAAGTCGAACGACCGACGGTGGCCCTGGACCGCCACGCGCACGTTCTCGAGCACGGTGAGGTGGGGAAAGACGTTCGTGATCTGGTAGGACTTCGCGATGCCCAGCCGCACGGCGCGGTGCTGCGGCAGCCCGGTGATGTCGTGCCCGTCGAACCAGATGCGGCCCGATGTCGGCGCCATCTCACCCGAGATCAGGCGAAAAAGGGTCGTCTTGCCGGCGCCGTTGGGGCCGATGATCGAGCGCAGCTCGCCGCGCCGCACGGTCACGTCGACGCGGTCCACCGCGAGGAGGCTCCCGAACGCGCGTGTGAGCGCCTCGGTGCGCAACAGCACGTCGTCGGGCATGCGGCGGAATAGCACGCGCCGTTCGGGGGTGTCAAGCCGCGCCGCGGACAGATCACTTGTCAACAACAGCCGCGCCGCGGGCGGGGCCACGCTACCGCTTCCCCGTGAGCTCCCCGCGCGCGAGCGCGGCGCCGGCGGCGAGACCGCGGAGCTTCTGGTTGCACATGTAGCGCGGGGACCAGCCGAAGCCGCAGTCGGGGTTGAGCGTGAGCTTCTCCGCCGGGCAGACCTCGAGCACGCGGCGGATCCGCGCGGCCACCCCCTCGGCGGTCTCCTCCTGGAAGCCCTTGACGTCCACGACGCCCGCGCCCAGCTCGCGCCCGTCCCCGTGCTTCTTCCAGAGATCCAGCTCGGCGAGCTCCCGGCTGGCGAACTCCAGGACGAACTGGTCGGCGCGCGCCTTGAGGGCGCCCGGAAAGTAGGGCGCGTACGAGCGCGCGAAGCGCGAGCGGCCGAAGCGGTTGCCGAAGCAGATGTGGAAGCCGAGCTTCGCCCGGACCCCGTCGGTCGCCAGGTTGAAGAGGCGCGCCATCTCCTCGCCCGAGACGTTGCCGCGCGCGGGCTCGTCGAGCTGGATCCAGGTGGCACCCGCGGCGACGAGCCCCTTCAGCTCCTGGTTGATGACCTCGGCGAACCGCTCGGCGACTTCCACCACGCCCTTGTACGCCGTCCCGGGGTGGATGCGCGAGCCGAAGGTGAGCGGCCCCGCGCACGTCGCCTTGGTGCGCCGGGTCGTGCGGGATTTCAGATATTCGAAGTCCTTTACGAGGCCGAAGCCGGCGGGGGGCGTCTCGATCCGCCCGACGGCCTCGTAACGCTGCTGCTGATCGTAGCCCCAGGGGCCCGCCTTGCGCCTGATCGGCAGCGGCGCGATGTTGCGGATGATCCGGTAGTACGTGTCCACGTAGCCATCGGTTCGCCGCATCTCGCCGTCGGTGATCACGTCGATCCCGGCGGACTCCATGTCGCGGATCGCCGTGTCCACGGCGTCGTCGAACATCTCCGCGAGATCGCCCTCGCCGAATTCGCCGGCCTCGTGCGCCTTCACGGCGGTGAACCACCAGCCCGGCTTACCGTGGGACCCCACGACGCTCGTGGCCAGAAGCGGTCCTGTGCTCATGACGCGGCTCCTCCGATGATGCGCAGGACGACGGGATCTCGGTGCGCGTCCTGCGGCTGTCCGGCGAAGACGATCTCGCCGCGCTCGACGACGTAGAGGCGGCTCGTGTGCGCCGGCACGTGATGGATGTTGGACTCGGCGAGGAGGATCGAGCGGCCGAGGCCGCGGATCGCGGCGATGGACTCGGAGATCGCCGGGATGATCGCGGGCGACAGCCCCTCGAAGGGCTCGTCGAGCAGGAGCAGCTCGGGGTCGAGCGCCAGCGCGCGCGCGATCGAGAGCATCTTGCGCTCTCCACCCGACAGCTGCATGCCCCCGCGCGCGGCGTAGTCGCGGAGCCGCGGGAAGACCTCGTACGCGAGCGCCACGCGCTCCTGCGCGGGCCGGGTGGTCGGGCGGGTCCAGGTCGGCAGCTCGATGTTCTCGGCCACGGTGAGGTCGCCGAACACCGCGCCGTCCTCGGGCGCCCAGCCGACGCCGCGCGCGGCGATCGCGTGCGTCGCGAGCCCCACGATCGACTCGCCGTGGAGCGTGACGCTCCCGGCCGAAGGCCGGAGAAGGCCCATGATCGTGCGGAGCGTGGTCGTCTTGCCCGCGCCGTTCCGGCCGACGAGGCAGACCATCTCGCCCGCGCCGACGTCGAGGCTCACGGCTCTCAAGATCTGGCTCGCCTGGATGGACACGTCCACGTCGCGGAGGGCCAGCATCAGCGCGCGCGCCGACCGACGACGGTCGCGACGACCTCGTCGTCCGCGCGGATCTCCGCTGGCGTCGCGTCGGCGAGGACCCGCCCCTGGTGCAGCACCACGATGCGGTCGGAGTAGCCGAAGACGATGTCCATGTCGTGCTCGACCTGGATGATCGCGCGGATCCCGACGCGCGCGGCGGCCTGGACCAGTACCTCCATGATCGCGGTCTTGTCGCGGGTGCTGACCCCGCTCGTCGGCTCGTCCAGGATGATCACCTCCGGCCGGAGCGCGAACGCGCTGGCGACGTCGAGGAGCTTCTTGTCGCCCTGCGGCAGCGCGCGCGCGGGCCGCGCGAGCCTGTCGTCGAGGGCGAAGAGCGCGGCGACGTCGGCGACCTGCGCGCGCACCTCCGAGTCGCCGGCGAGCGACGCCCAGAGGCGTCGGCCGCGGCCGAGGCGCGAGACCACGGCGACGGCGAGCGTCTCGGCGACCGTGAGACCCGGGAAGACGTTGACGAGCTGGAAGGAGCGGGCCATGCCGAGCCGTGCGAGGCGCACCGGGCCGACGCCGGCGACGTCCACCCCCTTGAACCGCACGGTCCCGCGCGTCGGCGGCACGAAGCCGCTGAGCACGTTGACGAGCGTGGTCTTGCCCGCGCCGTTCGGGCCGATGATCGAGACGAACTCGCCGTCGCGGATCGTGAGGCTCACGCCGTCGAGCGCCGTGAAATCGCCGTAGCGCTTGCGGACGTCCATCGCCTCGAGCAATGGCGCCTCGAGCAGCGTCACGCGCCGCTCCGGGCGCGGGGGTCGAGGAGCGCCATCAGCCCGCGCGGGAAGAAGATCACGATGGCCGCCAGGAGCGTCCCGAAGACGAGCCGCCAGTATTGCGTGATCGACATGACCGAATCTTGCAGGAAGATGAAGACGAAGGCGCCGAGCAGCGGTCCGAGGAGCCGGTCGAACCCACCCAGAAGCAGCATGAAGACGAGGTTTCCGGAGTGCGTCCAGTAGGCGAGCAGCGGGTCGGCGAGGCCGGTGGGCACCGCGAGGAGGACGCCGCCGACGGCGCCGAAGACCGCGGCGATGACGAAGGCGCCGAGTCGGTAGCGCCGCACCGAGACGCCGAGGTACTCCGCCTTGTCGGGGTTCTCGCGGATCGCGGCCAGGCACAGGCCGAAGGGCGAGCGCACGATGCGCCACATCGCGAGCGTGGCCAACGCCAGGACGCCGAGGGCGTAGTAGTAGAAGGGCCCGGTGAGGTACTCGACCTTGCCGAGATCGGGGAAGGCGCGGCCGAGGAGCGTGGGGCGCAGCACACGGATGCCCTCGTCACCGCCCGTCAGCGTGTAGAACTTGAAGAGGAACGAGTAGAAGAGCATGCCGAACGCCAGCGTCAGCACGCCGAAGTAGATCTTCACGTAGCGCACGCAGAGCAGGCCGACCGGAAGGGCGATCGCGGCCGCCACGGCCGCCGCCACCATCAAGATCGTCTCGAAGCGGAGGACGCCCGCGTGGGTCGTGAGCACGGCGGCCGTGTAGGCGCCGAGGGCCAGGAAGAGCGCGTGGCCGAAGGAGAGCAGGCCCGCCCCGCCGAAGAGGAGGTTCAGCCCGAGGAGCGCGACGCCGTAGCCGAACGCCGGCAGCATGAGCGTCGCGTGGTAGGGGCGGACGGCGAACGGCGCGACGAGGGCGGCGACGCAGGCGAGGACGAGCACGAGCCGGGCGATCACGCCGTCGTCTTCGCGAACAGACCCGCGGGGCGGATGACGAGGACGGCGATGACGATGACGTAGATCGCGAGCATCTCGAGCTCCGGCCAGGTCGCGATCGCGACGCCCTTGAGCACGCCCACGATGAGCGCGCCGACGAAGGCGCCGCGCATCGAGCCCAGGCCGCCGATGACGACCACGGCGAAGGCCTCGACGATCAGCTCGATCCCCATCTCGTTGATCGCCGCCGTCGCCGGGATGACGAGCGCGCCGCCGATGGTCCCGAGCGCCACGCCGAGCGTGAAGACACGCGTGTACACCCGCGACATGTCCACGCCGAGCGCCGCGCTCATCTCGCGATTTTCGGCGGCCGCCCGGACGATGCGGCCGAAACGGGTACGCGCGAGGAGCCAGCCCATGCCGACGGCGATGAGCCCGCCGGCGCCGATGACGACGAGGTTGTAGACGGGCACGGTGGTTCCGCCGATCCGGAGCTGGCCGTAGACGAGGTAGACGTTGCCGAGCTGGTGCGGCGCCGTTCCCCAGATGAAGCGGATCACGTCCTCAAAGACGAGGACGAGCGCGAACGTGAGCAGGAGCTGGAACGACTCGTCACGGTCGTAGATCGTGCGGAGCACCCGCTCGATCGGCGGTCCGATCGCCGCGAGGAGCGCGCCCGTTCCGACGAGGACCGCGAGGAACAGCGGGGGCGGCATCCCCGCCGCGAGCGCCCAGTTCACCGCGCTGACGCCGGCGTACGCGCCCAGCGCGTAGAAAGAGCCGCACGCGAGGTTGAGGATACGCTGGACGCCGAAGACGAGCTGCAGTCCGGCGGCGACGAGAAAGAGGACGGCGGCGTGGAAGACGCCCCCGAGCAGGACGGCAAGGCCGTGCTCGATCAGGGCCGCGTCAGACCTTCCAGCTGTTGATCCAGTCGTAGAGCCCGGCGCCCGACGGCTTCTGGATCCGCTTCGTGGGCATCGACTCGACGGGGGCGATCGTCACGAAGTCGTGCGGGTTCTTGTAGGTCGTGAGGCCCTGGAAGAAAGTCGCCTCCATGATGTGGTCTTCGCGGTAGCGCCGCCGGCCGGAGAGCGACTCCGCCTCGACGCCCTCGAGCGCCTGGATGATCTGATCGGTGGACGGCCACTTGCCGCCGATCGCCTTCGCGGCCCTCTCGACCGCGGCCCGATAGGCGACGATCGTGAAGTACCCGTGGTCCGACTCGTAGTTCGGCCACTCGTTGTAGAGCTCCTTGTACCAGCGCACGAACACCTTCTGCAGCGCCGTGGCTCTCGGGTTCTCGAAATACATCGTGTTGTAGCCGAGGATCTGGCCCTCGGGGGTGAACTCCTTCTTGAGCGACTCGTGCACGCCACCGCCCGTGGTGAGAACCCAGCGGGGGCCTTTCGTCAGCCCGGCGGCGTGGGCCTGCTTGAGGAGGATCGGCGTGTCGCCGGCCCAGTGGCACGAGAAGATGAGATCGGGCCTGGCCTGCTGGAGCGCGGCGACGTGCGAGGTGAAGTCGGTGGCGCCCAGCTTCGGCCACAGCTCGCTGACGACCTTCACCTCGATCCCGTATTTCTTCATGATCGCCAGGAACGCGGCCCAGTTGTCGCGCCCGTAGGAGTAGTCGGGATTGATCCCGGCGACGGTCTTGAACTTTCCCCGCCAGTGCCGCGCCGTCAGGATCGACGCCATGACCGCTTCGCACTCGTTGTCCGTCGAGCGGAACGAGTACTTCGGCTTGGGCATCGTCTCCTCGACGCCCTTCTGCGTCGTCGCGTCCCACGCGAGCCAGATCGTCTTCATCTCCTCGGCGACCGGCCCGAGGGCGAGCCCGGTGCCCGTGGAGATGGCGCCGCTGATCGCGTCCACCTGGTTCTGGAGCGCGAGCTTCCTGAAGCGCTCGACGGTGGATTTGGGATCCGATTCCTCCTCGACGTGGAGCTCGATCTTGCGGCCGAGGATGCCGCCGGCGGTGTTGATCTGGTCCGTCGCGAACTTGACGCCGCGGAGCCCGGACTCCCCGACCGGCGCCAGGATGCCCGCCTTGGCGGCGAGGACGCCCATCCTGATCGGTCCCGACTGCGCGAACGCGGGCGCGACGTCGAGCCGGAGCGTCGCCGTCGCGGCCGCTCCGCCGGCGAGGCCGAGGAAGTGTCGTCGGGAGATGGGCATGGTCGCGCCTCCTTGAGCCCCGGCGGGGCGCCTGATTGTATCCCGGTTCCCGGCCGATTCCGGATTTGGGCGCGGCCCGCGCGCGTGCGATGGGATCGGGACGATGATAAGATCGGCGAACACTCGATCACCCCCGCTCGGGGGCCACGGCGAGAGGGGTCATTCCGTGTACGTACGCTTCTGGGGCACTCGGGGCTCGATCGCCGCGCCCGGCGAGCACACCGCGCGATACGGTGGCAACACGTCGTGCGTCGAGTTGCGCGCGGCGGACGGGTCGATCATCGTGCTGGACTGTGGCACGGGCGCCCGCGAGCTCGGCATCCACCTCGTGCGCACCGAGCCGCACCCCCTGCGGCTGCACCTCCTGATCGGCCACACCCATTGGGACCACATCCAGGGCTTTCCGTTCTTCGTTCCGGCGTTTCTCCCCGGCTGCGAGCTGAACGTGTACGCGCCGCTCGGCTTCCAGCGGAGTCTCGAGGAGTCCATGTCGGGGCAGATGGAGTATTCGTACTTCCCCGTGAAGCTCCGGGATCTCCGCTCGCGTATCCACTTCACCGAGCTCGAGGAGGGGTTTTTTAGAATCGGCGAGGTGCTGGTGGAGACCCAGTACCTGAACCACACGGCGCCGACGATCGGCTACCGGCTCGCGAGCGGCGGCGCGACCGTCGCGTACATGACCGACCACGAGCCGTTCTGGGCCTCGAGCGAAGGCGTCTTCCACCATCCCGGCGACGAGCGGCATATCGCGTTCATGCGCGGCGCCGACCTCGTCATCCACGACGCGCAGTACAGCCACGAGGAGTACGGCAACCGGGTGGGGTGGGGCCACAGCACCGTCGAGTATGCGGTGGACGCCGCGCGCGTGGCCGGCGCGCGCCGGCTGGCGCTCTTCCACCACGACCCCAGCCACGACGACGCCGCGATGGATCGGCTCGTCGCGATGGCGAAGGCGAGGGCGGGCGGTGACGTCGAGGTCTTCGCGGCGCAGGAGGGTCTCGGCCTCACCGTGGAGGGTGGCGGAGCGGAGCCGCGGTCCTCCGACATCTCGGCGCTGCGACGCCGGATGGTCGCGGGCGCGCGCGTCCTCGTCGTGAGCCCGGACGAGCAGCAGGCCACGCTGATCGACGAGACGCTCGCCGAGGACGGTATGGTCTCGCTCGGCGTGCCCGACATGCGCGCCGCCCTCACGCGCGGCTCCGAGCACATGCCCGATCTCCTGATCATCGACGCGCACGCGCCGCCGAGCCAGGCGATGGATCAGGTCAAGGCGTTCCGCTCGCGCATGGGTCGGCCGAACTTCCCGGTCATTCTCCTGGCGGACAAGCCCGACGCCGCCGCCCTCCGCAGCTCCGAGACCTGGGCGACCGACCTCATCACGCGGCCCTACAGTCCGCCCATGCTGCGCGCGCGGGTGCGGGCGTGGCTGGCGCGGACCCTGATCGCCGGCAACACGCTCGCCGACGCGCTCGAGGCCAGGCGGGAATCGTTCGACGGCACGCCCGAGGCGACGGCGGACCAGCAGACGATGCTCACGACCATGCTGACCGAGCTGCCGCTCTTCCGGGACCTCTCACCGGATCTGATCCAGCTGCTCGTCTCGCACGCCTCCGAGCGCGTTTTTCCCGCGGGCCACGTCATCATCAAGCAGGGCGACGCGCCCGAGCACCTCTACGTGATGCTCTCGGGCCGGGTGCGTGTCGTCGAGGCGACGGTGGACGGACAGGCCGAGATGCTGCTGGGCGAGGTCGGGCGCGCCGAGATCTTCGGCGAGCTCGGCATCCTGCGCGACCAGCCCCGCTCGGCGACCGTCGTCGCGATCGACCGCACCCACTGCGTGGCGGTGCGGCAGCGCGACTTCGTGAAGGTGCTCGATCAGTCCACGAGCCTCGCCAACGGCCTCCTGCGCGTGCTCGCCGCCCGCCTGTACGACGCCGCCCGGCGCCTCGCCCGGTACGCGCCCGACCCGCTCACCGGCGTCGCGAGCCGCCGCGCCTTCCACGACCAGTACCGGCGGCTGGCCGCCGCCGCGCGGCGCCGCAACGGCGGTCTCCTGCTGCTGGCGCTCGACGTGCTCAATCTGAAGTCGATCAACGACGGCTTCGGCTACGGCCTCGGGGACGAGGTGCTTCGCACGGTCGCCGACGCGCTGACCGAGGCGACCCGCACCACCGACGTGGTGGCACGATACGGCGGCGACGAGTTCGCCGTCCTTTTGCTCGACGCCGTGCCGAAGGACGTGGACCTTGTGATCGCGCGCGTCCGCCACAAGCTCGGCGCGCTCGCGCTCGCGCGGCACCTGCCGGTGATGGTCGAGTACAGCACGGGTGTGGCGTGGAGCCAGTCGCCGCCGGAGACGGCGGACGAGTTCCTGCAGGAAGCCGACCACGACATGCACGAGCGCAAGTCCGCCCGCGCCCGCCGCGACGCCGTCTAGTCCAGGACACTCGACTTCAGTGCCTGCCGATCGCGCCTTGCGGACCTCTGGGGGAGTGCTATGCTCACAGCACTATGGGTTGGACAGGTTGCCGCGTGCATGCTCGACTTGAGCCCGGGCGACCGGACCTGCCCTGGAAGACGCGGCTCGCCGCGTTTCCGCCCCGGGACTACGACGCCGACATAGACTGCAGGCGTGAGTCGGTCTGAGCTGCTACTGTGGCTATTCGGGGCGGTCGGCCTCACCGGTGCGACTATAGCGGTTGTCATCAAAGTGTTTCTGGAGGCCGGAATCAAAGCATCGATTTCTCACGCCTTTGACCGACATCTCGAGAAGTACAAGTCGCGTCTCAAGTTGTCAGAGGCGCTGTTCCAGCGACAGTTCGAAGCCCTGAGCGATCTATATACGCTCGCGTTGAGTATCGAGCCAACGCGAACGGACCCTGCGATGGATTGGGGCGAGGCATGCGATCACATCGCCGGGGAATTCTCGACGCTTGAAAAGAGGGTTGAAGACTACCTAGCCACCCACAGCGCCGTTCTTCCGAGGGAGGTCAAGGAAAAGCTGCGAAACGCGGAGCTCTTGTGCAGCGACGGTAAGTTTGAGATCACGGAGACCGACAAAGTGTCCGTAGAAGGCAACAGAATGGCCAACGACTTCTTCGATGCTGTTCATGCGGCCATCGAAGCGCTCCAAGCGCATGTCGACTCCCAGAGAGAAACGTAGTACACCGGGACGCCGTCGGCGGCCTCCTCGCCAACCTGCTCCGAACCTCGCTTTCCAGATCGTCCACCTTCCATGTCTGCGGTGCGGCAGACCAGCTGTCCCGGTCATCCCAGTGCGATTCGTCATCGGTCCCAGCGCCTCTATCTTTTCCTGTCGTCTATGCCAGGGAACGCACTATCTGTCGGTCTCTAGCGCGAGTTCCACCTTCGTCGTTTGCTACCAGCGGTACACACTTCGCTATCCGCCGGAGTACTACGAAGTGGAAGCCCCTCCCATCGTGAGGGTTCGTGCCGGTCGCCACTCTGGGGACGAGCCGGACAATGACGCTTTTTCGGGCCCAATCGTAATCCCACTCCGCAAAAGGCACTTTTTACGCTCGGAGGTCCAAACGCTGTGGCGGGCAAGCAACGGTCGCTGCCATATTTGCGATCGCGAGTGGACGGTGGAGCAGCGCGGAGCGCGCGGATGGCACATCGACCACCTGATCCCTCATATCGGCGGTGGCCTCGACGTTGAGAGGCTTCCCAATTTCAGGGTCGCGTGTGCCAGATGCAACCTCAAGAAGGGGACGGGCTATGCGGAAGCGAGGATTCGTCTTGGTCTCCGCGCGTTGGTTGAACTTCTAGCTCGATATCGCGACTACAGTCAGCGTTCGCCGCGGTCGAAGGTGCACGGGTTAACCTCGGCATGCAGCCGCTGGCCTTCGGCTGCGGTGATACTGCGCGTTTGGCGGCTTATGACGACACTTGATGCGCGGCATCGCTTTCTGCAGGTGCGACGAAGACGCGACGAGCTACGGGGCAGTCGCACGCGAATATTCAATCGTTGCTGCGCCAGCTAGGGAAGGATTGCCCTGAGGCCAAGGAGACAACTTGCCGTCACTCACTGAGTTCTCGCCGCTCGAGTATCTGAGTCTTCCCGGGATCGGGAAGGTTGATTGCTCAGGACTCATCCTCCTCGTCGGCCCGAATTCTTCGGGCAAAAGCCAGCTGTTACGGGACATTCATCAGCGTGTGTCCGGGGAACCGCGCAACCTTGTCGTGGCGTCTGAGATCCGGGAGACACGATTGCCGTATGAACCCCTCATGGCAGCGCTCGCGGAAGCTGGGTTCATATATCGATTCGAGGACGACGGAGGTGCTCCTCACGTGCGCCCGATGACAACCTATGTAGGCACTGGCCAGCACGCCAACCAGGTTCAAGTCAACCAGCTTCAGTCTTGGCACCAGACGCACAATACCGCCGGCGACGGAACGCGGCGACGAAGGGATGAGTATTTGGGGTACTTTGGCCGGTTCCTCGTTACAGCTCTGTTCCTCGAACACAGGCTCACCTCTCTCAATCAGGCCGCGATGATCGACTTCGTGAACGGGCCGCCCCAGCACGACTTGCACGCTCTCTACTTGAACGACTCCGCGAGGGATCAGCTGTTCGCCGAGGTACGATCATCATTCGCGAAAGCAGTGTGGCCGGACATATCGCGCGGTACCGGGGTTTGCTTGCGGGTGAGCGATCAGGGCGATATACCCACACCGACCGATCGCCTTTCACCGATGAAAATGAACGGCTATCGAACCATCGAAACTGAGGGTGATGGCCTAAAGTCCTACGTTGCCACCTGCGTAGCTCTCTTGCTCGGTCGCAGACCACTATGTCTCGTCGATGAACCTGAGATGTGTCTTCACCCTCCGCAGGCCTACAACCTCGGCCGATTCATAGGCGAATTTGGCTCCTCGAAAGAAGCGGCGACGCTTGTCGCAACACATAGCAGTCACATACTACGCGGTGTGATACAGAGAGCGCCAAAGCTACAGATCATACGTCTGACGAGACTGGGTAGCGCATTTCGCGGTCATTTGGTGTCGCCGGAGACACTTGAAAGCGCCCTGACAAAGCCAACGGTCCGCGCAGAATCCGTTCTCGATGGAATCTTCGCTCAAGCTGTGGTCGTACTCGAGGCTGATGGCGACCGAACGGTCTATCAGGCTGTCTGGGAGACTCTTGGCAGGGAAGTGCGTCTAGACATTCACTTCGCGACCGTCGGCGGCACTGGCGGAATTGCGGATACGTGCATACTCTATGCTGCGCTTCGGATACCCGTAGCAGTAGTCGCCGATCTGGACATCCTCACTGACGCCGATCGCCTTCAGCGGGTGCTGCAATCGCTTGGCACTTCAGACGCCAGCCAGTTGTTGGACGAGGCTCAGCGGGTCGTAGGCCTGGTAAAGAACCTCCCTCCGACCATCTCGGAAACTGATGTCCGAACGCAGATACTTGACGCGATACCGACCACATTGGACTGGTCCAAGGAGCACGACTCGGCGCTGCGTAGCCGTCTTCAACAGATAGCCCGCCGCCTCGACCGCATGCGCCGCCTGAAAGCCACAACATCGGAGCCCCTTCCGGACGAAATCCGAGTTCCACTGCAGACTCTCATCGAACGCCTCCACTTGAGGGGGCTCTTTGTCGTGCCTGTTGGGGAGCTCGAAGAATGGCTCTCGACCCGAGGTATAAGGGCGTCAAAGCAGAACAAGTGGGCTTGGGCCAATGAGGCGGCGTCACTTGTTCGCGCTGTTGGGCCGCAACCTGATGATGTCTGGGCGTTCATCGCCAGTGTTGGTGACTACCTCCAAGCTCGGTTCACCGAATTCGCTGCATGACCATGGCATCGCCGTGGGTGCTCCTAAAACAAGGCCATCGAGTTGACGGCGCGCTAGGCATCGGAAGGCGAGATACCAACTGATGGCCTTGTTCACACCGCGAGGATTGAAGGTGCGATTGCCGACGGCCTACGCGTTTGCACTCATGGCCCGAGTGTATCCGAAAAGCGACGCCTTTCGAGTTCTTCAGCTTACCGAGGAAGTCGAGAACCTCGGCTCGCTGGCGTTTTTCATGGCTGGAGTCTCGGCGTTCTCTCTTCGCCTTGGGCCACTGCAGATCGCGGTTGTCGTATTCGTCGCCGTGTCGGTATTTCGTCTGATTCACCTCTGGGGCCTCCTCGTCCCACCGTTTACATTGCTGCTGCCGGTCTCTCGCGTGTACAGTCGGATCAGCGGCTTCGGCCTTCTCCTTGCCGTACTGCTGGTCTTTGGAGTCTTGGCGGCTGGCTGGCAAGGAGTCACCGCGCTCATTGTTGGACGCATCGCCTGCGCCGTTGTGTTCAGCCTGACCGAGCTCGCTTATGGCAGGCATGTGTATCGGACCACTGGCCTCGCGGTGACAGCCTCTGAGCGAAGTTTCTTTCACGCTTACCGCCTTGAGGCGAGTCGGCTCGGCGCATCTACCGACCTCGCCGTTTCGGATGCGGAGCTTCAGCGCGCCAATTGGGAGGTCGTCCTTCGGGACTTGGCGCTCAAGTGGCCTGTCGTGGTTGCCAGGTTCACCGGGGACAATGCCTAGCATCACATTCGGCCCGTCGAACCATATCCCTCGCCCTTCGGGCTCCGTCCGTGGCCGCGGGTCAACGGGAGCGTTAGACGGCGACCGGTGTTTATGATCGACATTCGGCTCAAGACGAATGTCGGAAAAATCGGAGACCGGCGTGGCCACAAGTTTTCCTGAGTATGTGCTGGTAGTGGGGGAACATAACGGCTGGGTGGGTGAGGTCCGGCGCAAAAGCATTCCTGCTCAGCCGATGACTTTCGATACCACGGAGACGGTATGGCGTTCCAAGCGTTGCGAAACCGAACAGGAAGCGCGCGCACTTGCAGAAGAACGCCTGGCGAAGGGGTCTCCGTGGTGACGGCCTCGACAAAGCGGGAAGTTGGGTCCAACGGAAGCCGTCCAGCAATGTCGCCGACGTCATCGCCGCGTGCATAGCCTGCGCGATATTTGCCGACAGCACGAGGGACGAGGGTGAAACTCTTTGGTCTGCCAGCGTCCACCTACTTTCGAGCACTCTGGTCTGGGCGCATTGGCCATTGGGCCGCCACAAACGACGCGGCATTCAGCGACACCTGGAACCGAATCGAAGCGCTTCCGGACCCGGTCCGGCTGATCCTTCGCGAGTTCCTGCTGGCCAGTAACGCCACTGCCGAGCAGTTGGTTGGCTACCAACACACTTTCAGGTTACTGGTGGTGGATCAGAAGACGCTTTCTGTCGAGCACTTCCGTCACTTCTACTCAATCCTCTTGTCGTACTTTGTTTCTGTGTCATATGCTCTGAACCCCTTCCTGAAAGAACCTCTCGCCAGCTCGCTGCCGCTCGTTGCCCCCAACAGGCACGCGGTCGGAACGTACCTATACGAGGCCGAGAAGGAAGAGGTCGAGTGCGACGACGGCACTTCCATTGTGCCGGCTCCAGCCGACATGGAGAGACTAGCCGCACTCGCCTGGCAGCATCTCGCGGAAGGATTCCCCGGTGCCAACATCGGCGACGCGGCAAGGCTGGTAGGCTTCAAGCTGGTGGTAAGTCAGGCAGCAATAGTGTCCTTTGACCGTATCAAGGCCCTGCTCGCAGAAGCGCGACGCGATCCTGTCTAGCAACTCGTTTGAGCGGGTGCTGCTCGCCGCCACTGACAGGTTCACTAGCTCGAGCCCTTCTTCCTCCGCGCGACGAACGCCTCGATCCGCGCCCGCGCCTCCGGGCTCGTCCTGAGCGCGGCGCCGTACGCCTCGGGCTCGCGGCCGAGCCGTCCGGCGCGGATGCCCGCCACGATCTCTTTCGTCGCCGCGAGGCCGACGCGCGGGGAGCGCGCGATCTCGGCGGCCCAGGCCGCGGCGGCGGCCTCGAGCGTCGGCGGCGCGACGACGCGGTTGACGAGCCCCATCCTGAGCGCCTCGCTCGCGTGGATCGTGCGCCCCGTGAGCATCAGGTCACGCGCGTGCGCGCCGCCCACGACGTCCAGCAGCCGCGCGATGCCGTAGCCGGGATTGAAGCCGAGCGTGACCTCGGGCAGGCCGAAACGGGCCCGGTCCGAGGCGATGCGGAGATCCTGCGCGACGGCGAGCATGAGCCCGCCGCCCAGCGCGTGGCCGTCGATCGCGGCGAGGGTCACCTGGGGCAGGCGCCCAAACCGGTCCATGATCACGGCGAAGCGGCGCGCGAGAGTCTCGGCCGCGTCGCCCGTCAGCGTCGCCATCTCGGCGATGTCGTTGCCGGCGCAGAAGGCGCGCCCCCTGCCGGCGACCACGAGGACGGTCACGTCGTCCATCGTTGCGACTCGGTCGAGCGTGCCCTCGAGCGCGTCGGCCATCGCCCCGTTCAGCGCGTTGAGCGACGCCGGACGGTCGAGCGTGAGCCGCGCCACGCCCTCCCCGGCGGTCAGCTCGATCACGCGTCGCGCTTCCGCGGACGGAGCCAGGCGAGGGCGGCGACAGCGGCGCCGGCGACCGCCGCGGTCGCGCCGGCGGTGCGCCAGAAGTTGGTGCGAAAGAACGGCACCTGGAAGAAGGGCGAGCGATGGTCCTCGGGGCGCAGCCGGCCGTCGAGCAGGCCGTCGACGATCGTCATCGCTTCGGTCATGAGGACGTCCACCGCCGCGCGCGCGAAGGCGGCGTCGGCCATGGCCGGATGGCCGACGTAGCCCGGGCCGCCGTTCTTGAGCGGATAATTCGGCACGATACGCGCCGGCCACGAATAGCGCGCGGGCGGCAGATCGCGGTAGGCGCCGTCCACGAGGTCGGGGCGCAGCAGCAGCATCAGCGATGTCTCGAACCAGCCGCCGTGGGCGTCCTCGGCGAAGGCCCGGCGCTCCTCCTCGGTGAGCCTCCGCCCGAGCGCGCCCTCGATCTTGTCCATGTAACGACCCCGGAGGAACTCCCACGCCAGGTGACCGGTGAAGGAGGCCATCGTCACGAGCGAGGTGCGTCGGCCCGGCGTGGCCGTTGGCGATGAAGATCCAGCGGAAGCCTGCGCGCGCGAGCGCGTCGCCGTAGTCCACGAGCATGTCGCGCACGACGCGCTGGCGGACCGCGACGGTGCCGACCGTGTCGAAGGTGAACGAGCCCATGTACAGCGTCGGCGCGAGGACGACGGACCAGCCGGGCCGCGCGGCGACGAGCCGATCGGCGAGCGACTGCGCGAAGTGACGCGCGGCGAACGCGTCGACGCCCAACGGGAGGTGGGGCCCGTGAGTCTCCAGCGGGCTCAGCGTGAGGAAGATCGCGGTGTGCGCGCGGTCGAGCGCGTCGAGCGACGGCGTGGACATCTCCTCCAGCAGGTGAACGCTCAAAAGCTGCTCCCTCTCGTCGCGGCGAGATAGTCGGTCTTCGCGCGCTCGAGCTCCGCCAGGATCGCCTGCCGCTCGGCGATGAGCCGACGCGCGGCGTGCTCCCGCGTGAGCCGGAGCGCGTTGAAGCGGAGCCGCGCGCGCAGTCGACCGGCGCCCACGAGGTACCGGTACGCGACGAGCCCGCTGAGCGGCAGCGACAGGAAGAACGCGAGCGCCCAGCGCGCGTCCGCCAGGCGGCCGACGAGCCACGTCTCGAGCCCCCAGAATACCGGATACGCGACGATGCTCGCCAGAAGGCGCACCGTGGCGTAGTCCGTCTCCTTCCTGGCCATCCGGCGCGCGAGCGCGCGCGGGACCCCGTACGGCAGGAAGTTGACCACGGCGCCGTAGAGGAAGAATGGGAAGCCGACCACCGCCTCCCAGCCGTGCCGCAGCCGCCGCCGCGCGGGCACGCGCTCGCCCTGCGCGCGCACGGCATCGTCGCGCACGTGGTACTCGGCGAGCAGCGCCTGATAGGTCCGGATCCCCTGCCAGAGCCGCTCCACGCGCTCGGGGTCGCGCGTCTTGAAGTGGCTCGTCGCGTCCGCGATCGACCGCGAGAGGCGCACGAGGTCGATCTGCCCCTCGCCGAGCCCGCGCTCCTCGCGCAGGGCGCGGACGAGGTCCCCCCGGTAGAGCTCCTCGACGGCGCGGACGAGCGCGCCCTCGTCGATGCGCGCGACGTGGACGACCTGCGCCTCCATGCTCCGCTGGATCTCGGTCGTCAGCGCCTCCACGGCGCGCACGGGATCGCGGGCGTGCGCGTCGCGGTAGGGCGCGATGGGGATCGGCGTGCCGAAGGCGACCAGCACGCGACCGCGAAACGACTTGCGCGCCTCGAAGGAGAGCCCCACCGACACGACCGTGAGCGTGCCCGGATGGCGCGCCTCGAACCCGAGCGCGATGCGCGCGGCGCCCGTCTTGATGCGCTGCACGCGCGCCTCGGCGTGCGTCGTGCCCTCGGGGTAGATCGCGACGACGCGGCCGCCGAGGAGGGCGGCGTCCACGGCGGCGAAGGTGTCGAGGTTCCGGTCCATCTTGTCGGGATCGTCCTGCTTGCGGTAGACGGAGATCGCGCCGCACGTGGAGAGGAAGCGCGCGAGCAGCGGGTTGCGGAAGAGCGCCGCCGTCGTCATGTAATGGACCTTGCGGGTCAGGACGCCGCCGACGAGGAACGAGTCGATCAGGTTGTTCGGGTGGTTGATGGTCAGCAAGATCGGGCCGCGCTCGGGGACGCGCTCGCCGTGGCGGACGTCCACCGACTTGAAGAAGAACCAGATCCAGAAGCGGACGATCGCGCGGACGACGGAGTAGAAGCGGTCGACGCGCTCCGGCGGAGCGTCGGCGGCGACGGCCGGCGCGCTCATGCCGCGAGCCGCGCTCGGGAGCGCCTCACGCTCGCTCCTGCCGCGCGTGAGCCTTCAGCAGCGACTCGAAGTCGTCCGACGGGAGCGCGCGCGCCCAGTCGACGCCCTCGCTCTCACCGCCCCACGCGTTCTGCATGAACTCGATCGCCTCGCGCTTCGTCGCGAAGCGACGCCAGAGGTGGCCCGCCGTCGAGCCGGGCCGCCGCTGGTGGAAGACGGGATCCTGCGGCGACTCCGGCTCGTGACTCGCGCGTCGGCCCTCGCGGTCCAGCGTGATCCACGCCACGGCGATCCCGTGACCCGAGAGCGCTCGCGCGCGCAGCGACTCCTCGCGCGGTAGCGACTCGATGTCGCAGAGGTGGGGTCCGTAGAAGACGGGCACGGTCTCGGCGGGGAGCGACAGCTCGGCGGGCAGGGGGCCGCCGTCCTGCGCGTCGAGGAGCGCCTTGGAGTCTTCGCCGATCCAGAAGCTGCCGCCGCCCACGTGCAGGTCGGGCCACGCCTCGATCACGGCGCCCGGCGGCAGAAGCCCGCGACGGCGCACCATCTCACGGCCATCGGTCATGTAGTAGAGACGAATACCGAGCCTTCCATGAGGCGCCGCGCCGTGCGGTAGACCGTCACGCTCTCCGCCCGGGGCTCCCCGTCGCGGGTGACGACGCGCGCGGCGATCGGCAGCACGCCGGACGGATGGCCGAGCCTCACGTCGCCGTGTGACGCGCGGCACGCTTCCTGGACGATGGTCCCCGGCACGCGCGCGGCGACGGCGAGACACATCGCGACGGTGAGCGCGAAGGCGCGGTGGCAGTTGCCCATCGAGATCACGCGGGCGACGACGTCCGCCGAGTCGGCTCCGTGGGCGACGCCGTCGAGAGCGGTGAACGGAGTCGGCGGGGCGACGAACGCGACCTTCGGCACCGACGCGCTACCGGGGATCCCCATACGGTGCGCGGCCTCGACGCGGATCTTCTCCAGGCGCGCCGAGAGGTCACGGTTCGCGTCAATCGCCTGCGGCGTCTCCGTGCCCGTGATGCCGAGGTCGCGGGCGCGAACGAAGACCACGGGGTTCGTCGCGTCCACGAGCGAGGCGTCGATGCCGTCGAGAGTCTCGCGGGTCTTGCCGGTCGGCAAGAGACGTCCGGTGCCGGCGCCGCCCGGGTCGAGGAAGTCGAGCGAAATGCGCGCGCCCCGCCCCGCCACGCCGGGCAGCACGAAGTCGCCCTCGGCAACCGCCGCCCCGTCGCGCGTCGGCACGCGGGCGAGGATGAGCTTTTTCGTATTGGTGTTGTGGATGCGGACGACCGTCTCGCCGTCCTCGGCCTTCACGAGCCTTTCGTCGATGGCGAACGGGCCGACCGAGGACGAGCAATTCCCGCAGTTCGCCTTGTAATCCACCACGGGCTTGCCGATCTCGACCTGGGCGAACGTGTAGTCCACGTCGGCGTCGGGGTGGCTGGCGGGACCGATGATGCAGGCCTTGGAGAGCGACGAGATGCCACCGCCCATGCCGTCGAGCTGACGGCCGTAGGGATCGGGGCTGCCGAGGGCGCTCAGGAGTATCGCGTCGCGCGCGGCGCCGGCCCGCGGGAGATCGGTCGCGTGGAAGACGAGGCAGCGGCTCGTGCCGCCGCGCATGTACACGGCGCGGATCTTGTTCTGGCTCATGCCTTTGCCTTTTCGGCCGTCGCCTTCGTGTGGGCGAGCACGCCGCCCGCCAGGAGAATGTCGCGCTCGCGCGGCGTCAGCGCGCACGAGGCGGTGAACCGGGCGCCGGTCCTGAGATTGACGACGGCGACCCGGTCGCCCGCGGCGAGCGCCGCCCGCAGCCCCTCGAGCCTCAGCCGGTCGTCGCGCTGGATTCCGTCGCGTGCCGCCGGGTCGTCGAACGTCAACGGCACCACGCCCCAGTTGATGAGGTTCGCGCGGTGGATCCGCGCGAACGACTTGGTGATGACGGCGCGGACGCCGAGGAACATCGGCGCGACGGCCGCGGCCTCGCGCGACGAACCCTGGCCGTAGTGCTCGCCCGCGACGATGAGGCTCCGCCCCGCCGCCTTGGCCCGCGCCATGAACTCCGGGTCCGTGTACTTGAACGTGTGCTCGGCGATCGCCGGCACGTTCGAGCGGAACACCAGCACCGAGGCGCCCGCGGGCGAGATGTCGTCGGTCGATACTTTGTCGCCCAGTGCCAGCAGCACGGGCGCTTCCAGTGTCTCCGCGACGGGCTCGCCGAGCGGCACGGGCTTGATGTTCGGTCCGCGCACGACGTCGCCGCCGCCGTCCGGCTGGACGAAGCCGACCTCCGATGCTGCGAAGCGCGCGGGCAGCGCGACCGTGGGCTCTCCGCCGAGCGTGCGCGGATCGGTGATGACCCCGGTGAGGGCGGACGCCGCGGCGGTCACCGAGGAGCAGAGATAGACCTGATCGTCCTTGACGCCGCTCCGCCCCGAGAAGTTGCGGTTGAAGGCGCGCAGGCTCTTCGTCCCGGCCGCCGGCACGTGGCCGATCCCCGCGCACGAGCCGCACGACGGCTCGGAGACGAGAGCGCCCGCGGCGATGAGGTCGGTCAGGAGCCCCTCGCGCGCCATCGTCTCGAGGATCATGTGACTGCCCGGAAAGAGGACGAACGTGACCGACGGATGAACCCGCTTGCCGCGTATCACGCCGGCGACCGAGGACATGTCGTGCCACGAGCCGTTCGTGCACGAGCCGACCATCACCTGCTCGACGACCGTGCCGGCGACGTCCTCGACCGGCACGACGCGGTCGGGCGAGCCCGGCAGCGCGACGAGCGGTGCGATTGCCGAGAGATCCAGCTCGATCTGATCATCGTAGCGCGCGTCGTCGTCCGGCGCGGCCGGCCGCCACGCGTCGCCGCGCCCGAGGCGCGTGAGGAACGAGCGCGTGACCTCATCGCTGGGGAAGACGCTCGTCGTCAGCGTCAGCTCGGCGCCCATGTTGGCGATCGTCATGCGCTGGGCCATGAGGAGGCTCTGGAGCCCCGGGCCGCCGTACTCGAAGATCTTGCCGGCGCCGCCCTTGACGCTGAGCCGCCGCAGGAGCTCGAGGATCACGTCCTTCGCCGTCACCCAGGGCCTCAGCGCACCCGTGAGCCAGACGCGGGTGACCGTGGGCATCGTCATGAAGTACGGCCCGCCGCCCATCGCGACGGCGACGTCGAGGCCGCCCGCGCCGATCGCCAGCATCCCCGCGGCGCCGCAGAGCGGCGTGTGGCTGTCGGTGCCGAGCAGGGTCTGGCCGGGAATCGAGAACGACTCCATGTGCACCTGATGGCAGATGCCGTTGCCCGGCTTGGAGAAAACGGCGCCATACTTGCGCGCCGTGGTCCGCATGTAGAGGTGATCGTCGGAATTGCGCGAATCCACCTGGAAGACCTGGTGGTCGACGTAGGCGACCGCGCGCTCCGGGACGATCCGTGGAAAGCCGAGCGCCTCGAACTGGATCAGCGCCATCGTGCCGTTGGTATCGGTCAACAAGATCTGGTCGATCGAGAGCCCGACCTCCTCACCGGCCTTCGGCGCGCCCGCGACGAGGTGACTCTCGATCAGCTTGTGCGTCAGGCTCTTGGGCATTTATGACAGGGGGGAGCGACGGGCGCTCCCCCCTGTACCCCCCACCCGGCGAAGCTTTGGTTGCCGGATCGACATCCGCGTGCCTTCAACGGGACGGGCGCTCCCGCCTGTACCCCCCACCCGGCGAGGCTTTGCCTGTAGCATCGACATCACCGTCCGTTCAGCGGGACGAAGGGGCGGCGCTTGGGGCCGACGTAGTCGGCGCGCGGCCGGATCAGGCGGTTGTCGTCGTGCTGCTCGACGATGTTCGCCGTCCAGCCCGCGATGCGCCCCGCCGCGATCACGGGCGTGAAGAGGTCCACCGGGATGCCGAGCGAGTAGAAGAGCGGCGCCGAGTAGAAGTCCACGTTCGGGATGAGCCCCTTGGCCCGGCCGACGCGGTCGTGCAGCTGCACCGCCATCTCGTACCACTTGAACTGGCCCGACTCGCGGCACGCCTGCTCGGCCATGCCCCGGAGGATCGCCGCGCGCGGGTCGCCTGCCTTGTAGACACGGTGGCCGAAGCCCATGAGCCGCCGCTTTTCGGCGAGCGCCCTCTGGGTGAAGGCGTCCACGTTGGCGACCTCGCCGATCTCGAGCAGCGTGCGCATGACCGCCTCGCCCGCGCCGCCGTGCAGCGGGCCCTTGAGCGCGCCGACGCCGCCCGCGACCGCCGAGTGCATGTCGGACTGGGTCGAGACGATGGCCCGCGTCGTGAACGTGGACGCGTTCAGCTC